>Ga0307516_10005458_pt1 | contig 15197 bp, 14 predicted proteins | sample 19_EM_MG_FD_203310 | JGI IMG/M metagenome (GOLD analysis project Ga0307516, IMG submission 203310) | Populus trichocarpa ectomycorrhiza microbial communities from riparian zone in the Pacific Northwest, United States - 19_EM | ecosystem: Host-associated > Plants > Roots > Unclassified | place...
TGGTCGCCGCCTGCGCCTTCGGCAGACCCCGAACCTCGCCCTGAGCGATCAGATGCGCCACCACCGCGGTCAACTGCTGCACTCCCGCCCAGGCCTGCACCAGGCACTCGACCAACTCCCGGTCCGGCACGGCCCAGGCGGGAGCGGCGGCGCACTCGGCGGCCTGGCGGCGGGTCTCGGTGAGTAGCTCCAACACCCGACCAGATTGGCACACACGTACGACAAAAACTGGATGCGACCGTCCACCATCACGCGCGTGCGATATACCGAGCGAGGAGACCGCCGGATAAGCGCATAACAGGCGAAATCAGACGCACCAAATCACCCTCGATGAGGCGCATTTCGTGGCCGTACGGCCGACTCGGCGGTATTCAGAATCACGGCCTGTGACAGAGAAGCCTGGCGCTGTCGGCCGGCCAGGCGAGACGGCGCAGGCGGGTCCAGTCCATCGACGGGCGTGGCGCCGCCGTGCCGGGCCGGTCGCGCGGCACCCGTACGCGCAGTGCACCGGGTCTGATCGCGCACCGCACGGGCGTCGGCATCGACACCGCCTCCCCGTCCACGCCGACAGCGATCGCGGCCGTGTCCGCGTCGACGGTCACCTCGCTGGCCGTGCTGATCGTCAGCGTCTTCGAACGCCGGCCCCGCAGCAGGCGCACGGTGTCGGCGGCTCCCGCGACCGTAACGGCGAGTACGCCCAGAACACCGGTGTCGAGGCGGGCGCGCCGACCCAGCCCGGCGAGGTCTCCCGCGGCGTACGGATTGTTGCTGATGAGCACGGCCTGCGGCCCGGACCTGACCACCGGGCCGATCCGCACGCGCAGTCGCGGCCCACGATGGCCGGTCAGCAGATCGGGCAACAGATCAAGGGTGGTCGCGGTCTTGTCGTCGCGGTAGGCGGGGCTCCGCACCACGGCGGCGTAGGCGCCGAAGGACGCGTTGTTGACGAAGGTGCGGTCGCCGACCAGTCCGAGGTCGACGCGCAGTTCCACGCCGTCGGTCAGCGCGTCGAGGCAGCGGGACGGGTCGTCGCGGTCGAGCCCCAGGTCCATCGCGAAGTGATTGCGGGTCCCGGCGGAGATCACCATGAACGGTAGCCCGCACTCGACAGCGACGGCCGCCACGCTCGCCTGGGTGCCGTCGCCACCGGCCACGGCGAGCAGATCGGCACCGCGTCGCACGGCCGCACGGGCCAGGGCCTCGACATCGACTGTGATCGACCCGTCGAGCAGGGAGACCTCGGCGCCGAGCGCCCGGGCCCGGCCCACCAGGTCGAACCGGGCGACCTTTCCGCCGCCGGATCGGGGATTCATGATGATGAACGGATGCTGTGGCGGCGCCGTCTCGTACTCCGCCGGTCCGGGCGCGCCGCGGGTGCGCGCCAACGCCGTCCGTCCGGCGGTGCCCGCGAGCGACCAGAGGACCGCGCAGACCAGCACCAGCCATAGCAGCCCGGCCCGCACATACAGCGCTGCGACCGTCGCCGGGGCGGCCAGGGCGAGCGCGGCGGCAAGCCACCGGAGCAATCCGCGGCGCGACAAGAACCACCAGATGCCGGCGAGACCGACGGCGAGACCGACGGTCCCGGCAGCCAGCAGGCCGGCACCACCCCGCAGGCCGGCGACGGCCAGCAGCACGATGACTGCCGCGCCGGCCGCGGCGAAGGCGAGCCGGGCCAGCCAGCGATCCATGACGGCGCACACCCCCTGGTCCCGATGTCCAGTGTGGATCAGTCGGTGAACCGCCCGCTGAGCTTGCGCTCGGCCTCCATCAGGGCGATCTCTTCGGCGCCGGAGAGCACCACGTCACCGGCCGGGGTGAAGTCGAGGTCGCGGCTGCGGTCCGGGTAGTCGACCGCGTTGAGAATCACCTTGATCGCGTTCACCCGGGCCCGTTGTTTGTCCCCGGAGCGGATGATCACCCACGGGGCCGCCTGGGTGCTCGTCCGGCGCAACATCTCGTACTTGCAGGTGGTGAACTCGTCCCAGCGGTCCTGGGCCTGCATGTCGATCTCGCTGAACTTCCACTGCCGCAACGGATCGTCGTGCCGCTTGGCGAACCGCCGCGCCTGTTCCTCCTTGGTGACGCTGAAGTAGAGCTTCACGAGGACGGTGCCCTGGCGCACCAGGTCCTTCTCGAAGCCGGTCACGCCGGACATGAAGTTCCGGTACTCCGAGTCGGTGCAGAAGCCGAACACCGGCTCCACCATCGCGCGGTTGTACCAGCTGCGGTCGAACAAGACGATCTCGCCGCCGGACGGGAACTGCGCGACATAGCGCTGGAAGTACCACTGTGACCGCTGTTCCTCAGTGGGCCTGCCGAGCGCGACCACCCGATAGTGCTTCTCGTTCATGTACCGCGTGACCCGCCGGATGGTGCCGCCCTTGCCGGCCGCGTCGCGGCCCTCGAACAACACGATCATCCGCAGGTCGCGGGCCTCCAGGTGCATCTGGAGCTTGAGCAGTTCGACCTGCCACAGGCGTAGCTGCATGTCCGCCCACAGTTTCCGGGTCTTCATCATCCGTTCGCGCTTGAGCGCGTCAAGCTCGCGAAGCGCCCCTCGGTACGAGTCGACCACCTCGGCGACGGGCATCGCACGGCCGTCGACCACGACAACCGCGTCGGCCGACGACGCCACCCTCGGTCCGAACTCGGGCAGTCCCACCAACGTCATGTCTGTCCTCCGGGTCCCGCCGGGTCAGATGAGGCCGATCTCGCGGGCCCGCCGGACCGCTTCGTTGCGGCGGGAGGCACAGAGCTTGCGGAGGATGCTGCGGACGTGCGTCTTGACGGTGTTGACGGACAGGTACATCGCGCCGGCGATCTCCTCCGTCGGCAACATGGCCTCGACGTGGCGGAGGACCTCCATTTCCCGCTTGCTCAGCTTCTCGACCATGACCGTCTCCGCCGCGCCGCCGCCGTGGGCAGTCTGCGGATGAGGCGGATGCGCGCCCCGTCCGAGTGATCGGTATCTTTCCGCGAGTTCCTGGTCTTCGCGCATCAGCCGCCGCAGACCCGCCCCCACCTCGTGAAAGTGCCGGCGCAACGACTCCGGATCGGCAAGCCGCAGCGCCTCGTGCAGCGCGCCGTGCGCCGCCCGGACATCCCCGCCGGCCGCGGCGAGCGCTGCCATCCCCAGCCTGGCGTTCACCGCGACCGGCACGGGAACGTCACGGTCCTCGACGACCCGGTCGAGAGCCTGCCGCGCCCGCTCGGGGTCACCGGCGACGAGCAGCGCCTCGGCCTGAACGATCAGGACATCCGGGTGGTCCTGATCGCCGAGCTGGGCGACGGCCGCGAGCGCGTCCTTCGGGTGTCCGCCGGCGGTCAGGATCCGGGCCCGGCTCAGCATGATCTCCCGCCCCAGCCAGGCCGGCCGCGACTGGCCGCCCGACTGGCTGCCCGACTGGCTGCCCGACCGGCCACCGGCGTCCTGAAGGACCCGAAGCGCCCCACTCAGTTCGCCGCGCCCGCGCAGCAGTCGTGACTTGACGATGGCGAACCCGGCCTCTGCCGCTCCCCCGGCGCGCAACCCGCACAACGGTTCGGCGGCACGCAGGAACCGCCAGGCGGCCTCCACGTCATAGTGCTCCACCGCCACCCAGGCCAGGGCCACCTGCGCGCTGGCCGGCGGCGGCACACCGACGCCGTCGCATCTCTGCGCCAGCACGATCGCCTGATCGGCCAGGACGGCCGCATGACGCAGCCGACCGCGGTACGCCTCCAGCAGTGCCAGATCCTGCAGGCAGTCCACCCGAACCGCCTCGCAGCCGTCGGCGGTGGCCACGGCCGCTGCCTCGCTCAGGGGCGCCACGGCAGCGTCGACCGCACCGAACCAGCTGTGCGCGGCGCCTGTCGCGGCGAGCACGAGCGCGCTCAGCTCGGGATGCCGGGCCAGGCGTTCGGCCGGCGCGCTCCCGAGCAGGGCCGTGGCCTGCCGCGCTGTGTCCAGCCAGCGGGACGCGTCCTGGGCCGCGGCGGTCACGAGCAGATCGAGGACGGCGCCGGCGACAGACATCGCGCCGCGCCGCTGCGGCGAACGATCGGCGACAAGTTCCTCGGCCAGGACCAGTTGCTTCGCGGCCCGGTCGTGGTCGGCTCCGGCCAGGGCGAGTGCCGCCCGGACGAGCGCGACCTCCGGGCTGTCGACGACCTCGGGCAGGTCGCGGAACATCGGGCCCAGCCGGTCGTGGGCGCCACCGAGGACGAGCTGTCCCACCGCATAGTCGTCGATGGTGATCTCCGCCGCGGTGTCCCAGTCGCCCGCGCTCACGGCGTGGTGAACCGCGTCGACGGTCCGCCCCTCGGCGGCGAGCCAGCCGGCAGCGCGACGATGCAGCGGCGAGATCTCGTCCGGGTCGTCGTGGGCCAGTTCGGCCCGGAGCAGCTCGCCGAACAGCCGGTGATACCGGTAGGCGACCGGCTGGTCGTTGACCACCTGCAGGAACATGTTCTCCCGCTCCAGGCCGGCCAGCACACGGCCGGCGTCGCGACGTCCGGTGAGCAGCTGCGCCAGGTCGGGAGTCACGATGTCGACGATGCTGGACCTGAGCAGGAAATCGCGTACCTCCGGCGACCGGGCCCGCAGGACCTCGCTGACGAAGTACTCCGCGATGGTGGCCTCGTCGCCGTTGATCGTCGCCAGCAGGCTTTCCGCGTCGTCGTGGCCCTCCAGGGCCATCGCGAACAGCCGCAGTCCCGCCGCCCATCCCTCGGTGTGCCGCAGTAGTGACGTGAGGCCCGTCGAGGTCAGCGCGATGCCGTGCAGGGCGAGCAGTTCCGCCGCCTCGTCCTCGGTGAACACCAGATCCTCGCCGCGTACTTCGGTCAGCGAGCCGGCCAGCCGGTATCGGTACAGCGGCAGGGGTGGATCCCATCTCCCGACCAGTGTGAGCCGCAGCCCGCCGTCCGAGTGACGCACCACGAAGTCGAGGTCGTTGGCCCATTGCCGGCCGACGACGCTCGACACCTCGTCGAGGACCAGCGACACCGGCCGTGCCAGCGCGGCCAGCTGCTCGGCGAGGCGCGGGAGGAAGGAGTCGTCGACGGCCGTCAGATGCAGCGGGTCGGCCAGGGCCGGGAACAACGGCACGCCGGCCCGGCGCAGGCCCTCGACGACGTACGTCCAGAACACAGCCGGCTTGCCGTCGCCCTCCTCCATGGTGATCCAGGCGATGTTGTCCGCGCCCCGGGCCGTCCGGGCCCAAGCGGCCAACGCCTGCGTCTTGCCGCTGCCTGCCGGGCCGGTCACGACCGTAACGGGCTCGCGGGCCCCGTGGGTCAGCCGTTCCACCAGCCGACTGCGGGCCACCAGGAACGGCGGAGGTGGCGGCACGGTGAATTTTGACCGGAGCAGCGGATCGCCCTCCCCGGCTACCGCCGGGGAGGTCACCATTTCTGTCAATTCACACACAGTGGTCACATTGGCCCCCAGATATAGCGACACCCATCTCTGCACCTAAGAGTCACTGGGAGGTTGCTGCGGCGCATCGCCTGATTCGGATAGTTAATACGCGGTGACCTTGAGTGAACTCCTGGTGTTGATCGGCCGGCCGGCGGCTCGGGCGCAGGGCCGCCCTACCCGGATCCATCCGGCAGGGATGGTGCTGTCGGCGCGCGGCGGGCGAATCCTGGGCGGACCGCGAAGAGCCAACGGCGACGACCTGGCCGTGCCGATACACCCGACCCGGCGCTCGGCCCGAACCGGGAGGCAAGCGCCATGGCCGAGGCCAACTACGAGATCCACGTTTCCGGCACCCTGCCGCTCGACCTCTTGGCCCAGCTCAGCGGCCTTGACGTCGTCGTCGAGCCGGCGGAGACAGTGCTCTACGGCGCGCTACCCGACCAGTCGTCGCTCTTCGCCCTGATAGCCCGGATCCACAATCTCGGGATCCAGGTGACCGAGATTCGCCGGCTGGCCGACCCCGACGGCGACGAATCACCGATGCCGGGACCATCGCGGCTCGACCTCTGACCACTCCCGCTGCCAGGACCGAAGGCGCCGGCGCTCCAGCACGAGGCCGACCGCCCAGCGGGTCACGCCCAGCGCGAGGATGAGGCACAGGACCGCCGCGATCGCGGCCAGCGCGGCGTCCAGCCGGGGGCTGGCGCCGGGGGGCGGCAAGCTCGGCAGTCCGCGGTCGTCGACCCACAACGTGATCCGCTGGCCGGCCCGTTCGGCGGGGTCGACGTCGATACTCCCGGAGTGTGTCGAGCCGTCGGGCGCCGTCCAGGTGGCCCGGGCCACCGGCCGGCCGACCGGCAGCCCGTCGTCGCCGGTGGCCGCCGGCGTTGCCGGATTCTCCAGCAGGACGGCGCTGACCTGGTGCCGGTGCTCGCGCTCCGATTCCCGCTGGCGGACCTCCGAACGGTAAGTCACGCAGGCCGCCCAGTTGCCGACCCAGAGCCCGGCGACGATGAGGACCAGCAGCAGCCACGCGGTCAGCCAGGCCTCGATCCGGTCGGTTCCGCGGCGCATCTCGTTGCGGTGCCAGCCCAGCAGGCGGAGTAGTCGTCGTACGGACACCTCGGCCTCCCTCGCCAGACGGCGCGACCCGTCGAGCATCGCCGCCGCCGGGCGGAGTGGCGTCATCCAGGTCGGATGAGGTGCCTGCCCGCGCCGTCGGGGACTCTCCCAGCAACGTCCCGAGCATCGAGGAGGACCCGTGACCGACCGTACCGAGCAACCTTCCGCCGCACCCGAGGGAGGCGCACCATGACGGCGGCCTACCGACCGGCACCCGCGCCGCGGCAGCCGCTGAACGCCGGGAAGCTCTGGGCCGGTGGACTGGCGACCGCGGCGGTGGCGGCGCTGATCGCCGCCGGGGGCATCCTGGTAGGGCGCGGAATCTTCGGCGTCAACGTGCTGGCGCCCAAGGGCGCCGGCGTCTGGGGCGACGCCCGCACGGTCTGGTACGCCCTGGGCGCGGCGGCGGCGAGCATCACCGCGACGGCCATCGTTCACCTGCTGATCCTGTACGCGCCGCGGCCCATGCTGTTCTTCGGCTGGGTGATGGCGATGGCGACCGTGGTGAGCATGGCCGCCCCGTTCGTCGCCGACGACGACCGGGCGTCGAGCCTGTACACCGCCACGCTCAACCTGGTCCTCGGGGTGGCGATCGGTTCGCTGGTCGCGGGCTCGGCCCGGGCGGCGGCCCGGCCCGTCGCGCCCGTCCGGCCGAGTCCGTATCCGTACGGCCAGGGCCGAGGGTGACCCCGCACGACGGCGCGGCGGACGCGGGCCGGCCGGTTCATCCACGCCGGATGAGGCGGCGACCGCGGCGGCACGATTCGATCGCGGCAACGGTCGGCACCTCGCGAAACGGCTTCTCTCCGCCGTGGTGCCGGTCCATCCGCAGTTGCCCGGTGAGGTGGAGCGATGTCCGGAGCCAGCAGGGTTGCCCGACGCGCCGGCCGCCGGAGGGCACGGCGGGTCGCGCGGCGCCGCCGGTGAGGGGCGAGTTCCGCAGGGTGTAGCCGGTCCCCGACAACCGGCTACACCCGTCCCGGCCCGGCACGGGTCGCCGTGAGGTACGACGACAAGGAGTCCCGATGGCAACCATGACCTCCGCGAGCAGCGCGGCGTCCCCCTCGTTCCACACCATGTCCGTCCCGGAGGCGCTTGAGGTCGAGCAGGTCGACCCGCAGCTGGGCCTGGAAACGGCGGAGGTCGAGAGCCGCCGCGAAGAGTACGGGCCCAACCGCTTCACCGAGGGGCGCCGGGAGTCGTGGTGGCGCCCGTTCGTCCGGCAGTACGCCGACCCGATGCAGATCGTGCTGCTCGCCGCCGGCCTCGGCAGCCTCTACCCGATCAAGCAGTACGGCACCGGCCTCATGCTGATCGCGCTGACCCTGCTCAACGCCGCCCTCGGCCTGCACCAGGAGGGCAAGGCCGCGGCCGCGATCGGCGCGCTGCAGAAGATGATGATCGTGAACGCCCGGGTCCGGCGCGGCGGGCGCCTGGTGGAGCTGCCGGCCGAGCAGTTGGTTCCGGGCGACCTGGTGGAGCTTGAGGCGGGCGACGTCGTGCCGGCCGACGGCCGCCTGCTGCGGGCCGCCACGCTGGAGATCGACGAGTCGGCGCTGACCGGGGAGAGTCTGCCGGTCGCCAAGAACATCGAGGCGGTCCGCGCCGCGGACGTCGATCTGGGCGACCGCGCCGACATGGCCTACATGAACACGAACGTCACCCGGGGCACCGGCGAACTGCTGGTCACCGCGACCGGGATGGCGACCGAGGTCGGGCACATCTCCGGCATGCTGCAGGGCGAGAAGGAGACCGACACCCCGCTGACCCGCCAGCTCGCGAAGCTGACCAACCAGATCCTGGTCATCGCGGGGATCGCACTACTCGCCTCGATCCTGCTCAATCTGGCGCGCGGCAACTCCTTCGCCGTGGTGTTCACCGCGGCCATCGCGTTCGCCGTCTCCGCCATCCCGACCGGCCTGCCGGCCGTGGTGACCACGATCCTCTCGCTCGGCACCCAGATGCTGGCCCGCTCGAACGCCATCGTCAAACGGCTGCGCTCGACCGAGACGCTGGGCTCGACCTCGGCCATCAACTCGGACAAGACCGGCACCTTGACGCTGAACCAGATGACCGCCGTCGAGCTGACCGTGCCGGGCCGGCGGTACACGGTGTCGGGGACGGGCTACGGCATCGAGGGCGGCATCAAGCGAGTGGCCGGCGCCCCGGAGGTCAGCCTCGACCAGTTCCTGCTGCCGATGGCGTTGGCCGCCGACGCGATCGTCGCCGACGGCAAGCTCATCGGCGATCCGACCGAGGGTGCGCTGGTGGTGCTGGCCGAGAAGGGCGGGCTGGACGCGGAGGCGACGCGGGAGCGGTACCCGAGGATCGCGGAACTGCCGTTCGACGCCGCGTACAAGATGATGGCGACCTTCCACCGGATGACCGGCGACGACGGCCGCCCGGTGATCCGCTGCTTCGTCAAGGGCGCGCCCGACCAGCTGCTGACCCGGGCGGCGGCGGTACCCGGCCCGGACCTGACCCCGGTGCCGGCCGACGCCGCGTTCAAGGCGCGCTATCTGGCCGAGAACAACCGGCTCGCCGCGCAGGGCCTGCGGGTGATGGCGACCGGCCGCAAGGACTTCGACCCGGCCACCTTCGACCCGGACGGCGACCTGCTCCCGCTGCTGGACGGCCTCACGCTGCTGGCCCTGGTGGGCATCGTGGATCCGGCGCGGCCCCAGGCGGCGGCCGCTATCGCCGAGGCCCGTGCGGCCGGCATCGAGCTCCGCATGATCACCGGCGACCACGCCGTCACCGCCGCGGCGATCGCGAGCAAGCTCGGCATCCCCGGGCGCGCCATCACCGGCGCGGAGTTCGCCGCCATGGACGACGAGCAGGCCGACCGGGAGATCGACGGCATCGGGGTGATCGCCCGGGTCACCCCGGAGCACAAGGTACGCCTGGTCGAGGTGCTCAAACGCAAGGGCCACATCGTCGCGATGACCGGGGACGGGGTGAACGACGCACCGGCGTTGAAGAAGGCCGACATCGGCATCGCGATGGGGATCACCGGCACCGAGGTCAGCAAGGAAGCGGCCGCGATGATCCTCACCGACGACGATTTCGCCACCATCGTGAAGGCCGTCCGGCTGGGCCGTAACCTCTACGACAACCTGAAGAACTACATCTTCTTCCAGATGGGCTCGCTGGTCGGCATGATCGTCATGTTCCTGAGCGCGAGCATCCTCAACATCGCCGGCGGGGTGCCGCTGCTGCCCCTGCAGACGCTGTGGGTCAACTTCACCACCCAGGTGTTCCAGGCCGTCGGCCTCGGCTACGGCAAGGCCGACCCGGACGTCATGCGCCGCCGGCCCCGCCGCTCCGACGAACCGCTGCTGACCGGGCGGGCGCTGGGCTGGCTCAGCGTGGTGGGGCTGGTCATGGCGGTCGGCGCGCTGGCCGCGCTGTGGTGGGGTGACCGCGAGTACGGCGCCGACGTGGGCCGCACCATGTGCCTGACCGCCTTCTCCATCCAGGGTCTGTTCTTCTCCTTCACCGTCCGCTCCGACCGGCGCTCGGTGTTCAGCCGCGACACGCTCGACGACCGTCGCTTCGTGCTGGCGAGCGGAATGTCGGTCGCGGCGATCATCGCCGGCACCGAGCTGGGCATGTTGCAGCGGATCCTGCACACCGTGCACCTGAACCTGGCGCAGTGGCTGATCTGTCTCGTGGCGGGCGTGGCCGTGGTCCTCGCCACCGAACTACGCAAGGCGGTGCTCCGCCGGCGTACCGCCACCGCGCCCGCCTGACGCGGCCGAGACCCGGGGAGCAGAGCCATGGAAAAGCACGAGGAGAACTCCGAGTCCGTCGAGAACGGTGCAGCCCAGGACCGGGTAGCCCAGGACCGGGTAGCCCAACCCCCGGCCGGGCGGCTGGGGCGCTGGGGCGACGTCGCCGTGGGCACGATGGCCGAGGCCGAGCAGGCCTCCCGGCGCGTCCTCGGCGTCGTCCGGCGCGACGTGGCGCAGCGCGGCCGGAGGCTGTCCGACGGAGCCACCGAGACGCGGCGCAGGATCGCGGGTCTCGCCGAACGCGGCGCCGCCGAGCGGGTCCGCAGGCGTGAACTGCTGGCCGCCAGCCTGGACACCGCGCTGATCGCGCTGGCGACCTCGCCCGTTCTCGAGCGGATCGTGGACGCGCAACTGGAACGGGTGCTGCGACCGGTGGTCGACGCCGTGCTGGACAACGTCATCGACTTGCTGGAGCGGGAGCCGGAGCGGATCAGGTCGCTGGTGCGCAGCCAGCGCAGCACCATGGTGGACGAGTTGGTGAACCGGATCCGGTCCGGCGCGGCCGCGGGTGACAACAGCGTCGATCGGCTCACCTCGCGGGTGCTGCATCAGGACCCGGCGCCCGTCCCGCCCGGCGAGCCGCAGCAACGGTCCTGATCCGGTGCGGTACGCCAGCCTCGTGAGCCGGACCATCGCGTACTCGCTCGACTTGGGGATCGTCGCCTTCGCCGGCTCCGCCACCGTGGCCTTCGGCGTGGTCGTCGCGTCGGTGGCCGGCGTACCGGCCGATGATCTCGCGCTGGCGACGGTCTCCGCGTACCTCATCGTCCTGCCCTCGGTGATGGCGCTCTACTGTGCCCTCTTCTGGCTGCTGGCCGGGCGTACGCCCGGCATGGCCCTGCTCGGCCTGCGCGTGGTGCGTACCGACGGCCAGCCGTTGCGGTGGTTCGCCGCGTTCCTGCGGGGCATTGTGCTCGTCTACTTCCCGATCGGGGCACTGTGGCTGGTGGTCGATCGCCGGCATCAGGCCTTGCACGACAAGCTGGCGCGCACCCTCGTGGTGCGCACGGCACCGCACTGACAGCAAGACGCCGCCGCCGGTAACCGGCGGCGGCGTCTGTCGGCATGGCCGTCGTCAGCGGTCGCGGACCTCGCGCCCGTGCACCGCCAGCGCGTAGATCACGAGTACGTCGACCGCGATGACGATCGTGCACCAGATCGGGTAGGCGGGCAGGAAGGCGAGGTTGGCCAGCGCGCTCAGCCCGGCGATGCCGATACCCACCACCCGGGCCCACATCTGTGCGAGGAAGATGCCGAGGCCGGTCACGATGGCGACGGCACCGATGGTCAGATGGGTCCAGCCCCAGGTGGTGAAGTCGAAGGTGAGCACAAGCCCGTCGCGGGTGACGAGGTAGTACTCGTCCTTGAGGATGGCGACGAAGCCCTCCATCGCCTCGAACGAACCGAGCAACATCAACATCACTCCGCCGAACACGACCATGCCGGCCCACGGCGTGGCCTCGGGATAGCCGGGGTCGTACGGCTCATCGGCGGCGTGGTTCGACTTCTGCTGTGTTTCGGACATGGTGGTGGCCTCCTGCCCCACTCGTCGGGTCGGATGGTCCGGCCGCAGCGGCCGACGTCAGATCTCGCGCCCGGGTACCGGCGCCTTCGGCGGATCGTCCGCCGGCAGCCGGCGCACCTCGATGAGGCGGAGCCCGAGGGCGTGGATGCGCGAGATCAGCCCCACCACCGCCGCCTGGTCCGGCAACGACCCGTGCAGCACCGTCTCCGGCGGTTGCACGCTCACGGTGAGATCCCGCAGCTCCCACAACAGGTCGGCGGGAAGTACGCCGGAGACCCTGACCTGATACGTCGCCTCGGGCATCGGATGCCCTCCTCATCTCGCAGCCGCCCGCCCCGGTCGGGGCCGTCACACCGGGGTTTCCGGCTGGGTTTCCCGGACTCGGGCATGCAGGAGACCGAGGCGGTACAGCCGTTCCAGGCGCCGGACCGTGAACGGATGGGACCTCGGCAGCTGCGCCAGCCAGACCCAGAACCCACGCAGCGCCCGGCCCTGCCGCACCAGCTGGTCCACGTCCACCACCTGCTCGGTGTGCCGGCCCGAGGCGAGCAACACCAGGCCCGTCGCGCCCAGCGGGCAGAGATACGCCCCGTGTCGATCGGACGAGTATTCGCGCAGCCTCGACAGCGTCGGGCCGAGCACCGGGATCCGTTCCGAGTAGGCGACCGAGAGCTGGTACCAGAGCGAGACGTGGTGCAGGCGGATGTGACCGAGCTCGTGGCCCAGGATGAAGCTCAAACCCTCACGGTTGTTCCGGTAGAGATTCGCGAAGAGTTCGTTGCTGAGCACCACATAGTCGTGCCCGGTGGCCTGGGCCGCGAAGGCGTTCAGCGCGCCGTTGCCGTTGGCCAGGTAGAGCTGCGGCCGGCGGCGCAGCCGGAGCAGGTGCGCGAAGTCGTCGGCGGTCCGGTACAGATCCCCGTACTGCTTCGGCGACAGTTCCACGGCGGTGCCGCGCACCGCGGCCCGCTGCGTCTCCCGGATCACGATCAGGGCGGGAACGAGCAGCAGGAGACCGAGCAGCGCGGAACGCACCGCGGTCGCCCAGGGCGAGTCCTGCGCCTTCTCCGGCAGGAACGGCAGCAGTATGGCCAGTTGCACGATGAGGCCGATGACGAGCAGGTTGAGCACCACCATGAATCCGTAGAACGGCAGTTCGGCCGGGTGACGGAGCCGTCTGCCGGGGACCACGCCCTGCCGTCGGGAAGTCGACACAGCGGTTCTCCTGTCCAGCGCAGTGTCCCCATGGGCCTCTGGGCGGCCCACGGGCTCGCCCTCGACAGTTCACCCGCGCGGTACCACCGCACCTCATCCGGGTCGGATGGGTCGGGCGGCGACCGGCGGTTCCCCCGTTCGGCCCCCGGCCCCGGTCATCCCGCAGAGATGACGTGCGCCGGCGGTGGCGGCACGATCCTGCGTCCATGACGCGATTCAACACCTGGCTCATCGGCGTGGCAGCGGCCCTCGGCCTGATCTCCTGCGGCGGGTGCGGCAGCGACGAGCCGGCCGCTCTCCCGGTGTGCGCGAGCCTCGCCGCCGTGCAGAACACCGTCGACCACATCTGGAACACCAGCGTCTCGGAGAACGGGCTCGGCCAGATGCGCACCTATCTGAGCCAGCTCCGGACCGAGGTGCGGCAGCTCGCCACCGACGCCTCGGCTCAGTTCGGGCCGGAGGCCGAGCAGCTTCGCGCGGCGACAGACGATCTCTCGGCCGACATCGCCACGGCGCGAGCGGAGCCCAACGCGAGGAATCTCGCGGCGGTACGCGTCGCGGCCAACGCCGTCCGGGTCGACGTCGAGCAGCTGCGCAACGCCCTAGCGAGGACATGCTGAAGCCCATCGTGGTACAGACTTCGTCAGTGCTCCGGGCCGGGCCGGGGGCAGCGCACCGCGCGCCCGGTGTACCAGCCGGACCGGCCTAGGTAGCGCTCGCACACGACCACGGCGCCGGGAGCGATGCTGATCATGCTCCACGATCGCCCGGCACCCCGCAGCCGCAGGCTCGTCGCGCTGCCGGCGACCACGGCCACCGGCCGCATCCCCCCGGCGCCGGATGCGAGTGTTACACCGCGGACGTCGGGCACGTGAGTGTGCCCGGCCAGGATCAAGTCGACGCCGGCGGTGTCGACGGCACGCAACAGCCGGGCCCGGCCCACCAGCCGGCCCGTGCCGGTGGCGAACGGCGGATGGTGCAGCGCGAGCAGCCGGAGGTCGCCCGGAGGCGCGGCGCCGAGCCGGCGGATCACCTCGCCGGCCTGGCGGCGCGACACCCGGCCGTTCTTCCACCGCCAGCGCGGCATCGACTGCAGGCCCAGCGCGGTGATCCCGGCCACCCGGACCAGCGGGTTCAGCTCGCTCTCGATCCAGCGGCGATACTTCCCGTACGGGTCGGTGAGCCGGTCGAGGCTGAACAGCGGCAGGTCGTGGTTGCCGGTGACGACGAGCACCGGCCGCGGCAACTCGTCGAGCAGCCGCCGCGCCTGCCGGAATTCCCGCGTCCGGGCGCGCATCGTGCTGTCCCCCGTGACGACCGTGAGCACCGGGCCGGCGGCCGCGACATCAGCCACGAGCCCCTCGACGGCGTCGGTGTCGTGCGCGCCCAGGTGCAGATCGGAGAGGTGGGCGACGACCGTCGTGGGCGCCGCCCACCCATCCCGGCCCTCAGGCCGGTACGGGCCGGTCACCGCTCACCGCGGCGGCCGGAGGTCGTGCGGCCCGCCGTATTCGCCGCCGGGCGTCACAATCGTGCCGGCCTTGCCCGCCAGGAGCATCGCCGCGTCGCCGAGCGCACCGATCCCGGCGAGGTCCCCGGTCATCTCGACGAACCGGCACGCGGCGTCGACCTTGGGCCCCATCGAGCCGGCCGCGAAGTCCTCGCGGCGCAGCGCCGCCGGCGTGGTCCGGGAGATGGGCTCGGGATCGGGGCCGCCGAACCCGCGCACCACGGCCGGCACGTCGGTGAGCAGCAGCAGCGCGTCCGCGTCGAGGGCTTCGGCCAGCTCGGCGGTCGCCAGGTCCTTGTCGACGACCGCCTCCACGCCGGTGAGGCGCCCGTCCTCGCCCCGGATCACCGGCACGCCACCGCCGCCGGCGCAGACCACCACCGCCCCGCTGCCCAGCAGCAACCGGATCACCCGGGTCTCGACGACCCGCTGCGGCTTCGGCGACGGCACCACCCGGCGCCACTTCGGTCCGTCCGCGGCGACGGTCCAGCCTCGCTCGATCGCCAGCCGGTCGGCGGTCGCGCGGTCGTAGACCGGCCCGACGAACTTGCTCGGCGCGCCGAAGGCGGGATCATCCGCGGAGACCAGCGTCTGATCCAGCACCGCGGCGACCTGCCTCCCCGGCAG
>Ga0307516_10005459_pt1 | contig 15196 bp, 13 predicted proteins | sample 19_EM_MG_FD_203310 | JGI IMG/M metagenome (GOLD analysis project Ga0307516, IMG submission 203310) | Populus trichocarpa ectomycorrhiza microbial communities from riparian zone in the Pacific Northwest, United States - 19_EM | ecosystem: Host-associated > Plants > Roots > Unclassified | place...
CTTCGCCGGCGCGGTGAAGCCCGGAGAAAAGATCTTCGTGTTCTTTTCGTGCGTGAAGAAGGCGGCAGTGCCAGACGGCGCGGTCAGCATCGAAGGCGAGATCAAGACGGCCGGCTTCGCCGATGAAGAGGGCAAGCGCAACGAATACTACTGGTCGAACCCCGACCTGGTGCCGGATCAGCGCCCCAAGGGCGGCCTCAAAGCCGCAGCCAAGCCGAAGAAATAGCCGCCGCCCGCGCGGCCGCTCACGGACAGCCCCAGGTGTTGACCTCGAGGCCCCAGATCGACAGCGACGTGGGCGTGAAGCCAGACGACGTGTGAAACCCGTAGGGGCCGTTCAGATCCAGGTGAATGGTGGTCCACTGACCTTGGACGAGATGATTCGTTTGGCCTAGCGCAGGCTCCGCGTACTGGGCGTTGGCGTAGCCGCTGGCGCCATAAACGTAGAGCCACGCGCTGGCGCAATCGCCGAGGCTGCCGCTGCTGATCATGTTCACGTCGGCGAGTAGCTCGTAGCCCGTCAAATCCTGGGGGGTGCTGAATGCCTCGGAAAAATCTGCTTGCTGGGTCGCCACCGTGAACGGGACCGCGATGCGGGCGGCGCCGCCCGGATGCCCGTTGACCGGATCGAGCGTCAGTGTCGTCAAGGCAACGATCGGCGGACCGCCGCTGTTGCCCGGGCCCGGGCTGAAGCCGTTGGCGTTTTTGGTCAGCAGGCCCAAGCCAGCGTCGAAGGTTAGAAGAAAATCGGGCGAGACCTGTGCCACGCCGCCCGCTCCGCCGTCAGTCGGGCTCGCACCGCCGGCACCGCCGGCTGAGCTGGCCACGCTCGAACGCTGCAGGCGTACGTTATCGATGAGGAAGCCCGTGAGAATTGTCGGCGAGCCGCCAGCGCTGCCGCCCGCTCCGCCGCCGCCTGTGCCTGAAACGTGACCGCCGCCAGCGCTCTGCCCCGACGCACCGGAGCTGCTCGTCAGTGTGCCGCCCACCCCAGCGCTACCGCCGCTTGGGTCACGCGAGACGCCACCCGCAGCAACGCCGCCGCCGCTGCTGCTGCGCGAGCCGCCGGGCCCGCTGCCACCCGTATAGAAGACTGAACCGCCAAGCTCGCTCGCGCTGCCGCCCGGGTCGGCGACGGCACCGCCAAGCTCGCTCGCGCTGCCGCCGGAGCTCGCGTCGGCTTCGCCACCATTGCCCCTCGTGCCATCGAACGAGACGCGCCCGCAGCTGGCCATCGCCAACGCGGCGAGCCAAACGCCAGCGCGCCTTTTCCCCCCAACCTGAGCTGCTCGCTGCCGCCGCATCGCTTTACGCCTCCTGGCAACAGCATACACCTGCGCGAACCTCATGGCGCGCAGCTGTCGAGTGTGCGCACGACCTGGGCGAACGTGACCGGCGGGACCCCCTTCGGGTCTTCGAAAGACAGCCACAAGTAGCCCGAGTACAGGTCGGCCCAGGCCGTCGGAAAGTGCGGACCCCAGAAGTAGCTGAGCTCGCCTGCAAGATGATCGAGCTCGCGGACTTGAGGCTTGCCCAAGCCTTTGCTGAGGCAGTCGGCGATCTCTTTTGGATTTTTGAGCTTGTCGTCGCCGACGGGAGGCCGGAAAGCGACGCTGACGAGCTTTCCGGCTCGCTCGTTCTTCCAGCTCAGCTCGGCCGCGCCGAACCAGCGGTGGTTGAGCGGCACGACGTAGCGCAGCTCATCGGCCAATTGACTCGAGCTGATGCTCGGAAACAACCCGAGCAGATGGGCACGGCTGCCGTCGACGTCGACGGCCATGCTGACGCCGAGCAGCGCGCGCATGGGGTAGCGCGGCTCGCTTGGTTGCTTGGCGACTGCGGGCGAAGACGCGGCTGACGCTACGACCGGCGCGGGCGCTGGACCCGTAGCTCGGCCGATTGGTGCCGCCGCGGGCCGCACCTTCACGAGCCTGCTCATATACGAGCCGAGCGCGGTAACGGTGCCCACTCCGGCCATGAACACGCCGATGATCAGCATCGGCAAGCGCGACGAAGCGCCAGGAGTCGGACGCTTCGCGGCGCGAGCGTAGCTCGGCGACGGCAGGCTGGGCTCGGCGAGCTTGATGTTGTGTCCGCAATACGCGCAGCGCGTCGTCAACGCTTGCGGCGCGGCGTCGAGGGGCGCGCCGCAGTGCGGGCAGCGCAAAATCCGCGGGCCACTTGGGGACGGGGAGGCTTGCATAGCGCGGGTTTCGCGAGTCACCCGAGCGTGACTCACACCTGCTTGAGCATCGTCTCGGCGTCGCTTACCTCGAACTTGCTGGGTGCCTCGACGTTGACTTGCTTGACGACGCCCTGCTCTACCAAAAGCGAGAAGCGCTGGCAGCGGACGCCCATGCCGCCCTTCGTGCTGTCTTTGTCGAGCCCGAGCTTGCGCACGAAGTCGGCGTTGCCGTCGCCCAGCATGCGAAGCTTGCCGATGGCGCCGAGCTCTTTGCCCCAAGCCGCCATCACGTAGCCGTCGTTGACCGAGACGCACCACACCTCGTCGATGCCGCGCGCCTTGAGCTCGCCTAGATGCTGCACGTAGCCGGGCACGTGCTTGGCCGAGCAGGTGGGCGTGTACGCGCCAGGCAAGCCGAAGATCACGACACGCTTGCCTTGCGTCGCTTCTTGTACCGAAACCGGCGCCGGCGCGAGCGGACATGCCTCGCCGAATCCGGTCGACTCCCACAACGTGGCCTCAGGTAGCGTTTCGCCGATTGCGATCATGGCCGGAACTATCGGCGCATCCGCGCGCGGGAATCAAGCCGCCCAGCGGGGCATCGGGGGTTCGCGCTAAGAGACCGCCTTGCGCGTCAGCTCCGCAGCCAATTTCGCAGCCGCTTCCTTGCGCTCGCTGTGACGGTCCGTGAGGTAGTCCACGTGGTCGCGAAGCAGCAGCGTAAACTTGTAGAGCTCTTCCATCACGTCGACCACGCGGTCGCGGTACGACGAATCTTTCATGCGGCCGTCGTCCTCGAATTGCTCGTAGGCCTTCGGCACCGAAGATTGATTGGGAATCGTGAACATGCGCATCCAGCGACCGAGCAGGCGCAGGGAATTGACGGCGTTGAACGACTGCGAGCCGCCGCTCACCTGCATGACGGCGAGCGTTCGACCCTGGGTCGGGCGGACGGCGCCGATGTTCAGCGGCAGCCAGTCGATCTGATTTTTGAACACTGCCGTTACGGCTCCGTGCCGTTCCGGTGATGACCAAACTTGTCCTTCGGACCAGTCGCTGAGCGAGCGCAGCTCGATCACCTTCGGGTGCTCTGGCGGCACGCTGTCGCAGAGCGGCAGCTCTAGCGGGTCGAAGAAGCGCACTTCGGCGCCTAAGTCGCTGATGATGCGAGCGGCCTCTTCGGCCAGCAAGCGACTGTAGGAGCGCTTGCGTAGCGAGCCGTAGAGAAACAGGATGCGTGGCTTGTGGGTCGAAGGCTCGGGCATTGCAAGCGGCGGCGACTTGAACGCCTGCGGCCGTCGCCGTCAAGCCAGACTACGCTGGCTCCAGCATACGCGCGTGCCTCTGCTATTCGGAGGGCAGCGACTTGACGATAGAATAACGATCGTTATACATTGCCGAATGAAGCTTTCGAACTATCTGTTCTTCACCACACATTGTGAAGAGGCGCTGCGCTTCTACGCTGCCTGCGGTCTCGGCCAAATCGCCACGCTCGTCCGCCATGGCGAGGGCGGTATGGCAGTGAAAGTCGAGGCGATGCGCGGCAAGATCTTGCATGCGCGGTTCACGGGTCCTGGCGTGAATTTTTTTGCTTCCGACAACGACGACGCCGAGCCGATGCGAGGCTCTGCCATGATCATCGAGCTCAGCGATCGCGCGCAGACCGAGCGCCTCGTCGACGCGCTTTCCAAAAACGGCCAGGTCACCACGGCGCTCGGCGTCCAACCCTGGGGTGACTACTACTGTAAGCTGACAGACGCCTTCGGTGTGCAGTGGATGCTGAACTGCACGGAGCGTTGAACGCCGGCATCGATGTTCTCCGGCAGAGTGACGCGCATGGTCGTGCCGTGGCCTTTTGCGACGGGGCTACACCTACAGCTGCTCCGCTGTGCGCTACTAGTAGTTTTTCAAACACAGCGAGTCTCAGCTAGAGCTATCTCTAACTCCTTGGGTAGACTGGCGGCCGCGCGGACTTTGCGCGCGCCTTTCAACCCAATTGAGGACGACGATGCGAACCATGCTTGCGTTTGATGACTCGAGCTACAAGAGCGCCTGGGCTTGCGGCGTCGCCGCGCTGCTGGGGCTGAGCGGCTGCGCCGCGCCGGTCGAATTTAGCGACGAAGCCGCGGCAGAAGCGCCGGCAACCGAGGCCGAAAGCCTGGGCCAACAGCGGGCCGACTTGGTCGTTGGCTCGGGGCCCTGCAACGTGACCATCGAGCCGCTGCGCTCGATCGAGATCGTGCAGCCGCTCGTAGTCGGAGACGCGCGCTCCGCGAGCGCCACCGACGGCCCCTGGTCGTTCCGCAAGTTGATCGAGAACATCGCCCCCTCCGCCGCTGCCTCGGGGACCGACCCGTTCTTGCGCGGCATCTTCGAGTCTTGGCTGAGCGATCAGTTCATCAACGGCGAGCAGGTGCAGCGGCGCCCGAACGTGGACCCGTTCATCCTGTCGAACAATGGCTTTTCTACGGCCAACGCCGGCGGCAGAACCTTCAATCTGGCGAGCGCTCCGTTCCAGCTGATCAGCATTGCCAGCCGGATCGATCTGCGCTCGACGACCAGCGGCGGCGAAGGCCGCTTCATCTTCGCGCTGCTCAGTCCTCCGCCGAACCCGACGCCGACTTCGATGACGCTGATCATCGAGTTCGCGCTGCCGCTGAAGGCCCCGCTCGACACGCCCATCAAGTGGGCAAACAAGTGGCACGAGCTCGACGTGCTCGACCCGGTCACGCAGACGGCGGCTTTCAACGCCAAGCTGCAAGAAATCACGGACGTGTTCACGGCGCGCAATGCCATGCCCGGCCGCCCCAACGGCAGCGCCGTCAACCAGCTGCGCACGAACGAGATCGTGCTCAACGCGCCCTGGCAGCTGCGCGAATTTCGGCTGAATGCGGCCGGCGCCATGCTGCCGGCGCCGACGGCCGTATCGCCCAACCATGACGCTATCAACCAAAGCCAGGCGCTGCGCGACTTCATCGCTCAGAACCCGGTGCTCAACGCCACGACGGACACCAGCTTCTTCAATTTGAAGACGCCCGATGTGTTCGGTACCAGCTTCTTCAACGGCGGCAAGGCTAGCCAAAGCTTCAGTCCGGGCAATACCGGAGACTTTGGTACCTGGTCGTTGTCTGCGACCGAGAACCAAGACACCAGCGTGCCGGTAGATAACTTCGGTCTTTTGACTTGCAACGGCTGCCACACCGACAACAAGCGCCGCACCGACCAGGCCTTTTACCAGGTCAGCCCGTTCAATCCGGGTACAGACGGCACCGGCCGCCTGTCGCAGTTCATGACCCAGGGCGACGACGCCAAGGGCGGTCGTCGTCCGGCCGAGCTCCTGCGCCGCGCCACCGATATGGGTAACTTGCTGTGCACGCCGGCAGCGGTCGACCTAGTCGTAAGCAGCGTCACGATGAGCCCGCCGAACCCAGCCCCCGGCCAGGCCGTAACGTTCAGCGCCACCATCAGCAACTTCGGCCAGAACACCAAGCCCGCGGGCAGCATCAACGGTGTCGGCTTCTTCGTCGACGGCACGAAGGTGAACTGGTCCGACAGCAGCACGGCCGCGCTCGCGCCGGGGCAGTCGCTCACGCTCACGGCGAACGCGGGCCCCGGGGGCCACTCGACTTGGACGGCCACGGCAGGCGCCCACTCGCTGCAAGCCTTCGTGGACGACGTCAACCGCATCGCCGAGGGCGACGAGACGAACAACAAGCTCAGCACAGCGTTCAGCGTCGGTATCGATCTAACGGTGACGAGCATTGCGTGGGCGGGCGGTTCGTTCGTGCCGACGCGCAACGACCTCTTGACCTTCTCGGCCACCATCAAGAACATCGGCAGCGTCGCCACGCCGGCCGGCACGACCATCGGGGTCAACTTTCAGATCGACGGCAGCGGCGTCAACTGGTCCGACAGCAGCAATACGTCGCTCGCGCCCGGCGAGTCACGCACGCTCACCGCGAACGCGGGCCCGGGCGGTATCCGGACGTGGACCGCGGTTCCCGGCAGCCACCGGCTGGCAGCGTGGGCCGACGACGTGAACCGCTTGACCGACACCAACCGCGGCAACAACAAGATCGACACGTTGCTGGTCGTTCAGCCGTAGCCGAGCCTGAAGGCGCCCTTCCCTCGCCCGCCGCGACGCGCGGCGCGGGAGGGGGCCTGCGGCCCTGAAATGCGTGTCCGAAATCGAACAAAGATTGGTCAATGAATTCGCAGGTCCGAGCCCAGGCGCGGGCGATGTCCGATTTCGGACAGGCATTTCCGCCCGCAAAGGGCCCTCCGCGGGCGCAGACGAACCGCCTCGCAGGCTGCTGAGACTCATCGCATCTCGGTTTTTCGTTGGCAGCGCCCCGCGGGTCTCGGCGTTGCCGGCAGGGCGAAGCGGAGCGCCGCAGCGTTCGTGCCGACGCGTGAACGGCGTCGTTGGCCAACCGCACGGCCCACGCTCAGGCGCCTGTTCGAGGTCGACCGCCGATTAACGGACCGCACCTGGGTCGGACACCACCGGATCTATGTGGGTCGTGGTTCGCGCTGGGAGCTTGGCGTGGGCGGTTGCTGGTGTTTGGACGCTTGCGCTCGGTGTGGCCGGTTGCGGCAAAACCGGCCAAAACGGCGGCAGCCCCGGCCGGGCGAGCGGCGGGGGTAGTCAGGCGGTCGCCGGCAGCGGTGGCGCGAGCGCGGGGTCGAGCGGCAACGCAGGCTCCGGCGGGGGCACCACTGCGGGAAGCGCAGCAGCTGGCGTGGGCGGCACGGGGGGCATGGAAGGGGCGCTGGGCGCAGAGCCGAGCGATCTGCGGCGGCTGACCGCGGCCGAATACCAAGCCACGGTCAGCGACGTGCTCGGCTCGAGCGCTAAGCCTGATTTGGCCGCCTTTGCGACCGACGTAGGGGGCTTCGACAACAACTCCGCCGCCAACGGCGTGAGCGACGAGCTTTACCTGCGCTACCTGGAGACGGCCGAAGACGTGGCCGACGAAGTGTTCGCGTCGGACCTGCTACGTCCGCAGATCGTGACCTGCGCGGCCACGGACGACGCCACCTGCGTACAAAGCGTGATCTCGCAGGTCACGCTGCGGCTGTTTCGCCGACCGGCGCTGGCCGAAGAGCTCACGGCGTATCAAAAAGTCTATCAGCGGGCGCGGGCACGCCAAGAGGACCACGAAGGCTCGCTGCAAGACGTGCTGATCGCGCTTTTGGCCAGCGCACAGTTTCTGTACCGCATGGAGTTCGTGCCGACCGCGACTGGCAGCCAGCCGCTCGGCCCGTACGACGTAGCGACACGGCTGTCGTACCTGCTGTGGAGCAGCGCGCCCGACCCAACCCTGCTCGACGCCGCCGCGCAAAACGCGCTCTCGACCGATGACGAGCTCACAGCAGCCGTAGAGCGACTGCTCCAAGATCCGAAGTCGAAGCGCTTCGGAGAAAACTTCGCCGGTCAGTGGCTGGGCGCTCGAAAGCTCACACAGGTGTCACTCGATCCCACGTTGTATCCTGGCTGGTCTCCGCTCGTGGCGACCGCCGCTGCCAGCGAGCTCGAGCTTTATTTCGACGAGCTCTTGCAGCCAGGCGTGGACTTCGCGCGCTTCCTCGATAGCAGCGTGCACTTCGCGAACGAAGAGCTGGGTCAGGTCTATGGGGTGCCGCTGGCCCACATCGACAACCAGCGCATCGAGGTCAAGGACGTCGATCGCCGAGGGGTCTTGGGACTCGCCGGGTTTCTGTTTCAAACCTCCACGCCGACGCGCAGCTCGCCGTCCGGGCGCGGCGCTTGGATCTTGGAACGTTTGCTGTGCTCGCCCGTGCCGCCCCAACCCGCGGGCACGCCTCCGTTCACGGCTGGCGAGGACACGATCGCCGACTACCTGCAGGGCCTCGATGCACAGCCAGCTTGCATGACGTGTCACGCGACCATCGACCGCCTGGGTCTCGCGCTGGAAAACTACGACGCCATCGGCCGCTACCGCACGATTTACGCCAGCAGAAAGCCGGTAAGCTCCCACGTTGCGCTGCCTGCCTCGAGCGCGCTTCCGGCCAGCATGGACGTGAGCGGCGTAGCGGGACTCAGCCAGCTGCTAGCCGCCGCACCAGCCTTCGATACCTGCGTCGCGCAGCAGCTGTACAGCTACGGCTTCGGCCGCGCGGTCAGCGACGCCGAGCGACCAGACGTGCAGGCGCTGGCAACCGCTTGGCAAAGCGGTCCCACGACGCTGCGCGAGCTGGTCATGCAATTGGTAAAATCACGCACTTTTCGCTATCGCAGCGACGGAGGCGCCCTATGAAAGCTTTCAATCAGCCTGCCGCCCGAGGTCGCGTCTCGCGGCGCGCGCTGCTGCGCGGCGCGGGCGTGGCGATCGCCTTGCCGTGGTTCGAATCGCTGGCACAGCCCGCTCGCGCTCAGGCGGCCGCAGCGCCAAAGCGCTTCGTCGCGATCTACTTGCCGTGCGGCGCGCCCGAGCTCTGGAAACCGCCGCTGACCGGTGTCGGCGCCGGCTGGCAGCTGTCTTCCGTGCTCGACCGGCTGGCACCGCTCAAGTCACTGGTAACTGTCGTGTCCGGCTTGGAGACGGGCTCGGTGTTCAACGTCGACGGCAGCAACTCCGTTTCGCCCGAAGACAGCAGACTGCCGAGCGCCTGGCTCACGTGCACCGACGCCAAGACCGCGCGACAGACGTTGATGGTGCCCGAAGCCAACGGCACCTCCGCCGACCAAGTCATGGCTGCACACCCGGTGTTCGCCGGGCAAACGGCGCTACCTTCGCTGCAAATCGGTCTGTCGAGCGTGCTCAGCTACTGCGACGGTGAGCCCTGCTCGGAGAGCCGCAGCGTCTCTTGGCAGACCCCGACCAAGCCACTGTTCAAGCTCGTCAATCCGTCCGACGTTTTCGCGCAGTTGGTGGGGGTTTGGCCGGGCGGTGCCGACCCAGCAGCTTCGCCGCGCCGCGACTCGCGCATCAGCGTGCTCGACGCGGTGCAAGAGACAGCAGCCGTGGCGCGCGCACGGCTCAGCGCGCACGACAAGCTGCGCATGGATGAATTTCTGGCTTCCGTGCGCAGCATCGAAAAGCGCGTCTCGAGCAGCCAGGCGGACAGCTGCGGGCCGTTGCCCAGCCTGCCCGTTTTCCCGCATGTCGACGGCAATTTCCGGCAGAACATCGGCGGCTACGACAAAGGTGTGCACGCCGACTTGATGAACGAGCTCTTGGCGCTGGCGCTACAGTGCGATCGCACGCGCATCGCCAGCTACATGCTCGAAGACGAACGCTCGGAGTTCGTCTGCGATCACATCCCGCGGCGCACCTTCACCGCCCTCACCTCGACGCTCGGAGAAGGTACCTGCCCGGAGTGGCACGGCGGGGGTCAGCAGGGCCGGCAAGACGACTTCGCGAGCATCGTGCAATGGAACGTCGGCAAGGTGGGTGAGCTGTGCCAAAAGCTGGCGGGCATGCCCGAAGCCAACGGTCAGAGCGTGCTCGACAACTCGGTCATCTTCCTGGGCGCCGGCCTCGAAGGCTCGATGGAAACCGCCGACCGCTTGCCTGCGCTCATGATCGGTGGCGGCGGCGGCAGGCTCAAAACCGACCAGCACCTGGACCTCGGCAAGCGCCCGCTGCGTGACCTTTACTTCACGCTCATGAACGGCGTCTACGACATGGCCGTCAGCGATTTCGGCGTCAACCTGACCGGCGCCCCGATTGCGACCATCAAGGGTCTGCTGAACGCCTGAGCCGCGCACGCTCAGCGCGCCCTCGCCGTCGCCAGTGCCAGCGCGTCGGCGCCCGCCGGGAAGCGTAGCTGTCCGGACGCATCGTTGGCCGCGCGCCAGACGCCTTCGGCAACGTCGGCCGCGGTCGTCACGGCGCTAGGTCCTTGGCCGAGGGCCCCGAAAAGGCTCTGCGCGAGCGGCGCGTAGGCTTCGGGGATCAGCCCTTCCAGGCGCGAGCCCGTGTTCTTGGTGAAGGCGGTGTCTGGTCCGTAGCCCGGCTGGACCAGCTTCACGCGCACGTCGAAGGCCCCAAGCTCGAGCGCAAGCGATTCGGTGAAGCCTTCGATGGCCACCTTGCTCGCGGTGTACACGGCCACCAGCGGCATGGGCGCGAGCGTCGCGCTCGAGGTCACGTTGACCACCACGCCCGCTCTGCGCGCGCGCATTTGCGGCAGCACCGCTTGCGTCATGGCCATCACGCCGAAGGTATTGGTCTCGAACACCTCGCGCACGGTCGTCATCGGCGTGACCTCGAACGCTCCGAACAGCCCGATGCCGGCATTGTTGACCAATACGTCGATCGGCCCACTCGCCTCGAGCGCGGCCACGATGCTGGCCGGTTTCGTGACGTCGAGCGGTAGCACGCGCAGCCGGTCCGACTGCGGCAGCGCGTCGTGCCGGGGGCTGCGCATGGTGGCGACCACGTTCCAGCCCTGGGCATGAAAATAACGCGCAGTTTCGAGGCCATAACCAGAGGAGCAACCGGTGATGAGTACGTTTTTCATGCACAAACCCTAGGCGCGGCGCGCCGGACTATCTACCAGTCGCAGTCCGGTTTTTGTTTGCTAGAGTCCGGTCGTGCACGATCCGCTGACCGAGATCATCACGCTCTTGCAACCGCGCAGCGTGTTCGCGAAGCGCATCAGTGGTGCCGGGCGCTGGGGCGTTCGTTACTCACGCTTCGACCAGCCGAGCTTCGCAGCCGTGCTCGAGGGCCGTTGTCGCTTGGCGGTTGACGGTCACCGCCAGGTGACGCTCGAAGCAGGTGACTTCGTACTCCTGCCCGCCACGCCCGGCTTCACCCTGTCCGGCTTCGAGCCGGTGCAGCCGGAGCGCGTCGATCCCAAGCTCATGTCCGCGCCGACGGCTGAGGTTCGCCACGGTACGCGCGGTGGCCGGCCGGACGTGCGCCTGCTCGGCGGCTATTTTGCCTTCGACTCGCCCGACCACGCGCTGCTCGTCTCGCTTCTGCCTGCACTCTTTCACCTGCGCGGCGTCGAGCGGCTCGCGGTCATGGTGCAACTCGTCGCGGAGGAAGCCAACGAACGCCGCTCGGGCCGCGAGCTCGTGCTTTCGCGCCTCGTCGAGATCCTATTGATAGAGGCACTCCGCTCGGCACCGAGCGAGGACGCGCCGCCCGGGCTCTTGCGCGGCCTCGCCGACGCTCGCCTCGCGCCCGCGCTCCGGCAGATGCACGCGCAGCTGGCCCGTTCGTGGACGGTGCCGCAGCTGGCCAAAACAGCCGCGCTCTCGCGCTCCGCCTTTTTCGAGCGTTTTACGCAAAATGTGGGGCTGCCGCCCATGGAATACCTGCTGGCCTGGCGCATGGCCGTCGCCAAAGACCTGCTGCGCCGTCAGCAACTGGACATCGCCGAAGTCGCCGAGCGCATCGGCTACGCCTCTCAAAGCACCTTCAGCACCGCCTTCAGCCGCCACGTCGGTCATCCCCCCGGTCGCTACGCACGCACGGGGTAATCGGGCTGCGCGCCGGCTCCCAACCCGCATAAGCGTCGCTCGAGGCCGCTCAGCGGGCCTGAACATTGGCTTGGGCGAAGCGTGGCGGATGCGCAGCAAAGCTGCCCCGGGTGAGCTGCCAGGTCGCGCTTCGTCATGGCAAAGGCGGTCGAAGCGAGCTTGGCCCGGATCGTGCCAGAGCGGGCGAAAGAAATGAGGCCTCGCTTATGAAACGCCCCCTGCTGATCTCACTCACCGTGCTCGCCGGAGTCGGCACGACGGCGCTCCACGCAGCCGCCCAAGAAGCTGGCTACGCTGCCAGTGCCTTCGAACCGTCGGAGCGCGGCAGCGATTGGTTCGCCAACGAGTCGAACGACTACCGGGGCAAGCTGCGGCTCGCCCTCGGCGCCGTCGGTGACTACGGATACCGGGGCGTGGTCGGCGCTCACAATCCGGATGGCACCATTCGCGCCTCGCTGCTGCGCAATCAGGTGCTCGTTCACGCCGGCTTCGCTTTGGTCATCGCTGACCGGCTGCGCCTCGGGCTGAGCGTGCCGATCCAGGTCCACGCCTTTGGCCACCCCGCTACTCGAAACGGCGTCGACTACTTGCCGCCCGTGCACCAACAGAGCTTCGGCGACATCCGAGCCTCGTTGGATTTGCGGATCGCCGGCGTCTACGGTGACCCGATCACGGTTGCGGTCGGCGGTTCGGTGTTCTTCCCCCTCGGCCAGCGCGAGCAGTTCACCGGTGACGAAATCGTGCGGCTCGACCCACATCTAGACGTCGCCGGTGACGCCGGCATGTTCGCCTACGCAGCCCGCGGCGGCTTCGAATATTCGCAGCTGCGCATCAGGTACATCGATACGCGGCTCGGCAACAACATCACCTTCGGTGGTGCGGCCGGCTTGCGCCTCGTCGACAAGCGTCTGCTCATCGGCCCCGAGCTCTACGGCAGAACCGGTATCTCGGACGGCGTGCACAAGCACGACACACCGATCGAAATGCTGTTCGGCGCGCATCTCAAGGCGGGCGCCGGCATTCGCGTGAACGCAGGCGCCGGCAGCGCAGTCGACCACGGCTTTGGAGCTGCGCGCTTTCGCGGGCTGCTCGGCCTCGAATGGTTCCCGGAGCCGGAGCGCTCCGACCTGGACAAAGACGGCGTTTACGACGACGAAGACGCGTGTCCGAACGTGGCCGGCGTGCGCACCAGCGATCCGGCGACGAACGGCTGCCCGCCACCACCGCTGCCCGATCGCGACCGCGACGGCATTGCCGACAGGGACGACGCCTGTCCCGATGTCATGGGCGTGCGCACGAACGATCCCGCCACCAACGGCTGCCCGCCACCGCCGCCCGATCGCGACGGCGACGGCATCGCCGACAGTGAAGATGCCTGCCCAGACGTCGTGGGCGTCCGCACCAATGATCCCAAAACCAACGGCTGCCCGTCGGACCGCGACGGTGACGGCATTCTCGACAAGGACGACGCCTGCCCAGACGTCGCCGGCATCAAGACCGACGACCCGAAGACCAACGGCTGCCCCGACAACGACCGGGACAAGGACGGCATCTTGAACGACGCCGACGCCTGCCCCGATCAGGCGGGTCCGAAGTCGGACGATCCGAGGACCAGCGGTTGTCCGCGAGTCTTCATCAAAAATGGCCTGATCCAAATTTTGGAGCAGCCGAAGTTCGACTTCAACAAGGCCAAGATCAAGCCCGAGAGCGACTCGCTGCTCACCGAAGTCGCCAAGGTCATGACCGATCACCCCGAGATCAAGCGGGTGCGTGTCGAGGGTCACACCGACAACAAAGGTGGCGCCGCCTACAACGTGAAGCTGTCGCAGCAGCGTGCAGATTCAGTCATCAGTTGGCTCAGCAGCCACGGCATCGCCGCGGATCGGCTGGTGGCGAAGGGCATGGGCCTTACTACTCCCCTCGTGCCCAACGACACCGAGGCGAATCGCGCGCTCAATCGACGCGTCGAGTTCCACATCGAAGATCAGGCGGAGACGGCCAAAGAGATGGTCAAGACTCCCGGCGGCCAAACGGTCGTCGCGCCCCCCAAGTCGCTCGACCAGCCGCAAAAAAAGGCGCCGACGACGAGTAAGCCGTAAGCGCTAGCCAACGGTAACGACGAACAGGCGGTCAGCTTCGGCTGGTCGCCTGTTTTGCGTTCCGCTGCGACACGGATGGCGCGTGTGTGGCGCTTGCGTACGACAAATGTAAAGTCGGGGCCGCGTTCGACGACCATCGACCACAAAAGGCCGACGGCTCGCTTAGTGCAGGAGTCCGGTCATGATGACCAGCTCGCTTGCTCGACGCCCCAAACTTTCGGCCTTTTTGCTAGTCGCTCTGCCCGTTGCCACGTTGCTCTCCGTGTCTTGCACGGGCGACGACATGGAAGATCTAGGCGACGGAGGCGCTGGCGCCGGCGGCAAGGGGGGCTCGTCGGGGGCCTCGCACGGCGGCGTGAGTGGGACCTCGGGCGCAGCTCACGGCGGCAGCGCGGGCACGTCTCACGGCGGCACGAGCAGTGCCGGCGCGGCGGGTAGCGCGGAAGGCGGCAGCGCAGGGAATGCCGAAGCGGGCTCAGCTGGCGCACCGGGCGGCAGCAGCGCGGGCGGTCAGGGCGGCCAGGGCGGCAGCAGCGCGGGCGGCGAGGGCGGCCTCGGCGGCGCGAGCGGCTTCGGCGGCGACGGCTTCGGTGGCGGCGGCGCCGCGCAGTACGACGGACCGAGCGTCGGCAAAGCTCAGACTTTCGCCGCTCTGGCGTACAGCGCGATCACCACGGCGAACATTTCCGTCATCGGAGGTGAGCTCGGCGTCAGCGCTGCCGCGGTGTCCACCATCACCGGCTTCGATGCCCTGACTTTCCAGAAGTTCGGCATCGACTCGCTCGCCCCCAACACTCAGCGCACGATCTTGGCGCAGCAAGACGTGACGGCCTTGGTTGGCAACATCGACCCGCGCGCGTGCGACGTCGACCTGACGAATGTGGTGGGCGGCCTGACCGGTGACATCACGCTGCACCCTGGCGTGACCTGCATGAACAGCCTCAGCGCCGACGTGCTCGTGAACGGCCACGTTTACCTGGACGCGGGCCACGACCCCAACGCCTTCTTCGTCATCCGAGGTAACCTGACGCTCACCGTCGCAGATGCGGCTCAGGTGGTGCTGCAGAACGGCGCGCAAGCTTGCGGCGTGTTCTGGCGCATCAGCAAACAAGTGACGATCGGCAAAACCGTGCAGTTCTTCGGCACGGTGATTTCAGGCACCGCTATCACCATGCAATCTGGCTCGACCCTGCACGGCCGCGCGCTCGCTCAAACGGCCGGCGTGCAGCTCGACGCCAACACGATCACGATCCCGGCCAGCTGCACCCACGTGCAATGAGCCCGAGGGCCAAGTCATCATGTCGTTCGGCATCTACTTGTTCGGAATCATTTTGATGATCAGCGGCCTCGTGTATGGGGCCGCGACGCTGCACGCGCCGGTGCAGTGGATCGTCGTGACGGCGCTGGTGCTGCTCGGCATCGGCGTCGTGGCGGCCGTGAAAGCGACTCGGC
>Ga0307516_10005460_pt1 | contig 15196 bp, 13 predicted proteins | sample 19_EM_MG_FD_203310 | JGI IMG/M metagenome (GOLD analysis project Ga0307516, IMG submission 203310) | Populus trichocarpa ectomycorrhiza microbial communities from riparian zone in the Pacific Northwest, United States - 19_EM | ecosystem: Host-associated > Plants > Roots > Unclassified | place...
CGTCGTCTGCTCCTGGGGACCCACCCACGAGCAGTACGTCCTCGCGTCGATCGCCGCCGGCAAACCGGTCTTCTGCGAGAAGCCCCTGGCCACGACCCAGGGCGCCTGCCTGCGGATCGTGCACGCCGAGGTGGCGACCGGCCGCCGGCTGGTGCAGGTCGGCTACATGCGCCGGTACGACGAGGCGTACCGGGCGCTCAAGCAGGTGGTCGACAGCGGCGCGATCGGCGCGCCGCTGATGATGCACTGCGCGCATCGCAACGCGGGCGTGCCGTCCTTCTACGAGAAGGAGAGCGCGATCACCGACACCGCGGTGCACGAGATCGACATGGCCCGCTGGATGTTCGGCGAGGAGATCACCGCGGCGCGGGTGCTGATCCCGCGCAAGAGCCGCAACGGCGGCCCGCTGCAGGATCCGCTGCTGCTGATCCTCGAGATGGCCGGCGGCGCGCTCGTGGACGTGGAGATCTCGGTGAACATCCGGTACGGCTACGACATCCGCGGCGAGGTCGTGGGTGAGGACGGTACGGCGGCACTGGGCGAACTGAGCCCGGTGGCGGTCCGCACCTCCCGGCAACTGGTCACGCCGGTGCCGGCGGACTGGCGGGACCGTTTCCTGCGCGCGTACGACGTGGAGATCCAGGAGTGGATCGACTCGCTCGCCGGCGGCGGGGCACCGGTCGGGCCGAACGCCTGGGACGGCTACGCGGCCGCGGTGGTGTCGGACGCGGGCGTGACGGCGCTGCGCACCGGGGAACGCGTGCCGGTGGCCATGGCCCCGAGGCCGGCCTTCTACGACAACGAGGTGGTACTGCCGTGAAGATCGCGTTGGATCCGTACATGCTGCGCAACGTCCCCCTGCTGGAACTGCCCCGGGTGGTGGCCGACCTGGGCTACCGCCACCTCGAACTGTCCCCACGCGACGACTTCATGCCGTTCTTCCTGCACCCGCGCGCCTCATCGGCGGACGTGGCGGCGTTCAAGCGCGAGCTGGCCGCCGCGGAGGTGTCGGTGGCCTCGGTGCTGCCGCTGTACAAATGGTCGGGGCCGGACGAGGACGAACGCCAGGCGGCGGTCCGCTACTGGAAGCGGGCCATCGAGATCACGGTCGACCTGGGCGTGCAGGTGATGAACTCGGAGTTCAACGGCCGCCCGGAGGCGTCGGCGGCGAGCGAGGCCCAGTTCTGGCGCTCGCTGGAGGAGCTCCTGCCGATCTTCGAACGCGAGGGCGTGCGGCTGGTCCTGGAACCCCACCCGGACGACTTCGTCGAGGACGGCATCGCCGGGGTCAACCTGGTCAAGGGCATCAACTCCCCGCTGGTCACGTTCCTGTACTGCGCCCCGCACACGTTCCACCAGGGCGGCGACCTGGCGGCGGTGATGAGGCACGCGGGCCCGCTGCTGACCCAGGTGCACATCGCGGACTCGTTCGACCACCGCGGCTCGTCGGGCCTGCGGTACATCGTGAACCCGCCGGGCTCGACGGTCCGGGTCCACCAGCACCTGGACATCGGCCAGGGCGAGGTGGACTGGGACCTGTTCTTCGGCACCCTGGCGGAGATCGGCTTCGACGGCATCGCGACGGTCTGCGTCTTCGCCTGGGAGGAACGGGCGGCGGAGAGCGGCCGCTTCAACCTGGCGCAGGTCAACCAGTACGTGGCGAAGTACGCCCGCTGACCTCCGCCCTCTTCCCGCTCTGCTTCCCGCTCTGCTTCCCGCTAGGAAACGGGGTGTCTTCCCTTCAGGAAATCGGGATGTCGGTGATCCGTAGCCGGTCGGGGACGTCGAGGGAGACGGTGGCCGTACCGGGTGGCGGTGCCGGGAACCACAGGGACAGCACCTGTTCGCTGCCTGGCGGGATCGCCTTGCTGAGGATCCGGTCGCAGAGGCAGCGGTGGGCGCCGGGGGAGGACTCGTAGTCGAGGCCGTAGGCGGCGGTGTCGCCCTGCAGGAGGCGGACGCCGGCGGTGCCGTACCGGGCGTAGGGGTCGAACTCGTCGCGGACGGTGAAGACGCCCTGGCCGAGGAAGTCCAGGATGGTCGCCTTGGTGTCGCCGACGTTGCGGGCGGTGAGGCTGACCAGCAGGAACGGCCCCCGAACCGTGGCCGGGCCGGAAACGAACCGGATGGTGCCACGATTCAGCGGCATGGCGACCTCGACACCGTCCGGCGCCCGGCCCTGCTTACCCGTGGTCTTCGGCAGCACGACCTCGGCCGGCGCGGGCGTCGCGGCGGCCTGGGCCCGGGCCCGGTAGGTGACGGCGACCCGCCGGTTGAGCGCCCGATGGGCAGCCGAATCGTTCGGCACGGCGGGCTTGCTCTCGCCCTCGGCCGCGACGGTCTTCGGCCACTCGCCGTCGGGCAGCGACTTCCGCAGGGCGCCGGCCACGGCCTGGGCCCGCCGCTGTGAAAGAGCCTGGTTGTGCGAGGTGCTCCCGGTGCTGTCGGTATGGCCGGTGACGGTCAGCGGGCCGGGCCCGGCAGCCCGCAGGTCCGCGACCGCGGCGGCGATGGATTTGCCGGCGCCGGGGGTGAGCTCGGCGCTGTCCAGCCGGAACAGCACGTCGGTGGCGAGGCTGATGTCGACCTGGTCGGCCGTCCGCCGGGTCCGCAACGCGACATCGAGGCGCTCGGTGTACGAATCCAGCGACCCGACGAAAGCAGGAGCGGCCGTCGCCGGGTCGAGCGGATCCTGCACCCCGCCGGCCGTGACGCCGTCGCTGGGCGGCAGCGGCACCTCGCCGTCGACAACGGGAACGTCGGTGAAGACCCCGGCGTAGGGAAGCATCACCGAGAGCCGCTCCACCCCGGCGGGAACGCCACCGAAGACAGCCTGCAAGGGCCGGGTCTCGCCAACCTCGAAGCGCACCGCGCCCGTACAGACACAGCGGCTGCCATCCAGGCCCTCGGAGACGAGAAAGACCCGTCGCCCTAACTCGTCAACAAGCCGGCCCGCATCGAACGAGTTCGTCAGGAGCGTCGAGAAATGCCGGCTGAGGACACTGGCGCTGCCGCTGCCGGACTTGTCGAGCCGGGTCTGCACGGTCAGCACCACGGCACCGCCGGAGCGAACAAGCGGCCCGACACTCAACTGCAGAACGTCGCCGGCCGCATCGACAACCCGGGTCTGCGCGGGCGCCTGCGTCTGCGTCTGCCCGGTGGCCGTCGCCGAAGCGGAAGGAGCGAGCGAGGCGGCGGGCTGTGGAGAATTCTCGTCATCGCTGCAGGCCACGAGAGCCGCCACGAGCAGGGCGGTCGCGACCAGGGCGATTGAGCGCCGCATGTGACCTCCCCGCTGCCATCAAGGACTGCGGCTCAGCCTAGTGGCGCGGGCACCGGAGCACCGATCGTGCCCGAGAGCGGCCGGCTCACCCTCGCCTGACGAGCAGGTAGCCCTGCGGGGTCTGCTCACCCTCCTCCGCGGGCCGCTCACCCCGGAACACCACCGAGAAGCCCGCGTCGCCGAAGTGGCTCACCATCTCTTCCGACGACAGCCAATACCGGTCGAAATCGACGCCGAGGGCCACGCTCGGCCCGTTACGCCGCAGGGTGCCGTCACCATCCTTGAACGCGGTCACCAGATAGCCGCCGGGCTTCACGACGCGGGCCAGCTCACCGAACGCCGTGGCCCGGTCGCCGGGCGCGAGGAAGATCAGCGAATACCAGCAGACCACCCCCGCCAGCGACGCGTCCGCGAACGGCAGCGCGCGCAGATCGCCGACGTCGAACGTGAATCCCGGATAGTCGCGCCGGGCCACCCGGACCATCTCGGGGGAAAGGTCAATCCCGCGTGGAGTCAGGCCCCGCGCCGCCAGAAACGGCGTGAGCCGGCCGGTCCCGCTCCCGATGTCGCCCACCTCGGATCCCACAGCGAGGCTCAACTCGCAGAACAACCCCAGCATCGCCCGCTCGACCGGCATGGCGTCCAAGACGCCGGCCAGCGCGTCCACGTAGAAGGCGGCCAGCTTGTCGTGCGCCGCCCTCAACTCCTCGGTCTTCGCATCCACGGACGGCACCCTAGCGCGTACGGCTACCGCTGCTTGACGCCGGACAAGACGCCTGTTTTCCATGCGACACGGGCAGCGACGGCGCTCTCGGGCGGCCTGTCTCTCGTGCGCGGGGTGGCTGAGACGCTCGCCCGCTCGCCAGGCCCGCCTGCCTGTTCTGCCAGGCGGTAGTCGCCGCCACCGATATCGTTGTCGGCGGCGGCTGGTCCTTCTCGGCGGCGGCCGAGGCGCCGCGCCTCAGCACAAGGTCCGGCGTCATGGTCTGGCCGGGCGCGCGCAGCTGGCCTGGCTGCCGGCGAGCCCGGCCGGTCCGCCCGGGCCGGTAGGGCTGCCCCGGCGCCTCGCACTTCAGCGCTGCGTTCGGCCGAGAGCGCGGCACGTCAGTCTCAGACGCCGGCCTTGGCCGCCGCGGCCAGCAGGTTTTCCGCGGCCAGGCGGAGACCTTCGACCTGGTCGAAAGCCTGGTCCTCGTGCTCGATGTTGACCGCGATGTTCGGGTCGACCGCGTGCAACGCCTGCAGGAACGGCACCCAGAAGTCCTCCACGCCGTGGCCTCGGCCGACCGCCACGAACTCCCAGGCCGGGTTCTTCGGCCACTGGTTCAGCGTGTTGGCGCCACCCAGGTTCAGCGGGCTCGCGTCCGCGGGGGTGCGGGCGAAGCGGTCGTCGAGCACGCCGTACACCTTGGCGTTGTCGGGGTTGATCCTGGTGTCCTTGGCCGCGGCGTGGAAGACCAGGTCGCCGAGATACTGCACGCAGGCGACCGGATCCATGCCCTGCCAGAACAGGTGGCTCGGGTCCATCTCGGCGCCGACGTGGGTGGCGTTGGTCTGTTCGACCAGCCGCTGCAGGGTCGGCGGGTTGAAGACGATGTTGTGGGGGTGCATCTCGATGCACACCTTGACGTCCGCGGCGGCCGCGCGGGCGTTGATGTCCTTCCAGAACGGGATCGCCACCTGCTGCCACTGGTAGTCGGCGATGTCCAGGTATTGGCTGTCCCAGGGGTTCACCACCCAGTTCGCCGTCTTGCCGCCGGGCTCGCCGGCCGGCAGGCCGGACATGGTGACGACGCGCTTGACGCCCAGCGCGGCCGCCACGTCGATCGCGCGGTGCAGGTCTGCGGCGTGCTGCGGGCCTACCGCGGGGTCGGGGTTGAGGGGGTTGCCGTTGACGTTGAGGCCGGTCAGTTCGATGCCGGCCTGGGTGAAGCGGCCGAGGTAGTCCTCGCGGGCGCCCGCGCTGGCGAGGATGTCGTCGATCGGCAGGTGCGGGGCGGGGATGAAGCCGCCCGCGTTGATCTCCGCGCTGGTCAGGCCCAGCTCGCTCAGAATCTTGAGGGTCTCGTCGAGGGAACGGTCGTGCAGGCACGCGGTGTAGGCGCCGAGCTTCATGGTTTGCCTTCCAGGCGGGAACGGGCGGTCAGAGCAGGACGGGCTTGTCGGTGGCGGCGACCACCGCGTCGAGCACGCGCAGGTTGTGCAGGCCGTGGGCCAGATCCGGGCACGGGGGAAGCTCCTCGATGCCGGCGATCTGGTCGAGGAAGGCGCGCGCCTGGAACACGAAGAAGTCGTTCTGGCCGTGCCCGACGGTGGGGAAGTCCATGGGTAGCGCGCGGGCGACGAACGGGTGCCAGGGGCCGATGAAGACCTGCCGGGCACCGTTGACGCTCTGCCCGGGCGTGCCGTCGATGATGCTGAACTCGCCCGGCCGGGTCAGGTCGAACGACGCGGTGCCGTTTTCGCAGAACAGCTCCAGCCGCAGCGTGTTGGCGTGCCCGAACGCCACCCGGGAGACGGAGAACGTGCCGAGCGTGCCACCGGCGTAGGTGGTGGTGAAGGTGCAGATGTCCTCGTTTTCCACCGGGGCGCGCTCGTCGCTGAGCTCGACGCCGCCGGCGTGCCCGACGGCCACGCCGAGTGGTTTGGGGCGGGAGGTGACCAGGGTGCTCATCGAGGCGCCCTGCACACCGGTGGTCGGGCCGCAGAAGAACTCGGCGAGGTCGACCAGGTGACTGCCGACGTCGGCGAGCGCGCCCGACCCCGGGCCGCCGAGATATCGCCAGCTCATCGGGCGTTGCGGGTCGAAGCCGTAGTCGGTGAAGTAGTTGCCGACGATGTGCCGCACCCGGCCGAGGCCGCCGTTGCGGACCTGCTCGCGGATGGCGTTGAGGGCGGGGGAGCGGCGGAACGTGAAGCCGACCGCCGCGACGAGGTCGGTGCCTGCGGCCGCGTCCACCATGGCCTGCGCGTCGTCGACGCTGGGGGCGAGCGGTTTCTCGCAGAGGACGTGCTTGCCGGCGGCGAGCGCCGCCTCGACGATCTCGCGGTGCAGGTTGTTGGCGACGGCGACGGTGACCGCGTCGATGTCGGGCGCGTCGATCACGGCGCGCCAGTCGGTCTCGGTGCGCTCGAAGCCGTAGCGCGTGGCGGCGTCGGCCGCGAACGGCTCGTGTGTGTCGGCGACGGCGACCAGGCGTGGGGCCGGTCGGCCGGGCGCGAAGACGGTGGCTGCGTTGCGGTACGCGTTCGCGTGGGCGCGGCCGACCATGCCGGCGCCGATGACGGCGACGCGAGGGGACGGATCTGGCATTCGGGTGGACCTCCGGCTGAGGGGAGTGGCGTGCGGCCCGGTTCTTTAAAGCGCTTGAACTTCGAGTACTATCCAAGTCGATCTCGTTGTGTGTCAAGGGTGTGACCGGAGGTTTCAGGAGTGGATCAACGACCCCGGCTCGACGATGTCGCCGCGCGGGTCGGCGTCTCCACGGCGTCGGTCTCGCTGGTGCTGCGCGGCGTTGCCGGCCCCAGCGCGGAGACCCGTCGCCGGGTGCTCGAGGCGGCCGCCGAGCTGGGCTACCGGGCGGATCGCACGGCGAGCATGCTGGCGCGCCGGCGGCGTCATCTGCTCGGTGTGATGCTCGACATCCGCAGCCCCTTCCACGCCGAGCTGGTCGAGGAGATCCAGGCCGAGGCGGACCGGATCGGCTACGAGGTGGTGCTCTCCACGCTCACCCGGCACCGTGATGAGGACCGGGCGATCGAGACGCTGCTCGACTTCCGCTGTGAGGCCGTGCTCCTGCTCGGCCCGGATGCCGCGGATCAGCGGCTCGCCGCCCTCGCCGCCCAGGTCCCGGTGGTCACGATCGGCCGGCGGGTCGCTGGCGGCGACGTCGACGTGGTGCGCTCGGCCGACCACGCCGGGGTCGCCGAGGCGCTCGCCCACCTGACCGGTTTCGGTCACCGGCACATCGCCTTCGTCGACGGTGGCCGCGGCGTCGTCGCGGCCGCGCGCCGGCGTGGCTACCGCGACGGCATGCGCCGGGCCGGGCTCGCCGGCGAGATCCGCATCATCGCGGGCGACCACACCGAGGAGGGCGGCATCCGCGCCGGGCGGCTGATCGCCGCCGGCACCGACCGGCCGACGGCCGTCGTGGCCTCCAACGACCGCTGCGCCGTCGGGGTCATGGACGCGTTCGTCCGCGCCGGCATCGAGATTCCCGGGCAGATCTCGATCGTGGGGTACGACGACAGCACGCTCGCACGCCTCGCCCACATCGACCTGACAACGGTCAATCAGGACGCCGCCGCGCAGGCCCGCCACGCGGTGCTCGCCGCGGTTCAGCGCCTCGACGAGGGCCGCACGCAGCGCCAGGAGGTCGTGCTCAACCCACGTCTGGTGGTCCGGGGCAGCACCGGGCCCGTCGTGCCAGGGCAGGAGCCGTGATCGGCGGTGGGCGGCCCGGGGATCCGGGCCGGCGGCGGGCCTGTCGCGCCGGGGTGGCGGCGGTGATCGGCGGTGGGCGGCCGGGGGTCAGGCCTTCGGCCGCTGGTCCACGATCCGGCGCATCTTGCCCATCGAGCGCTCCACGCCGTCCGGCTCGATCACCTCCACCGTCACGCTCACGCCGATCGTGTTCTTGACCAGATCGGCCAGCTCCCGGCCCGCCAGCTCGGCGGCCGCCGGCTCGGCGCCGGGCCGGCGTTCCACCCTGACCGTCAGCGCGTCGAGGCGCCCGACGCGGGTCAGCAGGCACTGGAAGTGTGGTGCCAGCTTCCGCGTGCGCAGGATCAACTCCTCGATCTGGGTCGGGAAGAGGTTCACGCCGCGCAGGATGATCATGTCGTCCGTACGGCCGGTGATCTTCTCGATGCGGCGCATCGGCCGGGCCGTGCCCGGCAGCAGGCGGGTCAGATCCCGGGTGCGGTAGCGCACGACCGGCATCGCCTCCTTGCTCAGCGACGTGAAGACCAGCTCGCCGGTCTCGCCGTCCGGCAGCACCTCGCCGGTCACCGGGTCGATGATCTCGGGGTAGAAGTGGTCCTCCCAGACGTGCAGGCCGTCCTTGGTCTCCACACACTCGGTCGCCACGCCGGGACCCATCACCTCGGACAGGCCGTAGATGTCCAGCGCGTGGATGTCAAGCTGCTGCTCGATCTCCCGCCGCAGGTCCTGCGTCCACGGCTCGGCGCCGAAGATGCCGACTGCCAGCGACGTATCGCGCGGGTCGACGCCCTGCCGGTGCATCTCGTCCACGATGGCCAGCATGTAGCTGGGAGTGACCATGATGACGTCCGGCTTGAAGTCGTTGATCAGCATCACCTGGCGTTCGGTCATGCCGCCCGACACCGGGATGACCGTGCAGCCCAGCTCCTCCGCGCCGTAGTGGGCGCCCAGCCCGCCGGTGAACAGGCCGTACCCGTAGGCGACGTGGACCCGGTCGCCGCGGCGACCGCCGGACGCGCGGATCGACCGCGCCATCAGCTCGGCCCAGGTCCGGATGTCCTGCCGGGTGTAGCCGACGACGGTGGGCCGGCCGGTCGTGCCGGATGAGGCGTGCAGGCGGGAGATCTGCTCGCGGGGCACGGCGAACATGTCGAACGGGTAGTTCGCGCGCAGCACGGCTTTGTCGGTGAACGGGAACCTCGCCAGGTCGCCGTGCGCGCGCAGGTCATCGGGGTGGACCTGGGCCGCGTCGAACATCTTGCGGTACTGCGGCACGTTGTCGTACGCGTGGCGCAGCGACCACTGCAGGCGCCGGAGCTGCAGCCCGCGCAGCTCGTCCACGGACGCGCGCTCGATCGGATCGAGATCCTCGGGTCTGGGGGTGCGGTGCTGCATGTCGGACTCCTCTGCGAACCTCACTGCCTCGTGCGGAGGCCGTCGAAGGCGATCGTGGTGACGGCGTCGGCGAGCTCCGCCGCGCCGCCACGCTGGGGGCTGTACCACTCGATCAGCGAGTTGACCATGCCGAAGAGCAGGCGGGCGGCGGTGGCCGCGTCCACGTCCGGGCGGATGGCGCCCTCGGCCTGGGCCCGCTTGACCAGCTCGGTGACCTTGGCGTCGAAGATTCGGCGGCTCAGCAGGGCCTGCTGCTCCACCGCGGTGTTCCCGCGTACGCGCAGCAGCAGCGTCACGTATTCCAGCCGCTCCGCGAGGACGAGCACGCTGCGCCGGATGAGGGCCTCGAGCCGGTCGAGGGCGGGCGCGTCCAGCCCCTCCACCTCGTCCATCGCCTCGTGCAGGCCGTCCAGCGCCTGGTCGACGGCTATCCGCAGCAGCTCCTGCTTGCCGGTGACGTGGTGATAGAGGCTGGACTTCGTGATGCCGAGCCGTTTGGCCACGTCGTCCATGCTGGTGGCCTCGTAGCCGCGCTCGTTGAACAGCCGGACGGCGGCCGCGAGCACCGCGCCGAGGTCGTGGCCGGGCCGCCCGCGCTTCGGCCGGTTGCGTTCCTCGAGGTGGTCGACGATGCGCGCGGCGCGGGCGAGCGCGTCGGTCTCGTCGGTCATGTCGGCCGGCCCGGGCTGAAGACCCGGCTGCGACCGCGAAACTCGGCGATCACGTCACCGCCACGGGTTACCGTGACGTCGTAGACGCCGCTGCGGCCGTTGGACGCCCGCTCCGTGGCACGCGCCTCCAACTCGTCGCCCTCGGCGGTGGGCCGTAGGAACGTTATGTCAGCGCCGGCCGCGACGGTGACCGTGCCGGCCGCGTTGCAGGCCAGGGCGAAGGTGGTGTCGGCCAGCAGGAACACATAGCCGCCGTGGGTCATGCCGTGCCCGTTGACCATGTCCGCGGTCACCCGCATCCGCGCGACGGCAGTGCCATGAGCTGCGGAGACGAGCTCGATGCCGAGGGCCTGGGAGGCCTTGTCGCGGTCGAACATGCCGTGCGCCGCGGTCGGTGCTCCGTCACCCCGTGCCATGTTCTCTCCTTTTCCGGCCCGGACTTGATTACCGACCAAGCGGACGGTAAATATGAGGTACAGCCAACCGCACAGGAGCGCCGATGACAACCCCGGCCGAGTTCTACGAGAAGCATCGCGAGTTGCTCGCCAAGGCGATCGAGGCGGCCGCGACGCGCGACTACTGGTCCGCCTACCCCGAGTCGCCCAGCAAGTCCGTCTACGGCGAGGACGCCGCCCCCGCCGGGGAACGCGCGTTCCAGGCCCTGCTCGGCGCGGAGTTCCCGGTCGAGGTGCCCGGTGCGACCGGCACGGTGGCGACCGAGCGCTCGCCGTACGGGATCGCCCTCGACATCCGTTATCCCAAGGGTGACCCGGCCGACCTGATCGCCGCCGCCCGCGCGGCGACCCCCGGCTGGCGCGCCGTCGGCCCGCAGGGCCGCGCCGGCGTCGCCGCCGAGATCCTGCGCCGGCTCAACGCCCGCATCTTCGAGCTCGCCCACGCCGTCCAGCACACCACCGGCCAGGCCTTCGTCATGGCGTTCCAGGCCGGCGGGGCGCACGCGCAGGACCGCGGGCTCGAAGCGGTCGCGGTCGCGCTCGCCGAGTCGACGCGGATCCCCGCCACCACGACCTGGAGCAAGCCCCAGCGTGGCAGTGACCCGCTGCGCATGGCCAAGACCAGCACGGTCGTCGGTCGCGGCGTCGCCGTGATGATCGGCTGCAACACCTTCCCCACCTGGAACGGCTACCCGGGCCTGTTCGCGAGCCTGGTCACCGGCAACGCGGTCATCGTGAAGCCGCACCCCGGCGCCGTGCTGCCGCTCGCCATCACGGTGCAGGTCGCCCGCGAGGTGCTCGCCGAGGCCGGGCAGGATCCCAATCTGGTGACGCTCGCGGTCGAGGAGCCCGGCGAGGGCATCGCCGCCACCCTGGCCACCCACCGTGACGTGCGGATCGTGGACTTCACCGGGTCCAGCGAGTTCGGCAACTGGCTGGAGTCCAACGCCCGCCAGGCGGTCGTCTACACCGAGAAGGCCGGGCTCAACACGGTCATCGTCGACTCCACCGACGACTACAAGGGCATGCTGCGCAACCTGGCGTTCTCGCTGTCGCTCTACAGCGGCCAGATGTGCACCACCCCGCAGAATCTGCTGGTCCCGTCCACCGGCATCGAGACCGACGCCGGCCACCGCAGCGTGGAGGAGTTCGGCGCCGACCTGTCCGCATCGCTCGACAAGCTGCTCGGCGACCCCAAGCGCGCCGTGGGCACGCTCGGCGCGATCGTGAACGACGGCGTGCTCGCCCGGCTCACGGAGGCCGGCAACGCCCCGAACGTCATCCACCGGTCCACGGCCGTGGCCGACGAGCAGTATCCGGCGGCGACCATCCGCACTCCCGTGGTGCTGCGGCTCGACGTCGCCGACGAGAAGTCCTACACCCGGGAGTGGTTCGGGCCGGTGTCGTTCGTCATCGCCACCGAGTCGACCCGGCACAGCCTCGCGCTCTTCACCGAGACCGTGCAGCACCACGGTGCCCTCACCGCCTCGGTCTACTCGACCTCGCCGGAGGTGCTGGCGGCGGCCCGCGAGGCCGCGCTCGACGCCGGTGTGCACCTCTCGGAAAACCTCACCGGCGGCGTCTTCGTCAACCAGACCGCCGCGTTCAGCGACCTGCACGGCGCGGCGGCGAATCCGACCGCCACGGCCTCCCTGACCGATTCCCAGTTCGTCACCGGCCGCTTCTTCACGCTGCAGTCGCGTCACCACGTCACCGAGGAGAACAATGCCTGAGGCCTTCTTGGTCGGCGGAGTCCGCACCCCGCAGGGCAAATACGGTGGTGCCCTCTCCGGCGTGCGCCCCGACGATCTCGCCGCCCTGGTCGTTCGCGAGGCGGTCAGCCGTGGTGGGGTGCCCGCCGACGCGATCGACGAGGTGATCCTCGGCGCCGCCAATCAGGCCGGTGAGGACAACCGCAATGTCGCCCGCATGGCCGTGCTGCTCGCCGGGCTGCCCGACACCGTCCCCGGCTACACGGTCAACCGGCTGTGTGCCAGCGGTCTGACCGCGATCGTCTCCGCGGCGCAGGCGGTCCGCAGCGGCGAGGCCGACCTGATCGTGGCCGGCGGCGTGGAGTCGATGACCCGGGCGCCGTGGGTCATGGCCAAGCCGGGCACGCCGTGGGCCCGCCCCGGCGAGGTCGTCGATTCGTCGCTGGGCTGGCGCTTCGTCAATCCACGCTTCGCCGCCCACGACAAGGACGCCGGCACCGGCCCGGACGACCGCCGGGTCACCCTGGCGATGGGCGAGACGGCGGAGGAGGTCGCGGCCCTCGACGGCATCACCCGGGCCGACAGCGACGCCTTCGCGCTGCGCAGCCACGAGCGGGCCATCGCGGCGATCGACGCGGGCCGCTTCGCCGCGGAGATCACCCCGGTGCCCCTGAAAGACGGCGAGATGACGGTCGACGAGATCCCGCGCCGGGGCAGCAGCCTCGAGCGCCTCGGCGCCCTGCGCACGGTGTTCCGCGCCGGCGGCGTGGTGACCGCGGGGTCGTCGTCGCCGCTCTCCGACGGCGCGGCCGCCGTGGTGGTGGCCAGCGCCGAGGCCGTGCGGCGATACCACCTGACCCCGCGCGCCCGCATCGTCACCTCGGCGAGCGCGGGCGTCCCCCCGCAGCTCATGGGCCTCGGCCCGGTGCCCGCCACCGAGAAGGCGCTGGCCCGGGCCGGCTGGGCCGCCGCCGACCTGGACGCGGTCGAGCTCAACGAGGCCTTCGCCGTGCAGTCCCTGGCGGTCGTGCGCCGGCTCAAGCTGGACGAGGAGCGGGTCAACGCCGACGGCGGCGCGATCGCGCTCGGGCACCCGCTGGGCTGTTCCGGTGCCCGGATCACCGTCACACTGCTCGGCCGCATGGAACGCGAGAACGCCCGCCGGGGCCTGGCCACCCTCTGCGTCGGTGTCGGCCAGGGCGTCGCCATGCTGGTGGAGCGGGTCTGATGCCGGAAGCCACCACCGCGGTGCCGGCCTCCGCCACCATCAAGGTCGAGGAGTCCGACGACCGTGTGGTCGTGACGCTGCACCGGCCGCAGGCCCGCAACGCCATCAACGCGGCCATGGTGCGGGAATTGCACGAGGTCTGCGCGGGCCTGGAGGAACGGCCGAGGCTGCTGCTGCTCACCGGCGGCGGCGGTGCTTTCGCCGCCGGTGCCGACATCGGCGAGCTGCGCGACCGCGGCCGGGAGCAGGCCCTGCAGGGCATCAACAGCCGGCTTTTCGACCGGATCGCCCGGTTGCCGCTGCCCACCGTGGCCGCCGTCGACGGCTGGGCGCTGGGCGGTGGCGCGGAGCTGGCGTACGCCTGCGACATCCGGCTGGCCTCGCCGACGGCGACCTTCGGCAACCCCGAGCCCGGCCTGGGCATCCTCGCCGCGGCCGGGGCCTGCTGGCGGCTGCGGGAGCTGCTCGGCGCCTCCGTGGCCAAGCAGGTGTTGCTGGCCGGCCGGCGGCTGGACGCCGACGACGCCTACCGGCTCGGCCTGGTGGCCGAGATCGTGCCGGCGGAGGAGCTGCTCAAGCGCGCCCACGCGCTGCTCGACCGGATGGCCCGGTCGGGCCCGCTCGCGTTGCGGCTGACGAAGCTGGTCACCGACGCGCCGGGCGGCCACCCGGTCACCGACGACCTCGCCCAGGCGATCCTCTTCGAGTCGCAGGACAAGCGCACCCGGATGGACGCCTTCCTGAGCGGCGAACGCCGATGACCGCCGCCGCGCCGCCGGATGCGGGCGTGCCGAAGTGCGTCGGGGTGATCGGTGGTGGCCGGATGGGCGCCGGGATCGCGCAGGTCTTCGCCGCGGCCGGTGCCTCGGTGACCGTCGTGGAGGCGGATCGCGCCGCCGGCGTGTCGGCCCTGGAGCGCCTCGGTGCCACGCTGCGCCGGGCCGCCGAGCGCGGCCAGCTGGCCGAGGATCCGGTGTCCGTCCTCGACCGGATCACCCTCACCGACGACATCACCGCCCTGCCCGCCGGCGCGGAGCTGGTCGTTGAGGCCGTGCCCGAGGACGCCCGGCTCAAGATCGGTGTGCTCGCCGCCGCCGAGAAGGCTGTCGGGGAGCACACCGTGCTCGCGACCAATACCAGCTCCCTCTCCATCGCCGGGCTCGCCGACGGCCTGCGCCGCCCTGAGCGTTTCGTCGGCATGCACTTCTTCAACCCGGTGCCGGCCAGCGACCTGGTCGAGATCGTCGTCGGCCCGCAGACGGCCGAGGCCGCCCGCGACGCCGCGCGGTCGTGGTCGGCCGGCCTCGGCAAGACCGCGATCGTGGTCCGTGACTCGCCCGGCTTCGCCACCAGCCGCCTCGGCGTCCTGCTCGGGCTTGAGGCGATCCGGATGCTGGAGGAGGGCGTCGCGGACGCCGCCTCGATCGACCGTGCCATGGAGCTGGGCTACCGGCACCCGATGGGACCGCTGCGCTCGACCGACCTCGTCGGCCTCGACGTCCGGCTCGCCATCGCCGAGCACCTGCACGCCGAGCTCGGCGACAGGTTCGACCCGCCGCGCCTGCTGCGGGACAAGGTGGCCCGCGGCGAGCTGGGCCGCAAGACCGGACAGGGCTTCCACACCTGGGAGGAGAGCCGATGACCGACACGTCCCTCACGGAGACCCACGAGAAGGCCTTCACCGAGACCATCGCGAAGGACCAGCGCATCGAGCCGCGCGACTGGATGCCCGAGGGCTACCGCAGGACGATGATCAGGCAGATCGCCCAGCACGCCCACTCCGAGATCATCGGCATGCAGCCGGAGGGGGAGTGGATCACCCGGGCGCCCTCGTTGCGGCGCAAGGCGATCCTGCTGGCCAAGGTCCAGGACGAGGCCGGGCACGGGCTCTACCTGTATTCGGCGGCGGAGACCCTGGGCGCCGACCGTGGCGACCTGACCCGGCGGCTCATCGAGGGCCGGCAGAAGTATTCGTCGATCTTCAACTACCCGACGCTGTCGTTCGCGG
>Ga0307516_10005461_pt1 | contig 15195 bp, 11 predicted proteins | sample 19_EM_MG_FD_203310 | JGI IMG/M metagenome (GOLD analysis project Ga0307516, IMG submission 203310) | Populus trichocarpa ectomycorrhiza microbial communities from riparian zone in the Pacific Northwest, United States - 19_EM | ecosystem: Host-associated > Plants > Roots > Unclassified | place...
GAGCACGCTGGCAAGCAGCAGGCGCGTCCAGGGGCGGCGCGCAGCGTCGGGCGTCGGGGGCATGTTGGGCACGGGAGGAATGGCGCGCGATGGTAGCAGTAGGCCCCTGGGCCCTGGGGGCCGTCCCCCGAGGGGAGCGAGCGCCTTGGGCGGCCCTGCGGCGCTCCGCCACTCCCGCAGTCGATCCGGTTTCGGACCGCAGGGCTATCATCGTCGGCCCATGGCCCAGAACATCCTCGTCACCGGCGCGGCCGGCTTCATCGGCGCCCATGTGGCGGCCGAGCTGGCGCGCGCCGGCCACCGGGTCACCGGTGTCGACAACTACAACACCTACTACGAACCGCGGCTGAAGCAGGACCGCGTCGCGGCGTTGCTGCAGCCGCTGGGCGTGCCCTGCCTGGTGCTGGACCTGTGCGACGCCGCGGCCACTCGCCAGCTGATCGTGCAAGGCCGCTTCGACGCGGTGATCCACCTCGCCGCTCAAGCCGGCGTGCGGCACTCGATCAAGGCGCCGGCCGACTACATCCAGTCCAACCTGGTCGGCTTTGCGAACGTGATCGAGGCCTGCCGCGAGGCGGGTGTGCCGCACCTGCTGTACGCCAGCTCTTCCAGCGTCTACGGCAATCGCACCGATGCGCCGTTCCGCGAGACCGACCGTGTCGACCGTCCCGCCTCGCTCTACGCCGCGACCAAGATCGCCAACGAGCTGATCGCCCACACCTACGCCAGCATCCACGGGCTGCGCTCCACGGGCCTGCGCTTCTTCACCGTCTACGGCCCCTGGGGCCGGCCGGACATGGCGTACTTCTCGTTCTCGCGCCGCATCCGCGCCGGCCAGCCGATCACGCTGTTCGCCGAAGGGCAACTGCTGCGCGATTTCACCTACATCGACGACATCGTCGACGCGGTGGTCGGGCTGTTGAACGCGCCGGCGCCGGCCACTGCAGCGAAAGAGTCCGACGTCTACAACCTCGGCCACCATGTGCCGGTGAAGGTGGTCGATTTCGTGCGCACGCTCGAAGACGCACTGAGCCTGAAGGCGATTGTCGAATTCGGCCCGATGCAGCCGGGTGATGTGCCGGTGACCTGCGCCGACGACGGCAGGTTGCGCGCCCGCATCGGCGACTGGGCTTGCACCTCGCTGGCCGATGGCCTGACCCGCTTCGCGCGCTGGATCGAGGGCTGGGAGCCGGCGCCCACCGCGCCCGCCTGACCATGGCCCGCCGCTGGCGCCGCGTGGGGGCCACGCTGCTGGTGCTGGCGGCGCTGGCCACGGCTGCCACCGCGTGGGTGCTGACGCTGCCAACGTTCGGCGGCAAGCTGGAAGGCGACCGCCTGGCGCGCGCCCGCGCCAACCCGCAGTTCCACGACGGCCAGTTCGTCAACCCGCTGCCGCCGGCGCCCTACACGGCCGGCTACCTGTGGGCGATGTTCAAGGGCCAGTTCTTCGGCGACGAACGGCGTGAACCGACCCATGCGATCCCGGTGATGCGGGTGCCACCCGCCGCATTGCAGGCGCCGCCCGCGGCCTCAGGGCTGCGCACCTTCTGGATCGGCCACGCCAGCGTCTTCATCGAGGTCGACGGCCTGCGCCTGCTGGTCGACCCGATCTTCTCCGACTACGCGTCGCCGTTCGATGTCGGCCCCCAACGTTTGCACTCGCCGCCGATCGCGTTGGCCGATTTGCCGGCGATCGACGCGGTGCTGTTCACGCACGACCACTACGACCACCTCGACATGCGCACGGTGCAGCAGCTGGCTGCGCGCGGCGCGGCCTTCGTCGTGCCGCTGGGCATCGGCGCTCATCTGCAGCGCTGGGGCGTGCCGGCGGCGCAGGTGCACGAGTTGGAATGGTGGCAGGAGCACACGCTGCGCGGCGTGCGGCTCGTCTCGACCCCGTCACGCCACTATTCCGGTCGCGGGCTGACCGACCAGAACGCCACCTTGTGGAGCTCGTGGTCGGTGATCGGCCCGCAGCACCGCTTCTACGTCAGCGGCGACACCGGCTACTCCGACCACTTCCAGCAGATCGGTGAGCGCTTCGGGCCGTTCGACCTGGCCTTCATCAAGATCGGCGCCTACGGTCCCGGCGCGCCGTGGCTGGACATCCACATGGCGCCGGAAGACGCGGTACGTGCGCTGGGCGAGCTGCGCGCAAAACGGCTCTTTCCAGTCCACTGGGCGACCTTCAACCTCGCCTTCCACGACTGGGACGAACCGATCAGGCGCACGCTCGCCGCCGCGCATGCCGCGAACGCCGACGTGCTGACGCCGCGTCCGGGCGAGATCGTCGATGCCGACCAGCCCTTCGTGAGCAGCGCCTGGTGGGAGGCCGTGCGCTGAAGGTCTTCAGCGCACCGGCGTGAGCACCATCGTGTGCTGTTCGCCGTCGATCTCGCCGGACAAGGCGATCTGGCCGGCGGCGTTGATGCCGACAGGCATCGTGTACTTCACCCTGCCGGCCAGCGGATCGGCCGGGTCGATCAGGTCGGCGATGTCGTGCAGGCCGTTGGCTTCGTCCCAGTAGGCCGCGCGGTAGAAGTTCTGCACCATCAGGCTGCCGACCACCTGGCCGGTGGCATTGATCGCTTGCGCCTTGACCTCGTTGCCCGCATAGGGGCCGCCAGCGGCGATGTCGCGCATGCCGGCTTCGGCCGACCAGATGAACCCATGCGACCGGCTGCCGGTGCCGCTGACGCCAACGACCTCACCACGGTCGTTGATGCCAAACGCCTGGCTGTGACAGGCTTGGCCGTTGTCGGCACCCATGCAGCCGAGGCGCGTCGAATGGCCCTTGGGGTCGACGAGGATGGCGCGCTGGCGGCCATCCGCCAGGGTCATCACGCCGGCCACCTGGCCCGACAGGTTGATCGCATAGCCGTAGCTGCTCAGTCCGCCCGCCGGGTGGCGATCGACCATGCCCTGCGAACTGCTCCAGACGAACAGGTGCGGCGCACCGTCGGCCGCGGTGGCACTGCCGGCCACCTGGGCACGATCGTTGATGGCGTTGCCAAAGCTGGCGCCGCCCGGCACCAGCCCGCCGAGCGGGCGCACGCCGTGCGTTTCGGTCCAGACGAAGGCCTGTGGTGTGCCCTGTCCGTCCTGGTGGGTGCCCACCACACGGTCTCGGTTGTTCAGGGCACTGACGTCGTTTCGACCGCTGGTCAGCAGCGTGTCCCACCAGCGGGTTCCGGTGGCCGCCGACCAGAGAAAGGGCCGGATGCCCACTTTCTGGTCAAACGCGGACTCATGGCCCAGCACCTCGCCGGCGTCGTTCAAGGCGGCGGGCTGCGTCGATGTCGCCCCCTGCGGCAGGCCGAGGTCGGTGACGCGGTAGCTTGGCGCGGCAGCCCAGGCCGTGGCAGCCAGGGTGAGGCCGAGCAGGGCCGTGAAGCGGGCCATCGGCAAATGTGCAGTCCTGAGCAAGAGCGCCTCCATGGTTGGGTCGCGAACCCTGACGATAACCGGTTAGCTCCGCATGAACGTAACTGTTCGCCCAAGAAAAAAGCCCGACCGAGGTCGAGCTTCAGGGTCGGCCGGTTACCCGGCCATCGATGTTCCCATCAGCGCAAGGCGCGCTGAGCGTTGTCGAAGAACACCAGGTCGCGCGAGGGCACCACATCGGCCGCCAGCACGCCCTTCAGGATGGTCAGGTCCTTCCAGCCGGCGTTGTGGCCGGTGCCGTCGACGTCGATCTGCAGCTTGGCGCCGTTCAGGCCGTCGCGCAGACGCACCACCTTGTCGGCGATGGGGTCGGTGCCGCCGTAGCCGATGGCCACCAGCAAGGCACGCAGGTCGATGCGATCGGTGCCCGGCGCGAAGTCGAGGATCGTGTCCTTGGCGTCGGCCATCTTGGTGTAGGTGAAGACGTCTTCACCGGCGCCGCCGGTCAGCTTGTCGGCACCGCCGCCGCCGATCAGCTGGTCATCGCCCGGTGTGCCCACCAGCTTGTCCTTGCCGGCGCCGCCTGTGATCGTCTTGACCAGGTACAGGCCCGACACCACCGGGTCATGGTCGGACGAGCGGAACGGCGTCGGGCTGTAGTAGTCCGGCCCGCAGTTCGCGCACAGCGGCTTCTTGAACTCGGTGTTGTAGTCGATCACCGAGGGCTCGTCCGCGTTGATGTGCCATTCGATCGCATCGGTCAGCACATTCGCCATGGACGGGGTCGCCAGTGCATGGTCGAGGCGGCCGGAAGCGCCATCGAACACGTACGAGTAACCGAAGCTGTTGAAGCGGCCGATCTGGTCGGCGAAACCACTGCCGGCAAAGGCGATCACCGGGTCTTCCTTGGCGTAGGAATTCATGTCGCCCAGCAGCAGCGCGCGGTCGGTGCCGGCGCCCGAGGCGAGACCACCGACCCAGCTGGCGGTGCGGTGTGCCTGGTCGACACGGTGGGCGTTCCAGCAGCCTTGGCCATCGCCCGAGTCGAAGTTGCCGTCGTAGTCGGGGTCGCTCTCGCTCGGGCAGCTGCCCTTGGACTTCAGGTGGTTGACGACCAGCGTGAAGCGCTCGCCGTTCAGCGCAGCAAAGGTCTGCGCCAGCGGCGGGCGGTTGTGGACGGCGTCGATGTCGCTTTGCGACGCGTTGACCAGCGCAATGCGGGCCGGCTTGTAGATCATCGCGACCTTGATCGCATCGGTGCCGGTGCCGCTGGACGGGTCGGCCACGGCCGCATAGGTGCCGGCGCCAAGCTTGGCGTTCAAGCCATCGACCAGGTTGCCAACCGCCTTCGCGCCGTTGTTCTGCATCTCCATCAGGCCCAGCGCGTCGGCGTCGATGGCGGCAATCGCCTCGATGATCTTGGTGCGCTGGCGCTGGAACTCGGCCAGGTTGTTGGCGCCGCGGCAGTTCGATGGCGAGCTGACGCCGTCGAGCGTGCAGCCTTGGCCGGTGTGGCCGTCGACGTCGGTGCCGTCGATGAAGGTGGTGAAGAAATTCAGCACGTTGAAGCTGGCGAGCTTCAGGTTGCCGGGCACGGGGGCCGGCTGGTTGCTGCGCGGGTTGTCGCGGGTGAAGTTGACCGCGCCCACCGGGTGCAGCTTGTAGTCGCCGAAGGCGGCGTTGCTGCTGGTGGCCAAGCCGTAGTCGACCACGCCGGTGACCGAGGCCACGGTGTCGCCAGCGCGCAGCGTGTTGCCTTGGCCGATGTAGGGGGTCGGGTCGGGGTTTTGCGCCGTCGTGCCGTCGTCCAGGATGATGCGGCTACGTGCATTGGCGTCGGCCAGCGCGAGCGCTTCCGGCGTGCCGGGGCGGTAGCGGTTGGTCGGCGTTTCCATGCGGCCATCGGCCGACAGCGTGACCTGGCCGAAGCGGCCCTGGAAGTAGTTCTGCGACGCGGTCAGCGGGCCGTTGATCGTCACCAGCATGCCTTCGACGCGCTCGAGGTCGTCGTTGGTGGCTTCAGGGAAGGTGATGACCGTCGGCGTGATGGTGTGGCCGCTGGACAGCACGTTGAGGTTCGCGACGCCGGTCAGCTCGGTCACCGGGTGAGCGGCTGTGTCGACGTTGCTGGCGGCGCCGGTGTTGAACTCGCTGATGTTGGCGGTGAACTGCACCAGCTGGCCGACCGACACGGTGGGCGCAGCGCCGGTGTAGACGAAGATGCCGTCGGACGTGGCGGCGTTGCCGTCGCCCGTCGGGTCCTGCATGAAGAAGCCGTTGTTGTTGACCCGCGTGACCACGCCCGAGGTCTTCACCGGCTGGCCGGCGAAGGGGCTGGTGGCGCCGCTGCCCTGGATCTCCATGATCGTGCGCTCGGTCGGGCCGTCGCCACCGCAGGTGCCCAGCGGCGAAGCGGTGTTGCGCGGCACCGGGGCACCGGTCGCAAAGTCGCTGAGGTTCTGGTCGGTGTCGGTGCAGCCGGCGGCGGCACGCAAGTCCGCGGTGGTGTTCGACGGTGCCGGCGCGGCGCCTGCGCCTTCGAAGTAGTTGGCGGTGCCGAAGCCGACCAGGTCGACGATGCTCGGCGAGCTGGGCTTGTCACCGACCAGCGCGACGGTGCTGCTGACCAGCGCGACCTTGCCGCCTGTCGAGCCCATGAAGATGGTGCCGATCGCGTCAGGCGTCGGCAGGTCCTGCGTGCCGCCGGTGCCGGCGGACTCTTGCACCAGGTAGTACTGGCGCGGTTGCAGCACCACGCCCGACAGGTCCGTCTTGGACCAGGTGCCGGTGCCGGTGGTCGAGTTGTATTGCACCGACCAGCCGGCCAGCGCGACCGGGCTGCTGCCTGCGTTGAACAACTCGATGAAATCGTTCTTCAGCGTGGCGCCGGAATTGCCGCCGCCGCCATAGACCTGACTGACGACGACACCAGAGGTGGACGCAAATGCCGGAAGGATCAGGCCGGCCGACAAGAAAGCGGCACAAAGCGGCCGCAAGTGAAAACGGTTACGCATGGGATGTCAGAGAGTCGTTGTAATAAAGGCGCGCAGCCTAACGATTCAACGTGACACCGCCATGTCGCGGCACAAGGTACTTACATCAATTACGCGATGTCAGCACGCTGCTCTTGCAACAAGGCCCGCAGCACCGAGCGGTGGCACTGCGCTTCTATCTCACAATAACAACCGACTGAAAAGTGACTTTGGTGTGACAGCGCCGCCAGCAGCGCGATCGAGCGCGCCGCATCGGGCTGGGCCATCTCGTGCCGGTAGGCCTTGACGAACGCCGCCCATTGCGCCGTGGTCTCGGCCTGCTGGCCGAGCTTCATCGTCTCCACGCTCGGCGCCAGGTTCGGGTACCAGACGTCGTAGTAGTTGCGCGAAGCAAACTCGGTCTTCGGCACGCCGCGCGGGGGTCGCCGCACGGTGCCGATGCGTGTGCCTTCGTCGGGCGCACGCTCGCTGCCGAGCTTGACGATGCGGACGGACATTCGCGTTGACTACTCGAGTTTGAGGCGCTGCAGTTGCACGACCCGCTTGTAGGTCAGCAGCTCGTCCTGGATCTGCTTGGCGAAGTCAGCCGGGGAGTTGGCGACGATGATCGAACCGGTGTCCTCGATGCGCTTTTTCACCTCGGGCATCTCGACGGTCTTCTTCACCGCCGCGTTGATCTTGTCGACGATGTCCTTGGGCAGGTTGGCCGGCGCGTGGATGCCGTAGAAGGCCATGCGGTTGACCGGGGCCAGCCCCACCTCGGCAAAGGTCGGCACGTTCGGCAGCGAGGCCACACGCTGCGGCGCCGCGACGACGATCGGGATCAACCGGCCGTCCTTGATGAAGGGCAGCGCCGATGGCAGGTTGTCGAAGATGATCGGCACCTGGCCGGCGACCACGTCGTTCAGCGCCGGGCCCGCGCCGCGGTATGGGATGTGGGTGATGAAGGTCTTGGTCAGGCTCTTGTACAGCTCCATCTGCAGGTGGCCGATGCCGCCAGTGCCCGAGGTTGCGAAGCTGTACTTGCCAGGCTTGGCCTGGATCTCGGCCAGGAAGGCCTTGTAGTCCTTGGCCGGGAACGACGGGTGCACGGCGATCACGTTCGGCGTCGCGGCAATGTTGGTGATCGGCGTGAAGCCGGCGATCGGGTCGTAGCTGACGGCGGGGTTGATCGCCGGGTTGGCGGCCGTCGTCGAGACCGTCGCCATGCCGAGCGTGTAGCCGTCCGGCGCGGCACGTGAAATCTCGGTCGCACCGACCACGCCGCCGCCGCCGCTCTTGTTCTCGACGATCACCGTGCCGCCGAGGTTCGGGCCTAGCTTCTCGGCCACCACGCGGGCAATGATGTCGGTCGTGCCGCCCGGTGCGAAAGGCACGACCAGCCTGATCGGCTTGGTTGGATAGCCCTGCGCGTGCGCCGAAGTGGCGACCCAGGCGCAGGCCAGCAAGGCGGTGGCGGCGACGAGGTGGCGGCGAGAGGTCATGCGCGTCTCCAGTACAAAAGATGGCGTCGTTGAATGATGTCAGGAAAGAGCCTGTTGCATGCTCGCGCCGACACTGTCAGCAGGGTTTGTGGGAATCACGTAGCAAACCGCTTCCAGGGCCTATGGTTTTCACTATGCTGCGGCTCCATGCCTGACGCGTTCAAGAACCTCATCAACGCCCGCACGGTGGCCGATGCAGCCGCCCACCTGCACACCGCCTGGCCAGCGTTCGACCGCCGCCGCTTCGAGCGCCTGGCCGGCCAAGGGTTGGACGGGTTGGAGATGAAGGCCCGTGCGATGCAGATCGCCGAGGCGCTGGACGCCTGCCTGCCAGCGGACTTTGCGCAGGCTGCCAGCATCGTCGAGGCGGCTCTGGCGCCTGCGGGCAGGCACGGTGTCAGCGGCAACGAAACAGACGGCGCTGGCCTCGGCGGCTGGTTCGTCTGGTCGTTGGGCGAGTTCGTCGCCCGACGCGTGGCGCAACGCCCGGCCGACCTGCAGCGCGGCTTGCAGTGCCTGCACGCGTTGACACAACGCTTCACCGCCGAGTTCGCGATCCGCCCGTTGCTGCGCGACCACCCGAACGACGTCTGGCCGGTGCTGATGCGCTGGTCCGAAGACCCGAGCGCCGCGGTGCGCCGCCTGGCCAGCGAAGGCAGCCGCCCTCGCCTGCCCTGGGGCCTGCGGCTGCAGGCCTCGGTGGCGGACCCGCGCCCCGCTTTCGCATTGCTGCACAAGCTGCAGGACGACCCCGACGAGATCGTGCGCCGCAGCGTGGCGAACCACTTGAACGACATCGCGAAGGACCACCCCGAGCTGCTGGCCGACTGGCTGGACCAGCACCTGCCCGACGCATCGTCCGAACGCCGCGCGTTGCTGCGCCATGCCAGCCGCACCTTGATCAAGCAGGGCCACCCGCGGGTGATGACGGCCTGGGGTGTCGGCGGGCGCTTCAAGGGCGACGCCACACTCAGCGTCGCACCGAAAAAGGTGGCGGTAGGTGGTGAGGTGGTGTTGACGCTGCAGCTGCACTCAAAGGATCGCAGCGCGCAGACCCTGGTCATCGACTACGCCGTGCACCACGTCACCGCCCGCGGCACCACGTCACCCAAGGTCTTCAAAGGCTGGAGCCTGACGCTCGCCCCCGGCGAAGGGTGCTCACTGACCCGCCGCCATAGTCTGAAGCCGATCACGACACGGCGCTACTACGCCGGCTGGCACGCCGTCACCATCCAGATCAACGGCGCCCCAGTCGCCGACGCCGGATTCACGCTGGTCTGACACGACATACGCGGCAGCCCGTCACTCACGCTGGAGCCCCCGCGCGGAGGGGGCTCGGGGGAGCCAAACGTTCGCGCGAAGCGGTGCGCAGTCCGGAACTCAGACGAGTTCCGGGCTGCGCACCGCTACGAGCACCACCTCGCCGCGGTCTTCGCGGGGCCGATGGCGCAGCCACCAGACGCCGCCCTTGCGGATCGACCAGGGCACCAGCAGCTCAGCTTCGGCGCCAAGCAGGCGCGCGCCGGTCATCAGGTAGGCCGCGGTCAGGCCGAGTGTGGGCTGGTGGCCGACCACCAGCACCGGCTCGCGGGCGTCGGGCCAGCGCACGGCCGCCAACAGCCCCTCGACCGAGCCTTCGGGCGCCAGCGCCTCCGAGATCTTGAACTTGCGCTCCAGCGCCTCGGCCGTCTGCCGCGCACGCAAGGCCGGGCTGGCCAGCACCTTGGTCGAATGCGGCAGCACCTGGTTCAGCCATTCGGCGACGCGGCGGGCGTGGCGCTCACCCTTGCTGGTCAGGCCACGCGTGGGGTCGTCGACGCCATCGGCCAGCTCTTCGGCTTCGGCGTGGCGCCAGAGGATGAGGTCCATACGAGGTCGAGTGTCGATCAGCCCGCCCCACCGGGGCCAAAGCGCGCCATCAAGGCCTGCTGCGCGCTGGCGCCGCCCCGCTCGGCACGGTAGCTGCCATCGCTTTGCAACAGCCAGGCATCACGGCTGTCGTACAGGTAGGGCACCAGGCACTCGTCGAGCACGCGCTGGCGCAGCTTGGGGTCGCGCACCGGCCAGGCGAGCTCGATGCGGCGGAACATGTTGCGGCCCATCCAGTCGGCGCTGGACAGGTACAGCGCCTCGTCTTCGTCGCCATCGCCCCAGCGGAAGTACAGGATGCGCGAATGCTCGAGGAAGCGGCCGATCACCGAGCGCACGCGGATGTTGTCGGTCTCGCCGGCCAGGCCTGGCGGCAGCATGCAAGCGCCGCGCACCACCAAGTCGATCTTGGCGCCGGCGCGGCCAGCATCGACCAGCGCATGGATCATCGCCGGCTCGGTCAGCGCGTTGCACTTGACGACGATGCGGGCCGGCTTGCCGGCGCGCGCCGCTTCGGTCACTTGCGCGATGTGCTTGACCAGTCGGCGGTGCAGCACGAAGGGGGCCGTCAACAGGTGGCGCGGCGGCTTGACCCGCGTCAGGCTGGCGATCTGCTGGAACACGCCGTCGGCGTCGGCCGCGATGCCGGGGTCGGCCGTGAGGTAGCCCACGTCGGTGTACAGCCGCGCCGTCTTCGGGTTGTAGTTGCCGGTGGACAGATGTACATAACGACGCAAATGCGTGGCACCCTTGCTGGTGGTTTCGCGCCGGGTAACCAGCAGCAGCTTGGCATGCGTCTTCAACCCGACGATGCCGTAAACCACCTGCGCGCCGACCGCTTCCAGCCGCTCGGCCCAGTTGATGTTGGCCTCTTCGTCGAAGCGCGCCTTCAGCTCGACGACGACCATCACCTCTTTGCCACGCCGCGCCGCCTCGATCAGCAGGTCCATCAGGACCGACTTTTCGCCGGTGCGGTAGACCGTCTGCTTGATCGCCAGCACCTCGGGGTCGTGCACCGCCTGGCGCAAGAATTCCACCACCGGCTCGAAGCTCTCGAACGGGTGGTGCAACAGCACGTCGCGTTCGCGCAAGGTGTCGAAAAACGCATGGTGGCGCGGCAACCGGCCTTCGGGCCAGGCCGGCTCGTAGCGCGGGAAACGCATCCACTCGCCACCCACCAGATCGTCGGCCTGGTCGATCAGTTGGGTCAGCCGCACCAGGTTGACCGGGCCGTTGACGCGGTACAGCGCTGCGTCCGGCAGGTCGAACTGTTCGAGCAGCAGGCGCCACAGCTGCTCCGGGCAGCTGTTGACCACTTCGAGCCGAATGGCCTGGCCGAAGTGGCGTGTGGTAAGGCCGCTGCGCAGCGCCTGGCGCAGGTTGGTGACGTCGTCTTCGTCGACATCGAGGTCGGAATCGCGCGTGACCCGGAACTGCGAGAAGAACTCGACCTCGCGGCCGGGGAACAGGTCTTGCAGGTGCGCGCGGATCACGCTGGACAACAGCACGAAGCCCTGCCGCCCCGGCCGGCAAACGGCGGCCGGCAGGCGGATGACCCGCGGCAACACCCGTGGCACCTTGACGATCGCGATCTGGCTCTCGCGGCCGAACGCATCGCGCCCGCCCAGGCGCACGATGAAGTTCAGCGACTTGTTGGCCACCTGCGGAAACGGATGAGCCGGGTCCAGCCCGACCGGGATCAGCAGCGGCCGCACCTCGCGCTCGAAGAAGGCGGCCACCCATTGGCGTTGCGCGTCGTCACGGTCTTCGTGGTTGATGACCTCGATACCGTGACGCGCCAAGGCCGGCATCACCTCGTCGTTGAAGACCGCGTACTGCTCGTCGATCAGGGCATGGGCGCGGGCGGCGACTTCGGCCAGCTCGGCGCGCGAAGCTTCGCCGGGCGCGGCGCGGGCGGCCTCCAGCGTGTCGGCAAAGCGGACTTCGAAGAACTCGTCCAGGTTGGACGAGACGATGGTCACGTAGCGCAGCCGCTCGAGCAGCGGCACGTCTTCGCGCTGCGCCTGGGCCAGCACGCGGCGGTTGAACTCCAGGATCGCCTGCTCGCGGTTGAGCAATGCCAAGGGGGGGCTGCTGCTCGGGGCAGGCGCGTCCACAGGTGCGGCGCTGGACAAAAAGTCGCTCATGACGCGAGTTTATGAATCTGTTGTGACATTGGCATGACCCTTTCGGCCTGTACCGCCCTGCGAAGGGTCTGGTGCTCGCCCGAGCGACGGCGGCACCTTGCGCAGCATCAGGCGCTCAGCGCCGGAGCGCTGGCCACCACGGCTTCCGGCAGACATGGCGGCGCCTCGGACACTGCTTGCTCTTGCGCCGCCAGGGCCAACGCCGTCTGCGTCCAGTCGATCAGCTCGAGCCGGCCATCGGCATGCTCGGCCAGCGCGGTGAGGCTTTCGACCCAATCGCCGTCATTGGCGTAGAGCACGCCGTCGATCTCTCGCATCTCGGCATGGTGGATGTGGCCGCAGACCACGCCATGCACACCACGCTTGCGCGCCTCGCGCGCAACGGCCGACTCGAAATCGCTCACGTAGCTGACCGCGCGCTTGACCTTGAGCTTCAGGTATTTCGACAAGCTCCAGTACGGCAGACCCAGCCGTGCCCGCATCCGGTTCAGGTGCCTGTTCAGCTTCAGCGTGAATTCGTAGAGCGAGTCGCCCACGTAGGCCAGCCACTTGGCGCACTGGATGACGCCGTCGAACAGGTCGCCATGGGTCACCCACAAGCGCTTGCCGTCCGCCGTTTCGTGCACGCAGTCTTCGACCACCTCGACGCCGCCGAAGCTGTGGCCGAGGTACTTGCGCGCGAACTCGTCGTGGTTGCCCGGCACGAAGACGACCCGGGTGCCCTTGCGCACTTTTCGCAGCAGCTTCTGCACCACATCGTTGTGGGCCTGCGGCCAATACCAGCCGCGCCGCAGTTGCCAGCCGTCGATGATGTCGCCCACCAGGTACAGCGTGTCGGACTCGGTGACCCTCAGAAACTCCAGCAGCGCATGAGCCTGGCAGCCCGGCGTGCCGAGGTGGATGTCGGAGATCCACAGCGTGCGAAACCGCAGCGTCGCGTGGGACGGCGCGGCGGCATGCGACGGGATCGGCAGGTCGAGGGCGGCGGTCTGCATGGCCTTGCATGCTCGCGACTGCCAGTGACGCGTCCGTGAAAGCGTCATGAAGTTTCAATGACTCGGCGCTTGTTCAACGATCTTCAGCAAAGCCTCCTTCGCGAAGGTGAAAGCCTTGTGACAGAAGGTTGGCGCCGACATCATGCGGCTCACGCAACTGACCACAGGTTGCGCGCCTACCTGATTCGCCCACAAGGAGACCAGCTTGAATTCGCATTCTCTTCGTCGCGTGGCCCTGGCCTGCGCTGCCCTGTTCAGCATCGCCGCCGCACCGATGGCCCAAGCCGCACCGGCCGACCATCCGGCAGCTGTTTCCCGTGCCCTCGCCCATCTGCAGCAGGACGAACGTTCGGCGGGCAACCACGGCTTCGAAGCCCGCGACGTGATCGTCGATGCCGACGGCAGCGAGCATGTGCGCTTCGCCCGCCGCTTCCAGGGCCTGCGCGTGATCGGCGGCGACGTGGTCGTGCACAGCCGCGCCAACGGCGAGCTGCGTGGCCTGTCGCGCACGCTGGCCTCGGCCCCGATGCTGGCCGTGCAGCCCAAGCTGAAGGCCGCTGACGCCGAACTGCTCGGCCTGGCCGCCGCCCACGTCGCGACCGGCGCCACCGTCACCAGCGAGCTGGTGGTGTTCGCACATGCACAGAAGCCCGCACTGGCCTGGGACGTGCTCTACACCGGCACAACGCCCGAAGGCGTACCGACCGAGAAGCACGTGATCGTGCACGCCCACACCGGCAAGGTGCTGGACAGCTTCGACGACGTGATGCACGCCGCCGCCGTGGGCACCGGCCACAGCCTGTTCCTGGGCACCATCGACATCGACACCGACTCGCAGCAGGCCGGCGGCTTCGCGCTGCGCGACACCACCCGCGGCGGCCACGCGGTGTACGACCTGAAGGGCAAGTTCAGCGGCGCCGGCACGCTGTTCACCGATGCCGACAACGAGTGGGGCGACGGCACCAAGACCGACCGCGCCACGGTGGCCGTCGACGCCGCTGCCGGCCACGCCTTGACGTGGGACTACTACCTGAACGTCCACGGCCGCCACGGCATTGCCGACGACGGCAAGGGTGCGACCTCGAAGGTGCACCAGTCGCTGTTCGGCCTGCCCTGGGTCAACGCCTCGTGGAGCGACAGCTGCTTCTGCATGAGCTATGGCGACGGCGACAACAGCACCTGGCCGCTGGTGGCGATCGACGTGGCGGGCCACGAGATGAGCCACGGCGTGACCTCGCGCACCGCCAACCTGACGTACTCGGGCGAATCCGGTGGCCTGAACGAGTCGACCTCCGACATCTTCGGCTCGATGGTCGAGTTCTACGCCAAGAACCCGGCCGAGACGCCCGACTACCTGATCGGCGAGCGCCTGTCGCGCAACGGCGACGGCCCGCTGCGCACGATGATCCAGCCCAGCACCGATGGCTCGTCGGCCGACTGCTGGTACGCCGACGTGGGCAAGCTCGACGTGCACTACTCGTCGGGCGTCGGCAACCACTTCTACTTCATGCTGGCCCAGGGCTCGCAGTCGGCGGACTTCCCGCACTCGAAGACCTGCCAGGAAGGCGACACCCGCGTGGCCACCGGCGACGCAGTGGTCAAGGGTGTTGGCCGGGCGAAGGCCGAGAAGATCTGGTACCGCGCGCTGTCGGTCTACATGACCTCCAGCACCACCTACCACGACGCTCGCGTGGCCTCGCTGGCCGCCGCGGCCGACCTGTACGGTGGCGTGGGCTCGAAGGTGTGGAACAAGGTCAACGCTGCGTGGGCAGCGGTGAATGTCAAGTAATCCCTTCCGTTTGCTCCGGAAGTTTGTGGGCCACCTTTGGGTGGCCTTTTTTCGCAACGTGGCGCCGCGCTTATTCGCCGAGATAGGCGGCGCGGACCTTGGGATCGTCAAGCAGCTGCTTGGCCGGCCCGCTCATGGTGACCTCGCCGGACTCCATGACATAGCCGCGGTTGGCCAGGCTGAGCGCGCGGCTGGCGTTCTGCTCGACCAGCAGCACGGTGGTGCCTTGCTTGTGGATCGTGTCGACGACCTCGAAGATCTTGTCGACCATGATGGGCGAGAGACCCATGCTGGGCTCGTCCAGCAGCAACACCTTCGGTCGCGCCATCAGCGCGCGGCCCATGGCCAGCATCTGTTGTTCGCCGCCGGACATCGTGCCGGCCAGCTGCAGCGCACGCTCTTTCAAGCGCGGGAAGATGCCGAACACCTTCTCGATATCGGCCGCAATCTCGGCCTTGTCGTTGCGGATGTAGGCGCCCATCTGCAGGTTCTCGGTGATCGTCATGCGGGTGAAGGTGCCGCGCCCTTCAGGCA
>Ga0307516_10005462_pt1 | contig 15192 bp, 10 predicted proteins | sample 19_EM_MG_FD_203310 | JGI IMG/M metagenome (GOLD analysis project Ga0307516, IMG submission 203310) | Populus trichocarpa ectomycorrhiza microbial communities from riparian zone in the Pacific Northwest, United States - 19_EM | ecosystem: Host-associated > Plants > Roots > Unclassified | place...
ATCAGTCCGGACTTGCCGGTACGGAGTGTGCGGGCGGCGGCCGACGGCCGGTAACCCAGCCGGTCGGCGACCTCGCGGACATGGCGTCGGGTGGCGTCCGGGAGCCTGCCCTTCCCGTTGAGGGCGTCGGAGACGGTCGTGATGGACACTCCGGCGGCGGCGGCGACGTCTCTGATGCCCGCTCGTCCCGGCCGACTGCCTCGCCGTGAGGTTTCCGCGCGGCTCACCTGGTGCTTCCCTGCTGCTGTCATGGCGAGCCGATAGTAGGGCTCATGCGGTGGGGTAGGGCGGACGCATATGCACGCATTGGCAGGCACGTTTCTGCAAGGACGCAATGGGTCAATTGCCTTGGAAATTAAGGTAGTTGAGTGATCCAGAGGTAAGACGTGACGTGTCGACGTATGCCGACCTGCCAAGTCGCGGATGTTTCGAAGCGGTCTCAACTCACCTTCACGGGGGATGCGCGCCACGGCGCGAGCCACCGGCGCATAGATATATGTGGCCGCGCCCCTGGATTCGTACGCCTTCGTACGGTGATGACCTTGATGCGGCTCCGACGTCGACCGAGACGTCCCAGCTCGGGGGCTGTTGGGAGACGAGGTCGCCGCGCACCTGTACGCAGTGGAGCCGAATCCTCATAGGGTGAGGAGCATTGGAAGCCGGTGGTGCTGACGCCCGCCGGTGGTCACGAGGAGGACTGCGGTGAGCGAGACGAGCCCCAAGCTGCGTGCCGAGCTGGAGGGTATCCCCACCTACGTGCCGGGCAAGCCCGCCGCGGCCGGTGGCCCGGTGGCCTACAAGCTGTCCTCCAACGAGAACCCGTATCCGCCGCTGCCCGGCGTGCTGGAGACCCTGACGGCCGCCGTCTCGTCGTTCAACCGCTACCCGGACCTGGCCTGCACCGGCCTGATGAACGAACTGTCCGAGCGCTTCGCCGTGCCGCTGTCCGACCTGGCCACGGGCACCGGCTCGGTCGGGGTCGCCCAGCAGCTGATCCAGGCGACCTCGGGACCCGGCGACGAGGTGATCTACGCCTGGCGGTCCTTCGAGGCGTACCCGATCATCACGCGGATCAGTGGGGCCACTCCGGTGCAGGTACCGCTGACGTCGGGTGATGTGCACGACCTGGATGCCATGGCGGACGCGATCACCGAGCGGACCCGGCTGATCTTCGTCTGCAACCCCAACAATCCCACGGGCACGGTCGTACGGCGGGCCGAGCTGGAACGGTTCCTCGACCGGGTGCCCGGTGATGTCCTGGTCGTGCTGGACGAGGCGTACCGCGAGTTCATCCGCGACGCCGAGGTGCCGGACGGCGTGGAGCTGTACCGCCGGCGGCCGAACGTCTGCGTTCTGCGCACCTTCTCCAAGGCGTACGGCCTCGCCGGTCTGCGCGTCGGCTTCGCGATCGCCCATGAGCCGGTGGCGGCGGCGCTGCGCAAGACCGCGGTGCCCTTCGGGGTGAGCCGGCTCGCGCAGGACGCGGCGGTCGCCTCGCTGCGTGCCGAGGACGAACTGCTCGGCCGGGTGGGCTCGCTGGTGTGCGAGCGCACGCGCGTGGTCGACGCGCTGCGCGCCCAGGGCTGGACGGTGCCGGAGACCCAGGCCAACTTCGTGTGGCTGCGGCTGGGGGAGCGCACGGTCGAGTTCGCGCAGGCGTGCGAGCAGGCGGGGGTGATGGTCCGGCCGTTCGCGGGCGAGGGCGTGCGGGTCACGGTCGGGGAGACCGAGGCGAACGACATCTTCCTGAAGGCGGCGGAAGGGTTCCACAAGGAGCTCTAGCCAAGCCTGCTGACAGGGGGGTTCCCGTGAGGGGGGACCCCCCTTCGAGTGTCGAGAGTCAGTGCGTCATAATTGCTTGTGAATGTGAACGCGTTCACAAGCGTGTCCCGATTGCTCCAGTGATGCGTGTGGCAAAAGGGGCAAAGAGCCGCTGTATCTCGGCGACGTAAGGAGAGTGACGACGTGGAACTGGCTCTGGCGCCGGAGACCCTGGCGCGCTGGCAGTTCGGAATCACCACCGTCTACCACTTCCTGTTCGTCCCGCTGACGATCTCGCTGGCCGCTCTCACGGCCGGACTGCAGACCGCGTGGGTGCGCACGGAGAAGGAGAAGTACCTCAGGGCCACCAAGTTCTGGGGCAAGCTCTTCCTGATCAACATCGCGATGGGTGTGGTCACCGGCATCGTGCAGGAGTTCCAGTTCGGCATGAACTGGTCCGACTACTCACGCTTCGTCGGCGACGTCTTCGGCGCCCCGCTCGCCTTCGAGGCCCTGATCGCCTTCTTCTTCGAGTCCACCTTCATCGGCCTGTGGATCTTCGGCTGGGACAAGCTGCCCAAGAGGATCCATCTGGCGTGCATCTGGATGGTCTCGATCGGCACGATCCTGTCGGCGTACTTCATCCTCGCGGCCAACTCCTGGATGCAGCACCCGGTCGGCTACCGGATCAACGAGGCGAAGGGACGGGCCGAGCTCACCGACTTCTGGCTGGTACTGACCCAGAACACCGCGCTCGCCCAGGCCTTCCACACTCTCTCCGCGGCCTTCCTCACCGGCGGCGCCTTCATGGTCGGCATCTCCGCCTTCCATCTGCTGCGCAAGAAGCACATACGCGAGATGAAGACCTCACTGCGCCTCGGTCTGGTGACCGTCGCCATCGGCGGTCTGCTCACCGCGGTCAGCGGGGACACGCTCGGGAAGATCATGTTCGAGCAGCAGCCGATGAAGATGGCCGCCGCCGAGGCGCTGTGGGACGGCGAGGCGCCCGCGCCCTTCTCCGTCTTCGCCTACGGTGACGTCGACGCTGGCCACAACAAGGTCGCCATTGAGGTCCCCGGCCTGCTGTCCTTCCTCGCGAACGACGACTTCAGCTCGTACGTGCCGGGCATCAACGACGTCAACAAGTCCGAGCAGGAGAAGTTCGGTCCCGGTGACTACCGGCCCAACATCCCGGTCGCCTACTGGGGCTTCCGCTGGATGATCGGCTTCGGGATGTCGTCCTTCGCCATCGGGCTGGCCGGACTCTGGCTGACCCGCAAGAAGTTCCTGTTGCCGCAGCACCTCAGGGTCGGCGACGACGAGGTACCGCATCTGGTCCTCCTCCGGAAGAAGGCGCTCGGACCGAAGCTCACCACGTGGTACTGGCGCCTTGCGATCTGGACCCTGGCCTTCCCGCTGATCGCCAACTCCTGGGGATGGATCTTCACCGAGATGGGCCGTCAGCCGTGGGTCGTCTACGGCGTCCTGCAGACCCGGGACGCGGTCTCCCCCGGTGTCTCCCAGGGTGAGGTCCTCACCTCGATGATCGTCTTCACCAGCCTGTACGCCATCCTCGCCGTCGTCGAGGTCAAGCTGCTCGCGAAGTACGTGAAGGCCGGCCCGCCCGAGCTCACCGAGGCCGACCTCAACCCGCCCACGAAGATCGGCGGCGACTCCCGTGACGCCGACAAGCCGATGGCCTTCTCGTACTAGGCCGAGGGAGCTGCACAGCCATGGAACTTCACGACGTCTGGTTCGTACTCATCGCCGTCCTGTGGACCGGTTACTTCTTCTTGGAAGGATTCGACTTCGGGGTCGGCGTCCTCACCAAGCTGCTCGCCCGCGACCGGACCGAGAAGCGGGTGCTGATCAACACCATCGGCCCCGTCTGGGACGGCAACGAGGTGTGGCTGCTGACGGCCGGCGGCGCGACCTTCGCCGCCTTCCCCGAGTGGTACGCCACGCTCTTCTCCGGGTTCTACCTGCCTCTGCTGCTCATCCTGGTCTGTCTGATCGTCCGAGGTGTCGCCTTCGAGTACCGGGTGAAGCGGCCCGAGGAGAACTGGCAGCGCAACTGGGAGACCGCGATCTTCTGGACCTCACTGATCCCGGCGTTTCTGTGGGGTGTGGCCTTCGGCAACATCGTGCGGGGGGTCAAGATCGACCGGAACTTCGACTACGTCGGCACCTTCTGGGACCTGCTCAACCCGTACGCGCTCCTCGGTGGTCTGGTGACGTTGACGCTGTTCACCTTCCACGGCACGGTGTTCACAGCGCTCAAGACCGTGGGAGACATCCGGGTGCGGGCGCGGAAGCTGGCGTCCGTCGTCGGTCTGGCCGCCACAGTGCTGGCGCTGCTCTTCCTGCTGTGGACGCAGGCCGACGGAGGTGACGGCAAGAGCCTGATCGCGCTCGTCGTGGCGGTCGCCGCGCTGGTCGCCGCCCTCGTGGCCAACCAGGTCGGACGTGAGGGCTGGTCGTTCGCCCTGTCCGGTGTCACCATCGTGGCCGTCGTGGCGATGCTTTTCCTGACGCTCTTCCCGAACGTCATGCCGTCCTCGCTCAATGAGGACTGGAGCCTCACGGTCACCAACGCCTCGTCGAGCCCGTACACCCTGAAGATCATGACGTGGTGCGCGGCGATCGCCACGCCGGTCGTCATGCTCTACCAGGGCTGGACCTATTGGGTGTTCCGCAAGCGGATCGGCACACAGCACATCGCCGCCGACACCGCTCACTGAGTCCGACAGGGAGTGGCTCACCATGGTTTCGCGATGTTTCACGTGAAACACGGTGACAGGCACCCCTTGGACCGAAGGGCATGTTTCACGTGAAACCGATCGATCCGCGTCTGGTCCGGTACGCCCGGACCACTCGGCCCTTCCTGATGGCGGTAGTCGGCCTGGGTGCCGTCGGTGCAGGACTGGTCATCGCGCAGGCGATGCTCATCGCCGAAGTGGTGGTGGGAGCTTTCCAGCACGGCCTGTCCGTCGCCGACCTCCGGACTCCCCTGTTGCTGTTGGTGGCCGTCGCGGGTGGCCGCGCCATGGTCTCCTGGCTCACCGAACTCGCCGCGCACCGTGCGAGCGCGGCAGTGAAGTCGGAGCTGCGGGGGAAGTTGCTGGAGCGCGCTGTCGCACTGGGGCCCGGGTGGCTGAGCGGACAGCGGACCGGATCGCTGGTCGCGCTCGCCACGCGGGGGGTCGACGCCCTCGACGACTACTTCTCGCGCTATCTGCCGCAGTTGGGCCTCGCGGTCGTCGTGCCGGTGGCGGTGCTGGCGCGGATCGTCACCGAGGACTGGGTCTCTGCGGCCATCATCGTCGGGACCCTGCCCCTCATTCCGGTCTTCATGGCGCTGATCGGCTGGGCCACTCAGTCCCGGATGGACCGGCAGTGGCGGCTGCTGTCCCGACTGTCCGGGCACTTTCTGGACGTGGTGGCCGGCCTGCCGACCCTGAAGGTGTTCGGGCGGGCCAAAGCGCAGGCGGATTCCATTCGGCGCATCACCGGGGAGTACCGGCAGGCGACCATGCGGACGCTGCGGATCGCCTTCATCTCGTCCTTCGCGCTGGAGTTGCTCTCGACGCTGTCGGTGGCGCTGGTCGCCGTGACCATCGGAATGCGGCTCGTGCACGGGGACATGGACCTGTACATCGGCCTGGTCATCCTGGTGCTCGCGCCCGAGGCCTATCTGCCGCTGCGGCAGGTGGGAGCGCAGTATCACGCGGCGGCCGAGGGTCTGGCCGCCGCGGAGGAGATCTTCTCGGTGCTCGAGACACCGGTGCCGGCCTCGGGCCGCGGCGCCGTGCCGTCGGGGGCCCTGGCCTTCGATGGGGTCACCGTCCGGTATCCCGGGCGGTCGGCGGACGCGGTGACGGACTTGTCCTTCGCCGTGGAGCCCGGGGAGACGGTTGCGCTTGTCGGGCCGAGCGGTGCGGGCAAGTCGACGCTGCTCAATGTGCTGCTGGGATTCGTGCCGCCCAGCGAGGGCCGGGTCCTGGTCGGGGGAGTGGATCTCGCCGAGGCCGATCTGGAGCAATGGCGCTCGCGTATCGCGTGGGTGCCGCAACGGCCGCACCTGTTCGCCGGGACAATCGGCGAGAACGTACGGCTCGCCCGTCCGGACGCTGACAGCACCGCCGTACGATGTGCCCTGGGTGACGCCGGTGCGCTGGAGTTCGTGGACGCGTTGCCCCTGGGCGCCGACACGGTGCTGGGCGAGGACGGGGCCGGGCTGTCCGCCGGCCAGCGGCAACGCCTCGCACTCGCCCGGGCGTTTCTCGCCGACCGGCCGGTGCTGCTGCTCGATGAACCGACGGCGGCGCTCGACGGGGCGACGGAGGGCCAGGTCGTGGAGGCGGTACGGCGACTGTCCGAGGGACGGACGGTCCTGCTGGTGGTACACCGGCCGGCGCTGCTCGGAGTGGCGGACCGGGTGGTAAGGCTGGCGGACCCTCTTTCCCGCGCCGAGGTGGAAGGCACGGCCCGGACGCCCGAGGCACTTCCGATCGAGGTGGGAGTCAGCGCTGCCCCAAGAGCGTCCGAGGCGGACGTGCCGGTGTCCCGGGCTCGCCACGTACTCGCCCGCGTGCGCGCCCTGTCCGGTGCGCGGCGCGGACAACTCGCTCTCGCGATGCTGCTGGGCAGTCTCGCGCTCGGCAGTGCCGTGGGTCTCATGGCTACCTCCGGATGGCTCATCTCGCGAGCCTCGCAGCAGCCGCCGGTGCTCTATCTGATGGTGGCCGTGACGGGGACGCGGGCCTTCGGGATCGGGCGGGCCGTCTTCCGGTACGCCGAGCGTCTCGTGTCACACGACGCCGTGCTGCGCATGCTGGCCGACACCCGGGTCGCCGTGTACCGGCGTCTGGAGCGGTTGGCGCCCGCCGGACTGCGGCGCACCCGCCGAGCGGACCTGCTGTCCCGGCTCGTCACCGACGTGGACGCCTTGCAGGACTACTGGTTGCGCTGGCTGCTGCCCGTCGGTGCGGCTGTGGTCGTGTCCGCCGCGTCCGTAGGCTTCACCGCCTGGCTGCTGCCGGAAGCCGGAGCCGCGCTCGCGCTCGGACTGCTGGCCGCCGGCGCGGGTGTCCCGCTGATTACAGGTGCCGTCGCGCGACGGGCCGAGCGAAGGCTGGCCCCCGCGAGGGGAACGCTGGCTACCCGGGTGACCGACCTGCTCACCGGAACCGCCGAGCTGACCGTCGCCGGTGCGCTGCCCGGACGTACCGCCGAGGTGCGCCGGGCCGATGGGACACTCACCCGGATCGCCTCGCGCACCGCCACCGCCACCGCGCTCGGTGACGGACTCACCGCGCTGATCTCCGGCCTGACCGTCGTCGCGACCGCTCTCGTGGGCGCCCAGGCAGTCGCTGACGGGCGGCTGGGCGGCGTGGCCATGGCCGTCGTCGTCCTGACCCCGCTGGCCGCTTTCGAGGCCGTCCTCGGCCTGCCGCTGGCTGTGCAGTACCGCCAGCGGGTGCGCAAGAGCGCCGAGCGCGTGTACGAGGTCCTGGACGCGCCCGAGCCGGTCCGGGAGCCGGAGCGGCCCCGGCAGGCGCCCGCGTCCCCCTTCCCGGTCGTGGTGAAGGACCTGACCGCCCGGCACGCAGGGCAGGACCGGGACGCGCTCGCCGGAGTCGACCTCACCTTGGAGGAGGGACGCCGGATCGCTGTGGTCGGGCCGTCCGGGTCGGGCAAGACGACGCTCGCACAGGTGCTGCTGCGGTTCCTGGACGCGGAGGCGGGCTCGTACACGCTGGGCGGCGTGGACGGGTACGCGCTGGACGGCGACGACGTACGGCGTCTCGTCGGCCTGTGTGCGCAGGACGCGCACCTCTTCGACAGTTCGGTGCGCGAGAACCTCCTCCTCGCCAGGAAGGGCGCGACCGAGGACGAACTGCGGGACGCGCTGCGGCGGGCCCGGCTGCTCGACTGGGCCGACGGCCTGCCCGACGGTCTGGACACACTGGTCGGCGAGCACGGAGCGCGGCTGTCCGGCGGACAGCGGCAGCGGTTGGCGCTGGCCCGGGCGCTGCTGGCCGACTTCCCCGTCCTGGTGCTCGACGAGCCCGCCGAGCATCTCGACCTGCCGACGGCCGACGCGCTCACCGCCGACCTGCTGGCCGCCACCGAGGGCCGTACGACCCTGCTCATCACCCACCGGCTGGCCGGCCTGACGGCCGTGGACGAGGTGATCGTGCTGGACGAGGGGCGTGTGGTCCAGCGGGGGGCGTACGCGGAACTGGCGGCGGCGCAGGGGCCGTTGCGAGGAATGGCGGAGCGGGAGGAGGCGGCGGACCTGCTGGTCGGGGCGCGATAGGGACATGTTCCCGGTGCCGCCCTTGCGGTACCCGTCGTCCTCAGCGGACCTGGGCCGCACTCCATGTGTTCGCGGACAGCCGGAACGGGTCCTGCGTCGGGAAGGACGGCGGCGGCACGGCGGTCGTGTGGCAGGCGCTGTACTGAGCCATCTGCCGCAACCGGTCCCCCAGCCGTACGACTTGAACAGGACCGCGCCCCCTTCACCGGGTCAGGATCGCTGACATGCGCTCACCTCGCTGTCATCCCCTGCTCGTTCCAGCGCTGCTGTGCTCGTTCGCGGTGCTGACCGCCCGTCCCGTCTACGCCTCCGACGGCGGAGGGAGCGAGGGTGGGCACGGTGCCGCGGTGCTGGGGCTCAGCGCGCAGGTGGTCCGGCTCTACGAGGACGTGGCCGTGGCCACCCAGCGGTACGAGGCGGGGCGCCTCGAGGCCGACACGCGGCGGGCGCGGGCGCTGCGGGTTGAGGCGCTCCTCGACCGTGAGCGGCGGGAGATCGCCGTGCTGCACGAGGACCTGGGGCGCATCGCACGGGCCCAGTACCGCAGTGGCGGTGGGATGCCGCTGACCGCGCAGATCATCCTGGCCGGCAGTCCTGAGGAGCTGATGCGCGGTCAGCACGTCTTCTCCCAGACGCAGCTCGTCGTCAACAACGCGATCGACAAGAGCCGTCGGGCCGAGAGCCGACTGGTAGCGGACGAGGCGAAGGCGGCGGCTGCCTGGCAGGCCCTGGAGCGGCGGAGCTCCGAACTCGCCGACCTGAAGGAGGACATCGAGCAGAAGCTGGAGCAGACGCGTTGGCAGCTGCAGGGAGAGGCCGACGCCTCCGTCGCCGCGGGCTCCTGCCGCGGTGCTGTCCGGCTGGATCAGCCGCAGGCGGCCGTCACCAGCGCGTGGGTCGCCCCGGTGGAGTCGTACCAGCTCTCCGCCGGTTTCGGCAGCGGTGGTGCCCGCTGGGCCAGCCGGCACACCGGGCAGGACTTCGCGGTGCCGATCGGCACGCCGGTCCGTGCGGTCGCCGCGGGGCAGGTGGTGAAGGTGTCGTGCGGGGGTGCCTTCGGCATCGAGATCGTCGTGGAGCACGCGGACGGCTACTACTCCCAGTACGCCCATCTCGCCGCCGTCACCGTCGACCAGGGCGAACAGGTGAGCCCCGGCCAGTGGATCGGACAGTCGGGCACGACCGGCAACTCCAGCGGACCGCACCTGCACTTCGAGGTGCGGGTCACGCCTGAGATGGGGTCTGCGGTGGATCCGGTGCCGTGGTTGTCGTCGCGAGGGGTGCCGGTGGGATGAGGACCGCAAGGGTCCGGCGGGGCACTCGGGGCACTCGGGGCACGGGCCCGGTGGGGCCTTCTGGGGCCTGCTGGGGGCGCTGGACCCCTTCCGGCTCGGCCTCCGCTCTACCCTCGCTCAGCCAGCAGCCGTTCGATCACGACAGCCACCCCGTCGTCGTTGTTGGCGACCGTCCGGCCGGAGGCCGCGGCGATCACATCCGGGTGCGCGTTGCCCATCGCGTACGACCGGCCCGCCCACGTGAGCATCTCGACGTCGTTCGGCATGTCCCCGAAGGCGACGACCTCCTCGTGCGCGATACCGCGCTCGGCGCAGCACAGGGCGAGCGTGCTGGCCTTGGAGACCTCGGGGCCGCTGATCTCCAGCAGGGCGCTGGGGCTGGAGCGGGTCACGTTCGCGCGTTCGCCGATGGCGAGGCGGGCGAGGGTGAGAAAGGCGTCCGGGTCGACCGTGGGGTGGTACGCGAGGATCTTGAGGACCGGCTCGTCGGCACCGGGGGCGTCCGGCGCCAGCAGCGCCTCGGCCGGTGCCAGGGAGTCGGGAGTCTCCATGTGCAGCTTCGGATAGTCGGGCTCCTGGTAGAAGCCGTACGTCTGCTCCACCGCGTACACCGTGCCGGGCGCCGCCTCGCGCAACAGCCGTACGGTGTCCAGCGCGTTCTTCCGGGCCAGTTCCCGCACCTTCACGAACCGGTGGGAACCCGGGCCGCCGTGCAGATCGACCACGGCCGCGCCGTTGCCGCAGATCGCCAGGCCGTGGCCGTGGACATGGTCGCTGACGACATCCATCCAGCGGGCCGGGCGACCGGTGACGAAGAAGACCTCGATGCCCGCCTCCTCGGCGGCGGCGAGGGCCGCGACGGTGCGCGGCGAGACCGACTTGTCGTCACGCAGAAGGGTGCCGTCCAGATCGGTGGCGATCAGTCGCGGCGGAACGGTGGCGGCCGGGGTCTCGGGCTGTCGAGTCGCTGAGGTCACCCGGCCATTCTCCAGGAGATCTCCCGCACGTCCGTGCGGGAGCCGCACAGATGGGAAGCCACCGCCTTTCACCTGCACCATCACCGCAGCTGGGCGGGTGCCTCCATGGCGATCTGCTCGAAGATCTTCTCGTCGGCGGCGAAGTCCGATGCGGAGATGGGCCAGTGGATCACGATCTCGGTGAAGCCCAGATCGCGGTGCCGTCCTGCGAAATCCACGAACGCGTCGAGCGACTGGACCGGACGGCCGCGGTCCGGGGTGAAGCCGGTCAGCAGGATCTTGTCCAGCTCGCGCACGTCCCGCCCGAGCGTGGCACAGGTGTCGGCCAGCTTCTCCGCCTGCTCGCGAATAGCTTGAACCGACTGCTCGGGAGTGCCGTTCTCGTACAGCTTGGGGTCGCCGGTGGTCACCCAGGCCTGCCCGTACCGGGCGGCGAGCTCCAGCCCGCGCGGCCCGGTCGCGGCCACCGCGAACGGAAGCCGGGGGCGCTGGAGACAACCGGGGATGTTGCGTGCCCCGTGCGCCGAGTAGTGGTCGCCCTCGTACGACACTCCCTTGCTGCCGTCCTCGGTCAGCAACCGGTCGAGGAGCGACACGAACTCGGCAAAGCGGTCGGCGCGCTCGCGCGGGGTCCACGGTTCCTGCCCGAGCGCCGTGGCGTCGAAGCCGGTGCCGCCCGCGCCGATACCGAGCGTGACTCGTCCGCCGGAGATGTCGTCGAGGGAGATCAGCTCCTTGGCGAGGGTCACCGGGTGCCGGAAGTTCGGCGAGGTCACGAGCGTTCCCAGGCGCAGGGTGTCGGTGACACCCGCGGCGGCGGTCAGTGTCGGGACGGCACCGAACCAGGGGCCGTCCCGGAAACTGCGCCAGGACAGGTGGTCGTAGGTGTAGGCCGCGTGGAAGCCGAGCTGCTCAGCGCGCTGCCATGTCGCACGGCCGCCCTCGTGCCAACGACGGTGCGGAAGGATCACGGTGCTCAGACGCAGACTCATGGATCGAGCGTATGCGGACGAAGGTGTTTCACGTGAAACGGTCACGGACGGTCATCGCGCTCGTCCGGATCGGTGGTGACGCCGACGTTTGCGGTGCTGCGCCGAGAGATCGGGGAGCCGAGGGAACTCCGGCGGCCGTCAGCGCGGCCCCGGAAACCGCAGGTACTGCGGGGGCACGGCCTGTGTCAGCCACACTCCGTTGGCACTGACCTGGAACACAAGGCCGTTCCGGTGCATGGCGCCCGAGTCCACCGACAGTACGACGGGCCGGCCGCGGCGTGCCCCGACGCGGGTCGCTGTCTCCCGGTCGGGCGAGAGATGCACGTCGTGCCGGTTCATGGGCCGCAGCCCCTCCGCGCGGATCGCGTCCAGATGGCGGCCCGTGGTCCCGTGGTAGAGATACGGCGGCGGCGTCGCCGGTGCCAGCCCGAGGTCGATGTCGATGCTGTGGCCCTGGCTGGCACGGATCCGGGTGCCGTCGATCGCGAAGCGCTGCTTGTCGTTGGCGGCGACCACATGGTCCAGCTCGTCCCGGCTGAACCGGAAACCGTGGGCCCCGGCTGCGGCGATCAGTACGTCGATCTCGACCCATCCGCCCTCGTCGAGGATGAGCCCGATCCGTTCCGGCTGGTGCCGCAGGTGCTTCGAGAGGTACTTGGACACCTTTACGGTCCGTCTCTCGGCCCTCTCCTTTTCGTACTCGTTCATCGCACCAGCGTGCCGGGAGAGATGTGAATCACGCGAATGATTTTGCTCCGGATGTTTGATCCACAGCCAAGTGTGGTTATCCACAGGGGGATTGGCGATTCTGTGGACAACTACCCTTCGAATCAAGGTGCTTCGTCAAAGTCGACTGACGCACCGGGACTTGTGGCGAGCCGGTCCAAGTCCCGGGCTCTCACCTCTCGTTCGGCGGCGAGTGCGATGAACTCAGGAGCTCGCTCCGCGCCAACCAGCCCCTCGACGGCCCGCATTGTCTCCGCCGGCATCGTCACCGAACACGTCTGGTTCTCAGGCGGCGGAGCCCCTTCCACTCCGAGGTGCGACCTCAGATGCCGTGCCGCGAACAGGCGCATGGCCCGGGCGAGTTCGGCGTCCACCGTCTGTTGCGCGAGGGGCCGCAGCCGTCGTACGAGCGAGGCCGCCATGGCCGCGTCCGCGTCGGTCGGACAGTGCGGTCCGTCGAGACAGCGGGCGAAGACATACTCGGTGGTGAACTCCAGTAAGCGGGAGGCGATGTGCTCGACCTGGCCTCTCAACTCCCGTAGATGGCCGGAGATCGCGGACAGGGGCACGCCCGCACCATGCAACTCGGCGGCCACGGACAGCTCTTGGGGGCTCGGCACGAGGTAGACGTCGTCGTCACCGGGGACCGGCTCCAGCACACCCAGCTCCACGGCCTCGGCGACCGCCTCGTCGTTCGGAGTGCCGCCGAACCGTTCGTCCAACTCGGCGCGTGAGATCCGTACCGCTTCCTCGGCGGTCCACGGACCGTCGACCTCGGCGACCAGCCCGAGCACCCCGCCCAGGCCCCGCCCCGCGTCCCACGCCTCCAGCAACTCCTTGATGGAGGCCAGGGTGTAGCCACGGTCGAGGAGGTCGGAGATCTGGCGCAGACGCGCGAGATGGGCGTCCGCGTAGAGGTTGGCCCGGCCACGGCGCTCCGGGCGGGGGAGCAGCCCACGGTCCTGGTAAGCGCGGATGGTGCGGACCGTGGCCCCACTGAGGTGGGCGAGGTCCTCGATCCGGTAGTCAGGACCCTCGGCCGGACGGAAGGGCCCGCCGGTCCGGCACGTGGAGTCCTCGGCCCTGCGGGAACGCCCGCCAGTCCGGTTCGGGTGCGCGGGGCTCTCGGCCCGGTGGCCGGAGTCGCCCGCGGAGCCCGTCACGAGGCCGCCCTCGCCGCCGGGGACCGCTCCAGGTGCGCCACCGTCCGGCCCAACGACCCCTCTCCCGACGGGTGGTACGACCCCCAGGGATACCGCGCTGCCGCCGCGCCCAACTTCCGCCAGGACGGCAACAGGCCCTCGTCGAAGACCTTCACGAACCACCACTCCCCCGTCGGCAGCAGTAGATGCGACAGGTTGACGGCATGACACGTGGTCGGCGCGCCGGGGATCCGATGCCGCGGGTGCGTGACCGGTCGAAGACGACCCGGCGCGGAGCGATGCGGTGGCTCACAGCGGCGGCTCCAGCCGCGCGACGGCCCGCAACGCACGCGGCGCGAAGCGGGACAAGAAGCGGGCAACCCGAGCCTCGGGCGTCACCGGGACCACGGCCTCGTCGCGCACCACCGCCCGCAGGATCGCGTCGGCTACCTTCTCCGGCGGGTAGTTGCGCAGCCCGTACAGGCGGGCGGCGCGCTTCTGGCGACGCTTCTCCTCGGCGGCGTCCACGCCCGTGAACCGCGCGGTGGAGGTGATGTTGGTGTTGACGATGCCCGGGCATATCGCGGTCACCCCGATGCCCTGGCCGGCCAACTCCGCCCGCAGACACTCGCTGAGCATCAGTACCGCCGCCTTGGAGGTGCTGTAGGCGGGCAGCGACTTGGAGGGCTGGTACGCCGCCGCCGACGCGGTGTTGACGATGTGGCCGCCCTGCCCGCGCTCGGCCATCTGCCCGCCGAAGAGCCGGCAGCCGTGGATCACGCCCCACAGGTTGACGTCGAGGACCTCCTTCCAGTCCTCGGGGGTGGTGTCGAAGAAGGAGCCCGACAGGCCGATGCCCGCGTTGTTCACCAGGACGTCCACCACGCCGTACTCGGCGGCGACCTTCGCGGCGAGTTTCTCCATGGCCTGCTCGTCGGAGACATCGACCGTCTCCGCCCAGGCCTTGGACGCGCCGAGCAGCCGAGACAGCTCGGCGGTGCGCAGCGCGGCCTCCGCGTCCCGGTCGACGGCCAGCACGCGCGCGCCGGCCTCGGCGAACGCGAACGCCGTGGCCCGCCCGATGCCGCTGCCCGCCCCGGTGACCAGGACGAGCTGCCCGCCGAACCGCTCGGCGTACTTGCCGGTCGCCGCCCCGGCAGTCGGCCTTGCGCCGTCCACGGACGCCACGAACTCGGTGATCCAAGCCGTCAGTTGGTCGGGACGGGTGCGCGGGATCCAGTGCTTCGCCTTCAGTACCCGCCGGGTCAACTGCGGAACCCACTGCTCCAGTTCGTCGTAGAGACGCTCCGACAGGAACGCGTCCCCCAGGGGCGTGATGAGCTGCACGGGCGCGTGCGCGTACGCATCCGGGCGTGGACGGCGCAACCGGGCGCGGACGTTGTCGCGGTACAGCCACGCCCCGTGCGCCGCGTCCACGGGCAGTGACGAGGTCGGGTAGCCGCCGCCGGGGACTCTCTCGACGCGCTCCAGGATGCGGGGCCAGCGCCTGCCGAGCGGGCCGCGCCAGGCCAGCTCCGGCAGCACGGGCGTGTGCAGCAGGTACACGTACCAGGACTTGGCGCCCTGGCCGAGCAGCTGGCCGATCCGGCGCGGAGTGGGGCGCTTGAGGCGCTGGTTGATCCAATGGCCGAAGTGGTCGAGGGACGGTCCGGACATCGAGGTGAAGGAGGCGATCCGGCCCTTGGTGCGTTCGACCGTGACGAACTCCCAGGACTGCACCGAGCCCCAGTCGTGCCCCACCAGGTGCACCGGCCGGTCCGGGCTGACCGCGTCCGCGACGGCCAGGAAGTCGTCCGTCAGCTTCTCCAGCGTGAACCCGCCGCGCAGCGGTTTCGGTGCGGTGGATCGGCCGTGCCCGCGGACGTCGTACAGCACGACGTGGAAGCGCTCGGCCAGCCGGGGCGCGATCTCGGACCACACCTCCTTGCTGTCCGGGTAGCCGTGCACCAGGACGAC
>Ga0307516_10005463_pt1 | contig 15191 bp, 9 predicted proteins | sample 19_EM_MG_FD_203310 | JGI IMG/M metagenome (GOLD analysis project Ga0307516, IMG submission 203310) | Populus trichocarpa ectomycorrhiza microbial communities from riparian zone in the Pacific Northwest, United States - 19_EM | ecosystem: Host-associated > Plants > Roots > Unclassified | place...
CGAAGGGCGTGGTGGTGGAACACCGCTCGCTGGGTGGTTATTTGGCGCGGGCGCGGGAGGTGTATGCCGATGCGGCGGGGGTGTCGTTGTTGCATTCCTCGGTGGCGTTCGACCTGACGGTGACGGCGTTGTGGACGCCGTTGGTTGCCGGGGGTGCGGTGCGGGTGGCGGAGTTGGATGAGCGGGTGGCGCAGGCCGGCCCGCGGCCGTCGCTGGTGAAGGTGACCCCTTCTCACCTGGGCTTGCTGGAGACGTTGCCTGAGCAGGTGTCTCCGACCGGCACGTTGTTGGTGGCGGGGGAGGCGCTGCGTGGTGAGGTGTTGGAGCGGTGGCGTGCGGCGCATCCGGATGTGCGGGTGATCAATGCCTATGGTCCGACGGAGACGACGGTCACGGCGGCGGAATTCGTTGTGGAGCCGGGCGAGGCGGTGCCTTCCGGTGCGGTGCCGATCGGGCGGCCGTTGTGGAACGCCCGGATGTATGTGCTGGACGCAGGCCTGCGCCCGGTACCGCCCGGTGCCCCCGGCGAGCTGTATATCGCCGGTGCGGGGCTGGCCCGCGGCTACCTCGACCGGCCCGGGCTGACCGCGGAGCGCTTCGCGGCCGACCCGTTCGGCCCGGTCGGCACGCGTATGTATCGCACCGGTGACCTGGTGCGGTGGAACGCGCAGGGGGCCCTCGAATACCTCGGCCGGGTCGATGACCAGGTGAAGGTTCGGGGTTTCCGGATCGAACTCGGCGAGGTTCAGGCGGTGCTGCTGGCGCATGAGTCGGTTGCCCGTGCGGCCGTCGTCGTCCGCGAGGACCGTCCCGGGGACCGGCGGCTGGTCGGCTATGTCGTCCCGGACGGCGACCGGTCGGCCGATGCGCAGGAGATCCGTCGGAGCGCCGCAGAGGTGCTGCCGGAGTACATGGTGCCCTCCGCAGTCGTCGTTCTGGACGAGCTGCCGCTGACACCGAACGGCAAACTCGACCGCACAGCACTCCCCGCACCCCAATACACCCGGAACGAAGCGGAACCGGAATTCGTCCACGCCGTCCGCGCACCCCAGGATCCGCGTGAGGAGATTCTGCGCGGGCTCTTCGCCGATGTGCTCGGCGTGCCCGAGGTGTCCGCAGACGATGACTTCTTCGAACTGGGCGGGCACTCGCTCCTGGCCATTCGCCTCGTCAGCCGGGTCCAGAAGACGCTCCGCACCAAGCTGACCATCCGCCAGATGTTCGAGGCCCGCACAGCGGCGGGACTCCTGAAGGTCCTGGACGGCGCGGACGGCGCGCGGTCGGGCGTGACACCGATGCCGCGCCCCGAACGACCGCCCCTGTCTTTTGCACAGCAGCGGCTGTGGTTCCTCCATCGCCTCGAAGGGCCGAGCCCGACCTACAACATCTCCGTGGCCCGGCGCTTTCACGGCCGCCTGGACCGATGCGCGCTCCAGGCGGCTCTGGGCGATGTCGTGGCTCGGCACGAGAGCCTGCGAACAGTGTTCGGTGAGGACGCCGAGGGCCCGTATCAACGGGTCCTCACCGAAGAGGAAGCTCGGCCCGCGCTGCATGTTGTGGAGACGGACGAGAGCCGGCTCGACGCGGAGCTCCGCAAAGCGGCCGGGTACGGATTCGACCTGGCCGCGGAAGTCCCCCTCCGGGCCTCGCTGTTCGCTCTTGGACCGGAGGAGCACGTCCTGATGCTCCTGGTCCATCACATCAGCGCAGACGGCTGGTCGATGGGCCCGCTGGCCCGCGACTTCGCGGTCGCCTACGCCGCGCGGTGCACCGGGCGCGCCCCGCAGTGGGCCGAACTTCCGGTTCAGTACCTCGATTACACGCTGTGGCAGCGGGAGCTCCTCGGGTCGGAGAGCGACCCCGACAGCCAGATCAGCCGACAGCTCACGTTCTGGAAGGAGACGCTGGCAGAGCTTCCCGAGGAACTGCGCCTGCCGGCCGACCGGCCGCGCCCGTCCGTCACCTCGTACACCGGTGGACGGGTCCGCTTCGAGGTTCCGCCGGAGCTGTACGCGCAGTTGGTGAAGGTGGCCCGGGAGAACCAGGCCAGCGTCTTCATGGTGGTGCAGGCGGCGCTGTCGACGTTGCTGTCCAGGCTGGGGGCCGGGAGCGACATCCCGATCGGTACGCCCATCGCGGGGCGTATGGACGTCGCGGTGGAGGAGCTCGTCGGGTTCTTCGTGAACACGCTCGTCCTGCGCGCCGATCTGTCCGGCAACCCCACCTTCAAGGATCTGATCGGCAGGGTGCGTGAGAGCGCGCTGGATGCCTACGCGCACCAGGACGTGCCGTTCGAACGCCTGGTGGAGGTCATCAACCCGGAACGCTCGATGGCTCGGCACCCGCTCTTCCAGGTGATGCTGGCTTTCAACAACACCGACCAGCAGACCGCCCGCGAGTCCGTGCAACAGCTCCCGGGAGTCACGGTCACGGGTCAGGGCGTGGGCTCCGCCATCGCCAAGTTCGACCTCATGTTCGCCTTCGCCGACGCCCACGATGCCGACGGAGCGGTCACGGGCCTCAACGCGGTCCTGGAGTACAGCGCGGACCTGTTCGACCGGGGGACCGCAGAGGTCCTCACGGAACGGTTCCTGCGGGTGCTCGAGGTCGTCGCGGACGCTCCGGAGGTCACACTCGGACGGATCGACGTCCTCGACGACACCGAGTTGCGGCGGATGCTGACCGACTGGAACGACACCGCGCGGGATGTGCCGGATGCCACCCTGCCGGAGCTGTTCGAGGCGCAGGTGAAGCGGACACCGGACGCCGTGGCGGTCGAGTTCGAGGGGACCCGGCTGACGTACGTGCAGCTCAACGAGCGGGCAAACCGTCTGGCCCGCTTGCTGCGCGAACGCGGCGTGGGACCGGAGCACCTGGTGGCGGTGTGCCTGCCGCGATCCGTGGACATGGTCGCCGCGCTGCTGGCGGTCCTCAAAGCGGGAGGCGCCTATGTGCCCCTCGACCCCGACTACCCCCTCGATCGCATCACCTACATGCTCCAGGACTCGCAGGCCACGGTCCTGCTGGCCGCCGAGGCGTCGGCAAGCCAGGCTCGGGCGGCGGGCCGGGCGGCAGGCCTGGAGCCCCTGGCGCTCGACGAACCTGACGTGGCGCAGGCGATCGCCTCCCACGGCGCAGGCGACCTGCTTCCTGACACCGATGGGCCGAGGCCGCTGCCGGAGCACCGTGCGTACGTCATCTACACGTCGGGTTCCACCGGGCGCCCCAAGGGCGTCATGGTGACCCACGGAAATGTGGTCAACCTGCTGCAGGCGATGGAGCCACGGCTGCGGCTGGGCGAGTCGGACCACCTGCTCGCCGTGACCACGATCGGTTTCGACATCTCCAACCTCGAGCTGTACGCGCCGCTGCTCAAGGGGGCGCGGCTGGTGCTCGCTGGGCCGGAGACGGCAAAGGACCCGAGCGCGCTCGCCCGCCTGATCGACCACTCGGGCGCGAGCGTCATGCAGGCCACCCCGACGACCTGGCAGATGCTGGCCGCCGACGGCTCCCCTGCTGTCGGGAGGCTGCGGAAACTGGTGGGTGGCGAAGCGCTGCCCGGCACGCTTGCCCGGCGCCTGCAGGCCCTGGGCGGCGAGTTGACCAACGTGTACGGCCCCACCGAGACCACCATCTGGTCGACGGCCGCGTCACTGGACCACGACAACTGTGCGTCGCCGCCGATCGGCGTGCCGATCGACAACACGCGCGTGTACGTCCTCGACGGTTCGCTGCGGCCGGTGCCCGCCGGTGTCGCCGGAGAGCTCTACATCGCCGGCGCCGGGCTTGCCCGCGGCTATCTCAACCGCCCCGGCCTGACGGCCGAACGGTTCGTGGCCGACCCCTTCGGCGTCCCTGGAGCGCGGATGTACCGCACCGGTGACCTGGTGCGGTGGCGAGCAGCCGGGGAGTTGGAGTTCGTCGGCCGCGTGGACCACCAGGTGAAGATGCGGGGCTACCGGATCGAGCTGGGAGAGGTGGAGGAGGCCCTGGCGTCCCACGAGGCGGTGGAACGCGCCGCCGTGGTGCTGCGTGAGGACCGCCCCGGCGACAAACGGCTGGTGGGCTACGTGGTGCCGACGGACGGCGCGCTGGAACGGGACGACACACAGGAAGAGGAACAGGTCGCAGCCTGGGAGGCAACCTACGAGTCCTTCTACCGGGAGTCCACGTCCACCGCCTTCGGCGAGGACTTCGGCATCTGGAAGAGCAGCTACACCGGGGAGCCGATCCCGTTGGAGGAGATGGAGGAGTGGAGGTCGGCCGCCGTCGACGACATCCTGGCGCTGCGTCCCCGGCGAGTGCTGGAGATCGGCGTCGGCACCGGACTGATCCTGTCCCGGGTGGCACCCCACTGCGAGAGCTACTGGGGGACGGACGTCTCGTCGGCCGTGATCGGGAAGCTGCGTGCCCAGGTGGACCGGATCCCCGAACTCGCCGACCGGGTGCAGCTGCGGACCCAGGCAGCGCACGTCTTCGACGGACTCCCCGCGGGCTGGTTCGACACCATCGTGCTCAACTCGGTCATTCAGTACTTCCCGAGTGCCGGATACCTCTCCGACGTCCTGAGGAAGGCCGTCCAACTCCTCGCTCCCGGCGGGGCCATCTACGTCGGCGACGTGCGCAACCTCCGGCTGCTGCGCTGCTTCCACGGCTCCGTGGAACTGTCCGGAGCGGATGACGGGATGGACGATGCGGACCTCGGGGTGACGATCGACCGGAGCGTGGCCCAGGAGAAGGAGCTCCTGGTCGACCCGGGATTCTTCACCACCCTGCCCGATTCGGGCATCGCCGCGTACTGCTCCGACCTGCAGGTCAAGCGTGGTGCGTACGAGAACGAACTGACGCGCTACCGCTACGACGCCGTGGTGCGGAAGTCCTCGGCCGAGCCGTTCTCGCTGTCCCACGCGCCGCGGCTGCGCTGGGGCAACGAAGTCACCGATCTCGAGTCGCTGTCCCAGCACCTGTCGGAACAGCGCCCTTCGTGCCTGAGGGTCGTCGGGGTGCCGAACACTCGGGTGGTCCCGGAGATCGAGGCGCTGCACGCGGTCTCGGAAGGGCTGGGCCGGGCAGTCGCCGCGAAGCGGCGACACGACAGCGGTCTGCGATCCGGCACGCCCGACCCGGAGGCCTTCCGCGCCCTCGGCCGACGACTGGCCCTGCGGACCCTCGTGACCTGGTCGGGCGACGGCGAGGAAGGGCACCTGGACATCGTCTTCGTCGACGGCACGAGGATCGCGGCGGACACCCTCACCGACGTCTACGCGCCGACCGGGGAGGTTCACGGGCGGCCGCACCGCTGGGCGAACGATCCGGGCCGCTGGCGGTCGGGCAAGGCGCTGGGCGCGGCACTGCGGACTCACCTGCAGGAGACCCTGCCGGAGTACATGCTGCCGTCGGCGCTGGTGACGCTGGAGGGCCTGCCTCTGACGCCGAACGGGAAGGTGGACCGCAAGGCCCTGCCGACACCGGAGTACGCCTCCTCGGCGGGCCGAGGGCCCCGCGGCCCTCGCGAGGAAATCCTGCACGGACTGTTCAGCGACGTACTGGGCGTTCCGCAAGTGGGCGTCGACGACGACTTCTTCGCTCTGGGCGGCCACTCGATGCTCGCGGCGAAGCTGCTCACCCGGATCCGCTCCGTCCTCGGAGTGGAGCTCGGGGTGAGGAGCCTGTTCGAGGCGCCGACGGTCGCCGGTCTTGCCGCTGCGATCGAGCGGAGCGAGGACCGGGATTCCTTCGCCGTCCTGCTGCCGCTGCGCGAACGCGGCAGCCGTGCACCGCTGTTCTGCGTCCATCCCGCCGTGGGGCTCGGCTGGTGCTATGCGGGCCTGCTCGCTCACATCGGCCCGGACGTCCCCGTGTACGCGCTTCAGTCGCAGGGGGCGCGGTGCGGAACCGAGATCGTCTCCACGTCCGTCGAGGAGATGGCGGCCGACTACGTCCGCCGGGTGCGCGAGGTGCAGCCGGACGGCCCCTACCGACTCATGGGGTGGTCGTTCGGTGGCCATGTCGCCCACGCCATGGCCACGCAGCTCCAGCAGGCCGGTGCCGAAGTGGAACTGCTCGCACTGCTCGATGCCTTCCCGCCGGCCCGAGCGCAACAGCCGGTCCCGGAGGAGAGCGAGGCGGAGATCGTGGCCAGGAGCCTGCGGGCCATCGGATTCGAGTTCGGGATGGACGAGCTGACCGAGGGCACATTCCCGATCGAGCGCTACCGGGAATTCCTGCGGCACGAGAACAAGTCGCTCGCACACCTCGAAGAGGAAGAGATCCTCGCCGTGAAGGACGTGTATGTGAACAACGTCCGAGCCATGCGCAAGTATTCGCCGGGATACTTCCGCGGCGACATCCTGTTCTTCGCCGCCCGAGCTTCCGAGGAAGCCAGGAGGCGGCGGGGGGCAAGTCCCTGGAAACCCTATGCAGACGGAGAGTTCGAAAACTATGATGTTGATGTCGAGCACGAGGAAATGATGACGGAGTCGTCCTCGGTGGCCCGCATAGGCAAGATCCTCGCCGAAAAGCTGCTAACGCGCTAACGCTCATCGCACAGTTAAGGAGTTCAAGGGTGACGAACCCGTTCGAAGACCCCGATGGCAAGTACGTGGTGCTGGTGAACGACGAGGGTCAGTATTCGCTGTGGCCGTCGTTCGTCGAGGTGCCGGGCGGCTGGGAGGTCGTGGTCCAGGAAACCGACCGCCAGACCTGCTTGAACTACATCAACGAGAACTGGACCGACATGCGGCCGAAGAGCCTGGTCGCGGCCATGGACGGTGACGCCGCACCGTAGCCGGGCACTCTCGAGGCCCCGATCCGCCTTGACGAAAGTCAAGGCGGATCGATCACCTTCGTGCACTGTCCTCGCCGGAGACTTCCCGTACGTTTCATGCCACTGCCACACAAGACCAGTGGCTGTCCGGGGAGCGGCTCCATGCGGATGGCGTGCATCCGAAGGGGATGAGGTAGAGAGTGAAGAAGTGGCTTTCGTATGCCATTTTCGGTGGCTTAGCATTCCTGGCAGTCGGCTGGCTGTTGAGTATGCGCGTGACTCAGGGGCCGGGCGAGGAAAACGCCGGGGCCGATACATACCGCGAAATCACTTCGCTTGCGAGTGACTCACCTTCCTGGCTGCAGAGTCTGGCCGAGATAATCTCGGAAGCGGGAATCCTGGCATTCGTTGTCCTGTTCTTCCTGGGCTACTGGAAAGCCCGGAGCAACAGCCATCAGGCGATGGCGCTGGCCCTGCTGGCCCCGATCGCGACGGGCGTCACGTACCTTCTGAGCGAACTCCTCAAGGGATGGCTGCAGGAAGAGCGTCCGTGCCGGGCCGTCTCCGGGGTGCGGATCGTCGCTGAGTGCCCGGAGCCGGGGGACTGGGCCTTCCCCAGCAACCACTCGGTGATCGTGGCGGCATCGGTCGCAACGCTCTTCGTGTTCTGGCGGACCGCCGCTCTGCTGGCTCTGCCGATCGCCGTCCTGACGGCGTTCTCCCGAGTCTTCATCGGGGTGCACTACCTCCACGATGTGGTGGCCGGAGGCCTCATGGGCGCGGTCGTCGCTTTCGTGATTCTCAAATTGCTCGTCCGCCCCGGAGAGTGGGCGGTTACCCGCTTGCGGGAGTACGACCGGCTGCGACCGGTACTGGTGGCCTCGAAGCCGGCCGCTGAACCGGTCGTGTCGGAGGCAGGCGTACCCCGCTGAACGATTGATGCCTGACCAGCACTTGGCGGAGGGGATGATTGTGGTGAATGGACCGGCTGACTGGAAGCCGCTGGAGATCGAGCCGGACGGGGTCGAGCCCAGTGTGCTCGGCCTCGTCGAGTACCTGCGCGGACAGGCGGACTTCGGTGAGGTGCTGACGCGCGAGAAAGTCGTGGTCTTCCGCGGGTTCAACGTCCCCGAGCAGGAGCTCGAGCCGGTGATGGATCTGCTCCTGCCGAACCGCCTTTCCTATCTGCACGGCACATCTCCGCGTACCAAGGTCGGTTCGAACGTCTACACCTCCACGGAATACCCGCCGGAGGAGACGATCTCCATGCACAACGAGCTGTCGTACAGCCACGAGTGGCCGTCCCGGCTCTTCTTCTACTGCGCCACAGCCCCGGCAACGGGAGGAGCCACCCCGGTCGTCGACGGCGAGCTGTGGCTGGCCTCGCTCGATCCGGAAGTCCGCGAAGCCTACGCCGGCGGTCTGCGCTACACCCAGAACCTCCACGACGGGCTTGGGCTCGGTAGGAGTTGGCAGGAAGCCTTCGAGACCGACGACCAGGAGGTCGTGGAGTCCTTCCTTGACGGAGGCGAAGCGGACTGGAAGTGGATGCCGGACGGCGGGCTGCGGATCACCACGCAGATCCGGCCGTCGACGCTCAAGCACCCGGTCACGGGTGCGGAGGTCTGGTTCAACCAGTCCGACCAGTTCCACCCCGCGTCGCTGGGGAACGACATGGCGGCCGAGCTGGCCCAGATCATGCCGCCCGAGGAGCTCCCGCAGTCCGTCGCCTTCGCCGATGGCAGCCCCATACCGGACGAGTACGTTCTGCAGGTGCGCGACCGTGGCCTCGAAGTGGCCGTCGACGTCGACTGGCGTGAGGGCGACCTGATGGTGGTGGACAACGTGGCCGTCGGCCATGGCCGACGTCCCTTCACCGGCGATCGGCGGGTCCTGGTCGCCATGTCCGGCTGACCGGCGTCTGTGGCCGCCGTCCCGTGACGGCGGCCACAGACGTATGTCTCACCGCTGGGGCGCGACTCTCCTGACCCAGCCCTCCGGGGGTACGGAGCCGCCCGTCTGAACGCCGATCAAGGCATCCCGGAGTGTGAGGGTCACCGGGCCTGCGCCGCCGGTACCCACCTTCCACTCGTCTTCGCCGTACCGCACCGTCCCAACTGGCGTGACCACGGCTGCCGTACCGGACGCGAACGTCTCAGTGATCGTTCCTGCGGCGCACTCGTCCCGCCACTGATCGACCGCGATTCGCTCCTCCCGGGGCTCGTAGCCGAGCCGCGCCGCCAGCCGGAGCAGTGAGTCCCTGGTCACGCCCGGCAGCAGCGTGCCGCCGAGCGGTGGCGTCACCACGTGGGCATCGGAACCACTGCCACGGACGAAAAACAGGTTCATCCCGCCCAACTCTTCCACCCACCGCCGTTCCTGGGAGTCGAGCCAGACCACCTGCCGACAGCCCGCCCGCAGCGCCTCCTCCTGCGCCAGGTAGGTCGGCGCGTAATTGCCGGCGAACTTCACGCCTCCCGTCCCGCCGGGTGTCGCCCGGGTGTAGTGCGAGCTGACCCAGACGGGCACCGGTTCGGGGCCGTCTGCGAAGAAGCCGCCGGTGACGAAGGCGATCAGGACAAAGGTGTACTCCCGTGCGGGCCGCAGTGCGAGGTTGGCCTCGCTGGCGAACAGCAGTGGGCGCAGGTACAGGCTCAGCCCGGGGTCGCTCGGCAGGGCGTCCTGATCGGCGGCGACCAGGAGGTCGACGGCCCGCAGGAACATGTCGTCGGGAACCGGCGGCATGGACATGCGCCGGGCGGAATCGGCCATGCGTGCCGCGTGGTCCTCGGGCCGGAATACGCCGACCGCCCCATCGACCTGTCTGTGCGCCTTGAGCCCCTCGAAGACGGCCTGGCCATAGTGCAGACCGACCGCGGCCGGTGACAGGGAAAGCGCGGCGTGCGGCCCCAGCCGTAGCGGCGACCAGCCCCCGTGGGCCGTCCATACGGAAGTGACCATGTGGGCGGTGAAGGACTCGCCGAACTGCGGTCGCTCCAGGGATCCCTCGCTGGTTTCAGTCATCGTGTCCCCCGGAATTCCTCAGACCAGTGGTGTGTAGAAGAACGTCTTTCGCCGGGAAAACCTCCCGGTGGGTGTCACGGTGAAGAAGTCCGCGAATTCCAGAGAGGCCTCCCGGCCATCCCGGAGAATTCCGCGGAACTCGCCCTGGACGGCCACCTCCAGGTCCGCAGTGACGAGCCTGCGTATGGTGTGCCGTCCGCTCTCTATCACCCGTTCCTCGCGATAGAAGCGTTCCAGCTCGTCATGACCGGTGAGCTTGTCGTAGCCGGGGCGGTGGTACTCGGCTGTGGGCTCGAAGAGCTGGATCAGACCACCGACGTCACCGTCGTCCACGAGGCGGTAGTAACGGCGGACGGTATCGGCCGGGGCGCGCTCGGTTTCGGGTGCAGTTGTGTGCTCGGACATGGTCCTCCTGACTGTGCGGTGTTCTGAGCGATTCAACAAGAAGCACCGGGACATTGTCGAAGTTCCTGCTCGAAGTCCTGACTAAAGTAAGGGTCTATTGATTACCTTTGTGCAATGTGCTGCCCCCTGCTCAGCTCTTACGTTCTGGTGACGGAGAAAGCTGATGAGGCTGGGAGCAAATCGATGATCACCCTGCAGGGGCTGGCCGAACCGTATGGCGATTACGCCGCGGCGGACAGCAATGGTGCCGGCGTCTACCGAGACATCACCGAATGGGCCCACTCCACACCGGGCTGGATGCAGAAGCTGGGTGAGATCGGCACCGAAGGCGGCATTCTCATCTTCGTCGCGCTGCTGGTGTTCCAGTGGTGGCGCGCCCGCAGGCGAGACGACCGCTCCATGGCACTCGCCCTGCTCGCTCCGGCCGCGGTCGCCGTCGTCTACATCCTGAGCGAGGGCATCAAGCTACTGGTGCGGGAGGACCGCCCCTGCCGGGAAGTTCCGAACGTGACGGTGATCGCCGAGTGCCCCGAACCGGGTGACTGGTCATTCCCCAGCAACCACTCGGTCATCGCTGCCGCAGCCGCCGCCACGCTGCTCGTCACTTGGCGCGTGATCGGCCTGATCGCCCTTCCCGCCGCTGCCCTCGTCGCATTCAGCCGGGTGTACGTCGGCGTGCACTATCTGCACGACGTCGCGGCCGGATACCTGCTTGGCATTCTGCTGGCTCCCGTGGTCCTGGTCGTCCTGAGGACTCCGGGTACCCGGGCCGTCACCAGGCTCCGGCAGCAGCGCTCACTCGCTCTTGTTCTGGGTGCCTCGCCGTACACACCGCCGGCCCGCGCTCCGCAGCACGCACGGCACTCCACATACCGCTGACCCCCCTGAGCGCGTTCCGGTGACTGGCCGGAGCGTGAGGGCGTTGTGCGCCGGGAACCCCCGCTCGGTGCACAACGCCCTTTCCTCATGCGCGGGGCCGGGAGAACCGCTGCGGCACACAATTCTTCGTAGACTTTCGTCAGTACCGCAGCCCGTGGCCGCTGACTAGTCTGACGCTGTGACCACCATGATCACTGGCCTCGCCCAACTCGTCGGCAGAATTCCAACGTCAGAGCGGCCCCCGCGGCCCAAGCGCTGGCCACTGATCGCGATTCTCGCCTGGGTGGGACTCAACTTCCCGGCCGTGCTGCTCGTCCCTGGACCGTTCTCCGACGAGAATCGGCTGTGGAAGATTCTCGCCGGCGCCGTCGTCACCGCTGTCGCCGTGGCGCTGCACCGCGCGCTGCCCCTGGTCTCCTTCTTCCTGTGCGTGGCCCTGTGGTGGGCCATCGGGGTGTCTCACAATGACGTCGGCGCCATCGTCGTGTCGCCGTATCTCCTGCCGGTGTTCATCACGAGCTTCGCCGTGGGGCGGATGCCGGTGAACCCGCAGGCGGTGCTCTGTGCGCTGGGGCTGGTGGTCTTGGCCGGGACGGCCGCCATGGTTATCGCCGGTCTGACCATGCCGATGTGGTTTGTACTCGTGACCGTCCTGATTTTCGCCTGCCTGCTGCCGTGGCTGGTGGGCCGGTACAACCGCCAGCGGCACGAACTGCAGCACGCGGGCTGGGAACATGCCCGCCAGCTGGAACTGCAGCAGCGCATCAGTGTTGAACAGGCTCGGCTGCGCGAACGCACCCGGATCGCCGAGGACATGCACGACTCCCTCGGCCACGAGCTGAGTCTCATCGCGCTGCGCGCCGGAGCCCTCCAGATCGCCCCGAACACCGACGAGCAGTTCCGCGACGCGGCGGGCGAGCTGCGCGCCAGTGCGGCCAACGCGATGGAACGCCTTCGGGACATCATCGGCGTACTGCGCGAAGACGACGCACCGGCCCCCATGGACCCGTCACACGCCGACGTCGATGCCCTCGTCGACCGGGCGCGTAACTCCGGAGTGCCCGTTGAACTGGAGCGCACGGGCGATGTCGGAAACCTGTCGAACATGACCGAGAAGGCCCTGTCCCGCGTGGTGCAGGAGTCGTTGACGAATGCCGTGAAACACGCTCCCCAGGCGAAAGTGAACGTAACGCTCGCCTACACGCCCACAGAAGTGTGTGTGACCGTACGCAACGGGGCCCCGCCGGAGATGCCGCCGCAGGGCCGTCCGCAAGGGCGGCGAGGGCTGATCGGGCTGGAGGAGCGGACCCGGCTCGCGGGCGGTGAGTTCCACGCGGCCCCCCTGCCCGGCGGTGGCTTCGAGGCCGTCGCTCGCCTCCCCCGGACCTCCACGACCATCAGGACTGTCGGAAGCCCGCCTCCGGCGGACCCGTGGGCGGACTCGACCTCCAGCGGCCTTGCCCAGGCCACCACACGCCTGCGGCGACGCTTCATCACCGTGGTCTTCCTCCCCCTCGGGCTGTTCGCCTGCCTCACCGTCGGCATGCTCGGGTACTACGCGTACCTGTCGACGACATCCGCGCTCGTCCCCGAGCATTACGACCAACTCAAGGTCGGCGACAGCAAGTCGAAGGTCGCGCGCCTGCTGCCCGACAACGAAATGAGCGATCCGCCGTCGGAGTATCAACCCGAACCCGCTGGGGCCACCTGTTACTACTATCGCGCGAGCGAGGCCCTGTTCGTCCGGGTCGATGTGTATCGGCTGTGTTTCGACGACGGACGGCTGATGGCGAAGAGCGTCATCACTGCGGAGTCCCGGGCACCTGTGGACCACGACTGAACCGGCTGTCGCGACAAGCCCGCCGACATTTTTACGACCGAACAGGAGAAGGCAATTCCTGCAATTCGACTCATCCTTGCCGACGACGAACCGATGATTCGCGCCGGTGTGCGGGCCATTCTGGCCGCCGATCCGGAGATTGAGGTCGTCGCGGAAGCAGTGAACGGCTCCGAAGCTGTCGACCTGACGACGAAGCACCGTCCGGATGTGGTGCTCATGGACATCCGGATGCCTGTGATGGACGGGCTCGCCGCAACGGCTGAGATCAAACGTCGTGTCCCGGACACCTCCGTGCTCGTCCTCACCACCTTCTCCGAGGACGAATACGTCGCCCGCGCCCTGGGGGACGGAGCCAGTGGCTTCATGCTCAAGTCCGGCGACCCCCGCGAACTGCTGACGGGTGTGCATGCGGCGGCCAGAGGCGCGGCCTACCTCTCGGCAAAGGTAGCCACACGGATCATCGCGGAGCTCAACCGCGGTCCCGCCGGGCAGCGCATGGTCCGCAGCTCCGAGACACGCGGGCGCTTGGAAGGGCTGACCGAGCGGGAGCGAGAGGTGCTCGCCTTCCTCGGCAGGGGGATGTCCAATGCCGAAATCGCAAAGCGCCTGCATGTGGTGGAGGGCACCGTGAAGAGCTATGTGAGCTCCATTCTCACCGGGCTCGGGGTGCGCAACCGGGTACAGGCAGCGATCATCGCGTACGAAACCGGACTTGTGGACGAGGACCGGTGAACACAAGGGGGAACATGAACACCGAAGCTGTGGACGCAGCGATGCGCCGTGCTCGCCTTGCCCAGCTGGAAGCAGCGTCGTGGACCCAGGAGCGGGTCGATGAAATGGTGGCTGCGGTTGGTTGGCAGTGCTATCGGGAGGACAATGCCCGGCGACTTGCTCTGCTCAGCCATTCCGAGACGTCTCTCGGCAATCCGGAGCATCTTTATGCCCTGCAGCGACGACGGGTTCTGGGAATACTCCGTGATCTGCACGGTGAGACAACCGTAGGAGTCGTGGAGGATCTGCCGGAGCTGGGCCTACGCAAGCTCGCCAAGCCGTTGGGAGTCATCGCCGTGGCGACGCCCGCCACCGCTCCTGCGCCCGGAATCATCTGCAATGCGCTGCCCATGCTCAAGACGCGCAATGCGGCGATCTTCAGCCCCAATCCGCGAGCAGCCGACACGGCCAGGGAAACAATCCAACTCATCCGGGCCGCACTTGCCGAGGTCGGCGCACCGCCGGATCTTGTCCAGTGCCTGGAGGCCACGGGCCGGGCGGCGAGCAGCGAGCTGATGGCCGCCGCGGACTACGTAGTGGCCATCGGCGGTGCAGGAACGGTGCGGCGCGCCTACGAAAGCGGCACCCCGACCATCGGCGCGGGGGTGGGAAATCCCACCGTCGTAGTGGACGAGACCGCTGACCTGATGGACGCATCCGAGAAGATCGTGACGGGAGCGAGCTACAACAACGGCACATCGTGCTCGTCGGAGAGTAACGTACTCGTTCACGTATCGATTGCTGACCGATTCTCCGCCGAGCTCGTCCGCCAAGGCGCCCATATGTGCACCGTAGAAGAGACCGCTCGAATACGTGCTCTGCTCTGGCCCGATGGCGTGGCACTGAACCGGGAAGCGATAGGCCGACCGGCATCCGACCTCGTGGAGATGGCCGGAATCTCTGTCGAGCAGCCGGAAAAGACCGCGCTCCTGGTGCTCACGGCCGAGGATCCGGGAAGAGAAGATCCCGTTCTGCGGGAGAAGATCGCACCGGTGCTGACTCTCTCCGTCTTCGACGACTTCCGCCAGGCGGTGGAACTTGCACAGATCCTGTCGGATCGCTGTGGCCGTGGCCACAGCTGCGGCATCTACAGCAACCGGTCGGACCGGGTGACGGAGCTTGCGGAGGCGATGAGTACCTGCCGGGTGGTTGTGAATCAGTCGACCATGACCAACACCGGAAGCTTTGAGAGTGGAGTGCCCTTTACCACGACGCTTTCCAGCGGAAGTTGGGGTGGATCCAGCACCTCGGGCAACATCACATGGCGTCACTTCCTCAACTACACGCTGATATCTCGCCCGATTCCAGCACGAGTCCCTGATGAATTGACACTGTTCGGCAAGTATTGGAGGGAGCGGGAGCGCTGACAGCCAGCCCTTGCCACGCCCCCCGGCAAGCCCTGGCGACAGCCGGACAGCGCCGGACCCTCCCCGCGATCCACTGGGGAGGGTCCGGCGCTTACGTGTCCGCTACGCCTCACCCGCTAGGGTGCCAGTGACCAGTAAA
>Ga0307516_10005464_pt1 | contig 15188 bp, 21 predicted proteins | sample 19_EM_MG_FD_203310 | JGI IMG/M metagenome (GOLD analysis project Ga0307516, IMG submission 203310) | Populus trichocarpa ectomycorrhiza microbial communities from riparian zone in the Pacific Northwest, United States - 19_EM | ecosystem: Host-associated > Plants > Roots > Unclassified | place...
GACTCCGACTTCAGCAAACTCAAGACTGGGGTCCTCAGTCTGGAAGCCGAGTTTCCGCCACCTGTATGACCCATCTGGTTGCTCCTCTTCAGCGAGTCTACTGGCGTTCCAGATATACTCCAGAGCTGAAAAGTGGGAGGGTTCCGCGACAGGATCTACGAAATGGGTCTTGCGCCTGTACGTCACTCGGATCATGTTCGCCTGGAAATCCAGGATTGACGATGTGAGGTCCTCGATCGTGTGAGAGGCCATCAAGCGCTGTGTGAACCCTTTGAGCTTCAGAAATGTGGGTCAGAGGGGGGAGAGACGAACAACTACGGCCTTGCGGACGTTCAGGCGTTCAAGTTCATCGATGAACTCCTCCCAACGGTTATCGTCCGCGTTTGACAGAAGGGAGTTGATCAGCATCATACTACGTCAGGGTCAGAAGTCGTCACAGCAAGGCAGGGACCCACGAACCTGTAAAGCGTGAGGACAGTGTCCGCACTACCGAGCCTATTGACCACAGTCTCCAATAACCGAGAATCTCTCCGCATTTGGTCGAACACAACTGCGAAGCCGTACACATAAACCGATCCAGGAGGAGGGCGAGGTACAGATCGACTGGACCCAGCAGTAGCTGGCCCTGTGATATTTCGCGGGTCTGCCTCGACGAGTTTCTTCAAGATAGCGGTCGCGGGTCGACAGACGTTTATGAGAGAATGGGGCGAGGACAAGATCTGGACGACTTTGTAAATGAACGCTTCATCCAAATCAGACCACCCATAGTCAAGCTCCATAAGGTGCTGCATGGCCACCAACGCACACTTGAAAGGGAAACGTCAGCTCCGGTGCACAACAGCGGAGACGTGGTTGCTTTACCGCGAGGGTATTTCCATGGCTGGTGTGAATCACGTCAATCAACTCCTTCAATCCTCCCCGCTTGAGAAACTCCTGTGCAAAGTGCTCTTCCTTCGTCGAGACCAGGTCAGCGAACAACCTCGAGCTCCTCGCATTTCACTCACTTTGATAAACTTTTGTAAAGAGAACAAAGCCAATCTCAAATTTTTATCGTCTCGCATGCTCAATTTTTCGATTATATCTGCCGCCTCGATCACGGAGGAATTCACCAGCCTATGAAACGGGGAGGATGTTGACGTGAATCTCACATCCATAGGTTCCGGACGAAAAGAGGGCTCGCACACACTTGAGATTCACTCTGGATTTGATCATCTTGTTCAGGTTCTCCGTGGTGACCAACGTGTCATCCTCATCCCTCAGTGAGAACATCGCAGGAGGATCCTTCAACTTCAGATTGAGACATAGCTGCCGAATTACATCCTCCACGGCCAAGGTTGGGTCAATGCGCGCGCGGACGGTCACGCCATCTTTCGTGGTAACGTGGTTCGTTGGGACGACCGCTTTTCCATGTTTCGTTCCAGGGGTAGGGCCCCTCTGGGTGGGTGAGTTCACATCGTTTGGTGGAGGGTTCGAGGTTGCGGTGGCCATCGATGAAAGGATGCGTAGGTGGTAGGGCCCAGCTAAAAACACCTAGGACTAATGCCAAGTCAATATTATCCCCAGAGTGAAGCAGCAAAGCAACAAAGTTCAGAAGGAAGCGAAAGTAACATCCAACAAGGAGGCGATACACCTCCCACGCATTCAGACTGACGTGCAAACATGAAGCAATCATCTCGAAAGGGTTTGAGGCTCAAGCGGGGGACTAACCGATGGTGGTTGTGGATGGTGGTGGTCGGTCGAGGAGAGTATGATCGGCCAGAGTACGACCCTGAATGATGACTTTCCCCCATCGCGCAGAAACAACTTCAGACGCCAGGGCCTTGCGCATACAAGCCTCCAATAAAATGCCTACCGATGTGCATCTTCGTCCCAGCCTCCTTCCCGCGAAAACGTCGATCCGATGCACGTTTTCGAGAGGATCAGGACCGCTGGGGACCAGTCGTACAAAACCGGCTAATCGTCCTCTTCGAAGAAGACCTTCCACTTGTGCTTGAGTCGATACGGTGGCGGGAACGGGCTATGGGCAGGTGTTGACGCGCCTGCCGACTGGTTCGAAACCAGCTGTGATATATATAAAGGGTGAGGACGTGTTACAGGACTATTGCTGGTACAGTAAACTACAGATTCTAGGATGCAACAAGGCGACGAAAGCATAAACATACTACGACCCAAAAAGTTGACTGAGCTCCTCCATCCGACGCTGCATTAGCTCCGCTTTGTTTGTACCCCCGAGGGTCATGTTCGCCAACTCTGTCTTCTTCTTCTGGACCTCTAAGAGCCTAGCCTCTATCGTATTTTCGATGATAAGCTTTATGGTCGTCACGGGCTTGGTTTGACCAAGGCGGTGCTAGAATGGGATCGGGTTTAGTCATCGGCGTAGTGGGTGACTGAGGTGGGACTGACGATCCGGTCTACAGCCTGATTCTCCACAGCGGGGTTCCTTAGAGCGGCTGCGTCAGGATGTGCCATAGGGTGGGTAACAAGGGAACGCCATACCAGTATGGGTCCACGAGGTAGACTCGTTGTGCGGCTGTCAAATTCAACCCGACACCTCCAGCTTTTAGGGATACGAGAAGGACTTCACAAGCGGGGTCATGCTTGAGTGCATCCATGGCACGAATTCGCTCATCGCGTTTCATGGTGCCGTCCAGGCGATCGTACTTGATGGCTGCGACCTCCAACGCGTCCTCGATCTTATCCAACATAGAGGTCCATTGTGAGCTGTAAAGAGCGGATCGTGAACTGAGTCCGCGGGTGGGGAAAACCCGAGCTTACAAAACTATCGTCTTCACCACGCCGTCTTCCAGGTCATTCCCCTCACCATCTATCAATTGGACTTCCACGGACATCGGGTCATAGTTGGCAGAGTACGGGTTGGCTTTCGAGCTGGGCATGAGATCTCTGAGCAGGGCGGTCACTTTTGTCGAATAGAGGACGTTTTCCGGAAGCACGCCCTTCACCCGTTTCTCCTTCTTTACCGTCTTCCGCCGAGAAGTCTCCACTGGGGTAGCTTCCGCGCTTGTTTCCACAGCATCCGCCGTACCCAAACTGCACTGGCAGGCGGAACAAGACCGGAAAACATCTGGGGGAACGACCGGCCAGCCTGGGTATACGCTCTGGCGGAAGCATTCCAGACAGAACAGGTGTTGACACCGGGTGATGATGATTCGTGGGGCAGAGGGGCTCGAAGGTCGCGTGCTCGCTCGAGAGGAAGTGGCCTTGGACTTCTTTCCACGTTTGGGAGCGGAAGGCAAACAAGTCGGATCGGTCTCCATAGCGCCCTCTCCGGGAGTCCCGTCTTGGAATCCACCAAGGTCACAGCCACACTCGACGCATTGCGTTGTTCCTGCTTCCTTCAAAAAGGCGAAGATTGCGCTCGCTCGGCTGGCGTTAATGCCCTCTTTCGCAATGGCGGCAGCGATTTCCTCGTATGACTGAATGGGACCATCAGCGCCGAGCGATCCCTTCGGTTGTTTCACGAGTTCGAAGTGATCGCAGATCTGCCGTAACCGAAGGATCTTCTGCAATATCCCCACATAGTTCTTCATCACCTCGTTCTTATGCGAGAGCTCCTTGAACTCGGCCTTGGATTCGTTGAAGAACTGGTCGTAGATCTCTTGCTCCTCCTTGTTGAACTTGAGGTACCGTAGTTCGTCTTTCCGTGGGGGCAACGCGAGGATCTTCTTACCATCCTGAGCCCGAGTTTCCTTGGTACGACGTAGGGTGATACACGTCATGATTGTCTGAAGTCGAGCGATACCCAACGCTTGGCCGTACTTCACGGGGGATCCAATGAACTCCATCCAGGTGGACTTGTCGTCGAGAGGGCCAAGGCGTAGGAACTTGATCAACGCAAAGAGGTCGTCCAGTTTATTCTGGACCGGCGTTCCTGTCAGACAGAGACGCCTATCCGCAAAAAGGTCACAGGAAGCCTTGCTCCCGACGGTGTTGGTTTCCTTGATGCAGCTTAATCAAGTGATCAGTGCATTGTCCCCAAGAGGTCGATATCTCGGTCGTGACGTACTGTGCCTCATCCAGAACCACTCGGAACCAGTTTACGCTTTGCAAGGGGCTGGTAAGCTCGCCACCTGTGGTGTTAGCCACGGCCTTCCTGCGTTTGACACCGCATTTCGTGACCTTCGGTTTCGGGGCCAGATTCCCGCACTCGTCTGTCTCAACGAACTCGTCGTCGGACCCGTAAGGCCCATCCTCGTCTTGCTCGCACTTCCCCGAATCTGTACTTCGAGTCTGTTTCGAGTACTCTGAAGCGAGGGTGGCGTAGGTGGTAATGACAGCGTCGAAGTCGGCGAGGAATAACGGGTCAGGTTTCCTGGAGTTCCCGTGATAGACGTAGACCCGAAGAGGATTACAGTTCGGATCGCCACCGCGCAGTACTGTATCCTTGGAGGTTGTTCCGCACCCACCGACAACCGTGACCTCGCCCTTCCAATGTTCCCGGAACTGATCTTCCCAATTAGAGACCGTCGAAAGGGGACAGACGATTAAAGTGGCACGGCTGTTTGCCTTTATCCTGCGAGCACGTGTGTGTTCCGCGGTGAGCTTGTCTTGTTCCTTTGCAGCTTTCCCTTTACCCTTTGACGATGATACATGTTCCGTACGCATTTCTGGCATGCCCCAAACCGCACCAGAGAAGTGACTCGCAGACAAATATGATTCATCTAATGGCCTCGGGGGTGCGGGCGGTGTCTCGAGCTGCCTCGACCCGAACTCCCGAGCAGATTTGAGGGTCGCGGCGATGAGGGAAACACACGTGATGGTCTTTCCGAGCCCCATCTAGATGGAAGACGTAAACGATCGAGGCTCCAGGCTTAAAAGGTTAACGCACATCATCGGCCAAAATGGCGCCTTTGGAGTCCTTCGGCTCAGTCTCAGCTTCGCGCTGCGTGACAAGGTGGAACCACGACATCTGCCCCGTGAGAGGGTTCAACTTTTTCTGCCAGAGGGACGAGGATTTCCCATCAGGGCCGGTTGCTTCTCGTTCACGTTCAAGTAAAAACGTTAGCGCCTTCTTCTGATGCCCGTAGAGATTCGTGCCAACTTCCTCCGCTAAGCAAAAATCGGTAAGCAAGACCGCTTAGTCAGTCAGTGGGACAGGGAACACTAACGCGGTTCGGTCTCAGTCAGCTCGTCCCCGCTCCGCAGGCTCTTGAAGAGGTCGTCCATTTGGCTCCGTTGTACTTCGACGCTCTTGCCAGCGATGGCGGGTGCGGGCCATCGACCAGCAGCCATTTGAGCGGGGTTGCCCACGCGCCCCCCTGGGAGAATACCAGGTTCTCTAAAGCCCCCCGGCGGGGGGTTATGTGGATTCAGGTAGTGCCCACTCTGAAGCCGTATTTGGTCCGATGGGAGCGTGGGGTGATCAAGGAGTAGACCGTGCTGTTGAAGGTACTGGGAAACGGCGGTGATGTTGCCTTTCGGTGTGTACACCAAGAGCAAGAGAGGCAAGATGGGTAGCTTTGCGTGACAAGCGTCAGTGACGGGAAACGGGCGACCATTTATGGGAACTTACATTCGGTAATCCCTTGCGAACCTTGGCCTCCAATCTAATCAAGCCTTTCCCAAGCATGGGACCTACTGTGCTCGCGACCTTCTGCTCAACCACGCCAAACGTCTCGCCACCGAGTGATTCGCCCAAAGTTCCTCTTGACGTAGGGGTCCTGATGTGAATGGTGTCCTGTCCAGAGGACTTTGAGAGGTTGTGTTCGTAATTCAGTCTGACGGGTGCCCATTCTTTCTCAATACCAACTGGCTGTTCACCACCGGGGTTGAGGTAGTTGACCGGGTATAAAACGAGAGCGGTGGACGCTAGTTGTCCGATGCACATAGGTGTCTTTGGAGGGAGATCGGGAGGAAGGCTCCGCACCTGCGGCTCGGGTGAAGGAGAACAACCGGTCAAATCGATAACTTGGTGAGGTATGGGTTCTTGGAGGTTCTGCGGGGAACTGAGGGGCCGGGGGATGGGTTGCATCGGGGGTTGGTTGGGATTAATGTTCGGGTTGACGGGGAGATGGGGTTGCTGTACTCGTTGCTGCTGCTGCTGCTGCTGCTGCGGTAGCGGTGGGGGGTAAGGTCCATTCATGAAGGGAAGAGGATGCAAACTGTTGCTGGCGAACGGAGGTCGGTAGGGATCATGGTGCGTGTGGAGGTGACTCAAAGGGATTATTCCAGAGGAGTGGGTGACCGAAGGGTGGTGCTGGAAGACTTGGGAGGGCTGGGAAGACTGCAGGACCATGTTCGCCATCCTCTCCGATACAGAGTTGGAGGAGCCAAAAGAAGGGGTCGACTTGAGTGCTGGCCGCATGCGGGCGCGAGTTAAAGGTTCTGAGGAGAGAGGCGCAGACTCGAAGCGGGAATACGCAGCGTTAGCAATCGCACCTGGTCCGTCATCCTCGAGAGTAAGATCAATCGGCGAGGCTGAATAACCAGCCATATCGAAGCTGGTCATTTAGCCGATCCGTGTGGGTTGTGGGAAGGAACTCGACAAACGGCCGCTCCGACTTGGTCTGGACACAAAGCTCGCGGCCTTGGGAAACGTGTGGGGGGACGGGGCCTCCTGCAGCAGGCGAGGAATGTGGCAAACGAAGAGAAGGGTTCCTGAGCAAGAGGCGTCCACGTGACTGGTTGTGAGTCGTGCACTGCCTCCGCGAGGCCATCGTATGAGGATTACATTTACGCAATAGTTTACTCGTCTTCAGCAGACGTGTTCGACCGCCTTTACCGCGCCATCGTGTGCCCCAAGCTCGCGGCCAACCGTCCTCTCAAACACCTCCACCATGAACGAAAACAGGGATCGCGTGAGGGCTGCGTCCCAGCGGCCCTTGGACGACCCGTCCCGAATAAACGCGTGTTGTGCTTGCACCTCCAAAAACTGCTCCCCCCCCGTTTTCAGAACACGCAACTGATCGCGGATCAGGCCGGGTACATACCGAAACGATGACGTTCGCGTCCTCCAACTCCTTGCGGATAAGATCCCGCCCCGCTCGGGGGACATGGGTGTCTTGTTTTCCAAATATCATCTGTCCCCAGCGTGAGGGTCCATCTCTCGCTTGCAGGGTTCTGATAAAACACACAACGAGTTCTCCCTTTCCGGTCAGATCGCCCCTGCGAACTCTGGCGAGACTATCATCATTCTTGCCCTTGCCGAGCGAGGCTGAATGAATGTCCGTCGCGAAAAAGCAGACGGAAGCCAGAACCCTGTGATCAAACCCGGCCTGCCGCACGCGTCAATCGATGGGTTTCGATTCGTGATCCCGCTACCCACCCGGAATGCCTGCAATTTTTAGATCAGCTGACATGCTCAGTCGTTTGTACGGACAACCACACCAGGTGACCACCAAGACACATCCCTGTTGCTGCAATCCGACCGTTGCAATTTGAGAGGCTGCAAAGGAGATCTATGGCCAGCGTGGCGTCCTTTTCCCCACCCCACCGTAAGCGGGTCACACGGGGTACACATTCGGAACGGAATCACCTCATCATATGCCGCAATCGTTTTCTCAATCTTCGCCAACGGGGTTTGTCAGCTCATCTGAGAACCGTTGTATCCATCAAGAGCGGGTACCTTGTAGTTGTTCCCTCTGTCCGTCCCTGAGAACAGTTCAGGCTCGGGCTTCTACCGGGCCAAGTAGCGAGTAGCTGGTTTACCTTCAGTGTCATAAGGAATTGGCTCCGGACCCTCGAATTCGTGATATGTGGATGGGCACGCTGAGCCGAGGTCAATCACACCCTGCTCGAGGCTCTAGGGGGGCCTGATGCTCCAACCCACCAACAACGTATCCCTGGCTGGCGATCTGACCAGCGAAACGCTCTACCGGGCCAGTCACCTGGTAGATTTCTGAGAAGCAAACAACACCTTCAGGTTCGAGGTGGTTAGAGATTTCTGGCTCGATCTGAAGGTCTCAGCGTATACCGATCTACCTGGGAATTTGGCTTGAGAATATCCTGGGACATTGGGTGCAATTATGAATATCCTGATAGGTTTCCCATTGTCCAAGGCGGAGGGAACGTCGTGGTAAGTTGTCGTGATAAGCATTCCGTCGAAAGAGGCGAACAGAGCCAGGCAGGTCGATCAAAAGCCACGTGCTCTACCACGAACGTTTCCAAAGTTCAACGTCCACCCTCCCTCATATATTTCCGACCGCGTTACATTTCTTCTCTCCCCCATGGCCCACTCACGACTCGGAATCCGTTCGTTTGTACCAACAGATCTCAATGAGGTCAGATTCACAATCACAAAATCCATAATGGAGCCACTCACCGTAGCCAACAACCGAAGTGCGCACTGCCAGTCTATCCACCTTCTAATTTTGACGACATTGCTTCCTAGGCTACTATCACCCGGTCACTATCGGAGTGTGGGCCGTCTTGTCCTACGCACTTGTTGATTTCATGGATTGGTGGCCGAGTTCCCAGTCCTTCGGCGGTCTCCTCGCCCTGCTTTCCCCTCTCCCTGCCTTCGCAGCCATGGCTTGTCCAATCATGTTTTACTTCGACTGGTGAGTGGACACCAGATGTGCGTCGGTCCCGTATCTAAACCCTAGATTCAGGGTCAATCGCCCCTACTTCGAACGCGCAGTCCAGAAGGCAATAGCTGCTCCCGACCTTCTTAATGTCGAGAAAACCTATGGCAAACCGCCCTCTTCGTTCGATATCCTCGAGTACGAGGGTAGGAACATCGGAATTCTCGCCATTGACGCGACACCCAAACCCGCTCAACCCGGACGTGCATATATTCGCCACTACTACATCGCCGACCCATACCGCGAATCCGGGGTTCAGAACGACCTCCTCACCCACGCGATCCCTAGGCTTTTCGCTTCCCCCGATATCAACTCCGTCGAAGCACCATACTCCATGCTCCACCCTTACGTTAAGAAGGCTCTGCTGGAACAAGGTTTCAAGATCGCCTCCTCTCGCAAAAACCACCTCTACATCAGCTGGGAGGTTGGAACCGCCCTACTTACCAAGGAAAAGTGGGAGCAATTGCAACACGACAAACCTCATCCCGCCCCCGTCTCCCCCAGGAAATAATTTCTCTCGCTTACTGTCCCCATCTCTAGGAACCCATGCAACTCATTACTATACACGGTACTAAGTGCTCGTATCTAGACTGTAGTGTACAACATCAATACATTTGGTGCGAAAAAAGTGAACGAAATGTGAGGTATTGGTGACGGTAAAAAAAAACAGATGACCCTCTTCAGGGTTTGGGGTCACTTGTCACGAGGACACGTCCCTGAGCCCGTAGGAAATCTCTGAAATGGGGAGTGTCGGGCGTAATATACCCACACAAGGGGTGGTACCAGTCTCGTAGTCTGGGTCCACCCGCATTGAATTCGACTTCATAAAGCTGTAGGGGGAATCGCATATCAGTCGTGGAGTTGGGACGGATAACTACAACACCTACCGAGTCCCTCAATCTGACGACCTTGCCCACGTACCAGTGCTTATCGTGACAGTACCAAATCAAAACTCCTTGGTGGACCTACGTCAGTACCATTACCGATCAGCTGTTTGTCCACCACTATGAAAGAGGGGGTGCTACTCACGGTGAAAACGGGGGCCGTTATTACACCGGGCCGTGTGTCTTCGGGATGTCCCAGGACACCCCTGACGTCGGCATGGGTCATAGCATTGTATCCCAGATTGGCCATCGCTTTTGTTGGCGTAGGGCAGAGGTGTGAAGATGTAGAAATAGGAGGGAGGGGAAATGTAGTGAGAAGGTGGTAGTCGCATAAAGGACCGTCGTAGGCACTCTTTATAGACAGGGGGGTGGACCACACACAGGAGCGTGCCGCACAATAGGGAGAACCACGGCCCCCTACACGGCATGGCCACATTTACAACGGGTGTTCAATCCCGGGCCTGAATCGGGTGGGGGTGAAAGGATCCCGAGCGAGTGGTCCGGCTCCGTGGGGGGGTGCAAGAGGTAAGGTAACAGAGTCCGAAAGGCCGTGGAATAAAGGGTGATGATGGCACACGTCCGAATAACCAGATATGTGGCCAACTATGGGTGTGATTCTGGAACAACTTGGTGAATCGAAGGTCACCCCCAAAAGAAGCGGTCACTGGCCCTGGCATGGCCAATGGGTGTGTCGATGTTCCCACCTGCGATCACGGTGAGCAGGCCAGGGGACATACCTTTCGATCCGTACTTGAAAACCTCCAGCATCAACTTGCACCACCAATCACAACTAAGCTGACCGTTCCTATACCATCCGTCCAGAATGCGCGTGCCCACCTCAATTGCAAAGAGTCAATGAACGGATAACAAGCACGGCCACACGCAGGGCGAACTGCCACCGGAACCCGCCACCCTGGGACCAGGCCATTGACACTGCGATACTGCCTTGGATTGTGGGAGCCCTCATCACCCCCGTCACCGTGCTCACCTCCCCTTCGCTGTGACTTCTCCGAAGAGAAAAGCGGCAGGGTTCGCAAAAGTCAAACAACGCTGGTGAACAGATTACAAGGAACCTCGCAAAATCACAAGACGCGAGACTGAAAAAGATAACCCCCGGGCGATAGAGCCAAACGTAGGCCCGAAGAAATGGATAGCAGCTTGCAATGAGGTCCGAGATCCTTGGCAAACGATCGAAACCTGACTGAAGTAATGGTGCCTCAGAGTGGAACGTTGAACATTCCAACCAGACTATAAGAGTAAGCAAGCGTAAAATGAACCACCAGACAACGTCTCCCTCGTCCTCCCACTCGGCTAGTCGTGCGACGCTCACTACACACGCTCATCCCTACAACACCACAAACCAACTGTCAATCACCTATGTTCATCGCTATAAAACGCGCGAAGGACACACCTATGACATACGAGTCGGTACCCACAGAAGACATCTTGGCTCAGCAGGCCGAATACGAGAGGATGGGACCAAACGGAGCACAGATCGCGTTCGTAGTAGCGTTGGGCATCTTAGGCGTCATCGGGGTGTTGGTGGCGATGTGTCTCCTCCATGCATGTTTCCGGCGGCGGCGGGCGCGTACAGAAACGACGAAGAACCTCCGACCTCTCAAGCTGTCGTCTGTAGACACCTCAACGACGTCCAGTACATTGTCGGTCGACCAGGAACCAGGAAAACAGAAGATGGCGGATCCAGAAAAGGCTGAGAGTTAGGTTCGTGCATTCCAAGTGTAGCCATCCGTCCGCGTTCTGACCTTTGGTCTGGGTTTGAAGGGAGGAGCGACTTGCTGTGGTCGATGCCCTTGGAAACGCGGCCATAGTTAGAACCCAAGAGTTGTGTCGGGTAGCGCCAACACGTCGTAGACATCATGATACCAATCCCACCCTCGTTTTGTAGTCGATCCTCATGAGCGACAATCTGACCATCGTCCGATCCTCTTCGTCTCAGTCCGCCCTACCGGTGTTCAGAGAGCTCGTGAGCAGCTCGAAGGAACGGGTTATACTCTTCTCTTTTCTCTATCCCCCTGAAGTGTTAGCCGTGAAGCAAGACAACCTGACGGTCTTTGATTGGACCGACAGGGTACCAGGTTATTCGGATGAGCCACTCGCTTTACTCGAGAATGTCCCTTCCGGTGAGTCGTGCGTAGTGCAACCTTTTGGATGTTAACTCGGTGGTCATTCAAGATGGTAAACCCGCAACCGTGGCCATCGATTCCCTCGAGACGATGTTATCTGACACGGGGTCAATATCGGCCGCCGTCACGCTCCTGAAGAAGGTTAGGATGCGGCAGAACATGAAACTTGTCCTCCACGTCGTGGAATCTCATGAAAGCAAGGACTTGGTCGCCCATCTTAGCCAAACATCCATCTCCCCATCTCTGGTGTTGCATGCGGCGTACCCAACCTCCCTCCTGCTCCACATATCAACAAACTATATGACACCACCTCCACCGCTCTCGCCAGAACCAAAGTTCTGGTCCGTCTTCCTCCCAATCTCGGAGCGGCAGCATGACATCGATGCGATCGTCTATGGGGGTGAAGGCTCGGGGTCGCCCGTTACAGAGGAATTTGTGGTTGATACTATCGTTCGTGGTGGGCAGAACGGGAGCCGAAGGAAGAGAGCTGTGGAAAGGAACCTGCGAGGGTGGAAGTCGCTGAACGGTTTCTGCGAATTGAAAGACCTCACTCAACTGGGGGGTCTGTGGGAATCCAATAAGAGTCCGGCTGAAATGGTTTGTGCTCTTGGAACTTTTCTGTGGCGTTACCCTAACTCGGCATTGCCAGACTACCGCCTCGGACCCTACTACCAACCTTCCATTCAATCTGAACCTGACGCCCTCTCAACGAGCAGCCCGGGCACAGGTCCCCCTCCCATATATGCATCAAGGTAACTTTCCACGATTTGAGTGGCGTTCGGATCTGACGGCAAGCCTTTAGGTGAGGACCTCTCAGGGGTCCAGGGTGCGATCTACTACGACCCAGATTCTGCCGACGACATCGACGATGACGATCCCGACGAAGACCTGGACATTTAGTTTGCAAGTTCTATTGCCGGAAAAGTTGTGGTCCCCGTAGGTTACTTGCCGCAATATCACCGACCGGACGCTGACCCGCGTTCAGCCAGTAAAATTTCCCGGTAGTTTGGGGCACTTACGGGGCCGACTCTTATAAGGTGTCCTGGGGTAAACAGGAAACTTCACGCAGGGTGCGGACGATTTATACAGTTATCAGGGTCACTTCTCCAACTCGGTGTTCCCTGCACTGCCGCCCAGCCCCCCTCTCCAGTGACCGACCCCCGATCTCCTCGCCCCGCTCCACGCTCCCTTTTCTACGGCCATGCTAGCAGAAAATAGTCCTCACCGCGTTCGATGCTTGCCATAAGTCGCCCCGTGGGCATGACACTCGACGAACTCAAGTTCCTGGTTCTACCACAACCCCAGCCCATGACCATATTTCGTGTTGCATCTGCATTGCATCGAGATACTGTGCTTGTCTCTGCATACGCCTTCCTTACCACCTATCTGATTTTCTCACCTCCTGGGGTTACATAACATCGTGTCGGATGAATCCGCATATCGTTCGGGTTTCAGTCATATCATATGTTATCTGGCAGGACGCAGGATGCGACGTGAAGCTTGAAGCCCGCAATGGGGAGAGAAAAGTTTGGATCCCAGATGAAACTACCCGAGTTCCCTGCTACCCGGGCCAGGTATGCACCACGTACCATCGGGTATTGTCGCGTAATAGCAGGGCGTGGGCAGGACAAACCACCGCGCTGACATTCCCCCAAGTGACTCACCGAGGTAGTTCCTCCCGTATTCCCGTTCCAGTCCATCCACAACGGTCTGCCACCGAAGGAGGCATACAAGACGGCGGAACTCCTTCCTGTGTTCCCCCAACCACTGTTTCGTGAACTGCCGGTTGTCAAGGTCACACAAGCCGTTCAAATCTTCGGAGGACCACGACCCCATTTACGACACCAGCAACGTTTCGATAGCAGATCCCGTATGAATTCAAAAAATGGGTCGCACGAGGGGGCACCCCTCATGGCAGGCGTCAAGCTCGGTTATTCCGAGCTTTTTTTCAGGTCCTCGTGCTCAAGTTGCAGGGTCGACGGGCGAGTTAGCCGACTCGCGGAAGTTAGATAAGCAGGTAATTACTAAAAAAGGAAGTGCGTTCGTTGACGAATCTACCATTTTTGAACCCCCCCTCCTCCAGCTCTAGAGTCTCGCGGCTTGACTGACAAGCTCGACCAATAAGACCCCCTCCCTCCGGTCGTGGGTGTAAGACTAGCTGGCCTTGCCAGCCAATGCTCCACCCCAACTTACCAGACAATGGGTATTGTAATCTGAGGATGCTCTTGGCATCGTGTCCCTGCAAGCCCTGGGCGTGTACAACTCCCCCTCCGCCATCGTGAGTAACTGATCGGTTTCAGCGCTCACCCTTCCATTTTGTATGGGACACAGCGGCCACAGATCGTCGATTAGCATTGAATATCGATGCTTGATGACCGAACTCCGTGATCCCGGAGAGGTTATTCGGCCACGGCGCATTCGCCCCCGACCCAGTGGCCGCAGCTCATTGACCCATGAGCCGTAGGTCAGGACTCGACGCCCATAGCTTCCCAAAATCCTATAGAATGGTCGAGGTGCACTCCCTGGTTTCTTCAGCCGCTGTGCAGCTTCCCCCAGTTCTTCTCTCCTACCTCTCAAACGTCAGGCCTGGTGCCGTTATTATCTCCTCTTTCTCACGACACTCCCAATCACTATGTTCCCCAAAGTCGCTCTCACCTCCCTCATCCTTGGGGCTCTCTGCGTCAACGCCTTGTCCGTTGCGGTCGCCCTTTCCCCCGCTCCTGAGCCAGAAAGTTGGTTTCCCTGATCGTTCTCTAACACACCTTATCAGGGTCTGACCATTGTCTCCTTCAACAGCCCAACAACTCGAAGCCCGTCTCATCCCTGCATTTATCGGTGGCGCCGCAGCCCTTGCCAATTTCTTCCGGGGCCGCGACCTTTCGGACAAACCAGAACTCGAGACCCGGGACGTCCAAGAGCTTGAGGCCCGGATCGTCCCCCTGATCATGGCCGGGCTCACGGGCGTTGCCGCAGGTGCACCTCTAATCCCCCTCCTCAACAAGGGCAAACGTGAGCCCGAGCCCGAGACCGAAGAGCTCGAGGCCCGAGTCCTCCCTGCGCTCCTCCCCGCGATCACGACCCTACTCAGTGGCGCCTCCTCGATTACACCCCTGATCCCAAACTTCGTCAACAGGCCCAAACGCGAAGTTTCGGACGACCTTTCGGTAGTCGTCTTCTCGCGTGAGCCCCAGACCTGGGCCGAGGTGGCAAAATCCATTGCTGACCACTACTCCGGTCCCTCGGCCAAGCGGGAACCTTCCCCAGAGCCCCAACTCCGCCTCGTGGATCACCTCCGTCGTATTCGCCGCCCCCCGGGAATAAGGCGTGAACCTTCCCCGGAGCCCCAGAGTCTCTTCGTGGACCGCCTCCGCCGCATTCGCCGCCCCCGGTTCGCTCGGCGCGACCCATCCCCAGAGCCTCAGAGTCGCTTCGTGGATCGCCCCCGCCGCATCCTCCGTCCCCCGAGAACTTAATGACTTGTTACGATCTCCCATGTAATGTCCAGATTGAAGAGTAATGGCGGTTGGAACTGGTTATAATTCTCATCCTCCGGGGCTTGTGTGAACCACTTGAGTTTGAATACCAAGCCTTCCGAGACCCCCGCCCCAGCAGCGAGTCGA
>Ga0307516_10005465_pt1 | contig 15185 bp, 14 predicted proteins | sample 19_EM_MG_FD_203310 | JGI IMG/M metagenome (GOLD analysis project Ga0307516, IMG submission 203310) | Populus trichocarpa ectomycorrhiza microbial communities from riparian zone in the Pacific Northwest, United States - 19_EM | ecosystem: Host-associated > Plants > Roots > Unclassified | place...
TCGTTCGCCTCGTCCGGCAACGGCACCTCGGTGCACATGTCGGCGGAACTATTCAAGGTACTAACGCATGTCGACATGACGCATGTGCCCTATCGCGGCTCCGCGATCGCCTATCCCGACCTGATTTCGAACAAGGTGCAGGTGCTGTTCGACAACCTGCCGGGTGCGCTCGAACAGGTCCGCGCCGGCACCATGCGCGGCCTTGGCGTCACCTCGCCGCAGCGCTGGCCGAGCGTGCCCGAAATTCCGGCAATCGCCGAGACCGTGCCAGGATTCGAGTCGATCGGCTTCTACGGCATCTCGGCGCCGAAGGGCACGCCGCCGGAAATCGTTGACATCCTCAACAAGGCGGTCGGCGAGGCGCTGAAGGACCCCAGACTGGTGGCGCGGCTCGCCGAAATCGGCGGCATTCCGAAGCCGATGACGCCGGCCGAATTCGGCAAACTGGTCACCGATGAGACCGAGAAATGGCGCAAAGTGGTGGAATTCTCCGGCGTTTCGGTCGATTAAACCCGGCATTGCCGGATCGCGATGGCCGCTGTAAACGATGCACGCACCGTTGCCGGCCGCGCTCCGCGCGGCCGTTCGCGGCGGGGCCTGTAGCTCAATGGTTAGAGCCGGCCGCTCATAACGGTCTGGTTGCAGGTTCGAGTCCTGCCGGGCCCACCAGCGAATCAATGATTGAGTCGCACCAAACGGCTGAACAGCGATTTTCGTTTCTACCATCGAGCGGCCCATCAACGATCGACCGTGTTTCGCAAGAGCCCGCTTTTCACCGATTGAGTTGAAAAATTGGCAAATCGCGCAGCCGTTGCCGGCCAGGCGGTTATCGCAGCGCCGCCGGCAGTCGGTCGCCCTGCTGGCGCGCCAGCATCCATTGCGGATATTCGAGCGGCCGCGCGCTCACCTTGTCGAGGGCTGCGAGCTCATCTGCGGAAAGCTCGATCTCGGTCGCGGCCAGATTGTCGTCGAGCTGCTCGATCGACTTGGCGCCAATGATGACGCTGGTCACGGGCTTCTGGTGCAACAGCCAGGCAAGCGCGATGCGCGCGACCGAGACGCCGTGTGCTTTTGCGATCGGCTGGATGGCCTCGATCACGTCATAGGCGTGCTCCTTGTCCACCGGCGGGAAGTCTAAGGACAGACGCCGCGCATCGTTCGAGGCGGCCGCGCCCTCGCGGGTGAATTTTCCGGACAGGAAACCACCGGCAAGCGGCGACCAGATCATCAGCCCGAGCTGTTGGTCGCTCGCCATCGGGATGATCTCACGCTCGAGATCGCGGACCGCGATGGTGTAGTAGCACTGTGCGGTCTCGAAGCGCGCGTAGTTGTATTGACGCGCCAGCCCCTGCCCCTTCATGATCTGCCAGGCCGACATGTTCGATGCACCGATGTAGCGGACGAGCCCGCGCGTGACGAGATTATCGAGCGCCTTCATGGTCTCCTCGATCGGGGTGACGAGGTCGGCGCCATGCACCTGGTAAAGGTCGATATAGTCGAGCCCGAGCCGCTTCAGGCTCGCTTCGACGGCATCCATGATGTGGCCGCGCGACAGGCCTACCTGGTTGGGGCCAGGGCCAGTGCGCCCGCGCACCTTGGTGGCGATGATGACATCCTCGCGCTTGACCTTCAGGTCGCGCAGCGCTTGTCCCAGGATTTTCTCGGAATGACCTTCCGCGTAGACGTCGGCGGTATCGATGAAGTTCACGCCTGCCGCGAGCGCGCGCTCGACGAGCTGGTTGGCGCTCGTCTGATCGACCTCGCCCCAGACCTTCCACCAGCCTTGGCCGCCGAAGGTGGCGGTGCCGAGGCAGAGTTCGGTGACGTAGAGGCCAGTGCGACCAAGTGCACGATGCTTCATTTTCTTTCACTCCCAGGGGAATTTATCGGCCCGCTCAGCGCGGGCGCCGAGATTCGAGGATGGACATGGCTGCTTGAAAAAGATCACCATCGGTTCTTGAGGAGTTCGTCGACCATGCGCGCAGTGCGCTCGAAGTGGTCGCGGAGCAACTCGGTTGCGGTGGGCGCGTCGCGCCGGATGGCGGCCTCGAAGATCAGGCGATGCTCGGTGCGAATATCGCGCGGCGACGCCGTTATCGACAGGCGGCGGTAGCGATTGGCGCGGGCGGAGAGCTGGCTGCAGAAGCCGAGCAGGACTTTCGACTGACAGGCAGCGATCGATGCCTCGTGGAAGGCCTCATGGCGCGACTCCCATCGCTCGTCCACCGCCGTCGGTAGATCGGCGCGCTCGCGATCCATATGCGAAAGCAGATGGTGGGCGCTGATAAGCCGGGCTTCCCAATGCTCGTCGCCGAGCTCGATCGAGAGCCGCAGCGCTTCGGATTCGAGTTGCTGCCGGTTTCTGAGGATATCCCAGAGATCCTCCGACGACACCGGCGCCACCCGGTAGCCGCGGTGGCCCTCGAGCTCGGTAAAACCTTCGGCCGTCAGCCGCGCGAGGGCCTCGCGGACCGGTGTGACGCTGGTGTCCGTCAGGGACTGCAGGTCGCTGAAACGGAGCCGTTGTCCCGGCTGGAGCTGCCCGGAATGCATAGCCGCGCGAATGCGCGCATACGCCTCGTCCGCCAATGTACGGGAAACATCACCAATCGCAATCATTGAGGTATCTTCCCAACTTTTTGCCTCGAAGGCAAGATTTTCGAAAATACTTGACGCCCGATCGGAGGAGCCACTACGGTTCAGAGAGAGAGGGAAAGCGAAGACGTCGCGCACAAGCGCGATGTCTTCGCCATGATCCGGGAGGGGCAGATGACGGCATCCGGTCGGCGCTCGTTGACGCGCCGCAGCGTCGTCAGCGGCATCGCTTTGGCGGGAGCAAGCGCTCTCGGCGGCACGTCGCCGGTCTCCAAAGCCTTTGCGCAGGCGAAAGCGCCGATTCAATTGAGCTTCTGGACCTATGAGAACCCGGAGACCCGGCCGTGGATCCACAAGCGCATCAAGCTCTTCATGGAGCAAAATCCGAACGTCAAGGTCGAGTTCCAGTGGTTTACGTTCGGCGATCTCGGCAAGAAGATCAGCGTCGGCTTTGCCACGGGAACGGCGCCGGACGGCTTCGTCAGCCAGGACTGGTTCATGCCGATCTGGCTCGCCAAGGGGCTGCTCGCGCCACTTGATATCCAGCGCCTCGGCTATTCCTCCTACGAGACCTACACCTCCGACTTCACCAAGGCCTTTGTCGATGGCGCGACCAGGGATGGTAAGGTTTACGGCTATCCGGCCTGGTTCTACGGCTTCTGCAACTACCTCAACACAAGGCATTTCAAGGAGGTCGGTCTCGATCCGGAAAAGGATTGGCCGCAATCCTTCGAGCAGTTGGGCGAAGTCGCGAAACGCCTCACCATCAAGGACGGTGACAGATTCGTGCGCCAGGGCTTCAAGTTTGCGATGCACACGCCGCAATGGACCATGATCCAGTTCAATCCGATGCTGATCCAGTGTGGCGGCGCCTGGTTCGATGCGTCAGGCAAATGCACCGTCAATAGCCCGGCCGGCGTGAAGGCGATGACGCTGCGTGCCTCGATGGCCAGGCAATATGGTGCCGAAGACCCGGCAGAATCGATCGCGACCAATCCAATCCCGCAGATGGATTGGTTGAAGGAACGCTGCTCGATGTTCTGGGCACAGCCACAGACTCTGACCACGATCGCCTCGGAAAACCCCAAGATGAGATCGGAAGGATATTTCCGCCCCGTCCAGTATCCGGGAGTCACGGCCGGGAAAGGCTTTCCCACCACCTACGGCTTCAACCTCGTGATCAATGCGCGCGCCTCAAAGGAGAAGCAGGAGGTCCTGCACGACCTCTATCGCTTCATCTTCGCCGATCCCATCGATTGCTGGGCGGCGACCGCACCGTTCACCTTGGCGCGCAAGAGCGGCTGGCGCGACCATCCGACGGTGCGCGAATTTCCTGATGTCGACGAGATCATCAAGGCAACGGATAGCGGCATCTTCTTGCCGCGCACCCTGATCTTCAACGAGTTGGCCGACTCGATGCACCGGGCTGTACAGAAGATCATGCTGACCAACGCGGATATCAAGGCGAGCCTCGACGAGGCCGTTGCGGAAGTCGACCGAGCGACCGCAAGCTACAAAGGTTGAACGGAAGTGGAGCTTACGCCGCCGGTGGCCGGCCTGTTAGGATCAAGACCTGTTAGGATCAAGAAATAAATAGAACGCCTGACAAGGCTTCAGGCGCCAGTTTTTTGGGAGAGAAACATGGATAAATCGAGCAACTGGAACCCGACCCGTCGCGATGTCGTCCGCGGCATTGGTGCTGCGGCCGCCGCAGCGCCGCTGGCCCCGCGCGCCTTCGCGCAGACCAAGAAGCCGGTCAATCTCAGCTTCTGGACCTTCGACAATCCGCAACAACGCCCCTGGGTGCACAAGCGGGTCAAGATGTTCATGGAGCAGCACCCGCACGTGAAGGTCGACTTCCAGTGGTTCCCCTTCGGTGATCTCGGCAAGAAGCTCAGCGTCGGCTTTGCCACCGGCACCGCGCCGGACGGCTTCGTCAGCCAGGACTGGTTCATGCCGGTGTGGCTCGACAAGGGGCTGCTCGCGCCGCTTGATGTCAAGAAGCTCGGCTATCCTTCCTACGACACCTTCGTCGCCGACTACGCCAAGGCCTATGTCGACGGCGCCACCAAGGACGGCAAGGTCTATGGCTATCCGATGTGGTTCTACGGCTACTGCAACTATCTCAACACCAAGCAATTCAAGGAGGTCGGCCTCGACGTCGACAAGGACTGGCCGCAGAGCTGGGAGCAACTCGGCGAAGTTGCCAAGCGCCTGACTATCAAGGACGGCGACAAGTTCACGCGCCAGGGCTTCAAGTTCGCAATGCACGCGGCGCAGTGGACCATGATCCAGTTCAATCCGATCCTGATCGGCGCCGGCGGCAAATGGTTCGACGAGTCCGGCAAGTGTATCGTCAACAACGAGGCAGGCATCCGCGCCATGACCATCCGCGCCTCGATTGCGCAGAAATACGGCGCCGAGGACCCGGCGGATTCAATCGCGACCAATCCGGTTCCCGGCATGGACTTCCTGAAGGAACGTACGTCGATGTTCTTCTGCCATCCGCTGCCGAACGATCTCGTGAAGGCGCAGAACGCTGCGATGGCGGAGCAGAACTACTTCCGCCCGGTGCAGTACCCGGGCTCCGTAACCGGCAAGGGCATCTCGTCGACCTACGGGTTCAACCTCGTCATCAACGCCAAGGCCAGCGACGAAAAGCAGGAGACGCTGCACGATCTCTACAAGTTCATGATGGCGGATCTGGTCGACGCCTGGCGAGACGCGGCGCCGTTCACCTTTGCCAAGAAGACCGGCTGGGCTGACAACGCCGAGGTGCAGAAATTCCCTCACGTCAACGAGATCATCAAGGCCAAGGATGAAGGTGTGTTCCTGCCGCGCTCGCTGGTCTTCAACGAACTCGCCGACGCCATGCACCGCGGCGTGCAGAAGATCATGCTGACCAAGGCCGACATCAAGACAACTCTCGACGAGGTCGCAGCGGAAGCGGATCGCGCTACCGCGGCCTACAAGAAGAGCTGACCGGCGGAGGGCAGCGAAGGAAAGGATCGATAATCTTCATGGTTGAGCTCACGTCGACCGGCTCGTACGAGACTGGAAAAGGCACGGGGGCGCAGCCTTCCGCGCGCCCGTTCTGGCGCCTTGGCTACCACACGCGCGTCAGCCTGTGGGGCTTCGCCTTCGTGCTGCCTACGCTGATATTCTTTGCGGTGTTCAAATACGGGCCGATGCTGTGGGCGATCGAACTCAGCTTCAACTCCTACGACATGGTATCCGCGCCGCAATTCGTAGGTCTCGACAATTACCGGACGCTGCTCAGCGACCCGATTTTCCGCGAGACGCTGGTCAACACGCTTGCCTATATCGCGGGCTCGACGTTCCTGGTGACGGTTTCGGGACTGGGGCTGGCGCTCGCCATCAACACCGGCATTCCCGGCGCGCGCCACTGCATGACGGCGATGTTCCTGACCAATCTGATGCCGATCATCGCGGTCTGTCTGGTCTGGCGCCTGCTTCTCCACCCCTATGGCGTCGTCAACCAGATCCTTCAGCCCTTTGGGTTTGGCCGCATCGACTGGCTGACCAACTACGCAACGGCCATGCCCGCGATCATCATGGTCACGGTCTGGCGTTTCGCGCCCTACTTCATGGTGGTGTTCCTGGCAGCGCTGCTCGCGCTGCCAGGCGACTATTATGAAGCCGCGGAGCTCGACGGCGCGGGCCCCATCCGCCGCTTTTTCTACATAACGCTGCCGCTGTTGATGCCGACCATCTTCTTTGTCGTGGTGGTTTCGGCGCTGCTATGCGCGCGCATCTTCCTGATGCCCTACTTGATCACCGGCGGCGGGCCCGGCAACGCCACGCGGGTGCTGTCGATGTTGATCTACGAGACCGGCTTCTCCTACCTGAAGATGGGGCAGGCAGCCGCAATTTCGGTCGTGCTGTTCGCGATCATGCTGGTCTTCACCACGCTGCAGATGCGGCTGTTCTCCCGAAGCGAACGGATCTACGTCTGATGGCCTCCCTCGACATCAACACGCCGCGACCGGTCACCCTCCGCCACTACTGGCCGGGCCTGCGCAAGACGATCGGCCTCGTGCTGCTGGCCGCGCTGGCGTTCGGCTTCATCATTCCGATCCTGTGGATGAGCGTGATGTCGTTCCAGACCGGCGAGAAAATGTTCCAGCTCAGGACCGAGTGGATTCCCACGGTCTGGCATTTTGAGAACTACCCGAACGCGCTGTCGCGCGCGCCGTTCGCCCAATATTTCCTGAACAGCGGCATCGTCTCGCTGTCAGTGACGGTCGGCAACGTCGTGTTCTGCACGCTGGCGGGATATGGCCTCGCCAAATTCCGTTTCCCCGGATCGGGCCTCGTGCTGCTCCTGATCCTGTCGACTCTGATGCTGCCGCTCGAGGTGACGCTGGTTCCGACCTTCCTGGTGATACACAAATTCGATTGGATGAACACCTATCAGGGTATCGTATCGCCGCTCCTGATCGATGCCTTCGGGGTGTTCCTGATGCGCCAGTCGATGATCTCAATCCCGAAAGATTACATTGAGGCGGCGCGGATCGACGGTGCCGGCGAGCTTCGCATCCTGCTCCAGATCATCGTGCCGCAATGCCTGCCGGCGCTGTCGGTGCTCGCGATCTTTTCGTTCCGGGATAGCTGGGATCAATATCTCTGGCCGCTGACGGTGGTGTCGATCGATTCCTTGCGGACCTTTCCGCTCGGACTGGTCCAGTTCGGCGAGGACTACGGCAATCCGCCGACCGAGCAGATGGTGATCGCCGTACTCGCCACGCTTCCGGTATTCCTGCTGTTTGCGATCCTGCAGCGCTCCATCAATCGCGGCTTCGGCCTGAGCGGGCTGAAATGACCCCGCGCGGCATCATGCTTTCATGCTAACGTCGAGAAAGAGGAAAATTGGACAAGATCAAGATTGCCATGGCGCATCGCGGAGCCGGCGTGGCGCCGGTATTCGCCGCGCTCGAAGGCGGCTATTTTTGCGAGAACGGCCTTGAGCCGGAGCTCGTGTTCTATCACGGCCACCCCAACTCGCTGAAGGCCGTGATCGCGGGCGAGGCGCAGTTCACCAATGCGGTCGGCGCGGAGCTGCTGCTCGCCAACCAACGCCATGGCGGCGACGCCGTCGTGCTTGCCTCCGCGATCTCACGCAGCGCTCAACAGGTCGCTGCCCGTCCGGGCATCGAGACGCGCGAGGATCTTCGCGGCAAGCGCTGGGGCGTGACCTTCCGCAACGACGCCGACGAATGCGCGATGATCATGGCGTTCGACCGCTGGGGCTGGAGCATCGACACGGATGTCGAGATCGTCGTGGTCGGCAATGACGGCACGCGGCTCGATCTGCTCCTAAACCAGAGCAAGGTCGATGTGGCGATCATGCATGCGCCGGAGACTTTCCAGGCGCCGAAACACGGCTACCATATCGTCGAGGATTTCGGCCGCCTCGACGTGTCCTTCCAGAATAGCTGCGCGGCCTCCACTCGCAGCTATATGAAGAGCCATCCGGATATCGGGCTCCGCTACGTCAAATCCTTCTGCCAGGCGGTGCATCGCTTCCGCAGCGACGCTGATTTCGGCATTCACGTGCTGCGTAAACATAGCGGCGAGACCGATATGGACGTGTTGCGGCCGACCTGGGTGCTGTTTGCGCGCTACATGGGCGACATGATGTTCCCGAGCCTGGAGGGTGTGCGCAACGCGTCGGCGATCCTACATCGCGTCGGGGCGCTGCCGAGGCCGGTGCCGCCGGAGGACGCCGTCGATCTCGGTCCGGTCGCCACGCTGGAGGCGCAAGGGTTCTTCGAGACGCTGATGGGCGCCCGCGACCTCGCGGGCCAGAGCGCGGCCTGATCCGCCGGAAATTGTTCTAGAGAATGGAAATTTGTGTATGGCGGATGTTGCGCTCCGGAACGTAGTCAAGCGATACGGGAATTATGAAGCCGTTCGCGGCATCAGTCTGGAAATTCCCGACAGCAAGTTCGTGGCGCTGGTCGGCCCGTCCGGCTGCGGCAAGACCACGACGCTGCGCATGATTGCGGGCCTCGAGGACCTCACCGCGGGCGAGATCTCGATCGGCGGTCGCGTCATCAACGATGTCGCGCCCAAAAATCGCGACATCGCCATGGTGTTCCAGAGCTATGCCTTGTACCCGCATATGACGGTGGCGCAGAACATGTCGTTCGGCCTCAAGCTGCGCGGCATGGCGAAAGCTGAGGTCAAGCGGCGCGTCGAGGAGGCGGCGCGCATCCTCGATATCGGGGAATTGCTCAATCGCCGGCCGGGAGCCCTGTCGGGCGGCCAGCGCCAGCGGGTCGCGATGGGCCGCGCCATCGTGCGCAATCCGAAGGTCTTTTTGTTCGACGAGCCGCTGTCCAATCTCGATGCCAAGCTGCGCGTTCAGATGCGGACCGAGATCAAGCGCATCCACCAACAGGTCCAGACCACGACGATCTACGTGACCCACGATCAGATCGAGGCGATGACGCTCGCGGACTACATCGTGGTTATGAACCGCGGCAGCATCGAGCAGATGGGTACGCCACATGAGCTCTATCACGCGCCGAAGACCCGCTTCGTCGCCGGCTTCATGGGGTCACCCGCGATGAACTTCATCCCATGCACGCTGGAGCAGAATGCCTCGGCGCTCTCGATCCGGCTCGGAGATGGCGTTTCGTTTCCGGTCCCGGAGAACCGCCTGCAGCGTTACCAGGCGGTGGCGGGAAAATCCCTGATCTTCGGCTTGCGTCCCGAACACATCACTGAGCCGCGGGGCGAGGCGCGCGGCACGTTCTCGGAATTCGCGACCGTGGCCGATGTCGTCGAGCCGATGGGCACGGAGGCCATGATCTTCTTCAAACTCGGCGGCGTCGCCGTCAGCGGGCGCGTCGATTCCTCCGCCTCCGTTCCCGTCGCGGGCGAAAAGCTGAGGCTGGTGGCCAACATGGCGCATATGCATCTGATCGATCCCGAGAGCGGTGTGGTCGTCTGATTTCAGAAACTGCAAGAAGGGCCCGGAGCAGCCGTTGGAATTGGGAGAGTAGCATGAAGGTAGGTGTCGCCGGATTGGGCCGCATGGGAGCGGCCATTGCCAAACGATTGATCGAGGTTGGCCATGAGGTCACGGTCTGGAATCGCAGCGCAGACAAGGTCGAGCCGCTGGTGAAGGCCGGCGCAGCGCGCGCAGCAAGCCCAAGCGAGCTTGCCTTGCGCGTCGATGTAGTGATCACGATCCTGACCGACGCCAAGGCCATTGCCGATGTCTATGAAGGCGCTTCCGGACTGCTTGCCGACAGTGTCTCCGGAAAGACGTTCATCGAGATGAGCACCGTGCAGTCTGCGACCGAGGTGGCGCTGGCGAAGAAGATCAGCGCCAAGGGCGCGACAATGGTCGAGTGTCCTGTGGGTGGCACGGTCGGCCCGGCCCTTCAGGGAAAGCTGCTGGGCGTTGCCGGCGGCACGAAAGAAGATTTCGCGCGCGTAAAGCCGCTACTGGAACAGATGTGCCGCCGGGTCGACCTCGTCGGTCCGATCGGCGCAGGCGCCAGCATGAAGCTCGCCATCAATCTGCCGCTCGGCGTTTTCTGGCAGGCCTTGGGCGAAGCCTATTCGCTCTGCCGTCATCTCAACCTGGATCCGGCATGGCTGATGGAATTATTCGCGGATACGTCGGGCGGGCCCAACGTATTGAAGGCGCGCGGCGGCGCGGTCGCGCTCGCCTTGCAATCGAAGGATCCGGGCTCGGCGACATTCGACTGCGACTCCATTCGCAAGGACTTCCGGACCATGGTAGCGGAAGCGGAAGCGCTTGGCTTCGGCCTGCCGCTGGCCGAGAAGACACTTGCGATCTACGATCAGGCGAGCCGGGAGGGCTGGGGCGGCAAGGATTGCACCGAGTTGCCCGCCTTCTGGTCGAGCCACGAGGCCAAGTAAGCAATCCAGACTTATCGTTGGAGCTCAAGTTCCCGTGCCAAGCCAGCTTGATAAAAACGTCGGAATGATCGGTCTCGGGATCATGGGATCGGCGATGAGCAAGAACCTCGTCGCCGCCGGTTTCACCGTGATCGGATTCGATATCTCGTCTCGTGCCGTCGATGCCTTCAAGGCGCTGGGCGGCACTGCGGCAGCGTCGGTCGCGGAAGTCGGAAAGGCCGCGAACATCCTGATCACCTCCCTGCCGTCATCCAAAGCCCTGTTCGATGTGGTCGGTGAATTGCAGAAGTTGCCGCGCGGGGATCGTGTTGTGGCGGAAACCAGCACCTTCGCGCTGGAGGACAAGCTCGAGGCGCAAGCGAAGCTCGCGGAAGCCGGGATCGCGACGCTGGATTGCCCGCTCTCCGGCTCCGGCAGCCAGGCGTTGCAGCGCGACGTGCTGGTCTATGGCAGCGGCGAGAAGGCGCATTACGACCGCTGCCTGCCGGTGTTTGAGGGGTTCTCCCGGGCACCGCATTATCTTGGCGCCTTCGGCAACGGCTCCAAGATGAAATATGTCGCCAACCTCATGGTCGCCGTGCATACGGTGGTCGCGGGCGAGGCCTTTACGCTAGCGCGCAAGGCCGGCCTCGATCCGGCGCAGGTGTTTGCTGTGGTGAGTGACGGCGCCGCCGGGTCGCGCGCGCTCGACGTGCGCGGGGAGATGCTGATCTCGGACACCTATCTGCCGATCCGCACCATGCCGCTCGAGCTCTGGCGCAAGGACATGAGGGTGATCGCGGACTTTGCCAATTCGCTGGCATGCCCGACGCCGATGTTCTCCGCGACCGTGCCTTTGTTCAACGCCGCGGTCGCGTCCGGATTTGGCGATCAGGACACCGCCGCGGTCGCCACCGTGATCGAAGCCATGGCAGGCCTTTCCGTCAGCAAGAAGTAAGAAGACTCAGAAGGACGAGACGCTACAAGCCATTCCCACGATCGATACACACCACCACATCCGGCGGCTGAAGAACCTCGCCTGGCTATCGGACCCGCAGCTGCCGCGCATCTTCGGTTCCGACGAGCCGTTCTGCCCGCGTTTGAATATGGTTGGAGTACGTTGAACCCAACGACGAGATGCGTACCGCACCAGTTTTGCACCAGAAACGATCTCAATAAAGCGCAACAAACGCGATCAAAGGCAAACGAAAACACAGCGAAATCAATGAAGCCGACCGATTTACTGCCGCTCATAACGGTCTGGTTGCAGGTTCGAGTCCTGCCGGGCTCACCGGCCTTTGCTCGCGAAGCGTGCGAAGGCTGCCGCGCCGACACGAGCTTCAGCGCGGTTGTCGGCGCAACATTTCCAAATCTTACATCTGCGAGGAGCGTCCCCTCCGGGAGATCGACCCGCAAAACCATGTGCAGCATGGGTCGGGGTGCGTCGATCTCCAATCCGCGCACGACGCGAGCCTGCTGGCTTGTCACCTTGTATCCAAGCGAAAGTAAGCCAGCGCGAAACAGCATGTTCCGTTCAAAGCAATAACCGCCTCGCAAATCATCTTTGACTCGACGATTTTGGATCGAGCGAGGGGCGGTCTGTTCAAGAGAACGTCGATACTCTCATACGCGATCGAGGTCGCGTGCGCGGTTACCAACCGTCTCAAATTTCACAGCGTCGGATCGCGCGATGCATTGTAGCCAATGCAAGAAAACCAGGCGTCAATATCGAAATGCTCAAATGCCATTCGGGCGGTCCCTATTTGCATCACCGAATGGCACCAAGGATCAGACCATTCTCTCGTCCCCGTCGCGTCCGAGTTTACTCAGTCGCTCGATGAACTTCGCCTTTTTCACATGCCGTACGCGGATCGTGCCGAGACGACGATCAAAATCATCCAGGTTTCCCTCTTCCAGAGCCAGCGCCTGAACATCGGAAAGCAGACTCGTGGCGTTATCATAGCCAGCCGGGTTGCGGCGCTCGATTTCCTGCTCGATCTCCCGCCACACGCTGCTGGCGCCGCGTTGCTTGAGAATATTGAGCCGCGTGCGGCGCGCCTTTTTCGCCTCCGCGGCCTGGCGACGCCGTTCCGCCTCGAGCCGCTCGGCCTCGGCGCGCTCCCGCGCCACCGCGATCTCCTTCGCCCGCATTCGAGTCAAGCAATGGGCATGAACTATGGGCACCACTTCCATAGCTCATAAGAGCTTCAAGAATGAGCTATGGAAGTAAATTCTATGGCTCAGGGATCGTGGGGGCCAGTAGAGTTGGCCATCCTTCGAATCGTCAAGACGTCGCGATGGTGGCGCAGCATCCGAATGAAATTCCGGTCGCGCATCGTGCGTCGCTGGACCGCGCCGCTGAAATGGTCCTCAAGGCCAAACGGTCATTGATCATGCTCGGCGCGGCCGCGGACGCGTGAGCTTTGGCGCCGTAACTCTCGGCATATTTGACAAAATCGGGATTGGCTGTGCGACGATCCCTCACGCGGTCGGTTCGATGACCTGTTTCAGCTTCTCGCGAAGTGACGCTAGAAGGGCTGAATTGAAAGAACAAATCGGCGCAACCCAGAAAGCACCGGGTGGGAAACAATCAAGAATTGAGATGCCCGGGTAAAGCACGTCAGATCCACGCCGGCTTTCGCCCGGAGGATCGTCCATTTTCGAACCGGACCGCTGGGTCATCGTTCACGCAGCCTCGAAGACCCGCGGGGACAAAAACGACCGTGGCGAGAATGCCCGCCGGCCGGGGAAGCTCGAGCGTCAGACTTAAGTGCCGCACGCTGGCCCGGATCCTGCTTTGACAGGGTGCTGCTAACCTGATCCATTTCCGGCGGGACTTGGCCCCTGCGCCAGCGGGACCATCGAGCGGAAGTCAGCACAGCTAAGGAGCGGAACCGGTGAAAGAGCGGGAACTTCGAAACCTGATTGCGGACGTCAAGACTGGCCGGATGTCGCGGCGGGCCTTTGTGCAGCGGATGATCGCGGTTGGCCTGACAGCGCCGATGGCCGGCATGATGCTCGCCCAATCCGGGGTCCCGATGCAGGCGGCCGAAATCCCCTACAAGCCGACCAAGGCGGGCGGCGGCGGCGTGCTGAAGCTGCTCTATTGGCAGGCGGTGACCCTGCTCAACCCGCATTTCGCCGTCGGCACCAAGGACCAGGAAGGCTCCCGGATCTTTTACGAGCCGCTGGCCGGATGGGACAACGATGGCAATCTGGTTCCGGTGCTGGCTGCCGAACTTCCGAGCAAGGAAAACGACGGTCTTGCCGAAGACGGCCGCTCGGTGATGTGGAAGTTGAAACGCGGCGTCAAATGGCATGACGGCAAGCCGTTCACGGCTGATGACGTAGTCTTCACCTCGGAATATGCGCGAATGCCCGAGACGTCGGCGGTCTCGATCGGGAGCTACAAGGATGTCAAGGTTGAGAAGATCGACGATTTCATCGTTCGCGTGACGTTTGCCAAGCCGACGCCGTACTGGGCCGATGCCTTCGTCGGCATCTACGGCATGATCATCCCAAAACATTTGTTTGCCGATTATATCGGGGCGAAGTCACGCGACGCGCCGACCAATTTGAAGCCGGTCGGTACCGGTCCTTATCTTTTCGTCGACTTCAAGCCGGGCGATGTCGTGCTGGCCAAGCGCAACCCCGACTACCACGTCCCCGACCGGCCCTATTTCGATTCGCTGGAAGTCAAGGGCGGCGGCGACGCGGTGTCGGCTGCGCGCGCGGTACTGCAAACCGGCGAATATGATTACGCCTGGAACATGCAGGTGGAAGACGAAATCCTGCAGAAGCTGGAAAGTGCCGGCAAGGGCAACGTGAGCATTAACGCCAGCGGCAATGTCGAGTTCATCATGCTCAACTCAACCGATCCCGCGGCCGAGGTGGATGGCGAACGCGCCAGCGTCAAGACCAAACATCCGTTGTTCAGCGACCCTGCGGTGCGCCAGGCCATCAACCTGTTGATCGATCGCGCCTCGATCGGGAAATTCATCTATGGCCGCACCGGCGTGGCCACCGCGAACTTCGTCAACAACCCGGAACGTTTCCGGTCGAAAAATACCAAATTCGAACTCAACATCGAGAAAGCCAACGCGATCCTCGATGCTGCCGGTTGGAAAAAGGGCGCCGACGGCGTTCGCGCCAAGGATGGCAAGGCGTTGAAGTTTGTCTACCAGACCTCCATCAATGCGCCGCGGCAAAAGACCCAGGCGATCGTCAAGCAGGCCTGCCAGAAGGCGGGCATCGACGTCGAGCTGAAGTCGGTGGTGGGATCGGTGTTCTTCTCCTCCGACACGGCCAACCCCGACACCTACACGCATTTCTACTGCGACGCGCAGATGTACAACACCACCATGCCGCAGCCCGATCCGCAGATCTTCATGAACCAGTACGTATCGTGGGAGATCGCTAACAAGGAAAACAAGTGGCAGGGCCGTAACGTTTCGCGCTGGCAAAGCAAGGAATACGACGCGATTTACAAGCAGGCCGAACAGGAACTCGACGCGGTAAAGCGGGCGGCGATGTACATCAAGCTCAACGACATGGCCGTCGGCGACAACTACATCCAGCCGCTCCTGTCCCGGGCGCGGGTCACGGCGCTGAAAAGCGGCCTCACCGCCCATCTCAGCGGCTGGGACAGCGATCTGTGGCAACTGGCAAGCTGGTACCGGGAAGCGTAAGTC
>Ga0307516_10005466_pt1 | contig 15183 bp, 14 predicted proteins | sample 19_EM_MG_FD_203310 | JGI IMG/M metagenome (GOLD analysis project Ga0307516, IMG submission 203310) | Populus trichocarpa ectomycorrhiza microbial communities from riparian zone in the Pacific Northwest, United States - 19_EM | ecosystem: Host-associated > Plants > Roots > Unclassified | place...
CAGGTTGCTCTTCAATCCAATTTTACAATGGTTCAGGCGCGGCCCGATTGCAAAGCAGATCCATAGGTTTATATGGTGTTCTGCGCCGATGCATTACAAGATCTCCATGCTGTCTTGTATGTCCTTTCCCCCTGTTTGGGATCGTGTGTGTCTCATGTACCGAAAGACATGTTCTCTTACTATGGCATCGCCGCTGCCGTGACGATTAGCATCATTAATTATATGCTGCTCGGCTTCCAGTTCAATGTCGATGGGTTCTACCTGCACAGTTTTGAGATTTGGCTGGCTACGACGGTGGTCTTTTTTGGGTCGGGGACTGTGGGATATTCGATTTTGCAGTATCGGATTGGGCACAAGCAGTTGGTGTGTTTTAAAAAAAAATCCTTTCCCCCTATCGAAAGGATTGCTCTCTGATTGACGATTTGTCGGAAAAGATTCCGGCGTTTTTGGAGAATTTGATGTGGATACCCTTCTTGTGAGTCTTTCGCTATAGGCTTTCATGCTAGGGGAGAGTGGTGACCGATGTTGTGACAGTTTCTTCTTTTTTGGAGGCCTCCCTATCCCTCTGAGCCAAGCCATCCTCGCGCACATGTTTTCTTACAATATCTCTTGGTCTGCGACAATCAAGGAGGTGCAGAGGTCGAATTTCTTCAAGGAGATTCCGAAGATTGCGAAGCGGTATGTTTTTCGGCGAATTAATCGTGGTTCGTTGGGAGGAATTGATGGAAATGTACAGGTTTTGGTTCCCGATGTCGGTGTCTATTGTTCTTATTGCAGGCATGATTGTCTGTGCGACGAGTCTGGTGCCGCTGCAGTGGAGAGTGGATGGGAGTGGGTGGTCTGTGATTTTTCCTGTCTCGTGAGTTTCTTCGATCTACGTTTGTCTATCGACAAGCGATTGATTGATTGTTGTGTTTTCATCAGGATATTGGCTGGATGCCATATCTTGTTCCCGGTACGCATACATTCATCGGGCCGTGCTCTTCTTGACAACTCACGATGATGTGCACAGATCATACTGAACCCATGGTTGATGGTGTTCTCCTATTAGCTTTTGGATAGCATCAAGGGCTGGTTCCCTGCTATGTGGCTTTCCTCTCCGTCCTTCTTTTACGAAGTCCAACTTTTCACGTTCATTTTCATGGATGCTAGCTATCCCACGTTGGCCGCGCCGCGGCTTCGTTACTTATCGACTGACTAATAAACGGTCCCTTCGTACACCTCAGCACAGCGCCCCGCATCTTCTCAGTTATCAGGACCCACGCCTCACAGTGCATTTAGGCTCAAAGACACTTCCTTTTTGGATGCTTTTCAATCAATATGTCTAGTCTCTCTCTCAAGAACTTTTATTGTAACGAACTTTGAACTCTTTTCTTTCTTTCTTGTCTTGTCTGGTTCATCGCTATGGACATTTTTTCGTACATATCGTGCAGAACGATGGAGTGACAATCTAGTGCACTATGTTCGACGAGTCATCACCTATTCTTGGCCAACCCCTGTGAGGAACTTAGGTCCGAGAACATGACTGCAGAAGTTCGATTGCGATAGGGTTTTTGAGTACGATGCTTCTTTACGTCGGCCTGGGTGGGTATTATAAGGATGGGATCGGCTTGTGCGTTGCTTTTGAGAATCCTCGGACATACAAACTTGTACTTATAGCTGGTGGCAATATCCTTTTTGTTTTGAATGAGCGGATGAGCGTTGTGGGATTTAGCGCATGCTTTTTTGGTGAGGCATACCTTGGGCTCCGATCATTCTTTAAATTTGTTGTTGCTGATGTATCGGTGAAGCGTGGCCGGTTGCAATAGATACACGCCTGAGTAACGTTGAAGGAGGTGTAGATAAGCCGAGTGTACGTAGATTGGCCGGTGCCTAGGTGGTTTTAGGATAAGGATCAATCGATTAAGCTCAAGGGGTGGTACGTAGAACGTTGGAGCGGTGGAGCCGGTTGTAGGAGGCCGTACTTGGGAGACGACGATTCACGCCAAAACGTTCTGGGGTCCTCGGATGAAATGGGAGAGGTGGGTGTGTGAGAATACTTTTTCAATTGATTGTGTGCCACCGTTGATAGGGATAGGCTAGATGATCCCTGACGAAATTTAAAAAAAGTGGAGTGAGTTGCCGTGTGTTGGACCTGATCATGAGTCTGAGCACGTGGAGTGGTTACCGATTCTGCAGTTCGGAACTGCAGAATCAGCAGATGAATTGACGGGAAGAATGGATTCGTATGACGGTGGTTGGAGGTCGGAGGTTATATTCGTGAAGAGATTTGTTGTTTGTTCTTGCCTATCATCACCGTAACGATGTTGCTCATCAGACGATGCTGGAAACCCGACAGCCCGAGACCTCTCGGCAGCAAGGCGGTCATCTTGCACCGACTTCCGTGTTGTGTTTATGTTGGCCGCAGGCGACAACTCTGAAAGGCTTTTGGTTTTTATGCCTGGACAAAAAGTCCGAAGTTCAGGCTTCAACAAGCGGCAGGGGTGGTTGGTTGCCTGGAAGCGAGCACCACTCGATCCCACGGCATTGCTGTGCATGTCACCGAAATTTCCCTCGGGACGTCTGAAATTGGATATCGTTTACTCGCATTAGCGCCAAGTCGTGCTTGATGTCCTCTTAGGTTCAATTTACCATGGGGCCGAAATCACAGGTCCCTCAACCAACAAGTAGGAAAATAGATCGGTTATTGTTACTCTTTGCTTATTGTATTCTCAGAAGATCTTGAACAAGCTGGCGACCTCGATGGAGATTGGGAAACGAATTCGTAATGTCGACCCCTTAATCCGCACCTTACGGCCAAGAATATCATCAACCGTCGCGCAGCGCTGTGTCGATAGCTTTTGTTTCCATGTTACTTTGAATGGAGCAACGCCATACGTCTAGCTTGGACATTGGACAACCGACTATCGAGGCGGCTGCGCTAGGCTATTCATCATGAAGTCAAGCAAACCCTTGGTACTCGGCTTTGCAATAACTGTAACCATCATACAAAGCTCTGGAACGGGTAAATCAAAGGATGATGGAGGTTGCCAAAATGATCTTCACCCTTCCATTGAATCAGTTGCCGCGAACAGCTAAAACACTCCACGGGCTGCCCATCTTATGTTACGACGCTATCCGCTGAGATCCGTGACTTCATATTTCAAGTTATAACGAAGGACCCTTAGTATTTCGGCGCAGACCCTTCAAGCCCGCCCTCACCCTCTTTCCAAAGGCTTTAGATTCGTCAAGATACCGATAATTTTGAGACACTAAGCCTTGATGATGGGCAGTGGTACTTCGACTGACTTCCCCATTGGCACCCAAAACTTCCTCTTCCTCACGAGTGGGATGAGAAAACGACGCTGCCAATCAGGTTCGGTACCTTTATGTTATGCCAGCTGTAGAATATCTATACTGAGAATTCACCAGTCACTAGGTTTCTTTGGGCCACGCCAGGATACGCGCGATACAGTTCCCAGCTCCTTTTTTCGGTGATTTCGGGCTCGTCAATCATGGCCCTAAACTCCTTTGAATTCGTGACGGACGCAGCCTGAAATTCTGCGTAAACTGTTAATCCCCCAAAGCATAAAGAGAGAGAAGGAAGCAGCCGATGCACCCTGCACCACGATGATCGTATGAACGGACCTAAAAATTTCGCTGTAACTGCGATCCCTGTTTTGGCGTTGTCCAAACACTTGAACGTTCTGGTCCTGACCTAGCCTTTCACATTTTTCAGCGAACATGAAGTCATCTCTGCCCATTCTTTAGAATCTCGTTCTTCCCTCGAGGAGACACCACGAGTCACGATGAACTTCGTAGGGTTTGGTGAAGCCAAAGACGACGTCAATTCGGATTCTCCGGAGTCGTACAGAAGCTCGCAAGTTTGGCGATCAAGCAATTCCAATCGCCCTATAATATCGGCCTCGCGTTGTGATTCACTCGCAAACGCGTGTACTTAGCTCTAGTGCTACTGCATAATATGGGATGAACTATTGTTCGCACTGGTGAGGAGCGATTATTCTTTTGACGGGATCCGTAAGTTATCCTATGGAACATAACACTATCTATCGATCATCAATAATCGAGATCCGACCTGAGTTCTCCCGCCTGCACCTCATTCGTCTTCATCGTCATAATCATCGTTGTCACTCTCTTCATCCGATGTTTCCTCCTCAGGAATTTCCGTCCATTTAACGTGCTTGATAAAAGAGCTTAATTCGCAAACGACATCAGCACTACCGCCATGACTCTCGATGCATAATCTTCGAAGAGTCAATCCCCGTCTTCGCCGCTCTCTAAAACACGATGCCAACGACTCCGCCCGAGGCCGTTCGCCGTAGTGCCTGCCCAGGGTGCCGCTCAGTGACAAGGACTTCAAGGCGCTGAAGTTCAGCTTCCCTGGGGAGCTTGTCACCGCCGAGTCTCGTGAGATTCCACAAGATAATACGTCAATGAATTCGCTTGCATGGTGGATGATGAGGATAGTTTTGAGTTTTTTCAGCTTGCCAAAAACGCTGAGCCATACAGACGGTAGAATCTTGAAGCCGATGACTCGAAGAGATTTCAAATGGTGTAGGGCGAAAGAATCCCAACTGATACCGGAAGGCTGCAACGAGTAATTCTGGAACAGAACAAAGACCCGTTCGATGCCTTGTGCATCTTGTCCCCGAAATGTCATCGCTTGATACCGATTTTCGACATAAAGGGAAGTGATAGGAACAATGTTTTTGGCGTTAATAGTGGTAATCAAATCGCGAACAGAGGGCATGACGTTGTCGGTGTAGCCTGAGGGGAAACAGTTGATACTGACGGTAGCAGTGTTTGGATAAGTGAGTTTGGTGAGAAATGCGAGGCAACCCACTAGATCCCCTATAATATCGATACGTGCTATGAAGGGTAGAAGAGTAGATGGAGAGGAGAAAGCATCCAGCTCAGGATGCCTGGGTGGAGCCATCAGTGAAGAGAGATGAATACTCTCGAGGTGGGGTAGGTTACCAAGATTCGTAACGAGCTCGTCCACTGATAATCAACATCCCGTTGGGACTCTAGCAACGGTGAGGTGAGTCAGAGAGCGCAGAAACTCGGATGTCCAGTTGAGAGTGCATCCGTCCAGAGAAAGGCAGCGCAACTGAGGTGCTCCACCGGGTCCCGAAAATATGTTTTCTGGGAGCATGGCCAGGTAGTCTTCCGAATAAATGTGAAAAGTATGCAGAAGTGGAACGGCTCCAGAGAGGCTTGACCAGATCTCTTCGAGCTCGCACCGCCCTTGAAGGTTTAATGTGAGATGTTCAATTCGCGGCAATTGCCCCAAAGCTGCCATGACAGCATTCCCAGTGTTTAATGTGGCATAAGATCCCCAGGCTGTACGACCCTCGACTGTTATGGGGGCAATTTTCGAACGTTTCAACATTTCCATTGCCCAGCGAGGATAAAGAGTGCATTGAATGTCACTCCAAAGCCTCGGACATTCGAGTGCGACGTGACGCCACTGCGAACAGACATAGGATATCCCAATCCAATGTGGATATGAATTCCGTTCCGCTGTATAATTATCTTCTGTACATGCAAGAAGTTCGAATATCTGCGAGAGGAGCTCCGCTGGGAGCCGGGAGATGGAGCTTAAACTGTTGTGATGAGTTTTCAGAGCTCGTATGGCTGCTTCCAAAGCTTGAATCTCTTTCTGAATATGCGCATATGCGGTATTTCTGGCTTCCAATGGACTGAAGGCCGACACGCGTGCGTATTTTGAGATACCTGGTGTTGTCAGCAATTTCTGTTATTCAACGTTGAATGACGAAAATAGGGAAGAGATCACATACTGGTAGTATCAGCCATGTTGGTATGGACGAGGTGCATATCGAAAGTCTTTTTGGTGGCGTTGAATATATCCGCATCCAGTTCTAGTCTGAGTTAGTCTTGCGATCCAATGAAACTTCATGACGTGGTTTGCTGTCCACACGCAAAAGGCGACGGGTGCAATGCTAAGAATGGGGCTGGCATATCCTGGTACATCCGCGACCGTAGGCAGCAGTGGAAGACTCGGATAGCTCATCGATGATCGATGACCACTCACCCTTCTAGTACTTAGTACTACTTACTGAAGATGTCCAAGACGACCATTGTGGCTGTGCCCCTCCTTTCAGTGTTTCCTCGACCCACATGGTATGGTACAACGGGTCACAGGTACGCGCACATCCATACAATTCTTTGATACAATGTTGATATGTTGCGTGATATCTAGACCGGTGACCGATCCCTTCTATGAGGCAAACCTCGATAGAGGGACCGGTAAATCTGAGTTTGAATTCACGTTTGACGACAAGTTGATCGAGAAAGTACCAAAAATAGTACCGGAAAGTTCCTATTTTCCTTTTTGAGTATATATCTTACCGGAGATAAGTCACGGTGCTTGCAGCAAGTCACGTTCACCGCGTCGAGTCTGTTGATTGACTTGGCTGTCGTTAGTAGCCAGTGCTATGGAGACAGGCGAAGGCGCCAGCAGATTGAAATCCAAGTCCCAAAGCGCCGAAGGAATCGAAGCAGCATTCACCATAGGTGTAGACTCAGAAAAGCTTTCAAAGAGCAAGTCATTTTCGCGAGGGCTCGGCAGTGTTAGACTGTCCACGGTCCGGTCCGGTTCAGGTTCTGGCCATTCTGGCCAGAACCTGAACTTGAACCTCGAGGTTTGGTCCAGCAAATCCCAAACCTTGACCTGAACCTCAAGGTTCAGGTTCAGCAGGTTCAGTTCCAGTTCAAACCTCAGTTCAGTTATAAAAAACCAAAATTGTGTATAACATCATGCAGAACTCATATATACATGGTATATACTTACCCACTGATACCTAGGGGTACTTATTCAAGAGGGTGGCTAATCCAGCACATGGGTGGTGTTGTTGTTATACCATGCATGTGGTGGGCTCAGCAGGCACGAGCAGTCGGTTGGTGTTGTGGGTGGTGACATGGCTGTAGTTAGTACTGTGCTTCAGCTGATGGTGATCATTGACCAGGTGGTAGTGGTGAATCATGGATGCTGGCTCAGCATCATGGGTGGTGATATGGTTGGCATAGCAGCTGGTTAACATGCACAATAGCTCAGCAGGCATGAGCAGTCAGTCAGTGTCGTAGGTGGGAAGGGGATGTGGCTGCCCTGCTCATTGTCATGCCATGGCAAAAGTGGTGGACGGTGGGTGTCCTGCTGTTTCTGTAGGCATTTGCTAGGTGGCAGGGTGACAAGAAGATGTGCAACTGCCCTGCTTGTTGTCGTGATGTGGTGAAGGTGGCAGAGCCTGCTCATCACTGTTGTAACAGCTTTACTATTCTCTAGTTACGTCTTCTGTTCTGTCTTCATAGGCATTCAAACTGGTTGCCTAAATCACAAGAGCCCCGCTATACGGTCAGTCACTTGTTCTGCTTGAGCCCCGCTATATGGATAGTCACAAGTGTTGTCAGGGCTCCACTATACAGTAGTCACTGATATTGGTTCGGCTGAGTTAAGTCTCTCGCAAGAGCACTTAGTTTGAGAGTGGATCAATGAGCAAGAAATAGGTTATTAGCCTAGGTCAAAGCTAAAGAATACAGTTTGTACAGAAGGTTTATATATTAATGGGTCTGGCACACAGACCAAGTCGATCTGAGATAAGATGTCATAGGTAATGAGTCAAGATGAGTAATCATGAGAGAAATAGTCTATAAAGGGAAAGTCTGCAGTCAGGCTGACTGAGAGCACAGTAAGTATGTCATATGGGATGAGTCAAGAGTGATCGAATCGGAGCAATGAGTAAAAGAGATATTGTAATAGTTCAGAGTAAGGAAAAGTCGTAACAACTGTGACGTGGCAAAAGTGGTGGAAGGTGGGTGCTGTTGTCTCCTTGTCATTGGAGACAGTGGCACAATGGGTGTGGCAAATGAGGTGGGCAGTCATGGCATGGAGGAGGAGGCTCATTACTGGGGGGATGGTGGGTGCAACCATCTCATCCTTGGATGCATGGTCTGGCACAGGGGATCAGAACATCAATTAGAGGAATGAGCGGAGGAAGGGGGATGTACCTCAGAATCCTCTAGATGTTGGCGAGCATCTCATTTACATTGTTAAATGTGGTGTGGCTTCACAAGATGGTATGAGTATGCTAGAGGGCCGCATGGCAACTGCGGATGTGAGTGGTGGGGGTGATGGTGGAAGGATGACAGATGGACTTTGATGGATTGTGATGTGGCATGCCAGCATGGCATCAGAAATTGCTGAGGTGTCACATGGTTCACAAGAAGGTTCAAGGTTCCAAACCTTCAGTCCAGGTTCCATCAGTCCCTGAACACAAACCTCTGAATAGGATTCAGGTCCGATGGATTGGCAGACCACACCCCAAACCTCAGGTCAGGTCCAGGTTCAAACCTGATTCTCACAGTTCGAGAACCTGAGCATGAACAGTCTAGGTGGTGTCCAGAATTTGCACTGATATGTGGGTACATACTGACCAGTATGCAGAGCAGGAACTGGAGGAATGACTTGAGAGAAACAGGCTGAAATATTCTCATGAATCTCATGAGGAGGAAGGAGCCAACTAGAATCTTGTTGCCAAGTGTCAAAACAATAGAGATTTGGAGTAACTGGGTCTGATAATGCAACTGGCTGTGAGGCATTGATCAGTGGTGATACAGCAGGTTGACGGAGAGAGAAAGATATCAAATTCTTGTTCCATAGGTGTACTTTCTTAGTTTCTTATCCTCTTGGCCTGCGTGAACCTCCAAGGTACTGGTTGGGAAGATTGAGATCCAAAGCTGCACAGAATTTCGGACTTGTGTGGAGGACTGAGGGGTGGGACGGGAGGTCCATAGTAGTTTGTAATCAACTGGATTTCATTACACATGGCCATCGATGCTGTGCAATGAGATGTGAGTCAGTGTTGATGAGCATGATGATGAGCTCATGACAGATTCAACAAGTTGGCACAATAACGTGACCTAACTCTGGTAGGATATATACTAAAAAAGGAAGATAGGAACTTTCTGATGCTATTTTTGGCCTTTTTCAATCATCTTGTCATCAATAGTGTTTGAAGGTCCAGTTACACAACCACAAATTAACTGTAACCTAACCTAACCTTAACCGGTCTTTAACTGGACCACGGTTAAGGTTAAAGCAAATTTGGGGCAGAAGCAGTTAAGGTTAAATGATTTCACAGAATTCTCTTAACTGAAAATTAACCAGTTATAACCAGTTATAACTGGTCAATTGATATTTCAACAATATCCAGGGGTTACACCCAAAAAAACCTTCAAAACCGATGAAAAATGGCCAAAAATATTGAAATTTGTATATTTTTGGGGGTTTTCTTTACATTTCTTATGGATAATGACCTATAAAATATTGCATGCATAGACTAATAACTGTATTCTATCAAAATACATCAATTAAAAATGGATTTAACCAGTTAAGACCAGTTAAAAATCCTTAGCTGGTACTACAGTTAGGTTAACGTAAATTGAGATTTGCAATTAATTTTAACCAGTTAAGACTGGTTATGGTTAGATTATAGGATATTTTGGAGTTCCCTCTAACCGGTTAAGGTCCGGTTAATCCAAAAAGGCAATTTAACTGGACCTAACTGGACCTTCAAACACTACTCCTGAGGAGCTCATAGGGTTATACAAATGAGGCCGAGTACTCAATACATATTGCTATGTCTTTCAAGTTACCACCTCAATCAGAAACCCTGTGTTCCTCTGCAAATCATTGAATGACTCTCTCACAAGCTTGAAAATTCAATCAGAGGGATTTTCATGTTTCTGTGGGATAACTGGGGGGTGTGCTGCAGTTTTCAATGTTGGCTGGACCACAGCTTTGAGGCCAGACAACTCTCTGCAAGCCGGGTTCATGTACCCCTCATATCGTGAAAGCTTTTCAAGTTCTCTACCACTGCCATGATGACCACACAAGAAGAAAGAATAGTTTTCAAGTTTGGATGCACAATCCAATGCTTTCTATACACATTGCATCATTCCAACTCCATTTTTTACCCAAGTTTTCCATATCATTAGGAAGAGATTTCTATCACCTATATATTAGTATAATACTCCTTACTATACATTGGACTGTTCATGAAATATAAGGCTGCAACTGCTCATGGTTGTTTATTTATTGGCTTTCAAAATTTTGGAAAAAAAAGTTGGGTCCCACCCTAAGTTCCGCAACTAGCTGTAATCAACAATTGATATGCTGGGACACCCATGCAAAATAGGACTCAAAGCACAGCAAAGACGAAGCCATGAGAGCCATTTTCTCCTGAAGGATTTTGGGTGGTTGAGTGATCTGATGCCAGTGTATGGTGGACAATGAGCTGTCTCCGCAGGCAGTGTGTCCAAATCAGAAGGTTTTTGTGAGTCTTGCTGTTTCTCAGGCAGGATAGAATTGAACAAAGGGACTCCCCACAGCGCCTGAAGGTTTCCAATCTCATTCTCAAGCATTTTAGCTATGAACATCAAAAAACAGTTGATCAACATGCAGTGAGCCACTCATGAGTTCTTTCTGTCATCAGCCTTACCTTCTGAACAGAATCCTCTTGGCCAAGTATCATTTTGTATTGTTCAGAAGTCAGGAGCAACATATGGTTGACTCAAATTCTTATATGGCTGAGAGCAGGATCCAATCTCTGCATCAATGCGAGGACTACTGGAGGGTTTCACAGGCACATTACTGGAAAGCCCATGTGATGAATGAGTAACTCTATAGACAAGGGACAGGTATCTTCAGCATCCAGTGTGGTGGAAACAACTTGTTATTTATACCTATAGATAAGGGACAGGTCTACGAGTACGATAAGTATGAGTAGGACAGTCAGAGATAAAGGATACATACATCTTCAGCGTCCAGTGTGGTGGAAACGACTGAAGATGGAAGCTGTCAAAAATCCCCATATAAAGTATAGTCATGTGATGTGTATGTAAGCGATGACAAGAAAGGACTAGGGTCCAACACATCTCCATCAGAGCAATGGAACACATGAAGTGGTAGAGAGAAGGAATGTATGTATTAAAGAGGAAAGAAAAGATTAAGGTAAACTGACGAGACTGAGAGACATATAATGCTTCTTGTGTAAAATAGGCGATAGAGGCTTTGTGAAAATATCTGTGACCATATTGAGTATAGAAACCCATGATATTGCGAAAGCACCAGAGGTAATGAGGTCTTTGATGAAATGGTGGTGGACATCGATATGCTTCGAACGAGAGTGGATGGCTTCAGAATTCACGATATTCAAAGTGCTCTGGTTGTCACAGGATGGGAAACAGAGATGGATTGGAGAGGCCAAGGATGATGAGGAAAAGTTGAATCCAGGTGCCATCCTTAAGCACATGTGCAAGCACCATATACTCCACTTCAGTAGATAACAATGCGACAGTACGTTGTGACAGAGCAGACCAAGATACCAAAGAGCTATAGAGGTAGAAGGAAAACCCAGACACACTACAATAGGAAGACTTGTTGGATGCCCAATTGGCATCAGAAAAGCCACAGTTGGTCGGGAAGAAGAGTGAGGTGGGATTGCCGACCAGCATCTGTTCAAAGTTATACTTGAGAGCAAAGTCTATGGTCCCAAGTAGGTACCTAAGACCACCCTTAGCTGCCAAGAGATGTGAACAAGTAGGGTTGGAATTGAATCGCTCAAGACCCATTGTGGCATAAGAAATATTGGGACGCATGCATATGGTGAGGTACAGCAAGGAGCCAACCAGACATTGAAAATGGACATTCACTTTATTATCAGAAGTGTCTGGTAGAGAACCAGCAGGAACCGGAGGGAGGTCATGGAGTGCGTGTCACAAGGGTATCAGAGAGGAGTGGGCATTCATGAGATTATGTGAGGTTAAGAGATTGACAATGAAAGGGCACTGTGACAGCCATAGTTTTCGTTTCGAGCAATTGTGAGTAATCCAAATGCCAAGATAGAGAGAAACCACATCCTGATCCACAACTTCAATCTGTTTGTTCATATCCATGAGGATCCAATAGTAGAGAGGAAGAGAGTTGGTTGCTACAAGGCCATTGTCGACATGAACTGGCATGAAGATGACCAAGTCTTCACCATTGGAAGGCATCAGAATAGAGGGATGAGGAGGCATGGAAAAACAGCCATAGAAGACAGCATGGTTGACTTCACAATGGATCAGTCTGATTGACTCAAGAATGCCATGTAAGAGGACATAGAACTCATAAGATGACTGTCAAAGACTGTAGACAGCACAAATGATCTGGAGAACATCAGCAGGAGTACTGTCATCAATAGATGGAACAGGAAATCCAGGGATGTACTTGCAGAAAATGACACAGTTGAGAAGGGCATGCAGGAAAGCTGTCTTGACATTGTACGTCAGAACCTCATAGTCATTCTTAGCTGCTAAGGCCAGGACGATCTGGATGCTATTAAGTTTGGCAGCAGGAGCATAGATGGTGCCATAGTCCTCAGGCCGTTGGCTGAAGCCCTGAGCAACAAGGTGGGCTTTCTCCTTACCCTTGATAATACTCCCATCCAGGTGGTATTTGGAAGCATAAACCCACCATACCCCAATGGCTTTGTGACCAGCAGGTAACTTTGCAGGCTAGAAGACACCTCAATCTATAAGACTGGTGTGTTCTTGACCCATGGCTGCATGCCAGATATCCGCATCTGAACAAGCCATAGCCTCACGGAAATTATCCGGAGGTTTCGACAAGTCAAACATGAGGTAGGTGCAATGAATTGGGCCATGCCACTAAAGACTTCTGCTCTAAGAGAATGGTGAGTTCAATGGAGGAAAAATCAAAAGGAGGGTCAGGCAGTGCAGAAGCTGCAATGGGGGCAAGGAAACCGTTGATGGCTGCAAGAGGTTGCTGCAGATGCAGGTTTGTAGGGACACCCCCATGAGAGGATTGTTTACAGAGGGCGAGGCAAGCATTGTGTTGATGAACAGTATCGTGATAGGCTTGACCTTGCTTGATAAGAAGGTGGGAGCAGACAGGACAAGGAGAGGGAGGCGAAGCAGAAGGAGTAGGCGAGACGGGGAGTGCATCGGAGGGAGTCACAGGTATTCTCATTGAAGACAACATCCCTAGAGAAATGATACTCATCAGTAATGCTCCAAATATGCCAACTGATGATATGACTGCTAAGCGGCTACACATGTATTTGCATGTTTCCCATGGTTCTGTTAGTACAGAATATGGAGTTGGCTCCATTATAAACAATATTCTATTTGGAACTGATGGTACTACTGGCTACATATGAGAGTCTGAATATCACTGGACCACCCTTTGTTCATGATCCTAGGAATAGTCACCTTGAGGGCTTAACCATTGACTTGACACCAATCATTCAATTCTTGATGGATAAGACTATTGAGGGAGCCAATAATAATATATATTCTATATCAGATGGTCTATCACCCTATCCAATGACTATTCTAAACTATGGACTTATTGAGGGCTCGGGGACTTGATATCTGAAGCAGAATGCCCAGCATCAGAGCGTGCGATGTGCGACTATGGAAGCCGTGATGCCGAGCATGTGAATTACTGAAAATAGGACGAACCCTGGAAATGGGATCTCCAGTGATTTCTGAGGGACAGGAATCGGTCCCTAAAGCTTGGAAACCTTGATTCATGGAAAAGAGGACCCTGATCGGCCCCATCAAACATTGATGCAACGTTCTGAAAAGCTTGCATGGCAACATGTCCTCAACACTCCACTCTGCAAGGGTCTGTAACCCCCTTGATGCATGGAAAACATATGGAAATGGTCTGTGGTGAGCTTTTGACATGCTTGCAATGGAGGAAACATTAGAAACTGGTTTGATTTTGGACATTCCTCATGATAAACTCTATCTATTTTATTCTTGCTCTTTATGTATAAAAACTCTCTGTCTCTATCATGTACTGCAGATTAGATTCGAGTTTACCCCAGGTTGAATTATATCTCTCTCTGTGATTGGTACAAAATGGTTTTCTAAGTCCCACACTGCACTGCCCCAATTGAAGGCAACTGGTCTTACTGCTACTGCTACTGTTACTGTCCTACTGTGTCTGAGAGGGTACAGAAGCCTTCGAGGATTACAACCTGATTTCTTATCCCTATATTGAATCACCCACTCTGGAATTCCAATGAGCTGCCCATGAGTCGAATTTCCACCAAGCCGAACATGTTGAATCACTTGGAATATAGTGGATTCGTCCCACCACCCTTTGAACTATTTGTTGAGAGGTTGTTAGAGAGTGATTGAGGTGTTTTGAGCATGGACCATAGTGTTCTTCCCATTTCCATTACTCGTCACAAACTCGCTTCTTACTGATACACCCTTCTTTATAACCAACAAAGATTGCCTCATATCGTTGAGGGCCACCCTTGATACACTATTTGAGAGGAATAATGGGGAAGCATTGACACCCCCAGACACGGAGGTGTGAAAGATCGGGCTTCTTCCTCTCGATAACTTCATAAAGAGTCAATGGTGCAGGTAGAGTCGACATAGGGGAGCAGTTGCATAGATACTGGATGGTCAGGACAGCATCACTGAGGAAAACAGGAGAAAGGCCGGCATCGGCAAGGAGTGTCTGTGCAGAGTCCTCAATAGTGCGGATGTACTGTTCCACCTTACCATTCTGCGAGTGAGCATAAGGTATGGTAACCTGAAGCTCAATACCATGAGAAATGAAATGGGCAGCGAGGCAACCTTTGGAAATCTCCTGTTAGGACAACTACTTAACTATCTTCTCAAAGCATAATCCAAAGACTATGCTGAGAATCAAGCATTGTGGGCTCACACATAGATAAGCTTAGAGAGGGAGAGGATGGGAGAGGAAAGTGCCAGTTTATATTGACTTTAGATATCACCACAGTCAAGTGGGAATCCTAAGAGAATAAGACTAGAGTTTACAGGCTTTGTGCTACTCTATATATACTATACTAGCCCAGGCTTATCATCCAATAAGATATGGTCCAGATATCCTCCAATGAGATATGATCCTGCTATCAGATGAGTCAGAAATAAGAAGATAGGAAGATAAGAAGATAAGAAGATAAGGTGTGAAAGAAAGAACATATAAAGAAATAGCTGAGTAAGAATATAGTTTGGCTGAATAAGGATAAGGTTTGAGTGTAAGCAGTATGAAGTAATGGCTTGGCATTGAGTCAGCAGTGTGGAGTAATGCCAAGCAACTGTCAAACCTTATAA
>Ga0307516_10005467_pt1 | contig 15183 bp, 12 predicted proteins | sample 19_EM_MG_FD_203310 | JGI IMG/M metagenome (GOLD analysis project Ga0307516, IMG submission 203310) | Populus trichocarpa ectomycorrhiza microbial communities from riparian zone in the Pacific Northwest, United States - 19_EM | ecosystem: Host-associated > Plants > Roots > Unclassified | place...
TCCAGGTGCTTGCTGGTGAAATGCCATTCCGCGGTGTCCAACAATCGGCGTTGGCGTACCACGTACTCCGTGGAATGCGTCCAACCAAGCCAGAGAACGCTTCCGATATCGGATTTTCAGATTCGTTCTGGGCGTTCATCGAAAACTGCTGGGATAGCACAATGGAGTCGCGACCGAATGTCGGGGAGATTGTAACGCGCCTTAGGGATGCATCAGTCGGCTGGGGCGGATTGATGCCACCTCGCTCCCAGGTCTGGGGTGTCGTTTCCGGTCACGAGAAGATGTCAGACTTCAAGTACGGTGAGTTCCGGTTTTTGATCTTCCTTTGATATGGACCACCGAGCAACAGCACAGATGGAATCGTTCAACCGCCTTCGAGCATTTCGGTGAGCCCCGCCGAATCGCAAACCACCCACGGGTTATTCACCCCCGAGAACACACCGCCCGTGGTGTACACCGAACTGCCACGAACGGAATCTCAGGAGGCCGTCGGCGTGCCTTTCGAGGAGCCACAGCCTGAGTCTTGGGGCTCCCCGCAGTCGCGATCAGAGGGGTCGCGTGGTTCCCCTCATACACAGAATATTTCCTCACACCCCAACCAGAAACGGAAAGACCTTGGACACTACGTATGGAAAGTCCTCGGGTTCTTTGGTCTCTCGCGCTGAGCTCTCGCGCCTGGCACATGTGTTTAGTTATTTCGTACACCAGCCCTGCCCTACCGCTTGTTTTTCCTCTTCGTACCATGCTGCTTCAGGAAGCTCATCCATGACACGATGTAGTCTAGTGGTTGTAGTTGGGGTCGCGTATCGGAGGCGAGGTGGTTGCTAGTCAACCCGATGTAATCTGTACATACCAATATTATATCATCAACTAAAGTCGTAGCTACGTTAGCTTTCGGTGGCCGTGGGTTTGGGTCAACACAAGGGCTGTACAGCTCCAATGGGCTATCCACCCCCAGAAAATGCCAGTCATTCAGTTTACTGAACGTTTAGCACCCGCACTGCATAGCCGCCTACCACACATTAGCAACCCGAGTAGCCCCGCTCCTAACCTGCCGAGGCGTCAGACCCTTTCTCGATTACGAAGGGAGCAGTTTCGAAAAATCAGATAGTGCATTATGATGTTTTTGAGCCCCCGAACAACATATTTAGGTCTTGAACAATGTATTTTGGCCGTTGGCCGTTCGAAAACCACCAGACATGAACATGAGCTCGCAGAGTTCTACATCCGCCCCGGGCATTCATCAGGAAAAAGGGGACTGCCTTATGAACCCCGTTTGGAACTGTAAGGGGCTATTGACTTAATGAAAGTATATATACACCGTGCGTCTTCGTAATAGACTGCGGAGTTCACATAAGGTGTTATCTAGATAATGGTAGGGTCATTGTCCATACGAAATACCAGATACACGATGACGCGTCTCAAGACTGGACAGCATGATATGAGACCGGACGACACTTCATGAGACCGGATGATGCGTCATAAGGCCGCCAATGCCAGGCGATACATTATAAGGTCAAATGACGTGTCATGATGCCCAGCACCATGTTGTAAGGCCCAGCCACACGTTATTAGGCATAGCTAAAGCTAACAAGGTTATACAATGAGGAATGATGGGATATATTGCGGGGGGTGGGCATACAATGAGGAGCGAGGGATTATCACACGGAGCGGGGGGTTATGACAAGGACCGCGAAGTGATAACGGGGGACAAGGGCTCATTGTGCAAATCAGGACTCGTTATATTATCCTGCGCCTGTTACGAAAAGCAAGGCCTTATTTATTTGATGAGGGGTCTGTTTTGAATACGAAGCACTATAATTACATTGGAGGGATTAATATTACAGTAGGTTCGTCGGGACACAGTAGGGGAACGCTAGAGATGCACAACAGGTGGGGTCAAGAAAGCGGGTGGCCAAGTCTGTCAAGAAAGGTGCGGTCAATGTTCGGAATCAGCGGAGACATCAAGACATTCAACGGCGGCGGATCGGGACCGGGAACTTCTTTTTGGCAGATGCGGGAGGTTCTTCATTGTCCGTGAAGGGGTTGGATTCATCGCCTTCTAGTTCTTGAGTGTTTCTTGGAGCGGGTTGACGGGCGGTATGACTGCGGGTAGTCCTTGGTGGCAGCATGTCTTGTGCGGATATAGCGGCTGCAAACGCGTTAGTTCTGAACCACTTTGAGATGGCCGTCGTACCCTTTTTCCTCTTGGCAGGTGCTGTGAGTGTTGTTGCGTGAGGTTATCAGCGTTAGAACGCAAAGAGATTAGCCGAGCGAACCTTTACTCTTGACAGGTGGGATCTTCAATTTCAGAACTGGGAGCCCGATATCTTAAAGGTGAGTGACAGAAATACCGAACCTATGGGGTAACGTGCCTGTCGTCTGGGTGGGCAGCTTTGATGAGGTTCCTGATGCCAAATGTCATGAGTTGGGCAAACGGCGGTGGAACGTGGAACAAGACCGTACTGTGGTCCTCATTTGGAACGGAACCTAGGACAATTGTTAGCTGCTAATGAGACCGGCGTGCTTAGGTGACCTACTCGTTGAAGCTCTTGCCTGTTTTTCGATTTTTGATTTCCACCATGCTGTGAAGAATGTCAGCGATTGTTCGTATCCAAAGCAACGAGGCCACTTGCCGATGCGACCGAGATTGTCGTTGTAGTATTTAACACCTTCGTCCTCGTACATATTCACGATTCTGAGGAGTTCTGTGGCTATTTCACCGAGGCCGGCATCCATAGCATTCGTAGCATCTAAAGGATCATTCGCTGTGAGTGAAGCAGACAACTTGGTGTCAGCACGGATAAACTCACATTCACTGATCTCTTCACAGGTAGCCTCCCACGAATCTAGATTATATCATTCAGCATTAGGTCAATAGAATATTATCAGACTCGCCATGGTCAATGAGATCTGGGGGCGTTACAGCTCGCTTCTTCCTGGCCGTTCGTTTCTGTCTCGCTGTATCTGTGGGATCAGAATGTCAGCCAGTGATCAGCCAGTCCAGATAATGGGGGATGAAACAAGCCCTCGTTATCGGTGTTACTATGGACACCGGGGTTATCGCCATTGCCATCGTCGTCCGAGTCTTGGGCTAGGTTGTGGCGTGAGCATGTGTCTGCAACACTATAAACTTGTGACACTTACTGCTTGACCTCCGCCTTAGCCTCTTTTTGGATTGGGGAGGTGGTTCTGTCAATGTAGCACCTCAATCTCACGCACACCAGGTGTCAAACAGCAACAACATACCTTGTGAAATTGAGCGACGAGACCGAGAACTGCTCTGGGATCCATTCGCATTGGTTTGATCTAAGGTGTGGAATGGCGTCAGTGCTATTGGGTGTAGAGGTAAATGAACCCCACCTTTGCTCCTCGTGTTCTCAGTAGTTTGAGCACGACCTCGGGCGCGTGGGGTGGCGACTGCGGGCGGAGCAGGTGGTCCGGGGTCCACTTGTGCGAGACCCTCTCGTTCTCGTTGTTTTGCTTCGAGCTGCTTGATCCGCTCCTTACGCTTGTCGGCCGGTCTTTCCTCTTCATATTCCCTTTTCCCGAAGAAGATCCTGACAAAGCGTCACTGTTGAACGCAGCTACAGAACGAGGCATGTGTTCCACTTACTGATTCCAAAAGTCTAGGGTTTGAGCTGCCCATTCGGTCTCCATCCTGAGCGTGGCAACAACGTCGTGGTACAGTTCTGACAGGTCAATGGTGCCTAATTCACGGGTAAAGCATCCACCATCGTGAACAGCAAACACGGCCTGTAAGACGTTGGTTAGATATCTCGGTTAGAAATGAAGCACGATGCCGCACCAGGGTCGCAAAGTATGCGATCGTCTCGGGCGTTATCTTGGTGATCCCGTTTATTTCAGCGTTTGACTCTTTTTGGGTTGCAGAGCATGACCGAGCGTCCGGGTCAGGGTATGTCCATGCACGTCCTGCAGACGGACTGCACAGGATGGTAATTCCACACTGGGTTCGGAATGAATTAGGGACCGAGCAGAAATAATCGAAAAGTTGTACCCGAAGGAGAGTCTCGCTCCTGAACAGGCCAGGGAGCTCGTTGTCATCCTCAATCATGCTTTCGTCATACAGGATGGCTGGCCAGGCGCCGGACAGCAACAGCTTGATGTTGCCCCGCTCAACTTGCTCACGATAACTAGATATGTCTGTGAGCCGTCTATCTGAGTTACTTGTATGCAAAGGTGGCTTACAATTCTGGATCTTCAAGGTATTTTTTGCGTTCTTCCAAAGGCAAGAGGAACCGTGCTGTACACTCCGACTTGATACCACACTCGGCCTTGGAGATTGTTGCTGGCATTGACCAACCGCGTTTCTTCGCATCATCGTGGGAGAGGACAAAGATATCGCGTCGGATCGCATTTGCGTCAGCATTACGCGCGGCATGTGCACCTTGCACAATCTGTAACCAGCGAGTGTCAGCCGCGCATATAGTCACACGAAAGATAAGTATGGGGTGTCATTGTTCCTCGCCTTTCTGATTTTGGAGATGAGCGGACTAGAGTCTTTATTCGCCCGCTTGACATCGCGGACGATTGCCGGAAATCGAAGAAGTACCGCCTGGACAGCCCGTTTCATAGTTTGATATTCCATGGTGTTGCCTTCCCTAAACAACCTCGTCAGCGGTACACAGAGGGATAGATGAGACACGAGACATACTTGTGCTCCTCCAGGCGTCGGTGGAAGTAAGCCATGTTGCTTTTGCCTGGGTCTGAGATACCGTTGATCTCGTTGAGGAGCGCTTCCGACATCATTTCGCGGCAATGGAACGCGGTCGCGAGGGAACCGAATCCCAGAATGGTCCTTTGCATGCGCTTCCCAAAAATGCCATAATTGCAATTCCTTGGCGGGGGGTTTTTATCCCACCTGATAGATTTCTGTCAGTGCACGAAGGGTACTCGCGTTCGACTACGTACCCCTTGGTTCGCGTACCGAGCGACATAAGGCTAAACGCTTTTTTTGGTGCCTTTTTCCCCGTGCCTTCCTGCGATCTTCGGACGCGTACCATGATGGGAATCGGGATAGATTCTCGAGCTGAGATCGGGGTGATCAGAGCCGAGGAGAGTGAGCTGGAGGGGAAGAACGACTGAGGGAGGGCAAGATGGGTGAAGGGGGGAGAGGTGAGAGAGAGGAAAAGAGCGACGGTGGGAGTGACGTGACGGAGTTAGGAAAAACGAGAGAAACGCGAGGTCACAGCGGGAGGAAGGGCACATCCGCCGATCGGAACGACTAAGGCCCGGTTCATCGACATTCGGCCCCGGACTTGGCCACCGTTCAACCAGAATACAGCATTTTGGTATAGGAACGTTATATACATCTAATAAACCATGTCAAAATCCATCCGAGGGCCCAGTGATCCCGGGATAAGTGAAGTTGTTCCGCCGTTGCAGAAGTCACTACGAGGCGCTGGAACACGTAGGGAAACCCGTAAACGGTTCGCGGCGGGCTGAAACATTGCGACAGGGTGAGCGTTGGGGTTCTGCACAGACTAAAACAAGAGCGGAGGGGATATTACGCGTACCAGAAAGTTTGTTGTGCTTGATCGTGGCGGGTGGTGGCGGAAATTGGTCGATTTCCGGAGATTTGATGAGCGGTTCTGCACAAGATTCAATGGCCGGGTATGAGGGAGTGTTCTACACAACCTGAAGTGTTTGTTGGGCGATAACCGAAGTGGGTTGAGGTTTGAGCTCAGGAATGATCGAGGGCGGGAGGCAAGGACTGTTTGGCGTAAACTAGAAACTCCGGAGCTCGCGTTGAGCTGAAACCTTACCGCATAGTCAGTGGCGTGATCTTCCATGGAACAAATAAAGATTGGGGGTGAAAAACGAACCAGAAATCCCGACAGACCTACCCCGGCGGTGGCAACGAAAATCGGTCGATTCCAAGCGATTTGAAGGCCGGCTTCACTTGAAAGTCGAGGAACGAGTGTGAGGGAGTGTTGTGCGTGGACTGGAGGTGTTCTTTGAGTGGCGTTTGAAGCGGTTTGGATGTGAGAGTGATTGAAGAGGGAGGGAGGGGACTATTTGGCCCAATGCCGAAGATTCAGAACTCGGAGTAAGCTGAAACTCTGGGACGACGTCAGTAATGCAGTCCTATATGGAATAAGATGAGATTAAAAAGGAAAAACGCACCAGGGACCCAAGGTGCGCCCATCCCAGCTGATCCGCCGCGATCGGTTCATTCCGAAGGATTCCGACGGTCGCCCGACGCGAAACATCGTAGATAGGGCGAGTAGAGTATTGCTGAATGGAGGAGAGTGTTGCTGATGCAGTGTTTGATGTGCTGGGAGCGCAGGCGGGGGTGGCGAACGCACCGGCGTTGCCCTCTACCCAGGAACCGCTGACCGGGTGGGGCCATCCTTCGGGGACCTTGTAACATATGGTGTTGTTATGGGGGTGGGAGAGGGGGGGTCGAGTGCGCGGGTGACGATACCGCCCGACCCTCCGCTCTGGAAAGCGTGGGTGAGCATAGCGACAGTTGAGAGGGACGGGTTGGAGTGGTCGTGAGTCCAGGAAGTGGGGGTTTTGGCCGAGATCCTCCAAGCGGTACTACCGTTCTTGGGGCGAGCGGGCGTGCTAAGTGGCGGCGAGGGAAACGAGACGAAGCTGTGGCTTCGGAGACACGTGCCAAACCACGCGCGTCGAACGGACACAAGGCAGTGGACCCGCTTCGGCCCGATTCGGCCAAGCCACTGACCCCCCACGCGCCTCCCATCCGCGCCCTTGCCTCCCGTTTTCCTTTACCGTCACGAGCAGAAGCATGGACTCCCGTGTCACTCCTGACAGTGTAGAGAAGGTGATCACGCAACCCAGGAGACCCCACTCCGCTCGTGGCTTAGGTCTCCTGGTGCTGCCTTTCTCCACTCTGGGTACTTTTTTTTTCGCGTTTTCTCGATCGTTTCAACCATCGCTGACCTCCTGTGCAGGTATCATCTATTCGGACATCGGAACCTCCCCTTTGTATGTCCTGAACGGTATCTGGCCAGCTGATGGACCGGCGCCCCCCAAAGAAGACGTTGTCGGAGGCATCGGCGCAATCGTGTGGGCCTTGACGTTGATGCCGTTCTTGAAATACGTCAGTGCGCCCTACCTTCGGTTCGAAGACTCTCGCTTGAACACTCGTTCCAGGTCTTCATCTGCTTGCGCTTTGGTACCGGGGAGGGAGAGGGAGGGAGTTTCGCCCTGTTCCAAGGGTTATATCCTCCCCCCGTTCACATTTTCTCCCCCTCGCAACTCAATTACCCTCATCCTTCCGTTTCACAGCCACGAAGCAGATCGATAGGTCCGCCCCCGCCGTTCGTCAGAAGAAAACCGCTGTGCGAGGAAAGGGTGGTCTTGCTCGCGGCACTGGTTGTGTAAAGCCCAACGGTACGATCCGACGTTCCGATTCCAACCCCAAACAGTCCGCCCCCGAGCCCGCTCCCCTCGAGCCATCAAAGAAACGTCTGGTCATCGAACAAGGACCTACTCCTCTCTACTCCTCCGATGAGTGCCGACTCACCGACCTCGACACCTCCAACGGTTTTGTTGAGTCTGACTACCATCCCGATCGCCAATCTCCCCCTCCCGTCCCCCACAACTCCTTCTCCCTCACATTCTCGACCTCACAAGACTCCAAGAGCGACTCCTCCAGTTCAACCGATCCTTCGCTCGAACTCACCGACACCGATCACTGCCATGCACACCTCGCTCTTCTCTATGGCTTCCCACCCCATACACCCCCCCCCCCCCTTCTTCGCCAAGATTCTTCGCAACAGAAGGTCGACGTCTCGAAGCAGTACCAGTCCGGCGTCATGATGGCCGCTCAAAGGATCAAAGCCAACTTATGCAAGGAGGAACCCGGGCGATCGTCTTTCGCTCACCTCAACCAAGCCGTTTCCAAGCAACGCAAACCCATCCCTGGTTGGACTGACAGCAGTGATAGCTGGCGCGCCGAGGTCTACTCCTTCGCCGAGCCTCGCGATCACTCCCTCCCCGTCGATGACAGTGAGGATCCCAAGCGTGCTTACAAGGGTTTCGTCACCTCCTTGCAACGCCTCGGTCATGTCTATTCGACCCTGGGCACCGAGTACCAGGTGCCCCAGCCCCCCTCTGATGAACCCGCCTCTCTCCCTCGCAACAGGACTGTCGACAAGCTCTACTCAAAGTACAACCTCGCTTTCGCTCGCCGCTCCGAATCGCACACCTCGATGCACTCTTCCTCATCTGTTCTCTCCATGGCCCGCTCGCTGCCGACTACCGTTGCCCCCATTGTCAAGAAGAAGGAAGTCCCCATCTTGAAGAAGGGTGCCGAGGGCAAGCTCCTCATCCTAAAGCTTTATAGCCTTGTTCAGTTTTGGTTATTAGTAGGGGTTCATAGTTGACCATTGTATTAGTCTCTTCATTGTCCTTCCTTGTAGCTTTGGCACATAATTTGGCTTGAACATGTTGATGAAGTAGCCTGTGGCCGTCTCATTCGGTTGCAAGTGTCACAGTCACGTCACACAAAAATTTTCTTCCAGAGGGCACCCATCCCCTTGATCCGAGCACATCCCTATCATGCTCGCCTGTCCTGGTGAAGGATGCAAATTCAGGGCAAAAAATGACAGATCCCTCAGCACACATGTCAGACAGTGCCCAAAGGCTGCAATTGGACTTGCCTCAGTTGCTGAACGGGTTGAACAGCATGAGGCTGATCAACGGCAGGCAAAACGGCGTAGGGTCTCTTCAGCTGAGCCCTTGGAGGTTGTCACAGAGGCTGAAGAAGCTATGGATGTCGATTCTGAAGTGAGTCTTACAGATGATGCACCTGAAAATAGATGTCTCATTACAATTATCTTATCAGAATGACAGCCAATCTGAGAGAGACCCTCCACCTTCTGCAGAGGTCCACCTGTCCTCTGTTGATGCACCTATACCCTCCACAAGCCGTTATGGTCGTATACGCCAGATGCCATCAAGATATCAAGATATGGAAATTGACTCACATGAGATTGGACCAGGTCTCTCCCACATCCCAAACTCCAAGGCACTAAGGCAACAGGAGAAGGAGGCAGAGAGGCGTGAGGAGTATCTCTCCCCAACACCCCCTCACTTCCCAACACCTCCAGTTGAACTTGAGATGTTTGAGACTGGAGAAGATGAGTTTGGGCGTTTCAGAATCTATCATCAACTCCCCACATCAGAACTCTCCAACACACCCCTACCAGACCACAATGAATTTGCTGAGTCTGGAGAGACCTACCCTGGTCATCCAGGAGATATTGCTTCTGGACTCAAGATTCCCACTACATTCACAGCAGGTCTATCCAGTTTGATAGACCTGTTCATGAATGCAACTGTAGCTCTCCTTATCCAGTGGTTCTGTTCAGGAACTGGCCAAAAGTCTACAGCTGATGTTCAATGTCTGATTGATGAAGTCATCTTGCATGAGGACTTCAAGGCTGAGGACCTCCAAGGAGTCAAACTGACCCAGGAGTTGAAGAAGCTGGATACTTTTGAGTCAAGTCTTAAGGATCAGGGTTGGAAGAAGGGGAGTGTAAAGATTTCTGTTCCATGTCCCAAGAATAAGGTCCCTGAGCATGAAGCTATGGAGTTTGAGGTTGGGGGCCTTCTTTACCGGGATTTGACAACAATCATCAGGAATGCCTGCCAGGACGAGGTGACAGAACCCTTTCACACAACTCCCTTCAAGGAGATGTGGAAGCCATCAGATGATGCACCACCAATTCGACTGTATGGAGAGGCCTACACATCAGATGAGATGATTAGTGCCTATGAGGAGGTCCAGAACATCCCCCCTGATCCAGCTTACCCTGATGTGGAGAATGTTGTGGTTGAACTGGCACCTTACTCAGATGGTACAATGCTTGCACAGTTTGGAACTGCATTTCTCTGGCCACTCTATATATATTTTGGCAACCTCTCCAAGTACATTCGCTGTCAACCTTCCTCCCATGCAGCACATCATACAGCCTACTTTCCTTCAGTATGTCCCACCCATACTGTGCTGCCTTTTGGTCATTTGCTAACCAACATGTGATATAGCTCCCTGACTCATTCAGGGATTGGTACCTGGACAAATTTGGTGTTGTTCCATCTGATGCAACTATCACACACTGCAAACGAGAGCTTATCCAGGCACTCTGGCTCCTGATCATCAATGCCCCTGACTTTGTGGAAGCTTATCAAAATGGAATCTTTGTTCTCTTTGCTGACCAAGTTATCCATCGGGTATTCCCCCGGTTCTTTGCATACATGGCTGACTATCCAGAAAAGTAAGTTATTGGTTTTGTGCACCTTGAATTTGTATTAATATGTTTACCAGAGTACTCTTGGCATGTGTGCGGAGTCTTGGTGCCTGCCCATGTCCACGGTGTCTCATCAGGAAAGAGGAAATCTCAGCTCTGGGAACCAAGGATGATGAACAAAGGAGGGCAAATCTTCGGACTTGTGATCATATCTACCAGCATAAAATCGAGACTGCACGGAAGATTATCTATGAAAAGGGGTATGTGGTCAATGCAAAGGCTGTTGATGCTGTAATTGGAGAAGAATCATTTACCCCTACAAAAGTAAGCCAGAATTGGTGTTGGTGTGAGCATATTACTAATTATATTGCAGAGTGCATTCATTTCTGCCCTTTCTGAGTTTGGGTTGGATTTTTTTTCACTCTTTGTTGTGGACCTCATGCATGAGTTTGAGTTGGGGGTTTGGAAGGCAGTGTTCACACACCTTGTTCGGATCCTTCATACTCAGGGTGCAGATATTATTGCAGAGTTTGACCGCCGGTAAGTAAAGCATCTCCTTTACACAATTTCCCAGTTTTTAACAATGGTATAGGTACCGGCAGGTTCCAACATTTGGTCTTGACACAATCCGTAAATTCTCCAATAATGTCTCAGCAATGAAAAGGCTTGCTGCACGAGACTTTGAGGACATTCTACAGGTATGTTTATACGCCATGAAGTTATGTATTTTCAGCAGGCTCACAGATTGCAGTGCATCATCCCAGTGATTGAGGGTCTTTTACCTGAGGAGGATGAGAAGGATGTTTTTGACCTCATTTTCCTTCTTTCAACCTGGCATGCCTATGCCAAACTCCGACTCCACACTGATCACACACTTGCATCATTTGATGCTCTGACCAAACCCCTTGGGGATGCCCTCCGTCACTTTGCTGGGGAATTCAGTGATCGTTTTGAAACCAAGGAGCTGCCAAAAGAGGCTGATGCCCGGAAGCGACGTGCAGCCAAGGGTAAAAACAAAGGCAAGGCAACAAGACATAAGGCTGCACCTGGTAAAGTGAGGTTCAACCTCTCCACATATAAACTCCATGCTCTTGGAGATTATGTGAACACTATCCGTCGGCGGGGAACAACTGATTCATATAGTACACAAATGGTGTGTTTTTTTTTCTTATTGCTAATACAACTTTCCAATCTCCTTGTTAGGGAGAGTGTGAACACAGACGTGTAAAGCGCTTCTATGCTCGCACAAACCATCGACTGGTTGCCAAATCAATCAGTAGCCAAGAAGCACGTCAACGGTTGGTCAAGAGGCTTACAAAGACAAAGAAGAAAGTTGCTAGTTCCACTGAGGAGGCCATGCCAAACATTTCACCAACTTCAAACTATATCATTTCAAAGCCTTGGAAGGAGAGCCAGAATGCTCGTAGTTGGATGGTTGAACATGAGGAAGACCCATTAGTTAAGGCAAGTAGATGCAAATGTTCCTTGTCCAGAATCTCCTAACCATACTTTTAGGACTTTGTCTGGAACCTCAAGAATCATGCCTTGTTGCAGTTGCTGGTTGATGATGAACCTAGCAGAGAAGATATTCTTAACACTGATATTGACAAGAGTGGAAGGGTTTCAACTCACAAGACTCTGCGGATCAACTACACAACTTATGACCTCCAGAGGCGTTCAGATGTTGTTAACCTCCGCACAAGACCTGATATCATGGTTGTTGCCCCTGAAGATGACCATTCCCACCCTTATCAATATGGTCGCCTCATCGACATCTTTACAGTTCCTGTTCACTATAAAGGGAAAAAGAAAATCAGTGGACCCAAGAGACGAGATCCAAGTCCTGTGGGTACGGTGGTTTGAACAAGATCCTGACCATGAAGATGGATTCTCTCATCTTCGAATCCCACGACTACAGTTTGTCAACTCGGACAATGTGGCTGAGTGGCATGGTTTCATCTCACCATCTGATGTCCTGCGTGCTACCCATACAATTCCTGCCTTTGCATGGGACCTTATGGACCCCCAGCCTTTTCCTGAAGATTCTCATGCAACCCGGTTCCTCAAAGAAGACTGGAACTACTACTATGTGAACATGTAAGGTCTACTTCATTGATATCACCCATTTGATCTGATCTGCCAGCAACAGTTTTGTTGATCGTGATATGTTCATGAGATACCGAGGTGGGGGTGTTGGACACCTCTACATGCAGGCAGTTGAAGTTTGGCTTGCTGAGACAGGGTGGGGTTCAAATGATACCCTGGCATCTGCAGGTGAGGATATCAACTTGGAGGAAACCACAGAGGATTTGGAAGGTGTGGAGGATTTGGAAAGTGGAGATGATTTGAAAGGTGCAGATGGAGAAGGTGCCACAGAGGGTTCAGAAGGTGCAGAGGGTTCAGAAGGTGCAGAGGGTTCAGAAGGTGCAGAGGATTTGGAAGGCAAAAGCAACAGAGACTCTGAGGGTGAAGTATCTGATGGCGATGCAGCCTCAAACATCACCCTTTCAGATGCAGAGAGTGACTCTGACATTGATCCAGATGTTGAGTATGTGTCCAGTGAGAATGATGAAGAGACTATGGATGGTGAGTATGGCTTCAGCAGCCTGTAGATCACTGCCAATAGCATAAAGTCAAAGGAACAAATATATTATGTGTGTATCCTAGAATTTATTGTCTATTATGCCACCAACATGTACCTGATGCAGTGTAGATTGTACATTCTGTGACTAGATAAACCAGTGATCGACACAACAGCTATGCTACAAGTTTTTTGACATTATCAACTATTTGCTGGGCCCACATGGAGCCCATGTTAGGTTAATGGATCTTTTATTCCCCCTTTGAAGACAATACATTGTCATGATTGACACAACACTCATGTCATAAGGTCAACACCTTGGTCATATACTATCCACTATCTAGATGAACCCCAAGACCAGTTTTTGAGATACTCAACTACCCGACCAAGCCCATGTGAGGCCTGGGTTAGGTTAATGAATTGACCATCCATCAAACACTGAGTTCATTCATCTCCCATAGGCCATATGTGCTGATCATTAACACAATGATCCCATCATAAGGCTAATACCTTAGTCATATACTATCCACTATCTGGATAAACCCCAAGTCCAGTGTGTGAGATGTTCAACTACCTGACCAAGCCCAGACAAGGCCCATATCAAGTTAATGAATTGGCCATTCATGAAACACTGAGTTCATTCATCTCCAGTAGCCACATGTGCCAAACATTAACACAACAATCCCACCATAAGGTCATTGCCTTGTTCACATACCCTGCACTCTCTAGATAAACTCCAAGATTGATTTTTGAGATGCTCAACTACCTAACTAACTCCACACTAGGCCTGCCTTAGGTTGATGAATTAACCATCCACCAAACACAGAAATCATCCATCTTTTAGAAACCATATATGCTAATAATTAACACAATGATCCTACCATAAGGTTGATACCTTGGTTATATACCCACATACTCTGGACAAGACCCAAGACCACTTTTTGAAAAACTCAACTACCTAACTAAACTCACATGAACCCTGTGTTGGGTTGATGGATCAGCCACTCATCAAATATGAACCATATATGCTGCTCACTGATACAATGATCCTGCCATAGTGTCAACACCTTGGTTATGTACCATCTGGTATCTGGACAAACTCCAAGCCTAGTTTTTAGGATGCTCAGCTACCTAACCAAGCCCATACTAGGCCCATGTTAAGTTATTGAATCAACCATCTGCCTGACACTGAACTCATAATCTCATATCCTTTTTTCAGAGACTATATATGCTAGTAATTGACTCAATGTCTTACCATAAAACTAACACCCTAGTCACATACTATACACCATCCAAATAAACCCCAAGACCATTTTTTGAGATCCTCAATTACCTAACCAAATCCATATGAGGCCTGCACTGGGTCAATGAGCTGTTCATCCACTCAACACCAAGTACATAGCCTAGCATTCATCTTTTGAGGATACCACAAATTTGTTATGGTCCACAGGTACCCAACACAAAGTAAATGTGAATCCCATTGACTGTAGAACCCCCACACAAGGTGCTGTTTAGATAATATACACCTCACAGAGTCCCTGTTGAATTAACAGCCCAGTAATCAAGTTATTGAGGGGTTATAAACCCCATTCTGCCTCATAAGGGTTTCCCCTTTTTCCTGATGTTGTCCGCCTATGAATGGCACGAGGGAAGCCGTCAAAAGCAATTACACAACACGACAACTGCAGACTGTGCAACCCATTGTGATATTTAGACGCCGATAAAGCGCCAGAAAGGCAGCAGGACCATTAGCGTAGGGAAAATCCTGATGGCCCCATATCTGGATTGAAAACGTGTACGGGGGTCAATGGGCAACTTTGGACCAGATATCCGGGCTTACGGCAGGCTCGGACAAAGCCCTGTGAATGCGGCCACAGGATGGCGAGTATTGTTTATACTGGGCGGAAAACAATTCCATCCGGTCTTTATAAATTAGACCTGATGTGATCCACCGCGTTCATCCCCCCCTTCCACTATTTCTCCACAAAACAGCTCTCGCTTACCCAACTCGCAGGGAACCTATGGCTAATGATTACCAGCGGCTATGGATGGACGTCGCTAATCCAACCGACGAAGCCCAAGCGATCCGGTCCCTGGCCGAGATACTGAGCAATAAGGAGGGCAAGATTTTTATATCCCGACTGGACCGCAAAGACGCCGAGTTATGTGTCGAGATTTTGGGCAACGTAGGTCTCGATCTACATTCGCCTTGTTCGCAACCTCAGCCAGTGCATCAGGGCATCGCCGCAGAACACAACCTCAGACCTGCCGAGAAACAGGCTTTCTTCGTCGCGTTGAGGAGACTCGCTGAGCGCCACGGACTGCTGCCAAGTCGCATGAGGATATCGGGGGGGATTG
>Ga0307516_10005468_pt1 | contig 15181 bp, 18 predicted proteins | sample 19_EM_MG_FD_203310 | JGI IMG/M metagenome (GOLD analysis project Ga0307516, IMG submission 203310) | Populus trichocarpa ectomycorrhiza microbial communities from riparian zone in the Pacific Northwest, United States - 19_EM | ecosystem: Host-associated > Plants > Roots > Unclassified | place...
GTTCGACGCGGGCTACCAAACCAAAACCCTTATATACCACCCCCCCCCCCCCCCCCCCCCCGGGTAACATATGCGCTCAGTCCTCCCTCCCCCCCCTGTGCTTCTGTAGTAGTAGGTAGGTATCAACCTGTGTTTCGTTTGCGTGATGGAAATAAAAATAAAAGTGGTAGCAATAACCATGCAGGTATGAGGAAGCAACTTGGAACCCCCCCCAAAAAAAAGCTGAAACCCGACGGACAAGATGGAGGAAAACAGAAAAGAAAACTAAACTACAAGAACCGGAACCGAAAAGAAAGAGGGTGAAAAAAAAGGGAAGTACTTTATTTACACCGAAATGCCCACCAAAAACAAAAAAAAAGAAGCCAGCCAGCCCCAAAAGCCAAGGAAAGAAAGGAAACAATCCTTTTATCAACATCTCGCCCATTTCGATTCGTATCATACGCAATACAATACTCATAACTAAAGGAATAAGGGAAACATCGTCTGTCGTCCCGCTCCCCAACTCGTTGAGACATCGCAGCAAGAACCTCTCTCCCCAACTCGTTGAGACATCGCAGCAAGAACCTCTCTCCCCCACCCACGGATCCTACGGCCGGAAGGACCTCCTAAAGGAACCCATACCATGCGCATTTTCCGTTCCATCCTGTCCCACACGAACAAGAAATCGTAAGCACAAAAAAAAAGATCCTAAATGCAACTCAACGCCCCGACCGCGCAAAAATGCTGGTAAACTCCATAACAATCCTCTCAAAGATCCCCCGGCCTTGTAGTCACCTCTGCCTGTGTCTGTCCCGCTCCGCTCTTTCGTCACCCTCACCCCGAGCCCATTGCCTCCGGTGTTCCATTTCCCGTGGCTGCTCGCTGACAAATCCCCGCGGAGATATTGGCGCCCGAGGTGATCTGGGCGATGACGGCTCGACAATGGCTTGCTGCCTTCCAATCTCCCGAATAGCCTCCGCGGCCTCCTGGTCCCTCACCTTCTGTGCCTCTGCTTCCTCTAGCTCCCTTTTGGCCCTCTCCTTCAGGTCCTCGATCTCCCTATCCCTGCAGTGGGGACTTCCGGGTGATGTATGATCCGAGCTTGGCAGCAGCTCCTTGATGGTCATGCTGAGCTCCTTGAAATCGACCGGTTTGGTGACGTATCTGCTGAATCCCGCTATAGTGCATTTATCGGCGACATCGCTCATGACGTTTGCGGATAGTGCAACGATAGGTACAGGCGACACCCCTCTCTCCTTTTCCCACTGCCGGATCTCCGCCGTCGCTTGGAAACCATCCTTTCGGGGCATATGGAGATCGCACAAGATCAAACCGTAGTAGCCTGGCTGCTTTGAGAAAACCTTTTCAATGCACTCCTCTCCGTCGCTGGCCGTTTCCACATGCAGCCCAACTTTGTCGAGGAAACGGAGGAGAACCTTCTGGTTGACTTTGTTGTCTTCCACCAGTAGAACCGTGTACCCTTTATTTCCGACATCATGCTCCAATCGGCTAAAGACCCTCTTCTGCGTCTCCACAACCTGTTGAGCCGAGTCCCGATACCGGTCCATGGAAGCATCCCGTTCTTTTGCCGGATCAAAGACGTCCCCGAAACGACTGGGTTTGATCGGCTTGTATATGAACTGCAAACGGATCCCTAGCCTGTCACACGTATCTGGCGCGTTCTGGAGGATCGCTTGTCTTTGGGTAGGGTTAGTAAGCACCAAAACGGTCGTTTGATAGTGAATCGGATTCTCGAGAAGCTGCGAGATCAAGTTGATTATCTCCGAGTGATCGGGAAGGCTGATCACCAGGTGCGTAAACACCACGGGATCGTCGCCGGCGATGAGCTCGCGACATTCCGAGAACTTTTCAACAGGGGTGATCTTGTTAGGAATATTCTTCGGCAATGTGACCTTGATGTGGTGTGATATCGCTATGCGACTGAAGGGCTGTTGCGACACTATCAGGATGGAGAACATCGGAGGAATCGCAGCTCCGCCGATCGAAGAATCGGCCGCCTTGGAACTGGGATCCTGCGAGTCGTTGTACTTTTGTTGAGCTTCGCTGGGCAAAAACAATCGCATTGAAGCAGGGTCTGTCGGAGAAGGGATCGAATATTGCCCGAGGGGAGGGTCGTTCGGGATATCCGGATGTGTCGATGCGATAGACCGGATCGGTGTAGCGGTACTCGACGGCGATATTGTAGGAGTCGATTCTTCCGTGTGTGAAAGCGCTGGTGGCGAGTCGACGAAACGGCCAGACTCCAGTACGTGCCTAAGAGAATTCGGAAGAGCTCCACTGGGAGAAGGAGCATTGGCATTACCGGGGGTAAGAGTTGTCTCGGAAGGTGCAGTGGGTATCTTGAGCCTGGCGCTCCCAATGAAAGTCCTACGGAAAGTCAGCGGATACGTCCACAGTTCAGCCTTTAGAGCTCAACTCACGACCCCTTGCCCTTCTCGCTCCGAGCAGTGAGTTTTCCACCATGAAGCTCGACTAGCTGCCGCGAGATAACTAAACCTAGCCCACTGCCACCGTGCGCCCGTGTACTGGAACCGTCGATCTGGCTGAAAGGTTTGAACATGTATTCCTCGTCCTTGGCATCGAATCCGGGGCCTGTATCATGACATTCGAACTGTATCATGACTTCATCTTCCTTGAGGCCTTCTGCCGTCTTGTCGACAGAACATCTCGAAAATACTTCGCCTTTATTGGTGAATTTGATTGCATTCTGTTACGTCAGTTAGAGCCACATTCATTGTGGTGATCAAGAGAAAAAAAAAAGGCTTACTCCGATGATGTTGAGCAACACCTGCCTCAATCTCACGCGGTCACCGCACACAACAGGTGGGACATCGGTTTCCACGATGAAATTCAGTTCCAGATCCTTGGCGATAGCCATTGTGCTGAGAAGCTCATGCGCATCCTCGACCAAAGAGTTCATTCGGAACCATTCGGGATTCAACCGCATCATTCCGGCTTCGACCTTGGAAAGATCTAGAATATCATTGATGACGCTCAACAAGCCGTCAGAGCTCTGGGATATCGTGTGGCAATAATCGAGTTGTTCTCCATTCAGCGGTGTGTCCAGTAGGAACGTGACCATTCCCGATATGCCAATCAGAGGAGTTCCTACATTTCCCCGGAGAAGTCAACAAATGCGGCACGATGTTTCCCTTTACAAAAGCAGCGTGCAATGGAGAGGCCATACGGATTTCGTGGCTCATATTCGCGAGGAACCGAGTCTTGCTGTCCATCGTTCTCTGCGCCGCCTCATTGGCTTCCTTCAGCTTCTGCTCCAGAAGCTTGTGGTCATTGATATCCGTGCACGTCCCGAACCAGAGCCCTTCCGCGTTGTCGGCATTCGAGTCCACACTGACACATCGAACCAGGTGCCATCTGTAGTTGCCATACTTGTCCTTTAAGCGGAGCTCTGTCGAGAATGTTGGCTTGTCATCGTCCATCTTCGTGTTGCCCATTTCCATGCCCGCTCCACCAGACCATTCGTGGCCGTATCTCCGGCCCTGCTCGGGGAACGAAGCCTTGTCGCCATCGGGGAAGCTTGAGAAGGGAGAACCATTGCCAGGTAAACAGCATTTATGTCTGTCGGATGGATGCACATATCCCATAAACCCGAGTTTGAGAGCTTCCTCCAACGTCTGACCAGAGTAGCCAAGCCATTGGGTGTTGGCAAAAGTAATCCCGTCGTTTGCCGTGGCGGCAAACACAATCTGCGGACTCGAGTTTGCCAGGCTTCTGTACTTATGCTCACTCTCCGCCATCTCAGCCTGCCTTGCAGCATTGACTTCCGCTAGTCGCTGATCGTGGATATCCATATTTGTGCCGAACCAATGCACGATGATACCCCGTTGATCTCTCAGGGGAACCGCTCGAACCATGAACCACCGGTAATCGCCATCGAAGCGCCGCACGCGCATCTGGTGGGAGAAAGGTTCTCCTTTTCGGATAGCGATCCCCCATCGGCGAAGATACTCATCTCGATCCTCTGGGTGTAGAGCATCCCACGGGGCCTTCATGAAATTTTCGGCCGTTGTGCCTCTATATGCCAGCATCCGCGCATTGACCCAAGTGATCACCCCAGTCCCCGGAACAGCGGTGAATACGTGGACCGGAATGGAGTCAATAATCGTTCGCAGGAGCCGATTCGACGGAGGAGGCATCTCGTGGATATTTAGTTGATCCGCCTTTCTGCGGGCCGGGCCTTTACGCCTACCCAAGATAAAAGCAGCAGTGCCCAAAGACTGGAAAGTGGTCGCGTAATCGGCGCCGTACGAATGCAGGTACGAGTGGCCACGGTTTGCACCTACTCTCCTTTGCCTCACCGTGCTTCGGGGCTTGGGTTCTGTCGAAGCCTGAGCCTGAGCTGGAGGCCGGGGAGGAGCGAGGACGTTTTCAACCTGTTTTCCCTTATCCTGAGAAGTCTGAGTCGGGGTCGTTCCATCAGAGTCGGGTGTCGTCATGGGAGGCAACGGACGTATGGTAGTCGACCTCTTCAGCACGGTGGAGTCGTTTGCGGCGGTGGTGGGTTGTTCAGGGAAATGACCTTTTTCTTTGCCTTTATCGTTCGTCAGCAGCTCTTCATCTCCCCGCATGAGTAATCGGGCCTCGAGACTGGTATATGACTCCGGATCCTCGCCTTTCGGCACCACCGTTGGCACTGCTCCACTGTGTTGACGGCTGAAAATCGGCTGTTGTCCAACCCTAGGGAAGTAACCATCATCACCACCGCCATTGAGAGGACTGAAGGGTGTGACGGACTGGCTGCTCTCGGACTTGCTTGAGGGTCCTTGGCTGGCGGTGCCGGCGGGGCTGTTGTCCCACATCGGGCTGGCGACGTTCGAAATGGTAAAAGCACTGCTGCTGTCCGATGGACTGGTTACACTCCCACGCAGGGTATCTGTCGATGCGAACCCACTCGACAGGTAGGATAGCTGCCGTGGAATTCCTGGTCTCCGGGCCGTCCGCTTCTTTCGGAAGGAGTTCAGCTGATCCAGTACTCTCGAGTGCGTGCTGGCCAAGGAGAATGCTGTTGCAACCAACGGGGCAAAATGTGAGAGGGAATGAATGAGATTGCTTGGGTATGGAATAACAGGGCTCAGCATCGACAGGATAGCAATCGGCGCCTTTTTCTTCTGTTGCCTGCCGATATCATCCATTGAGATGTTCGTAGCACTGAACATCCGCCCGGAGGGAGCCGCTGCCGCACCTGTCGTGTTACCAGCCAGGTTGAGGCCTTTCGACTGGCTCGGATGAACGAGTGGTATGTGAATAACCGTCCACGAGCTCTCACATCCGATTGCATTCACGGGCTCCTGGGCAGAATAAACCGGGCTACTCGTGGCTGGATTGAACGTCTCCTCATCAATCTTGGGGGGCGATGCAAAGAATGGGTTCTCCGAGGGATCAGGCCGTGGGGCCGGGGAAGGGGCGGGGGATTGGCTCCAAGGAGAAGTGATGGGCTGTTCGTACTCTTCATAAGAGGACGCCCGATTAGGCGATTGAGCTCGGGATTGGACATGATGCAAGTGCTGCTGCGTCGAGTAGTACTGCAACACCGGATTGTGCGCGTAGTTGTCCTTGGGCGGTGGCTTTCTTTTCCTCCGAGTTCCTTTGACAAAAAACAACGGCGTCGGAGGCTGCGGAGGTGCCCGGAAAGGCGAAGTCGGCATATCAAGTTTTCCCAAACCCATGGTCGCTTGGATACCAGCGGTCGGAGAGCCTATCTTTTTATCCGACGAAGCTTTCGGTGGCGATGACTTGGTGCTCTCCATGTCCTTTCGCCTCTTTTCTTTCTCTACCAGATGCGTCTTGACATCGCGATATTCCCTACTCAGAACCACCATCTTGCCCCGCTGCAAAACCCTGCTGACCCCCGTCTCGTCCAGCAGCGCATCCGCCTCGCAGTTCAACGGCTGGAGCGTAGGGAATACCCTCCCCCTAACCTCGCTCTCGTCCGACCAAAAAGTCTTATCCTGCTCGGGCGCTTGCACGGAATCCATCCCTCCTGCCGGGGATGCTGGAGCCTCCCTGGGTGACGCACCGCTCGTGACCGATATCCAATCAGAGTTGTTGGTCGCGTCCTGAGGCGGTTCCTGCATCTCAACCGTCACGGGTCCGAACGGACTATCCGGGTTCGTATCGATCTGTATCGGCTCCGTCGTCGCGTCCAAGTCCATTTCTCGCTTGCAATCCATCATGGCCATCTGTCCACCGTCTTGTTCCACAGAAACATTAGGGGGTGGCTCTTCTTCCTTAGGGATTGCCACACCTTGAAATCCATCGTCCTCCTCCGAATAATCCCCACCGTCAGGATCACCTACCCGACCTCGGTCATCTCCCATGTAGGTCAGAGATAGCTTGTCGCCTTCCGCCATATTGAAAGTTGCCTTCTGGCCCCAGGGCGTGTTCTCCAAATCCGTAGAGTCCGACGGCACCGTCAATGTAACCCTCTCCGCCTTGTAGCACATGGTGGCGACCTTGACCACGTTGCTCCAGAACGCCTCGACTCCGGGTTCGGAGTGCAACAGTAACGTCAGCTCGTACATATTCGGGGTCGGGAAATCCGGATTCTCGTATGACGAGGCGGGCTTCGAGCCCGACGGGTGAAACGCCACAGATGCTGGAGTCGGGGTACCCGAAGGCAACAGCTTGTCCAACGGACCGACACCTGGAGAATTAAACGAAGCACCGATGGTGGACGAAGAGATGCTCCTCATCCGACTCATCTGCGGAAACGGATATGCCGGAGACATCATCGTGGGAGAGGAACTGCTCGGCGTGTATGTGCGTGGCTGCGCGGGAACATTGGTAGTCGAGGAGTAGTAATTCAGCTTCGCCGACTGGGATGATCGTGCGACCGCTGCAGAAGCTGACGCGAGTCGCGGCGACGAGGGAGAGGTTTGCACTCTCGTCGCCGTAGCTATAGTAGCTGTTGTTGCCGGTGATGTTAAAGTTGCTGCTGTTGTTGCCGCTTTTGTTGGGTTGTGTAGCAGCTCTTGCGGGGAGTTCTCGGCGGTAGATAGTGGCGGTGAGTTGGAGGCGAAAGTGGCATGGTGGAGACGACTGCAGTCCCGCGCACGATTTTGCGATTGCATCACTGCCTTCGGAGCAGTTAGAATCCGAACCGTCCACCTCGCCAGAACAGCGGCAACAACGGCGAGGACAAACAGAATCAGATCTACGGCACTGAGGGTAAATACCTCTTTGAGACACTCTATTGCCTGAAGATCACACGATAAAACTCCGTTAACAGGACCCGGGCCGGGCCCAGAACCAGATCCGGCAGAACCTGGACCTCCGCTCGCACCACTACCACCTATTGACATTCCCGAACCCAATCCCGCCAGCCGAGAACTTGTTGCGGCGGCCGCCGCTGCAGCTGCAGCTGGGTCCTCAAGGCCGTTACTTGCCGACGAGAGGTGGTGTCGCGACAGGGAAGCAAATGTGGCAGAAGATCCCGAAAGATGAGGCAGGTGAGGGGGGGTTTGCACGGCTGATGGCGGAGATCCTGACGACCCTGGGCCTATCCGCGATATTGATGGCGCGGCAGAGGGATCGCTGGAGTGTGGGTTATCGGGGCAATGTGTGTGGTGGTATTGGTGTTGGAAGTTGTGGAGGTGATGACGATTTGTGGATGCGGAGAGTACGGAGGTCCGAGTTGTAGGGGGCGACCCGGGTGGCGAGCTCATGGTGTTTTCTTCTGAGAATCCCAGGCGGCGACCGGGCGGAGGCTGGCTACGTCGGTCGGGCGTTGCGGGTGGGGGTATGGAGTTTAGGATTGGGGGGGGTGGTGGATGGTAGCGGAATGGACTTGGGTTGGATGGGGGGGGTATCTTAGGACTGTTTTTTGGGGGTGGGATTAGGAGCGGCGGCGGGAGAGTTGAGTTTGAGTGGTTGGTCTTGGAATGGGGGGGTTTTTTTTTGGTAAGGGTAGAGAGGGCAGGCCAGATGGGGGTGAGGTCAGTTCTGAGCAGTGAAAGTTGGGGAGGAGAGTTGGGAATGAGTCGGTCACTACTGGATTTGGCTGTTGGCTTGGGGGAGGGGGTTAACGTTGTATGAGAACTGGATGATGCTTGGGTTACGAAGAGTGGCAGGTCAGTCGAGGCGGCAGTGGCGGTGGAGGCAGTGATAGACGTGGTGGACCGTCGCAGTATCTATCTAGTAGTGGTTGCGAATTGGCGGCGATTTGACGGGGATCAATATTTTTAGTTAGTAGGGTGATGCTGGAGATGGGTGATGCACAGGACGCGGAGGTTGCGCTATTATGACGTCGGTATCTACTGGTGATTGACATCAATACCAATTTGAGGGGGACGCCGTTCGCTTGTGGCGTTGGTTCATCGGGGTTTTGGCGGAGATTGAAGATTCAAGCAGCAATTTTCTGTGAGGGGGTTCTGGGTTTACTAGAGAGAAGGGGTTTGGTAGTGAGGGAGGATTGCTTTCAGCAAGGCAAACAAAGACACGCGCACGATATGTGACGCAAGGGCGGAACCTGTCGAGATACAAGGAGAGGTGAGTCAAAATATGAAAATAAAATTAAAAATGAATAGCCGTAGAAAGAGAGGGAACGAGAGAGCGGAAATGAATTTGGGAGAGGCCGATGCCAATCGTGCAGCTGGTGCCTATCCAGAGGGGTCATCTTTCTGTAGAGTCTTGGGTAAATTCCGTTACAATTGTTTCACGGACGACCGAGCGGCAAAGTTGTCTGCTGCATATATGACTGTGTTGACCGCGAACGAGTGAGAACGCAGGCTGACGGGAAGGTGAGAAAGAGGAGACAGGGCTATTTACGGAGATGACGGTGAAGGGAGGGATCCAGAGTAGCGAGAGCAATTATTCTTGTGGGTCTGTTGTCATTGTTACCATGACTGGAAGCCACGTCCAAGTATTGTTTATCGCAGCGGTGTTGGTGGTGGTGGTAATACCTATCGGTGGTGGACAAATAGACCTTACAGAACAGACAATCTCATCACCACCACCCAGTGCCATCATCACCACTATCATTACCACCACCACCACCACCACCACCACCACCACCACCACCACCGCAATCGCTAGAACGGCGCTTGAAGCGTAGCCGAAGGCCGAATGAACGAACGATGCGGCCATCCGGGTGGGGCTGGCCTGGCTATGCAAGGCAGGCACTCCAGAGTCCACTTTCTGCGATGATCTTGCTCTCGTCGGACGTGAAGAATGGCTGATCGTCAAACAGGTTACGCTATCACTCCCTCCGTCGAGTTATCCATCTGTCCAATCGTTCGTGTCCGGTCCGCTATCTCCTCCGGCGGGTAGGGGCCCGGTATGTAAACGATCAACCTCGTCGGCCCCTTCGGCGTATGCATAGCGCTCCATTCCAACTCGCCTCCTGCAAGTCAAGGCAAAGAAGAGGAAAAATGGCCGTCCACTTGATTTCAACAGATGGCCCTCGAAATCCAATCCTCCTTCCATCCCAGACGCTCTCCGAGCCATCCGTCCAGCTCTTCCCGTCCTCCAGCCAGTCAACGATCGCAGGAGCGAGTGGCTCGCAGTCAGCGCTTCTCGGCAGTTCTGAGCAGCTACACATACTCACTTACCACTTACTTACCGCTCTAGGAACATGCATGGAACACGCTTCACGCGATCGATGCTGGATGGCTGGGCCGAATGGCTGGGAGGCTGGAAGCGGGGGATGGAGGAAGGGGCACATTGGTATGTGCCTGAGGCACGGGCGGCTCCGTAGTGTCCGGAACGATCCCGTTCTCGGTCCCCTGTCCAGCATCGCAAGGAAAATTGGGCGTCCGTCCAAGCAACTAGCTGCTGCAACGAACGGACAAACGGAAGGAAGCAAAGGGGAAAAAAAAAGAAAACCGTTCGGGATGGCAAACTGAAGAGGAAAGAAGAGAGAGAAGAAGAATACGGAGAAGCGAAGGAAATGCCGGTGGATGGAATCGTTGTAATCGAGTTCCTCCACCATCCACGGACTCGGCATGCCCGCGCGCCGCCGCCTACATAGCATATGTATACACATCTATCCCGAGTACCGCTAGATAAATTGGCCTCTCCCTGCCCCCCCGTTCGACGCTTGATATCGTTGACGAAGGAAAAGAAGAAAGACTCCAATACATACATACCGAGCGCCGAAAATCAGCCAGCGCGCGCACTCTGAGTTCCGGAGCACAAACGAGCGAGAGAGAACAGCACAGCGCGGCACAGGAACAGAAAAGAGGATCGAACAATTCCCTCTACCCACTCTACTTCTCCAGTACCTGTGACTCCACGGAGCGACGCTTCCCTCCGACATACCAGACCTCGTGGTGGATTTGATTGTGGAGGTGGAGATGGTGGGTGTGCCGTGTGGTGCGGAGCGGTGAGAAAAAGCAGACATGCGCCCGATGACATCATTATGCAGGGCAATCAGGGTGTTCCGTCAACAGGGATGTGGATGCCTCTCTTCCAGACACCCACATATGACGTACGTGGTGCAGGCTCTATGTAGCCTGCTATGTATTTAACCACCCACCACAGATATTTTTTTTTATTCGCCGCCACCACCACACTATGGAGTGACCGTAAAGACTTCCATACCCCTTTGGTTCGAGTGCGCGAGCAAATACTGGTATAATAGCAGTGTGGTTCGCACAGCACGTAAACGACGAAACGGATTTTTTTTGCTTTGGCTTGGCCGCTGATCTTGTGCGAGAGAATGCCTCAGCCGCCAACTCATGTGGGTTCCGCTAACTACGTGCCGGCCAACAGAACGGAAGGAGATGGATACATATTTAATAGTATGTACGGTATGTAGGCTTTGGGGCTCAAGGACTTTTGTGTACATCATGTATGTACTTGCTCTGCCCAGTAGGTACCTAGTACTCTACTTTCGCTGCTTCTCAACACGAGTCACCAGATTCAGAAGAAAAGATGAAGCCGAGGAGAAGGTGAACGACGATTCCTGAGGATAATCCAAATGCAGAAGAAATGTCGGCCGCCTCGGTGTCGACCCACACTCCGCAAAGCTCCCGAAACCCCACAACCGGATCGAATGCATCGCTAAAAGCCTCCGTCCCTCCGGAAGTTTTCACTTGGAATTCCCGTCAGGGAAAACTTATGAGGGAAACGTCGCTGGACCTTTCAGCCGAATGTGCTTTATAGAGAAAGAAGATTTTGGTGAATCCTTCCCTCCCTTCCCTTCCCTTCCCTTCCCTTCCCTTCCCTCCCTTCCCTCCCTTCCCTCCCTTCCCTCCCTTCCCTTCCTCCCTTCCTCCCTTCCCTTCCCTTCCCTCCCCTCCCTCCCTCCCCTTCCCTCCCCTTCCCTCCCCTCCCTCCCTCCCCTCCCTCCCCTCCCTTCCCTCCCTTTCCCGCTCCTCTCCCCTTCCCCTCCTTCCACACGTATGTACCTTCCCTACTCCTCTGCTACATACGCAAAAAAAACCCAACCCCAGCGCACGCACGATCCACCACGGCCAGCTGCGCGGCAGCATCCTCACCGCTCTGGATGTATATATGTATCTATGGGATATCTCACCTGCCCGACCAATTCTTATATGTAAGGTAACATAACAGGCCCGTGGTCATGCCTCGTCTCAAGGTTATGCATGTCCAGTATGTAACTAAAGAGTTGCGCACCGCCCCCTCCCCCTCCCACCATAGTGCCCTTCCACAGATCGAGATCTGGCCAGCAAACACTCGGATCTGGTGCCGCTATCGAAGGGGCAGGAGAAAATAATTACACATCATGCGCAAATTGGATGGATACAAGCATGTTTAATGGAGAGCGTGCGAAGGTATCTCACGGCGATTATCCCATCGTAGACCCTTTGAGTGCTACATCACCCCGAAAACCTCGCGGGGAACAAAACCACAAAATAAAATAAAAAAAACAAGCCGGAAACATACGAGTGGTATGAGAGGAAAGTTCGGATTCCATCCGAACCTTCACTCGCTCCCTTCATGTTGCTTTTTCGTTTCTCCGTACTGCGAGAGCAATGGATACATTGCTCCGGAAAAGAAAAGAAAAGAAAAAAGAAAGCTCATAATAAAAGAAAGAATGAACGAGTTGTGCGCTGTTCTCCCACTTGTCCTCTCTCTCACGCCCTCCTCACGCCCTCTCCCTCTCCCTCTCCAACGGCGGGGACTTCGGCTTTTCTTCCATGCGTCGAGTCGACACGACGACGACCAGGGGGTGGCGTGCGCAGAGTACCTGATCCGTGAGGTGTGTTCTGGATCTTTTTCCATAGCATCGACAAGATTTCCACACCAACTCCTTCCTTCTTTTCTTTTCTTTCTTCTTTCTTTCTTTCTTTCTTTTTTCTTTCTACTTCGTTGCCTCCCCCATCATCCCATCTACCCCTCGATCTACCCCCCGATCTACCGTGGCCATTCTTCAGCTTGTCCCCGTCCGTCCCGTCCGTTGTGTGTACGGTGCGCGCGTGCTGTGCTGGCGGATCTCCGCCCCGTCGACCGTGTCTGTCACTCACTCAGTCGCACACTCTCGGGTGGGGCCGTAACAGCAGCAATACCCATATGCGATCAATGAATCATCACCAACTAATGCTGGGGCGTGGGGGAAGTCACGGAGGACGTGGAAGACGCACTCTACTATGCGGGCACGCCATACATGCTGGGAAGCGAGAGAGGGAGGATTCGGCACATTCAATCCCAGAAGCTCTGGAGGAGGAAGAGGAGGAAGAAGAAGGAGGAGGAAGCCGGAGCTCAATCCCGTCCCCGCAGGAGAAACAGCGGAAACGTGGCAGACATGTTCCCGACTTGTCTATTGCTTGTGGGTGGCTCCACCTCTGCTGGCACTATGTGTCCAAAAAGTTGCTCTGCCTAGAGAGGGTAGGTGGGTAAAGTGTATACAGAACGATATCCTCCCCTCCCCCTCCCCCTCCCAGTCGAAGGTATCTACATAGATATCCCACAGTTATGGATTCTATTCTAGTCGATGCCGAATTGTCTGGAGTACCTCCTACCGCTGACTGGCTTCCACCCAGGAGTGGTCCTCTCTTTCTCGCGCTCCAGTAACAGCTGCGTCTTCTGTCTCTCTCGCTCTTCGCGCTCTTCTCGTTCTCGCCGGAGCCCAGCAATCCTGTCATCGGCGTCGTTGTCGCCGTTATCGTTGTTGTCGGTCGTCGGACGTCTAGCTCCCCTGTCACCGTTGTGGTGGCGGTGGCGGTGGCGGTGCTCGCATGATCCAGACCTCCGTAGGTGCGATCTGAATCTTGAGCGGAGAATTTTCCCGGAGCTACCATGGCGATGGTCCCTTTTCGGCGAAGACGAACGCGACCGGCGACGGCTGTGGCAGTCGCTTTCGCGCCGACGTAGTCCTTCCGCTGCCATCTCGACAGTCGTCGTCGTCGTCGTTGCACCTCCCACATCAAGCTCCCTGCTCTTCCGCCACTCTGCCCGCTCCCTCTCCGCATCCCTTAGCTGCCGCACGCCCGAGTTGACGGACTTCAGCGGATCGTCCCAGTCCTTCCATCTCTCGCCCCCTCCCCTTCCCCTCCCCGCCTCTTCCCGCTTCCTGCTCCCCGTCTCTTCCCGCTTCCTGCTCCCCGTTTCCGTCTCCCCGATTCCGTCCCCGGGGAGCGTCGAGTACCATGGCTGGAGCTCGTTGCACGGTTTGCCCAGCGCGTTGCGGAACGTATCGGCCTCCCACTTCGCCTCCTTCGCCTTCTTCTCCCGCTCGGCCTCCTCGTTCCTGACCGCCGCCGCCGCTCCCTTGGGCGCGGGGAAGAGGTTGATGTGTCCATCCGCGCCCACGATGCCCTCCCTGTCCACACGCCCGTCCAGCTTCCTCTGCGCGGGGGTCTTGGCCGCCCACCGCTGGCCCTCCTCCCCTTCCTCCCCTTCCTCCCCTGCGGCGCGCGCGCGAAGCAACTCGAGCCGCTCGGAAGCGGCACTGCTCTGGGCGGCCGATGCGGCGAGCGCGGCGGTTGCGGCTGCGTTGGCTTCGTCGGCGCGCACGCGCGCGATGTTCGCGGCGTTGTAGACATGGTAGGATTTGTGGTGGAGGAGGTGGAGTGGCATTCGGTCGGTCGGGTTGGTTAGTTGGTTGGTTGGTTGGTTGTGTGGGCGGGTGAGTGCGGTGTTGTACTTTACATACGTAGTAGATCGTCTTTTTTTCTTTTTCTTTTTGGTTTGATCATAGTCTACTCGCATACAGCTTACGTAGACTATGTATGTATGGCAGCGTGCGTTTTTTGTCCGTTTCCCGGCCGCTGTCCGCGCGATGGCGGCCCGTTGCGAGCTCCCCATTTACCCACCGCCCAGGCCTGTCCCAAGAAGATAGAGAGCGCACCAAGGAAAAGACAAAGGAAATGACAAAGGAAATGACAGAAAAGAAAAGACAAAAGAAAGGTACCCGAACCGCTCCTACACCTCGTCTGCGGGGGACCATGAGGGAGGGCGTGCGGAGAAACAGCGGCTGTTCCTCGCACCCTCCCCCGGCACCTAACTCCTCAGCCTCCACCCTCCGCTCCTCTTCCCTCTCCCTCCGCTCCCGGAGTTCCCACTCCGACGCCTCGCTCCGCGCGTCTTCATCTGCCGCCAGGTTGGGAGCCCATCTCCCTACGTCCGTAGTGGAGAGGAAGTCAAGCACCGCTCGGCTGCACCTCGTGCCGGCGAGGAGATCCCGGATCTTGAGATAGGATCGTCCGGGAAATGTGAGCTTTGGCGATCAGCGGGTGCATGTATCCAGTGATAAATATGTGTAGCAGAACTGCAAAGCACTTAAGAAAGATGTAGGTATTTTGAATTGCAATTACACGAGAAGTAATGAGCACGACAATTTCGTAATCGTCAAATCGAAACTAGATCACAGTAGAGTACAAATACATCCGTAGTCATACTTCTCCACATCCTCACAGCTTCCCCACGTTCTCGACACAGACAAAAAAAACCAATCCCGGACCCTCCTTCTAACCCGCGGCAGAAGGGATTAAATGCACAACAATAAAAAAAAAAGTAAAAAGGGAATAGTCCATTCCGTGCAGGAAGGCGACTACACCATCCTCAGCACCAATCAAAAGTCTGAGCTCTCATGCCATCCACAATTCCCACCCGATCCCTTTACTCAATCTTAATGCTACTGTAAATCTTCCTCACGAAGAAGTAGCTCGAAAAGAAGCCGATGGTTCCTGCATCCACTCGACCGGGTCAGATCATCTCGTATCTCGCAACTTTGGGGGGGGGGGGGGGGGGGGGGCTA
>Ga0307516_10005469_pt1 | contig 15179 bp, 15 predicted proteins | sample 19_EM_MG_FD_203310 | JGI IMG/M metagenome (GOLD analysis project Ga0307516, IMG submission 203310) | Populus trichocarpa ectomycorrhiza microbial communities from riparian zone in the Pacific Northwest, United States - 19_EM | ecosystem: Host-associated > Plants > Roots > Unclassified | place...
AGACCATCCCAAATATTATGAGAAATGCATTCAATCGGCCGCCAGTTTTATCATCATTAATAAGGTAGTGGAACCCATTCCTGCCGGAAAGGCCCTGCTCGTCGTAGAACAGCCTTTCGAGGCCTATTTGAAGATCGTTCGCCATTTTCGGCCCTTTGAGCCCGCTACGAAGGCGATCAGCGACTCGGCTACCATTGGCAAGGGAACCACCGTCTACCCCAATGCTTTTATCGGGCACCATGTGATCATCGGGGAAGATTGCGTGATCCATCCCAACGTCACGATCCTCGATCATTGTATCATCGGGAACCGTGTCATTATACAGGCAGGCACCGTGATCGGCTCGGATGCTTTCTATTACAACACCAAAAAGGACCGGGACGTATGGTATAAGAAGATGGAGAGCTGCGGGCGCGTGGTGATCGAAGATGATGTGGAGATAGGCGCCAATTGTACGATCGACCGGGGTGTGAGCCATGATACGCGGATCGGCCGGGGTACGAAGATGGATAACCTGATCCATATCGGTCATGATACCGTAACGGGTGGGAATTGTTTGTTTGCGGGACAGGTGGGGATCGCCGGCGCCGTGGAGATCGGGAATGGCGTTATTCTCTGGGGACAGGTCGGTGTCAGCAAGACGCTCGCCATCGGCGATCATGTCACCGTACTTGCCCAAAGCGGCGTGGGTTCTACCCTGAAAAGTGGAAAAATGTATTTCGGCTCTCCGGCCGATGATGCCGGCATCAAGAAAAGAGAGCTCGTCTGGATCAAGCGCATCCCGGAGCTATGGAAGAAGGTGATGGGAGAGTAGTTCCGGATTGCTGATTTTGAGATTTGGGGATTTTGAGATTTTCAGTTCGTGTAGTCGTAGGGGAGCAGCTCGGCCAATTTCTTCCAGGCCCAATACCCGATATTCGTTACGCCGGACTGATCATAGAAATACCCGTTCTCCTCGATCACAAACCCGTCTGTTATATCGATCGCGGAGATTTGGGCCCGCATGCCTGCGGGGAATTTATTTTCCTGGAGGTATTTTTTATCAGGCGGCTGATTGGTGTAGCTCACCCGTAATTTTCCGCTGATATTGATCTCCACATCCCCGCTATCCACCGTATAGAGCCTGCTGCCGTAAGGATCACTCAAAGGGGTCATTTTCTTCCCGCCGTTGCTATCCGCCATTTCCAGTACGAACCCTTCGTCCGACAAGGTGCTGTCATACCAGCAACGCATAAAATGCATGCGGGAGCCGGTGTAAGCATAGAGCCGGTGCTGATCCCACTCATTTTGCTGCTGTTGGGTGCCCTGCAAGGCCTCAAACAAGGGGTAGCCCGTAAAACTGCTGACGTTGCTGCCGTAATCATAGACGAAGGAGTCCAGTTGATATTTTATTTTATAGCCCAGGGCATTATTCGTGACGATGAGATTATCGGCCGCCTTTACTTTTAGTTTGTTCCTCTTTTTATAGAAATAGAAGTGAACGGCTTCCTTATTTTCCAACACGCATTGGCTTGCATTCGGAGTAGTGCCGATAAAATTATCCAGGAAGAACTGGCCGTACTTGCTCCATCCGTCCGCGACTTCCGCGCTGCCGGCTACCACTACTTCCCCCATGCTTTTGTCCTGTTCCTTTAATTCCACCACCAGGGAATCATTCTCTTTATTTCCCTTGCCGATCCGGATCAGCCTGGTCTCATAGCCGGTATAGGATACCACCATATCGTAGCCGCCATTGGTCAGCCGGAGGGAGAAATGACCCTCGTTATTGGACACGGTGCCCATGGTGGTGTTCTGGCAGAATACGGAAGCTCCCGCCAGGGGCTGATGGTTCTTTTCGTCGGTGACCCTGCCGCTGACCATAAAGAATTTATCCTGTGCCAGGAGGGTGGATGAATAGGGAGAGGCGATAAGGAGGAGAAATAAAAATTTTATAAAGATGGGCCTCTTACGGAAGATTGGTCTCATGGATATGCTTTTAGACTGTTAAGTTATAAACGGAAACCAATATATCGAAGGATATCCGCAGGTATTTTGGCGGCTAGCGGGGTTCTGCATGCTCCAGGTAGGCCAGGCAGGCGTTTTTAACAGTTTGTTGCAGAGGGGAAAAGCTAAAATCGGGTAATTGCTGCAGGATCCTGCTGTTGTCATAACGGGTATGACTTTGCGCTATCCGGGCGCTCTCACGGGTGAGCAGGGGAAGCCGGGATGAGAACAGGGACTTTACTTTTTCCATGCGCCAGGCCAGGCTGCCTAAGAAAGGGTTCGCTTCCCGGGAAGGAGGCTTTTTGCCAAACCCTTCGGCCATGCTATTTAAGAGTTGCCGGAACGACCAGTTGTCCCCGTTCAGGATATAACGATCCCCGATGTGTTCGCTCTCCAATAAGGAAACTACGGCTTTCGCAACATCCTGTACATCCACAAACCCATTGATGCCATTCGTATACCAGGGGAATTCCCGGTAGCCATTTTTAAAAATGGCGCAGCTACCGGTGTTCCAATCACCATACCCGAGCAGCGTGGACGGATTTACGATGACGGCCCCTAATCCTTCGCCGATGCCCCTCCACACTTCCATCTCTCCATAGTATTTACTGATACCGTAGCGGGTATTCCATTTGCTTTCTTCCCATTTCTTTTCTTCCGTCACCGTCTCTCCCTTCGAGGTCCTGCCTAATGCGGCAACGGAACTGATATGGATAAACCGCCGGATATTTTGTGCAAGGGCGGCATTCACCGTATTCGCCGTTCCTTCAATATTGGTATGGAATAGTTCGTGCCGATCTTTTTTTGCAAAAGAGACTTTTCCGGCGGCATGAATAACGGCATCCATGCCTTCCATCGCCTCCTCGAGGCCCGGTACATCCAATATATCTCCTGGCAGCCATTCGACCTTATTCAGAATGAGGGGGGAGATATAAAAGGGAAGCTTGTCGCTGCGACGGATAGCGCGTACGATATGCCCTCTCTCCACGAGCTCTTTAATAATATAAGAACCGAGAAAGCCGGCGCCGCCGGTAACTAAGACACCCCCCCGCCCCCTAAAGGGGGATGAGAACGGGGAGTCTGGCAAGTCGCTGCTATTTTTGTCGGCTTCGTTCATTTCTCTTTATTCATTAGAGCCCTTAATTCTTTTTAGGGGGTGTGTAATCGTAATACCCGCGGCCCGTTTTCCTCCCCAGTTCTCCGTCCTTCACTTTTTGTTCCTGGACGGGAGAGGGCTTTAGCCTTTCCGGCCGCCCCATTGCCTCGTACACCGAGCAGCTTACGGCATAGTTTATGTCATTGCCGATAAGGTCCATCAAACGAAAGGGACCCATCTTAAAGCCGGAAGATTCCATCAGCGTATCGATGGTCTCGAAATCCCCGAACCCCTGCTCTATCAACCGCATCGCTTCCAGGTAGTAAGGGCGCGCCACATGATTGACGATAAAGCCGGGTGCATCTTTGCATACTACAGGGGTCTTGCCCATTTGCCTGGCAAGATCCAGGAGGGTCCGGGTCGTATGATCACTGGTATAAGCCGTAGCGACCACTTCGACTAATTTCATCAGGGGGGCGGGATTGAAAAAGTGCAGGCCGGCCACTCTTTCGGGATGCTCTATTTTTTCTGCGAGGCTGGTGACGGACAGGGAAGATGTATTGGTGGCAAGGATCGTGTCTTTGCCGTTGAATGCCGCGAGCTGGTGGAAGAGCCCCAGTTTGGCCTCTTCTTTTTCCACGATGGCCTCGATAATGAGATCGGCGACACATGCCTGCGGATCGCTTACAAAATGAAGCCGGTCGAGACTGGCCTGTTTGTCCGCGGCGCTGATCTTATTTTTTTCCGCGAGGATGTAAAGACTTTTTTCTATGCCGGTCCTTGCTTTTTGCAGCATATCCGTATTCAGGTCATAGAGCAGGGTCCGGAAACCGGACATGGCCGCTACCTGTGCAATACCGCTGCCCATGGTGCCGGCTCCGCAGATACAGATAGTATGGATCGTGGATGGGTTCATTTACACCGCCGAGGTGAACTGTTTGAGGAACCGGACATCATTCTGCGAGTAGAGCCGCAGATCGTTGATGCGGTATTTAAGCTGGCAAATACGTTCGACGCCCATCCCGAAGGCGAAGCCTGTATATTTATTGGAGTCGATGCCGAAGTTGTCCAGCATTTTAGGATGTACCATGCCGCTGCCGAGGATCTCGACCCAGCCGGTGTGTTTGCATACGCTGCAACCACTGCCACCGCAAATGCGGCAGTTGATATCCATTTCGGCGCTAGGCTCGGTAAAAGGAAAGTAAGAAGGCCGGAAACGGACTTTCACATCCTTGCCGAACATCTCCTGGACGAAAAAATACAGGGTCTGTTTGAGATCGGCAAAGGAAACGTTCTCATCCACGTATAATCCTTCCGTCTGATGGAAGAAGCAATGCGCCCTTGCGCTGATGGTCTCATTACGATATACCCTGCCGGGGCAGATGATCCGGATCGGCGGCTTTTGCTTTTCCATGACCCGGGCCTGGACGCTGCTGGTATGGGTACGCAGCAACCAATCGGGGTTCTGATGAATATAAAAAGTATCCTGCATATCCCTTGCCGGATGATTCTCCGGGAGATTGAGGGCGGTAAAATTATGCCAGTCATCTTCGATCTCGGGTCCTTCTGCGACGGAGAAACCCAATCGGCCGAAAATATGAACGATCTCATCACGGACGATACTGATGGGGTGATGGGCGCCCAGGGGCAGGGGGTCGCCGGGTAGACTCAGATCGGGGCCCTGTACCAGGGAGGGGCCTTCGGCAGCAGCGGCGCCGGATTTCCAGGATTCGTACCTGGATTCCGCGAATTCTTTGAATTCATTCAGTATCTGACCGAATTCTTTTTTCTTTTCCACCGGCACATTCTTCATCTCCGTGAATAAATTCTTCACGACGCCTTTGGTACCAAGAAATTTTATGCGATAAGCTTCCAGCGCTTCCGCTCCGTCGGGAGTGATAGCCCCGATCTCCTGCTTATAGGCTTCTATCTGTTGTAACAACTGCTCCATTGGGCAAAGATACCCCTCAAACTCCGTTTTTGAGCAGTTTAACGAGGGGTTTTCGTAGGTTTGCTGCCAAATAAGCTATTCCGAACCATGCCGCCAAATCTTCAAATAAGTGATTTCCTGGATCCGGTGAATCTGAGTGAATTGTCCCTGGATGAAGGATACAAAGACGGGCAGATCGGTAAATTGATCGACGCATATGACGAGTTCTTCCCCGACCTCTATGCGGCAGACATCGTGCTCGTGGGCTGCGAGGATGAAAGGGGTATTGGCAGGGACAGGAGGGAGCGGAAAGCTCCCGATGCCATTCGTGAACAATTCTACCAGTTGTATAGCTGGCACCCGGATGTGAAAATGGCCGATGCGGGGAATATACGAACGGGGGCCAGCCTGTCCGATACCTACGCCGCCCTGAAAACGGTGCTGCGGGAATTAACGGGCATTGGCAAGACCGTGGTCATATTGGGAGGTTCCCATGATCTGACCCTCTCTCAATATTATTCCTATGCGGATAAAAAGCATATCATCGAGGCTACCTGTGTCGACGCCCTGATCGATCTCGACATCAACTCCCTCCACCGCAGTGATAATTTCCTGATGGAAATGCTCACCGGCGAACCGAATTATATTCATCATTATAATCATATAGGTTTTCAGAGCTATTACGTGCATCCTCATATGCTGGAGACCATGGACAAACTACGGTTTGATTGTTTCAGATTGGGCAGCGTGAAGGAAAATATCGAAGAGATGGAGCCGGTGATCCGTAATTCCCATTTGTTCAGTTTTGATATTTCAGCGATCGCCCATGCCTATGCTCCGGCCAATCAACTTTCACCCAATGGGTTCAGCGGGGAAGAAGCCTGTATCCTGATGCGCTATGCCGGACTCAGTCACAATGTAAATACCGTGGGCGTCTATGGTTATCTTCCCGGGAAGGACAAGGACGGTCTCACCGCGCGGCAGATCAGTCATATGTTGTGGTACCTGGTGGACGGAAAGAGCCGGGGCCGGCGGGAAGCAGCCCTTACGGAGCGGGACCTTTTCATTGAATATCATACGGCCTTTGCGGAAGTCCAGACCACATTTTTACAAAGCAGGAAAACCCAGCGCTGGTGGATGCAGTTGCCGGATAATAAATATATCGCCTGTTCTTACCAGGACTATTTGCTGGCCAGCAGCAACGAGATACCGGAAAGATGGCTAAGGGCACAGGAGCGGGGATAGGAGATTGATCAGGGCCTCGCCCGCCTCTTCCAGCAGTCCATCGTTCTGTATGCGCAGGATCTCTCCGCTGTCCAGGATACCCGGTCCGATCTCCCGGCTCCGGCTGATCCTTTCTTCCAATTCGGCGCCGCCTTCCCTGCCTCTTTTTTCCAATCGCCGCCGGATCGTTTCCGGGCTGGCCTCTATGAGGATCACTTTTAGCCGGGGATATTTTTTTTGCGCCTCGGGTAAATATTGGCGCGACCCGTTCAAGATCACATGATAACCCCTCTTCATCCACAGGTCGATCTCCAGCCCGATGCCATAATGCTGGCCATGGCTTTCCCAATGCAGGGCAAACAACCCTCCATCCCTGCGGGAAATGAATTCTTCGGTGCTGAGGTAAATATGATTCTCATTGCCGCCATCCGAACGGCGGGTAATATAGCGGTGTGCGAAAAGTACCGGAAGCGACCCGTTGATGCCTGTTCTTGCATAATTGATCAGGGTATCCTTCCCTGCTCCCGAAGCACCGATGATATAAAACAGTTGTCCCATACTATTATAATATAGAGCGCGAAAATCAGGTTTTCCCATTCAGATTTGATGAGTCCGTGATTATCTTTTTGTTAGCGGACGAAAAGTCCCGGCGGACCCATTATTAGCCAATTGTTAGGGTTTGGTTAGCTGTCGGCTGAAATTGGGCTTTTTTACCCTAAAACAGGTCAGTATTGTTAGGGATTTAACATTGCGCTAAAGTTACGATAATATGCCTTGCTTAATATGCAGTATTATTTAACTGCCCAGGCAATGATTATTAGATCTCCGGGACAAAACTTTAACGGATGAAAAAATACCGGCTGGTAGTTATAGACGATCATCATGACACCCTGGAATTGCTTAAATATAATTTTATCCAGGAAGAATATGAAGTAAAGAATTTCTTCAATGCCGTAGACGCCCTGAAATATATCACCAGTGAAAACACGGACATGGTGATCACGGATTGGATGCTGCCTGAAATGGATGGCCTTGATCTCTGCAAGAATCTCAAACATAGTCCCGCCACCTGCGATATACCGGTCATGATGATCACCGGCAAGAATGACGAGATCGATGTCGTGACGGCCCTGGAAGTAGGAGTGGAAGATTATATCGCCAAGCCCTTCCGCATCCGTGAGATGCTGAGCCGGGTAAAGAAAATATTAAGAAGAAAAAGCGCCGGCGATACGGATAAGATTCAGAAGGAAAATAAAGACGCGCTCATAAGGGGCCGCCTGAACATAGACCTGGCAGGATATAAGGTCTACCTGAACGGACAATTACTGGACCTCACCATCGGGGAATTCAAACTGCTGGAACTGCTCGTCAAACAACCGGGAAAGGTCTTCTCACGCAACCAGATCATAGAAAGGATCAATGGCACGGATTACTTTGCCACAGAGCGTTCCATCGATGTTCAGATCGTCGGTCTCCGGAAAAAACTGGGCCTCTATAAGAACGCGCTGGAAACGGTGCGCTCGGTAGGTTACCGCTTCGATGAAGCGGCCATGCAATAACACTCCACTAATAAAAGAATATCTTTTCCCTAATTGATCCCAAATAATTGACTTCTACTTTTGGTCAAATAAAAGTAAGGAATGGGAGACAAAGACTACCTGTTATGTGAATGCGGACTGGAGCCGCTCGAAAAATTCACCGCATCGCTGGAAGAAAGATTTGAAATAAAAATGGCAGGGATGCCTGCTGTCTGCATGACCATGATCCAGGCGGAAGATTCCGTTGAATTCCAACCCTTCTATCTCGGCGAGGCGCTCACCACTTCCTGTGAGGTACTGGTGAACGGACAGGCCGGATATGGCATATGCCTCGGCGATGAGCCCGTAAGAAGCTATTGCATGGCGTTCATAGACGCGATCCTCCAACTGGAAGGCGATCACCTGCCCCTGGTGCAGGCTTTTCTCGACGAGCAGGCTGCCACTATCAGCCAGGAACAGCGGCTGGAATATAATCATATCCTCCGTACGAGGGTGGACTTTAAACTCATGGAACAAGACTGATCATGAACAGAGAAATACAATACGACGAAGTCTTCGACGCGCAAACGCATTACCGGATCCTGCTGGATAGCATGGCCCGCCCGGGAAAGATCAACCTGTTAAAGGCCGCAAGCGTCTCTTCCCGGGAAGGGATCAACCATGCCAGCGTACTGGTGGCCTTTACGCTGCTGAACGCGGATACCAGTTTTTGCGTGCTGGGATCCGACCGCAACGACATCAGCCGCTACCTGTTGATCAATACGTCCTCTCATCCCGTCCCTTATCCCACCGCGGATTTTATCTTCCTGTCCGGCAACAGGGAAGGAAAAGAGATCGGAGAAGTAAAAACAGGAACGCTGCCTTACCCGGAAGAAGGGGCTACCCTCGTCATCGATACGGAAGAGATCAGCGACCATCCCCTGGACGGATCGGTGGAGTTCACCCTAAAAGGACCGGGCGTTGAAGGAGAGAAAAAAATATATGTCCGGGGACTCAACATGGAATTGCCGGAAGCCGTAAAGGAGCAGAACCTTGAATTCCCTTTGGGTATCGATATGATCTTAACGGACAAGGACCACCGACTTATTTGCATTCCGAGAAGCAACCGATTCTCGGCCACTATAAATAATTAAACTATGGGATACGTTGCAGTAAAAGGCGGTTCCGACGCCATCCATCATTCCCGCGAACTATGTGAGTTCTATCGCCTGAGAGAGGCTTCCACTCCGCTGGACATTCAACAGGTGCGCGCCCAACTGCGTCTGGCGGTGGATAAGGTAATGGGAGAGGGCGGGCTCTACGGGCAGGAATATGCGGCCATTGCCCTGAAACAATCGGAAGGGGATGTATTCGAGGCCGCGTTTATCATCAGGGCCTTCCGGGCCACCTTACAACGGAAATATTATTCCCTGACGATCAATACCCGGGAAATGTTCGTCAAAAGAAAGATCTCTTCTTCTTTCCGCGAGATCCCCGGCGGGCAGGTCCTCGGGCCCACGAGGGATTATTCACAGCGGATGCTCGAGACGGATATGGCGACAGAGGATAGTAACCATGTCGGGAAATTCCTGGAATCCTTCGCCTCGAAGATCGATCCGGCAAAGCTGGCGGAGATCACCACTTACGGAAAGGTGATCGATCTTCTTAAAGAAGAAGGGCTGCTGCACCCGGTGGGTAATGATGAAGACAGGACGCTGAAAGATATCACGCGGGAAGCCATCCGATTCCCGGCCCCGCGTTCGGCAAGGCTGCAAATGCTGTCGAGAGCGGAAACAGGCGGATTAATGGCGCTGGGCTATAGCAGCATGCGGGGATTCGGCAGCGTACATCCTACCGTCGGAGAACTACGGTATGGCAGCGTACCAGTGCGGATCAAAGATGCTTCGGGCAGGAACCGCTATATCGGCAAGATCGAAGTGACGGAGGCGGAAATGATCGCCGAAATAAAAAGCTCCGGAAAGAAAGCGATCCCCTATTATTCGATCGGGTATGGTCTCTGCTTTGGCCAGAACGATACCAAGGCCATCTGCATGGGCATCCTTGACAGGGCCATGCGCAGCCCCGATAGCCATTCGCCTTCCAACGACCAGGAATTTGTATTGTATCATACCGAGGGGATCGAATCGCTGGGCTTTACCAATCACCTGAAGCTGCCTCACTATGTCACGTTCCAGTCAGGACTGAATAATGTCCGCGCGGCCGTAGAAAGGAATGCTGAGAAAAAGGGTAAAAAGACAGAGGACCAACCTTCTCTTCAACCTGCTTAAAATTCTCCGATGATCGAAAATAAAAAATATACCCAAAAATTCAATTTCGCTTTTATCGATGAGGCGACTAAGAAGGAGATCCGCCGCAAGCTATTGAAAGCCGTTGCGATCCCCGGATACCAGGTGCCTTATTCATCTCCGGAAATGCCCGTTTCGAGAGGCTGGGGCACCGGCGGTCTGCATGTCACCCTCGCTGTGATCGGCCGGGAGGATATCTTCAAGATCATCGACCAGGGCAGCGACGCCAGCGTGAACGCCTGCAACCTGCGCGAGTTCGTACAGCGCATGACCAACTGCAAGACCACCTTCGACACGAAGGAAGCCACCCTGATCCAGACCCGGCACCGCATCACGGAGGAAGAGCTGACGGAGAACCAGCTATTTATTTTCCAGGTACCGCAGCCCGAACCCCTCCGGGGCGTCGAACGATACGAATACAAGACCCGGCAAATGCACGGAGAGGCCGACTACGCCAAGATGTGGGTCTCCCTTTATGAATCCTTTGTACGCTATGGCGATATCATGCTGGGAGCCGGCTACCCTGTCAAAGTGAACGACCGGTATATCATGGCGCCCTCGCCGATACCCCGTTGGGATATTCCTAATCTCAGCCATTCAAAAGCCTTATTCCTGTTCGGCGCCGGTCGGGAGAAAAGATTATATGCCGTCCCTCCCCATACGAAAGTAGAACCGTTGGAATTCGAAGACCTGAAATTCAATATAGAAGGGTTCCAGGGCTCGTCCTGCTACAAGACGGGCTATAAGAAGGCCTTTCTCGACGAACTGTATTTCGATGACGGCTCCAAACACCATGTCATCAACGACAGCAACTTCCTGGACAAGCTGAGTGAAAAAGGGAGGCCCACCCAGCACAGCAATAAATATTTAAATCAATTGGGATCATGAGCGGAAAAAATGACAACTGGCTGCTACGGGTAAGAAACCTTACAAAAATTTACGGGGAGCCGGATGAAAATACGCTCAACCTCACCGGGCCGGAATACCATTCGAATATTTGTCCGGCAACGGAAAGCATCGTCGCCTGCGCCGATATCAACTTCGACCTGTATCCCGGGGAGGTCCTTGGCATCGTGGGGGAAAGCGGCTCCGGGAAAAGTACGGTGGTCAAACTGCTGCATTTCGATATGGAGGCGACAGGGGGCTCCGCCTGGCTTCGGCCTTACGCCAATGGTCATTCGAATATCCTGGGCGAATCGGGCCAGAAGAAACGAACTATCCGTAACCACCTGATGGGAATGGTCTATCAGAACCCCAGGGATGGTCTCAACTTTAAGTTCTCCTCCGGCGGGAATATCGCGGAGAAACTGATCATGGCCGGTAATTTCCACGTGGGCAATATCCGCAATCGGGCATCCAGCCTGCTGGAGAAGACAGAAGTACCTGTCCGGCGGATGGACGATCAGCCCTCTTCTTTCAGCGGAGGCATGCAACAGCGGGTACAGATCGCCAAAGCGATCGCCAACAACCCGCCCCTCCTGTTCCTGGACGAGGTCACTACCGGGCTGGATGTTTCCGTACAGGCAAAAGTACTGGACCTGATCAGGGAATTACAACAGGACCTGGGCATCGCGATGATCGTCGTCTCACACGATCTTTCCGTCATACGGATGCTTACGGACCGGACGATCGTCATGAAGAATGGGCGTATCGTGGAAAGCGGGCTGACCGACCAGATCCTGCAGGACCCGCAACATGCCTATTCACAATTACTCGTTAGCTCATTATTATAAAAGCAATAGCCGGTATGAATATCCTGGAGATCAACGACCTGAGTAAGCTGTTCCAACTGTATATCCTGAATAATAAAAGAATTGAAGGGTTGAAGAACATTCATTTCACCGTAAAGGAAGGCGAGATCGTCGGGCTTACGGGTAAATCCGGCTCCGGTAAATCCAGCCTGATGAAATGCATCTACCGTACCTACCTGGCTTCCTCCGGGGAGATCCTTTATTCCTCCGGGGCCGGCGTCATCGACCTGGTCAGGGCGGACGACCATGCGATCATCGCGCTGCGGAAGAACGAGATCACCTATTGCTCGCAGTTCCTGAGCGTCATCCCCCGGGTACCGGCGGTGGATGTCGTCTGCGAACGGTTGTTCCGCGTAGAGAAAGATAAGGACCAGGCCCGGCAGAAGGCAAGGGAAATGTTGGAGGATCTCGGCCTGCCCGTCGAATTATGGGATGCTTTCCCCGTCACTTTCAGCGGCGGCGAACAACAGCGTATCAACGTGGCCCGCGCCATTATCTCCCGGCCCAGGCTGCTGCTGATCGATGAACCGACCGCCTCGCTGGACCCAAGGACCAAGGACATCGTTATCCGGATGATCCTGGAGCTGAAAAAGCATGGCACTTCCGTGCTCTGTATATCACACGATGAATATACCCTGGAAAGGCTGGTGGACCGCCGGCTTCATTTACAACACGGAGAGATCGTGGAGACGGCCCTGGCCTGAGTATTATTGGCCTGAACATTTCTTAAATCTATTTGACTTAGCATATGAATTCATTTGTCATACTTCATGCAAAAATCGTAACGCCGGACGGGACCCTTCCCAATGCATCCCTGCGGGTAGAGGACGGCATCATCACACAGATAGGGGAAGAGATCCGGGAAGAAGAAGAGCTGCTGCCGGTGATCGATGCGCGGGGTGCGATCCTTATGCCGGGGATCATCGATATCCATACGGATGCCCTGGATATGGAGATCGTTCCAAGACCCGGGGCCGATATCCCCATTGTCATCGCTTTCCGGGAGCTGGAGAGAAAAATGAGCGGATGTGGCTTCACCACCGTCTTTCACTCCCTGCACCTTGGTTATGAAGTTGCGGAAGGACAACAGCGAAGCAAGTATACCCGCCGGGAAATATTCGAGACGATCCACCAGGCCGCGGCGGGCCCTACCCTTTTAAATAATAAGATCCACCTCCGGTATGAACTCACGGGCGTCCATGCATACGAGGATTGCCTGGAGTTCATAAAGAAAGGCTATGTCTCCTTACTATCGGTGATGGACCATACCCCGGGACAGGGTCAGTTCGGGAAGGATAACTTTAAGAGGCATATGTTAGCGCAGGGAAAGACGGAAGCGCAGATCGCCGAAGAAATGAATATCCTGATAAGCCGGCCCAGGATCGAAGGAGAACGGCTGAAAGCAATGATCCGGCTGGCAAAGGACCACCACATCCCCGTCGCCTCCCATGATGACGATACCGTGGAAAAGGTCGACTTCATGCACGATCTGGGAGTGGATATCTGCGAATTCCCCATTACGCTGGAAACGGCCCGCCATGCGACGAAACGGGGCATGCAGGTAGCCGGCGGCGCTTCCAATATTTTACGGGGAGGGTCGCTCTCGGGCAATCTTACGATCAAAGACGCGGTGAAGGAAGGAGCGGTCGATACCCTTTGTTCGGATTACTATCCTCCTTCCATCCTCTATTCCGTTTTCAAACTGCACCAGGATGAAAAAATGCCCCTGTCCGAAGTCGTTAAACTGGCTACGCTCAATCCGGCCAGGGCTGCGGGCATCCACTCCTATACCGGGAGTATCGAGACCGGCAAGAATGCGGACCTGCTGCTGGTGAAGATGCAGGGCGGATACCCGATGATCACGCATACCATTGTGGGCGGCCATATCGTCTCCCAGGCAAGGTTGAGTACGGGCGGAAATGAAATTCAGGCAAAAAAGTCAAACGAGGAGTATGCTTGAAAGAACCATGATCAGCCAGGACCTGTCTTTTCGGGACTATATCCATCGCCAACTGGATGAGATCCGGCCTGAAAGGATCCAGGAAAGAGCCTTGTCCGCAAGGGCTTCCGGGAATTTCCGTTACACTGGACAAAAATGGGTACCCCAGGAATATCGAGGCTTTGCCGTTGTCACCATGGTGGATACCAACCCCGGCAATGAATTATTGCCTTTTCAGCTCACGGCCCTGCAGGATGAATTGCGCAGCAGCCTCCGTTCCGTAGATGGCTATTATATGCTTCCCCCCGCCAGTTTTCACCAGACGGTGGCCAATACGCTCTCGGCCGAAAGATTTCAAAAAAATATCGTAGACAAGGGACTGGAAACAGCCTATCCCGGGTTGGTGGAAAAAGCATTTGACCGCCTGCCGTCTTCCACATCGGGAACACCTATTCGAATGCAGCTTGCCGGGCTGAGTATCTTCGGCACATCCATCGGGCTGCTGGGCGTTTTTGAAAAGGAGTTGGACTATGAGCGGTTGATCCGCTTCCGTTCCGGGTTCTACGGGGACGCGGGCATGCAGGAACTGGACGTACGAATGACCCGGCCTTTTATAGGGCATATCACCGTCGCCTATATCGAACAGGACCCGGACAGGGTTGCGCGGGAACATCTTGCGCGGGTAGTCAATGCGCTGAACACAGAGATCCGGCGGAAAAATTATACTTTTTTGCTGTCGCATACCGGGCTGAGACGTTACAGCCACCTGGCCGAATTCCGGAAGGAGGCCACCTATCCCGAACATAAACTTTAATCATTTAATTCAACAGCCATGCAAACCTTCGAAAATTATCCTCCTGTCGTGGAAGCGGCCAAAGAGATAAAATTGGGAGAAGAGCCCTATATCCATCCTACCTGCCGGATCAGGGATAGTCAGATCGGCGCCTGGACTGCCCTCGGCGCGCATACTTCCATCGTGGAATCCAGCTTTGGAGATTATAGCTATACGGCTGGCGACGTGCAGATCATTTATTCGGAAGTAGGGAAATACTGTTCCATCGCCAATAGCGTACGCATCAATCCCGGTAATCATCCCCAGTGGAGGGTGACGCAGCATCATATGACCTATCGCAGAAAGCATTATGAGCTGGGTGAAGACGATGACAAGGAATTTTTTGCCTGGAGAAGGGAGCATTCCTGCAAGATCGGACATGATGTATGGATCGGGCATGGAGCTATTATCATGCCGGGCGTAACGATCGGTACCGGCGCCGTGATCGGCTCGGGGGCTGTAGTCACCAAAGATATCGGGCCTTATGAAGTAGCGGTAGGAGTCCCGGCAAAAGTGATCAAGCGGAGATTTGAAGAGTCCGTCATCCGGCAGTTACTGGACAGCGAATGGTGGAACTGGGATCGGGAGGAACTGGAAAAGA
>Ga0307516_10005470_pt1 | contig 15168 bp, 12 predicted proteins | sample 19_EM_MG_FD_203310 | JGI IMG/M metagenome (GOLD analysis project Ga0307516, IMG submission 203310) | Populus trichocarpa ectomycorrhiza microbial communities from riparian zone in the Pacific Northwest, United States - 19_EM | ecosystem: Host-associated > Plants > Roots > Unclassified | place...
CGCGCCCGATTCGAAGCGTGCCGCACTGATGCTGCCGGCCAGGCCGATGCGCGGGTAACGTTGGGCCTGGGCCTGCGACACATCGGCGCTCGCGGCGATCAGCTCGAGCTCGCTGCCCAGCAGATCGGGCCGCTGTGCCAGCACCTGCGCTGGGACGCTGTCCATCACGATCTGCGCCGGCTGCGGCAGTTGGGCCTGGCCGGCCGTGAGCTGGCTGCGCAGCGTGGGTTCTTTGATGCCGGTGAGCGCGACCAAGCCTTTGACGAGTACATCGCACTGCGCACGCCGCTGTGTCAGCAGTGCATTGCCCTGGGCCGCGCTGGCGCGCGCCAACGCGGCACCGGCCGGCGCTTCGAAGCCGGCTTTCGCGCTCAGGCCGGTCAGGCGCGCGGTTTCGCTGCGCGAGAGGCTGTCGGCACGGGTTTGTTCGACCTGCGCTTCGCAAGCCCGCAAGCTCGTGTAGCTGGTCGCGACTTCGGCGGCGACCGACACGCGCGCGTCGTGCCAGGCGGCCTCGGCACCGTCGAAGCGCGCCTGGGCAGCGTCTCGTGCGGCGCGGCGCGCGCCGAACAGGTCGAGTTCCCAGGCCGCTTGCAGGCCGACGCTGCCGCTCGAACCCAGGCCGCTGACGAAGTCTTGCTTGCCACGCACCGCGCTCGCGTTCGCGTCGAGCATGGGCAGCAGCGCGGCGCCGGCAGCCACCCGCGTGGCGCGCGACTGTTCGATGCGCGACGTGGCCGAAGCGAGGGTCGGGCTCACCGCCTGCGCGGCGTCGATCAGCTGCACCAGCAGTGGATCGTTGAATTGCTGCCACCAGTCCTTCAGCACCGTGAGCTGGCCGCTGTGGGGCAGCGGGGCCTGCCACTGGGCCGGCGTGGTATCGGCCGGCGATGCCTGCCGCGGCGCGGGGCCGGTGCTGCAGGCGCCGACGGCAGCGAGAGTGGCCGCGGCCGAGAGGGCGCGCGACAGCTTCAACCAGGGCTTCATCGAGAGTCGCTTCCGTTTCACGCTTGTGGGGTGATCACGCCGCCAAAGAGGGGGGCCGACGCGGGTAGGCGATCGGGCTTCCAGTGGGCAGGCGCGCGAGGCCAGGAATATAACAACCAGAGGGGGCAGGCCGCATCCCCCAACGAACGATGCTGCCGCGCCACTGCTGACAACGTGATGTCAGCAGTGGCGCGGCAGCACGGTGCGCGCGCGCTTTATGCCGGCGGCGCTGGGTTGTCCAACACGGCGCCGTAGGCCGCCAGCAGCGAAGCGCTGAAGCTGCTGCGGTGGAAGCGGCGCCGTGCTTCTTCGCGCGCGGCCTGGCCGATCTGGCTGCGGTAGGCGGCAGAGTCGACGAGGATCGCGATGCACTCCAGCATCTCGCTCTCGGAGCTGCACAGCAGCCCGGTTTCGCGGTCACGCAAGATCTCGCGGTGCTGCGGCGTGGCCCAGGCCACGCACGGCAAGCCCATCGCCATCGCCTCGACCAGACAGGCCGGGAACCGGCTGGTGTGGCCGATGGCCACGTACAACCAGGCGGAGCGCAGATGGGCGACACGCGCCACGTCGTCGTCGGCGTCGAAGAGGCCCACACCTGCAGCGCTGAGCTGGGCTGCCGATTCGGCATCGGCCCGACCGACCCAGTTGAAACTCAGGCCCAGGCTCTCATCGCTCAGCAGTACGGCGAGCTGGGTGTACATCGCAGCGCCACGCGGGTCGTCACTGCGGGTTGCGGTGACGACGAGCGGGCGGCGCGCTTCGTGGCGCGGGCTGTCGAAAAAGATGTCGTCGACGCTGCCCTCGACCAGATCGACCGGTTGTCCGGTCAGTTGCAACAAGGAATCGACCTCGGTCGGACGGCTTGTGATCGTGCGCCGGGCGGCCGCACCTTTGGGCGGGCGCAGCGCCCACAACAACACGGCGGCCGCGTAGTTCAGTGGGCGCCACAGGCCCCTTCCGTAGGGCGTGAAATACAGCGGTGCACGCAGGCCGAGAAAGCGTGCGGCGTAACCGCCGAGCAAACACGGAATGACCCCATGCAGGTGCACCGCGGCGCCGGGCACCCGCTGCACCTCGTCGCGCAGCAGGCGCAGCAGCGCCACCGCCGAACGCCAGGGGCCCGCCGCGCTCGGTGTCAGCAAGAGCCGCACGCTGCCATCGAGCTTCGTCAACAAACGGCGCTGCTTCGGGTCGTCGAGCAGGATCACCGTTTGTTGCATGCCGCTTTCAGCGAGTGCCGCCGTGACCGGGCCGAAGAAGCCGACCATGTTGTCCGACGCCCTGCCGAGCAGGTGCACGATCGTGCCCGGAACGCCGGTGTCGGGCCAGGACGCCGCGGCACTCGGCTCGTTCAACACCGTGCCGTTCAGGCCGGGGGCCTGGGGGCTCAGCCCATTCTCTAACGCGGCCAAGGGGCTGCTCCTCAGAGCGCGCCGTCACGCAAGAGCACGACCTTGACGGTGCGCACCAGGATCGAGAGATCGAGCCACAGCGAACGCTCTTCGATGTAACGCTGGTCGAGCGCCACCCGCTCCTCGTAGCTCAGCTTGTTGCGGCCCGACACTTGCCACAGACCGGTCATGCCCGGCGCGATGCTCAGGTAGTGCCAGCGCACCTTGCCATAGCGCGTGAGCTCGCCCACGGTGATGGGCCGCGGCCCGACCAGGCTCATCTCGCCACGCAGCACGTTGATCAGCTGCGGCAACTCGTCCAGGCTGGTGCGTCGCAGAAAGCGGCCCACCGGCGTGACGCGCGGATCGTGGGTCAGCTTCTGGTCGCGTTGCCACTGCGCGCGCGCATCGGCATCACGTGCCAGCAGATCGTTGAGCATCTGCTGAGACTCGCGGTACATCGAGCGGAATTTCAGGCAACGGAAGAGCCGGCCGTTCTGGCGCACGCGGTAGTGCCCGAACAACACCGGCGCACCATCACAGCGCTGGATGAGCAGGGCCACGCCGAGCATCAGCGGGCTCAACAGCAGCAGCAGCACGGCGGCAACCAGCTGGTTCGCACGCAGGTGAAGCTGCTCGGCCCAGAGATGGTGCGGCCGCGCTTGCTCAAGGGCCGACCGCGACATCGATGCGGAAAGAACAGAGGGCATGAAAGACTCCTTTGAGGCTGCCGAGGCAACGCAATATGCGAGAAGCGAGCCAAGATCGAGGTATGGGAAACGTAACGACGTTTGAGTTACAGGTCGATGCGAAAAAGAACAGTCGGCAAAGGCTGTTTGCCGGTGCCGTCGCAGCCTGAACGAGCCCGCGGTGTGCGCAGCGAAGTGGGTGAGATCGTGCGCACGAATAGCGAGCATCGGGTGCGGCGCATCGCGCGGAAATCGGCAAAGCCGCCGCGTCTCTGTAGGAACGCGCTGACCTGGGCAGGACAAGCCCCGCCGGTGCTGCGTTGCCGCGACAAGCGCTGCACAATGTGAAGCACATGCGCGGCGTCTTCCTACAGACGAACGAGCGCGCACGATTGATGCTTGAGCCCGATATGACTCTCACACAAATCTTCGTCGTCTTGAAGGCGCGCTGGTTCTCGGCGCTGATGACCCTGCTGGCGGTGGTCGGCATCGTCGTCGCCGTGACGCTGGCCTTGCCGAAGCGCTATACCGCGGTCGCGTCTGTCGTGCTCGACGTGAAGTCGCCCGACCCGATCGCCGGCATGGTGCTGCCGGGGATGAACGTCTCGAGCTACATGGCGACACAGGTGGACGTGTTGCGCAGCGAACGTGTGGCGCTGCGGGCGCTGCAAACGTTGCGGCTCGAAGAAAGCGCGACGCAAAAGGCGGCCTGGGAGCGCGCGACCGAAGGCCGCGGCGACTTCCGCGCCTGGCTCGCCGACACGGTGTTGAACGACCTCGACGTGAAACCGGCGCGCGACTCGAACGTGATGAACGTGGCCTTCACCTCGACCGACCCGGTCTTCGCCGCGGCGGTGGCCAACGCTTTTGTCAAGGCCTTCACCGACACCACGCTCGACCTGCGTGTCGAACCGGCCAAGCTCTACAACAGCTTCTTCGACGAGCGCGCCAAGGAGTTGCGCGAAGCCCTCGAAAAGGCACAGGCACGTTTGTCGGCCTACCAGCGCGCCAAAGGCATCATCGTCAACGACGAGCGGCTCGACATCGAGAACTCGCGCCTGTCCGAACTGTCGACCCAGCTGGTGGCGCTGCAGGCGGTGGCCGAAGAGTCGGGCAGCCGCCAGCAGCAGGCTGGTGTCAACCCGGGGCACACGCCCGAGGTGCTGGCCAACCCGTTGTTGTCGGGGCTGGTGGCCGAGCTGTCGCGCCAGGAAAGCAAACTCAACGAGATCAAGGAGCGCCTGGGCGACCGGCACCCCGAGGTGGTGCAGCTGCAGGCGAGCGTCGATACGCTGCGCACGCGCATCGACGGCGAAACACGCCGTGTCACCGGTGGCCTCAAGGTCACGAATAACGTCAACCAGACGCGCATGGCGCAGCTGCGCGCAGCGCTCGACCAGCAGCGCGCCAAGCTGCTGCAGCTCAAGGGCCAGCGCGACGACGCCGGTGTGCTGATTCGTGATGTCGAAAACGCGCAAAAAGCTTACGACGCCGTGTTCCTGCGCGTGAGCCAGACCAGCACCGAGAGCCAGAACACCCAGACCAACGTGTCGCTGCTGAAGCAGGCCAGCGTGCCGGCGTTCGCCTCTTCGCCACGACTGCGCCTGAACATCGCTGCCGGCGTGGCGCTCGGCCTGCTGCTGGCGCTCGGTTTGACGATCGTGCGCGAGTTGCGCGACCAGCGCCTGCGCACCATCGAAGATGTGAGTCTGCTGCTGAAGATGCCGCTGCTCGGCGTGTTGCCGGTGCCTTCGCGCGTCGGCGTGCTCGGCCGCTCGCGTGCCCAACTCACCAAGATTCGCCTGATGGCGGCACTGCCGCGTCCAGCACGCGCTTCCGAATGAAACCCCTCGAACGCCCGGCCTCGCGCCCCCCGCCCGTGCCACTGTCTTTCGTGCCGCCCGCACCCAAGCCGAGCCAGCCCAGCGAGGGCGCGCCCGGACCCGGGCCGGGCCGATCGATCGGCGACTACATCCGGCGTGACCGAGACCTCTCGGAAGCGCAGATCGACCAGGTTCTGGCCTACCAGCGCGCCAACGGGCTGCGCTTCGGCGAGGCGGCGATCGCGCTCAAGCTCGCCACCAGCGACGACGTGCTGTGGGCGTTGTCGCAGCAGTTCCACTACCCCTACGCGCCGAGCGAAACCGCGCCGTTCAACGAAGAGCTGGTCGCCGCGACCGACCCGTTCGGTGACGAAGCCGAAGCGTTCCGCGAGCTGCGCAGCCAGTTGATGATGGGCCCGTTGGCGGTCGACCAACCGCGCCGCGCGCTGGCCGTGCTGAGCGCCGACAGCGGCGACGGCAAAACCTTCTTCGCCGCCAACATGGCGATCAGCCTGAGCCAGCTCGGCGGCCGCACCTTGCTGATCGATGCCGACATGCGCACGCCGCGCCAGCACGTGCTGTTCGGCATCAGCGGCGCGGCCGGCCTGAGCAGCATTCTGTCGGGGCGCACCGAGTCCAACGTGATCCACCGCATCGGCGAGCTGCCCACGCTGTACGTGCTGCCGGTGGGCACGCTGCCGCCGAACCCGCTCGAACTTGTGCAACGGCCGGCCTTCGGCCTGCTGATCCAGGAGCTGCTGACCAAGTTCGACCACGTCGTGGTCGACACCCCCGCGGCCGCGCACGGCGCCGACGCCCGTGTGCTTGCCGCGCGCTGCGGCGCAGCGGTGGTGATCGGGCGGCGTGGGCGCACCCGCATCAAGGCGCTGCAAAGCCTGCTGGGCGCGCTCTCCACCACTCCGGTCAAGATGGCCGGCGTGCTGATGAACGACTACTGAATCACCCCGAGGACATGGCTTCGGCATTCCCGCCGGTGCGGCACCGATGAGCCGATTCGATCACCTGCTTCGCAGGGGCATTGGCAAGCTCGCCGCCACGCTGCGCCTGCGCCGCTGGGTGCAGCGCCGGGACGCGCAACGGCGCGCCGAAAAGCCAGCGCCGCTCGGCCGCAAGAAATACCTGTACGCCGCGCCGATCGGCGAATCCGGCAAGGCTCAGCTGGAAAAACTGCTCGGCCGCTTCGACGCCGCGCACTTCGACTTTCTGATCTTCGTGTACGACGGTTACCGCTTCGAAGGCGAGATCTTCGAACGCTGCACCTTCATCCATGAAAAAGGCTTCGTCTACCACTTCTTCAAGAAGTACCTCACGCCCGAGCTGGCCGCGCGGTACGACGTGATCTTCATCGGGGTCGAGGATGTCGAGATCGATGACTTCTCATGGCAGCGCTTTCTCGACGTGATGTCGCGCAACCAGCTCGACATGGCGGCCCCGGCGCTGTCGAAGCAGTCGATCACGCCGCACAAGATCATGTACCAGCGACCGACCGGAGTGGGCCGCCTGGTGGACGTGATCGAAATCTTTCTGACCGCGTTCGATGCCCGCGCCTGGCCACGCTTCTGGGCCCTGATCGAGGCCGACATGAACCACTGGGGCTGGGGCTATGTGCAGCTGGCGCAGGCGCATTGCGACTTCAAGATGGGCCTCGTCGACGAGCAAACCGTCTCGGTGCTGCGCGCGCCGACCTTTCGGCAAGAGGCGCTCGACGGCATGAACGCGCTGTTCGCCAAGCACCCCGATGGCCGCCGCGCGAAGTTCATTTCGTACGGTCGTCTGGAATAGCGCCCACAGCGTCAACAGGTTCCAGCTCGGCGCCTGCGGGCCGGCCGTCGAAAGCGTTCCAGTGCCCGGCCACGCAGGCCTCGAAACGCTCACGAAAAAGCGGCGCTGAAAAGCCTTCGGCGTGCGCGCGGCAGTCGGCCGCGCCGAAGCCCGCTGGGGCGGCTTCGAAGCGCTGCACCGCGTCGCGGATCGACGCCGCCGTTTGTTCCGTGAAGTACAGCCCGGTCGGCGCCGGCCCGGTGCCGCGCACGGTTTCGAGCGAGCCGCCACGCCCATACGCAATCACCGGCGTGCCGCAGGCCTGGGCCTCGACCGGCGCGATGCCGAAGTCTTCTTCGGCGGCAAACACCATGGCCCGGGCGCGCTGCATCCAGTCGACGAGCTGGGCCGTGGGCTGAAACCCGAGCAGGCGCACGTTGGGCGGCAGGTTGCGCTTCACACGCTCGTGTTCTGGCCCGTCGCCGACCACGACCAGGCGTTTGTCGGGCATCTCGGCGAAGGCCTCGACGATCAGCGGCACACGTTTGTACGGGACCATGCGCGACGCGCTGAGGTAGAAGTCTTCCTTGTCCTCGCGCATCGCGAAGCGCTCGATGTCCACGGGCGGGTAGATCACCTCGGCCTCGCGCCGCCAGGCCTTGCGGATGCGCTGCGCGATGAAACGCGAGTTGGCCACGAACACATCCACGCCGTTGGCCGAGCGTTGGTCCCAGCCGCGCATGTAGTGCAGCAGCGCACGCACCAGCGCGCCCTTCAGGCCCGTGGCCAGGCCCGACTCGGCGAGGTAGTTGTGCTGCAGGTCCCAGGCCCAGCGCATCGGTGAGTGCACGTAGCTCAGGTGCAGCTGGGCCGGGCCGGTGATCACGCCTTTGGCGACGGCGTGGTTGCTCGACAACACCAGGTCGTAGGCCGACAGGTCGAGCTGCTCCACCGCCAGCGGCATCAGCGGCAGGTACGCGCGGAATTTCGTGCGCGCGAACGGCAGGCGCTGGATGAAAGTCGTCTTGGGAACGCGCCCCTGCAGGAAGGCGCGCTCGCTGTCGGGCAGCACATCGACGATCGCAAACAGGTCGGCCTGTGGATAGATCAGGAGCAGCTGTTCGAGCACCCGTTCGCTGCCGGCGTAGGTGGACAGCCACTCGTGCACGATCGCGATCTTCATGAGGACTCGGCGCGCCGGTGCGCCCCGGTGGCGCCTGCCCGGCCGGGGCGCGGCAGCATCAACGTGGCCAGCAAGGCCGCGCGCTGGCGCCAGCTGTTGCGCTCGGCCAGACCCGGCTCGACCAGCGGCGGCAGGCGCGCGGCGTGGCGCAGGCCCTCGCGCACGCCCTCGAAGTTCGGCTCGACGACGACCGCGTGCGCGCCGCCGGCTTCGCGCAGCTCGGGCGAGTTGGCGATGACCACGCGCGTGCCGCAGGCCCGCGCTTCGAGCACCGGCATGCCGAAGCCTTCGTAGCGCGACGGGAACACCAGGGCCTTCGCTTGCGCGTACAGCGCCGGCATCAGCGCGTCGGGCACGAAGCCGGGCAGCACCACGCCGTCGGCCTGCGCGTCGCGCAGCGTGCGCGCCAGGGCTTCGTCCTGCCAGCCGCGCGCACCGGCGAGCACGAGCGAATAACCGGGCAAACCGCCGCGGCGTTTCAGGTCGACGAAGGCGCGGAACAACAGCTCGACGTTCTTGCGCGGCTCCAGTGTGGCCACCGACAGCAGGTAGGGCGGCGTGACGCCGAGCGTTGCCAGCGCCGCGAGCGCAGACTGCCGTTCACTCTCGGCGAGCGGGCGATACGCCTCGGTCAAGCCCGGCAACACCACGCCGTGCACCGCGAGCTGCAGCCGCTCGCGCACGCGCCGTGCCGTGCCGTGCGAATTGGCCAGCACGCAATCGGCGCGCGCCACGTCGCCGCGCAACCAGAGCCGGTGCGACCACAGCGTGGCCGCTTCCATCGTGTCGGGCACGATCAGGTGGTTGAGGTCGTGCACGGTGCAGACGGTGTGCACCGGCGCGGCGAGCCGCGGGTGCAGGGTTCGGCCGGCCCAGAACACGTCGAGCCGGTCGCGCCGGCACAGCGCCGCACCGCGGGTCTTGAGCCACAGGAACGAGGGCAGGCGGCGCAGCGGGGCACGCGCCTCCTGGCGCAGTGTCCAGCGTGCCGAGGGCAGGGCCAGCTTGTCCGCCGGCAGCCGTGCGTAGGCGAACAGCTGCGCGTCGGGCCACAACGTTTCGAGTTCGCGGCACAACTGCAGCACGTACTGCCCGACGCCCGAAAGCGGTGTGCGCAGCGCTTCTCCGTCGATGCCGATCCGCAGCGGGCTCATGGTGAGGCACGATTCCAGCGTGCATACAGCGACCCGCGGGCAATGTTCATGCGGATCAGGTAGTCGGGGTTCTTGGGGCGCAGCCAGCGCAATGCCCACAGCACCGGGATCGCCGCGAGCAGCTTGAGCGGCGCGATCGTGGCGGGAAACGGTTCGCGCAGCGCACGGTGCATCAGCACGCGGGTGACGCCCTCCCAGTAGGCACGCTGCGCGATCCAGCGTCGTGTCAGCCGTTGCGCTTCGATGCAATGCAACACGCTGAAGCTCGGGTCGTACACGGTGTCGAGCCCGGCTTGCTGCAAGCGCCGGATGACGAAGGATTCTTCGCCGCTGATGAGCCGCCCGCCGACGCGTCCGAGCGCGGTCGGAAAGCCGCCGATCGCGGCCAGCGCGCCGCGCCGGATCGCGAAGTTGGCGCCGCAGATGTTGTGGCCCTCGGCGACCCGGCCACCCGCGGGCGCATCGACGCACGACAGCATCAGCAGCCAGCGTGGCGTGACTTCGGCACCCGAGGCACCTTCGGGCCAGAGGGCCTCGATGCGCCCGCCGACCATGGCCACAGCGGGCGGCTGCACGCGCAGCGCGGCGTCGAGCTGCGCGGCCCAGCCGGGCTGCACGATCGCGTCGTCGTCGAGGTAAGCGACCCAGTCGCCGCGTGCGAGCTCGGCCCCGTGATTGCGCGCGGCCGACAGGCCGGGTTGCTCCAGGCGTGAGAGCACGAGGCCCGGGTGGGCTTCGGGCAGCGCGGCCAGCACCTGCGCGTGTTCGCCTGACGAGGCGCTGTCGATCACCAGCAGCTCCCAGCCTTGCGCAGCGACCTGCGGCGCCGCCGCTGCGACGCAGCGCTGTGCGTCGGCGGCGCGGTTGTGCGTGCAGACGACGACGGAAACGGCGGGCACTGGCGGGCTCATGGCGGAGCCTCGAAGCGGCTGCACAGTTCGACGTTCGGGAAGTTCGCGCGCATCGAGTGGTCGTAGATCGCGCTGTTCTTGCCGTACGAGTTGTCGTGCAGCAGCACGCGTTTGCCGAGCAGCGCGGAGAGGATCGACACGTGCAGCCGGTCGGTGTGCACGGTCGTGTAGCGGTCCAGGAAACCGAGCATGCGCCAGGTGGCCTCGAGGGCCAGGCGCGGCGTCATGTCGTCGGACACGAACTCGACCGACACGTCGATGTTGGCCGGCGCGCCGGGCGAGTCGCCCCGCTCGGCGCGCTCGACGTCGGTGCGGAAAGCAAACAGCTCGGTCGGATGCGACGTGTTCCGGCGGTCGTACTTCAGGCCGCGCCAACGCCGCCGCAGGTTGCGCCGCGCCTGGCCGGGCGACGACAGCAGCGGCAGAAAGCGCCAGCGTGCTTCGGCCAGGAGTGCGGCCACGTCGAGGTGCAGCGCCACGTCGTGCGACGCCAGTGCCCGCACCTGCGGGGCCGCGCGTTGCACGTGTGCCAGCGAGGGCTGGTCGCGGCACAGCACGGTGACGTGGTCGCCGAGCGAGCCGAGCAAGGCGTCGTGGCCACGGATCGTCATCGGCAGCAGCACCAGCCGGCGACAACCGCCGTGGTGGCGCGCGATCAGCTCGTGCATGTCGTTGTACATCGGCACGAGGTTGCCGCCGCCGGCGCCCACCAGCACACGCCCGCGTGTGCGTGCGGGGTCGACGTCGAGCGCGACGGGCTCGAAGCGCAGGCCGAATTGTTCGAACACGCGGTGCGCTGCGCAGTTGATCGCGCTGTCGCCGGCGTTGCCCGGCACCGAGGCATAGAGGATGGGCTCGCGGTCGCCCACGAGCTCTTCGAGCACGGTACCGAGCCCGGTTCCGGCGATCGGCAAAGGCCGCGCCGCGAATTGTGGGGTGTATGGGGCGTTCATGCGGAGGTCCGTTCGAGTTCGGTGCTGATCAAGCGGTCCCACTGCTGCAGGAAGTATTCGCGCGTCGCGCCGCGGGCGTGCTCGCGCAGGCGCTGCTGCCAGGCCGCGCGCTCCGGCAGCGCCAGCTGGTGAACGCTGTGCATCGCACGCGCGATGCTGTCGGGATCGTGTTCGTCGATCGGCAGGCCGAGGCCACCGACCGCTTCGTTGAGCGCACTGTCGCCCGAGATGATCGGAATAAGCCCGTGTTGCGCCGCCTCGAGTGCCGGCATGCCAAAGCCTTCGAGCAGGCTCGGCAGCACGAAGGCGATCGCGTTACGGTAGAGCCAGCGCAACTGGGCGTCCGACACGTAACCCGGCAGCAGCACGCCGCGCGTGCTTGCAACCCGCTGCTGGACTTCTTCGGTGGCGTCTCCGCGCGAGCCGCACAGCACCAGCGTGACGCCAGCATCGGCCAGGCCCGAGCGCTCGAACGCGGTGATGGTCGCGAGGTGGTTCTTGCGCCGCTCCAGCGCGCCCACCGTCAGAAAGAAGGGCGCCGCGACGCCCGGCACGGGTTCGTCGGGCCCGCCGGCGGATTCGCTGCGCACGTACAGCGGGATGCTGTGCAGAAAGCGGAAGTCGCTGCCGAAGCGCGCCGTGAACGCGGCCTTCGAGGTCTCGCTCACGAACACCAACCCGGGCCGGCGCTCGGCGACGCGCGCATACGCCGCTTCGTACCAGCGCACCGTCTCCGGCAGGTACAAGTCGGTGTGGCTGAGCGGGCCGATGTCGTGGCACAGCACCACGTCGCCCGGGTCGAGCTCGGCGCGCATCACGTAGAGCGGGTCGAGGAAGAGCCGCAGGCAGCGCGCCCGTTCAGGCCAGCGCTGGCGTGGCCGAGAGCCGAGCCAGCGCATTTCCAGCAGCATCGCGCGCGCCAGCAGCTTGCGCGCGAGATCACCCGGCATGTCGGCGCCGAACAGGCGCCAGCGCCGCACCAGCGCGGTCTGGCGGAAATGCGCGACGAGGTCTTTGGCGATGAAGTGCGCGCCGGTGCGGTTGACGAGCGACAGCGAGTCGTCGATCAGCAACCCGCGCCACGCGCTGGCGGCGTCGCCTGGCTCAGCGGAAAAAGCTGCCGTCATGGGTCAGTCCAGTTGCTCAACGCGTCGCGGATCGAGCGCGCTGTGCAGCCAGTCGCGCAGCGCGATCAGGTTGCCGCGCAGGCGCCCGCGCCGGTCGACCCAGGGCTCGGGCCAGGGCCAGCGCGCCAGGTTTTTGGCGATGTTGCTGGCCATGTGGCGCCAGGCGTAGCTGCGCGACATCGAGCCCTTGTTCAGCAGGTAGAGCGGGTTGGCGATCTGCGAATAGCCGAAGCGCAAGCCCGAGGTGCGGCCACGCTTGGTCGCGAGGTGCACACCGCGCAGCACCGAGCAGTGCACCACGCGGCCGTGTGCGGCGATGCGCCGGCTGAAGTCGATGTCTTCGAGCCAGCCGTAGAGCGGCAGGTTGACGTCGAACAGCACCTGGTATTCACGTACCGGCTGCAGCCGCACCGACATGTTGCAGCCGTAGCCGCCGTAGGTGTCGCTGATGCGCGCCCTGGCGTGGGGCGGGGGAAGCGATTCGATCAGCGCCACGGCTTCGGCATGCGGGATGCCCGGGCCGGTGGCGCCATCGCGCACCGGGTGGTTGGTGGCGACCACGATGTCGGGGTGTGCGGCGAACAAGGCCGCCACCTGCTGCACGTAGTCGGGTGCGGGGTAATAGTCGTCGTCGAAGAAGATCACCACGTCGGCGTCGGTACAGGCGGCGAGGATGGTGTTGCGCTGCGCGGTCAGCCCGCGCGGGCCGCGCACCACGTCGATCGGGCAGCCGAGTGCGGGCAGGGCCGCTTCGTCCAGGTCGTCGGCACCGGCTGGGCACACGACGATGCGCCGTGGCAGCTGCAGCTGGCCGGCCAGTTGCTGGAGCGTCAGGCTCACCTGCTCGCGGCGGCCGGCGGTGGCGATGCCGATCACGATGGCGGCTGCGGGGCTCATGCGTTCCAGATCCTCTTCAGAAGTTGTTTTCGTTGCAGCACGCAGACCAGGACGAGCGCCGTCAGGATCGCGCCGGTCAGGCGCGCCGCTGCGATGCCGTAGCCTTGGTAGGCCTGCGCCCCCAGCAGCATCAAGGTGGCGGTCACGAGCGCGCCGCTGAGCGTCACCGCCGACATCAGCGTGTCCATGCGCAGCGGGATCAGCACATAACCCGAGCTGACCTGGCCGAACGCGGAGAACGGGAACATGAAGGCCAGCACGTACAACATGCCGACCGTGGGCCCGAACGAAGGCCCGAGGATCACCGGCACCAGCGGTGCGGCGAGCACCAGCGCGCCGACCATCAGCACCACGCCGAAGCCGACCATCGCGAAGTACGAGTGGCGCATCAGCCGGTAGGCCGACGCTTCGCTGTGGCTTTCGGCGATGCGCTTGGCCACGGTGCCGACGAGCACGTGGTTGGCCGGCTGCATCAGGCTCATGCCGACACTCGCCAGCCGCTCGGCCGCACCGTACCAGCCGACCTGGGCGGCGCTCGCGAACAGGCTGAGGATGTAGGTGGACGAACTCGCCATCATCATCGAGACGCCCTTGTGCAGGAAGAGCGCCGTGCTGCCTCGCACCAGCGCGACGGCACCGTGCAGGCGCAGCGCCTGGCGCTCCATCGAGCCGAGCGCAATGACGTGGCCGGCGGCCGTGGTCAGCACGCCCGAGGCCAGCAGCACGGCCAGCACGATCCAGGAATCGCCCGGGCCCTTGACCAGCCACAGGATCGCCGGCAGGTTCATCGCAAAACCCACCACTTCGAGCGCGACCGACACGCGAAAGCGCAGCGTGCCCTGAAAGTACCAGCCGAGGTTGAACGCGGCGGCCACGCCGTTGAGCGTGGCGAGCAAGCCCATCACCGGGTGCTCGCGCAGCAGCGGCGACAAGAGCGTGCCACCCAGCCCGAGCAGCAGACAGGGCACGATCATCAGCATCCGCCCAGCCATGTGCTGCCCGTACAGCCCGGCCAATCGCGAGCGGTCGGTGGTGGCCGCGGCGTCGCGCGCGCCGGCGATCGGAAAGCCGTATTCGCCGAGCATCCACACCAGCGTGTACAGCGACATCGCGGCCAGCAGGCGGCCGTAGGCATCGGCACCGAGCACGCGGCCGTAGAACGGGATCAGCACCAGCAGGTAGGCGTAACGCAGCAGATAGCCCGCGTACACGAACGCGAGCGAGCGCCGGGTCGAAGGCGGGGGCGGGGAGGCGCTCACTGAGGGGCCTTGCGGGACTGCGCTCATCCCGCCATCACTTCCTGGATCGCGGCAAGGTTGAGCGTGGCCGCCTCGCGCCACGAATAGCCGCGCAGCCGCGCCAGGCCGGCGCTGCGCATCTCGGCGCGCAGCCCGGCATCGGCCGAAAGTTCGCGCAGCCGCTCGGCCAGCAGGTCGGGCCGGGCCGGGTCGAAGTACAACGCGGCGCTGCCGCAGACCTCGCGCACCGCGTCCGCCGTCGAGGCGATCACGGGGCAGCCGCAGGCCATGGCTTCGAGCGGTGGAATGCCGAAGCCTTCGTAGTACGACGGAAAGATGAAACAGCTCGCTTGCTGGTACAGCGCCTTGAGCTGCGCGTCGCTGACGTAGCCGACCCGCAGCAGCGCGTCGCCGGCACCCCCCGAGGCCGCCCGGAACACCGCGCCGTCGGCCGCGCCGACAACGACACAGCGGGGCGCGTCGGGTCCGAGCAGTTCGATCGCGCGGGCAATGGCTGCGAAGTTCTTGTTCGGCGTGGGGCTGCTGACCGCGAGCACGAAAGGCTGGCCGCGCAGGCCGTGGCGTTCGATCACACTGTCGTCGGCGACGAGTGCGTCGAGGTGCTGCCAGCCTTCGGTGGTGATGCGCAAACGATCGGCCGGCACACCGAAACACTCGGTGGCCTCGCTCGCGCTGAACTGCGACACCGTCATCGTGCATGGCGCGCGTGAGCCGATGGTGCCGATCAGCCAGCGGTACCAGTGCCGAAAGCCGCGCTGGAACGCCTGCGGCATGCGCACGACGGCCGCGTCGTGCACCGTGATGATCTGGTGCCGCTTGAGCGCGGGCCCGGTGAAGCCGAAGCTGAACAGCAGCCGGTCGCCGGCACGCCAGGGCAGCTCGAATTGTTCCCACAGGTGGCCCTGCAGGCGCCCGAGCGGCTCGACCACGAGGTGGCGAAACGCCGGCGCCAAAGTGCCACGCGGCACCAGCACGGTCCAGCGTGCGCCGGCGCCCGCGGTCTCGGCCAGCA
>Ga0307516_10005472_pt1 | contig 15164 bp, 20 predicted proteins | sample 19_EM_MG_FD_203310 | JGI IMG/M metagenome (GOLD analysis project Ga0307516, IMG submission 203310) | Populus trichocarpa ectomycorrhiza microbial communities from riparian zone in the Pacific Northwest, United States - 19_EM | ecosystem: Host-associated > Plants > Roots > Unclassified | place...
GAGAGGTCTGGTCAGCAGGCGCAACATCGGAATCGGAAGTGACTGACAGTTGACGAAAAAATGAAAAAATTAAGGCCGGATACGGCCGATCCACCGGCCGAAATCGGCCGTGTAGGCCGAGAGATGAAGACTATGGCGAGCTCATCGGCCGCTTGCACTGAGTGAAAATCTTCTTCGTCGAATACGTGTCGCTGTCGATAAGTCGTTCGTGATGTAAATCTTTAGCCCTGTAAAATTGATGAGCGCATGACCCTGAGTGCATAACCTTAATGTTCTCCGCTCCAGCGCGACCATGGACGAGCAGCTTTTCACGCGTTTTTCGGCATCTACGACGTCGTCAAGACGTCCGGTCCATCAGCAGTTTGTCGCCGAACCGGATCCCGCCGTCGCACCACAAGGTCACCGACTTCAACCGAGCACGGGATCGATTTCCGTTATCGCCCCAATCGCATTCTCGTTACCATTCGACTATCCCAGAAATGTCGTCAGTTCCCACTCCGGTGCCCAAACCAGACGATGGATACCGTCTCACCGCCAATGCCAAGCCAGTTCACTATGACCTTACGGTCAAGACCGACCTCGAAAAGCTCGAGTTTGACGGATTCGTGACGATCAGGTGAGCTGAATACATCTACCCCTCCTACAAGTCTGATGTCGCCTCAGTCTCGACGTCCTTAAAGAGACCGCTTCGATCTCGCTGAATACATCCGACCTCCAGCTAAGAGCTGCGTGCGTTCCGCTGTCCTCTTTTTTCGGACAATCAATCATGTTTTCGTGGTTTTCATAGGACACTTTCCTCAGATGCAGGCGAACGAGAATTGACCGGGGCATCATTCAACACCACCTCGGAACGGGTCATATATCAACTTCCTATCGCCCTTCCCGCTGGATCAAAGGCCAAACTGAGCATTAGTTTCTCGGGAAAACTCACCGGAAGTATGACTGGTTATTACAAGTCGTCTTACGAAGTCGATGGCAAACAAAAGTTCTATGCTTTGACTCAATTCGAGGCAAGTTTGCTTGATTCTGCCACTGTAACGGGATTGATTTATTTGTTCCTCATCCAGCCCACGGCCGCGCGCCGTGCTTTCCCCTGCTGGGATGAGCCTCTCCTGAAGGCAACATTTGCTGTAACCTTGATTTCACATGAAGATACCGTCAACCTGAGCAACATGCCCGCTATCTCGGAACAAGTCTACTCGGAAGAGATATCCACGCCGGACGAGAGTCCCAAACTGGCTGAACTATTATCGCCGTTGAAAAACGAACAAGGCAAATGGAAGATCACCCGTTTTGAGACCACTCCGCCTATGTCGTCGTACATTGTCGCCTATGCAAACGGTCATTTCAAACATCTGGAGAAGTCGGTCGTTATGCCATTGAGTGGGAAAACTATACCTCTGCGTATTTATGGTTCGTGGCGTCCCTTCCTCCAAATTTGCAAACCAACCAACCCAAATCAGCCACCGCCGACAACATCCATCAGGCACAGTTTGCACTCGACGTCAAGGCCAGTGTCCTACCGCTGTACGAGAAGGTCTTCGATGTCGAATATCCTCTTCCAAAGCTCGACACTCTTGTTGTAAGTGGACGCGGTTGATGTGAATGATATGTATTAATTCTATCCTAGGCTAGTGATTTCGACGCTGGTAATCAAGTCCTTCGCTTGATCTTAAAGACATATAATAACTGGATCACAGGTGCAATGGAGAACTGGGGCTTGATTACCGGCCGCACCACCGCATTTCTGCTGGATCCAGCGAAAGCGGATCTTCAGGCCAAAAGAAACATCGCTGCGACCCAAAGTCACGAAGTCGCCCACATGTGGTAATGTAGTTCGGTCATCGATTCATATGGGTTTTGACGGCCTGCTAGGTTCGGTAACATCACAACGATGGAATGGTGGAACTACTTATATTTGAATGAAGGTTTGTATAGTCTGCTGCATTGAGGTGGATGGTACTGACATGAAAGTAGGCTTTGCGACTTTGGTTTGTTATTCCTCTCTGCCTTCTCCGACTCACTCAAATCTCCCTCAAGATGGGTGAAGTCATCATAGCAGGTAACAACCCATAATTTCTCAGTGAGCTCTGCACTCTCGCTAATATTGACTCGTTCAGATAAGCAAGTCGTCATGTCTGGACTCGAATGGGTTCTCATCATTTGACAGAGTATTCCCGGAGTGGAAAGTTGACTCAGAGTTCATCTCGGACCATCTCAACAGAGCTCTCATGTTGGATGCAAAGCTCTCGTCACATCCCATCGAGGTCGAGTGCCCCGACGCCAACCACATCAATCAAGTAAAAATTTCGCTTCAATATCGAGTGAAGCGTTTGTCTAATACGTGTACAAGATCTTCGACAGTTTATCCTATTCCAAGGCTGCATCAGGTCATTACCCACGACTTCCTCCCTGGTTGCGGCACGTTCATCTCGGTCTATTCTAGTTTTGCGCATGCTCTCCAACTATGTCGGCGAAGACCTCTTCTTGAAGGGTGTATCAATCTATCTCAAAAACCACTTGTACGGAAACAGCGTTACTAATGATCTCTGGGAGGGGATCGCAAAGGCGACGGGTGCGTCGGCAGACTTACATATATATCCCGAGTCCAACTCACTCCACTAGGTGTTGATATTGTCAAGCTCATGGATAACTGGATTTCGAAGGTATAACACACGAACTTGTCATAATATGATATTCCATGACCTCTCTCCATGTTAGATCGGCTTCCCTGTATTGACCGTCACTGAAACGCCAACGAGAATTCTTGTTCGTCAGGATCGATTCTTGGAAACTGGCCATGCCGAAGAAAAGGATAACGAAACCATATGGTAAGGAACTAGGAGCTCTGGCCCATCGCTCTGATAAATGTTTCCCTCGTCCAGGAACGTTCCACTGAGCATCCTGTCCGTTGATAAGGATGGAAAAGCGGTTCACGACAAGAAAGCCACTTTGGAAGAACGTGAACGAAGTTTCGAGATCGACGTCAGCAAACCCTTCAAGCTGAATGCGGGTACAACTGGTGTTTGTAAGAAGCCTCTCCATCTTGCGTTCCCAGACATTTTAACCCAATTATACGACAGATCGCGTGTTGTATACACCTGAACGTCTTACGAAGATTGCAAAGGAAGCGGCCAAACCCGAAGGGGAGAGCATCTTTTCTCTCAATGACCGGATCGGGCTTGTGCACGATGCAATGGCGTTATCCAAGGCAGGCCTTGCGAAGTTGAGCAGCGCGTTGACACTTGTGGATGTCTTGAGGGGAGAAAAAGAATGTGAGGATGCTTTCAAGCACTCTAACGACTACGATCCTCACAACTCATGATTTCAGATCTGGTCTGGTCTGGAATCGCTGAGAATCTCGGTGCTTTGATATCGGTTTGGTGGGAACATCCGGAACTGGTGGTTCAGTTGAATGCATTCCGAAGGGTATGTTGGATCATGGCGAGACGCTGGGTTGACAAGGTTGACCGATTCCTTGCTGAAATAGGAACTCTTCGTCCCGCTGGTGCAACGATTGGGATATGAGTATTCGGACGCAGACTCCACTAGCGAGTCGCTGTTGCGAACATTGGCCGTCACACAAGCTACGAACACAAAAGATGAAGGGTATGTTACCGGCGCTTTTGCACCCTGCGGTTTCATACATGCCATTCCCTTTCTCTCTTTGACCACTTCCAAGGGAGAAACCCCTTCCGCTCTTTTCTTGATTCGCTTTACTGCAGTGCCTGATCACTCTTCTTTCCGAAAGGGTTCTCAAGGAATTGCAGGGTCGCTTTGCGCACTTCATGAAGACTGGTGATGATTCAAAGATCCCAGCAGACCTGCAGCGCGTGATCTTTGCGGTGGTATGCCTCAAGTTTCAGCTGATTTTATGTGCAAACGTTCACTTGTGTCTTTCACAGGCTGTGAGGCATGGAGGAAAGGAGGAGTATGATGCCGTTGTGCAGATCTACGACAAGCCGAGGACCCCAACGAGCCGTGTCGCTGCAATGTCCGTCTATCTATTAAAGTTATGATACCATTGACACATTTTATAGGGTGGCGATGGGTGCAACAGAAGATCCGGAGCTGTTGCAGAAGACTTTTGACTTCATCAGTGAGAAATCGAGGGACCAGGACGTCCTCTATTTCTTCCGCGGTCTTATGAACAACTTCAAGGCGAGAAGGCCATTGGCTGGATATTTCAAGGATCGATATGATATCGTGAGTAGGGATGCGGTGGTTGAACTTGCACTGGGTCTGACTTTGTGATAGTTGAACAAGCGGTTCGAAGGAAACTTTATGCTCAAATACCTCGTCGAAGTAAGCGCGTGGTTCTTCATTCCAGCTATTCTCTATTTAATGTGTTTTTCAGTACTCCATGAGCTGTTTCTCGACCGAAAAAGACCGTGTCGAGGTCGTTGAATTTTTCGAGGTACGCCTCCGGGAACGGATTGGATGATCCGTTGTTAATATGTTCATGCAGGACAAGGACACTTCAAAATACTCTTTGTCACTCGCGCAGGTTTTGGATGGCATCCGGGCCAAGACTGAGTTCATCAAGGTATGTGATCAGCGACGGCAGGGAAGGGTCACTCATACAAAGGAATATTGCAGCGCTCCTCGGAGGATTTAGCAGGATGGTTGGAGGCAAGGTCTAAGAAGTTGCTTCAGTGATGCCAAAGCGGAATGTTCAATAATTTCTGTACCATATCTGTCAAGGCGAATAAGCTCTAAAGCAAAAATACACCATGGCTTGGACTTGGAACAGGACTCGTTGATTTGAATAAAATGTTGTCTGGACATTTGTACAATGTATAAAATCCAGTAGCTGTTCATGTTGGAAGGTGTTTAGTGCGAGAGTCTGTGACGTATCCGACAACTTCTACTTCATTTCACTTGCTCTCAATCGAGCGAGAGTCCGGCCTCTTCCAATGACCCTCATGATATCCGCGATCGCGGGACCATCCTGCATGTCTTGTATCAGAGGCCACGCTAAAAAATGAAGGTGATGATGTCCCGACCTTCCGCCCACAAAGAGCATGTCGCAAAACCGTCATGAAGATCTTGTAACGATATCCAAGACGTGCCTGCTCCCTATTCAGCAAACCGATGAAATCAAGGTCGGACCAAGGGTCGGATGCGGCGTCCAGCAATGCTGCTACGCCCTCCCGTACAACGGCTAGTGGATGCTTATATATTTTCGTCAGATAGGGAAGTTATCTGAGCTTACAGTTTTGCTCGGGCGTTATCCCTTTGAGCATTGTCTGTGCGTCGAGAGACGAGAGATCCGGTTCCATGAAGAAGAATGGGGCGTGGAGGGGAATGTCTTGAAGGTTTGTTAATCGACCCTATGATGATGTTAGCAGCCAGGCCGAAGGAGTGGAGATTGCGCATCTACTTCTAACGTCAATATCACACTTTTGATGTAGTCGCCATTGGTGTATTGGCTAGTTTCCTGTGCGTCACCGCCAGCGGTATGCTGAATCATAGAAGGCAACTTACCTGTGAGGAAACGCTGCTTTCACCGTGTCGTGTGCTCGCTCAGCAAGGGAGTGAAGGCCTTCCTGAGTGGACCATGTTCTCATCAAGTGATGTTTGTTGAGGTATTCGAGCTTGGCGGGGTCAAGACTTGAACTTCGGTGCGTCAAGACCGAAAGCTCGAACTATACGTTGAAAAAACAAGGAGGACAGGTGAGTGCATGGGGGATGATGCGCCGGACTGAAGGGACGGACCTGGTCAATCATTTCTGGCAACGTCATAAGTGTCGTGCTGTCTGGCGCGTCTTGAACGAGCCGCGGGCGTGGAGGATGCGTTGGAGTTGAGGCTGAAGGTTCGTGCTTTGCACCCCACCCTGCGAGTGCCAGCCAGTTCAAGACCGCCTCTGGCTCCCAGCCACGTCGCTTAGCAAACGAAATGCGGTAAGACAAGGAAGTAGCGCACAAGAATCGACATACGATGTAATCAATGACCTGAACATCTCCGTTTCGTTTTGACATTTTGGTGCCATCGGAATTGCGTAGAATCGGTATATGTGCAAACTGAGGAGGTGAAAGTTTAAGGGCGGCGTAGAGATCGAGATGGAGAGGGAAGGATAGAAGCCATTCCTAGAACGAGCTTTGCTTCGGTAACTGAGAACTACCCAATGGAGGAAGAAGATGTACTTCGCCACGCAGAACATGGGTTATCCCCATTTCATGGTCGTCTACGACCGACGCCAAGTGGTACGTGGGGAATAAGTCGGTTTTCAAGAGAATTGGGTCAGTGGCCAACGACAGGTGTGCGTCTTTCGGTTGGCCAAAGACGAGGTCGACGGCCGGGGGTCTGATGGGAAGATTGCTGTCCTGCATTTTCGTAAGAATGACCGTGATGGAGATCGAACCAAGCATGACTGACGTTGAGCCGTACGATAGATTTCTCTCCGGCTCGAACCTTACGAACGACCTCCTCGTCGGTGAGGTGAAGACATGTCTTGTCGTATGTGGAGTTGGAACCGGTGCGGGCTAGCCTCTCCCTTGTCTCCAACAGCTTGTCGGAGGAGCAAAAACACCGGTAGGCGTGGCCTGACTGAGTTTGTTGGGACCATATGGGTCTAGAGGCGGATGGGAAAGACGCACGTCCAGTAGTTTATTAGCGTAGGAGCGGTACAGGTCCAGGCGTTCAGACTAGATGATTCAGTTGGACTGGTAGGGGATATTGGCTCTAAGAAACTCACTTGAAAATACGGCGCATGAGGCCCTTCTTTTCCTGGACCTATGCAACAATGGACATCGCGTCGACGGTCGGTCGGTGGCGCTACCACACACCATAATCATATTCCAGCCCAGCCCAATCAAGCGCTTTTCGAATACCGTCCACAGACCCTGGAACGAACCGCGTCTATAGTGGGGTAAGACTTTGGTCCCGCCTACGTCGTCAAGACATACAGCGTCTGTGTCCTCCACTCGCATCATCCACCTTCCACCCACTTTCTTCGCATATAAATGATTGTATAATGCCATTCGTAGGCCACCGAGATGTAGCTGGCCAGTCGGAGAGGGTGCGAACCGCAGGAGAGCCATGCTTGGTTGGGTTCTGAGATACACGCCGCTTGTAACTTACATAACACGGCTTAGAACTCGCACTGCGTTGTCCATGCCAAGGACCCAACACTATGTCTAAATTATACTTGGGAATCTCGACACCCTTCAAGTTGGTATATTCGAACCTGCACTAAGGCCACAGTAACCGAGACCTAAAGTAACGGCGCAATGTGTGCCAGGAGGGCAATGTGTCGTTTCTACCACTGTTCCGGCAATGCACACCTCGATGGAATTCCCGACGCAAGCCACCGAAGTACTGGCTAGGAAGCAAGTCAGGTACATGGATGAGTGAGGGATCATGGGGTACACACTGTAGCAAGAGTCTCTGGCAGTGACTTTGGCAAATTGAGCATTCAATGTTTGGGCGGCCGGGCTGTTTTTTTGCTGGATCGAAGTGGCATTCTTTGGTACTAGTAGCGTATCATTGCCTTCGTGGCGAGGGGCGAAATGGGTAGGGGCTCCCATGACTGGAGCAAAGGCGGCCCATAAGGTGAAAGAAAGGAAAATGGCGGGTAGGCGAGGATTCATCATGGTTTCGGAGAGCGGAGGTGGAGGTCGTGGAGACAATCCGGGAGCACCTGGAGGTTCGAAGAGAAGAATCTGAATGGGTTGCGAGAGCGATGGGGAGGAAGAGCATGGCCTATATAGCCCAAATGGTAGAGTGACAGCGCTGCATCTTTGGCTCAACTTCGACGTTACTAAATGTTCTTCCTGAAGGACCCCCTGAGGGGTTCTTCTCTTCTATCCTGGATGAACGATATCAGTAAATATGAGATAAAGTGGAATTGACTTGTGCTCCCAACAGCGGTCACACTGGACGCGTCGGGAGACCATTATGATTGAAGTTATCCAACCTGCACAGTGCACTAAATGTAAGATGTAGTATAATCATTTGATGGGTATTAGTACATCAATCCGTAATGCAAATCTAATCGCTACAATGCTATGTTAACCGTCCGAATACTGATATCACGAATGAAGATGGTCATGGTTAGGCACTGCCTAACGTCATAAAGTCCAATTGCACCCAGTGCGGCGGTGGGCTAATAAGACCCGGGGGTGAATGTGAAACCTCCTTGAGGCGTCGTGGTGGTGGCAGTGGGCGTCAAAGTCGGAGCGGGGGAGGAAAACCCAGGAGTGAAGGTGGGGCCGTTGCCCAGAACGGTGGGGCTCGAGGAGGGGATGTTGGTGCCAAAGACAGGGCCAGTGCCTGGAAGGGTAGGAGGCCCTGCAGTGGGGATGGAGCCGAGGGGGGTTGTGGTGGTGGGCAAGACTGTCGAGCCACCACAAGCAATTGTCACGGTCGAGAAGACGGTGACTGTGCGGATGCCATCGGAACCGATCTCGATGCCAGTGGGTTCACTAATTGGGGATGAGGTGGGGGTGGTGACGGGAATGGAGGTAGTTGTGGGCGTCACGGTAACGTTGGGAGCCGACGAAGATGGGAGCGATGGTACAACAGTGACTGTTGTAGTAGCAGGACCGGGTGGTGATGAGGATGGAGTGGCGGTCGAGGTATCAGCAGTGGTGAGGAACGTGGTGATGGAACCGAATTGACGCTTATGACGCCGATAATTATTGGAGAGCGCAGTGGGATAAGGCGTTGGTGTAGTCGTTCCGAACGACGTGAGTATCTGATTGCCATTCGCGATCGCGATCGGCGGCGTCGGGTCGGGTGTGGGAGTCGTTGTGCCGGAAGATGTTATAATTTGATTACCATTCGGCGTGGGCAAAGCCGTTGGGGTGGTGGTCCCGAAAGATGTTAAGATCTCGTTGCCATTCGGGGCGGGGGAAAGGGTTGGCGTGGTGGTTCCAGGAAATGTGAGGATTGCGTTGCCATTCGCGGTGGGTGAAGGCCCTGAGCCTGAGGGAGCGGGGGTTCTGAGTGGCGGGGTCGTGGTCGTAGTTTCATCATCGCACGGCTCTTCACCACCGTTGGTATTATTGTCGTCATCCTCTCCGGTCCCGTTATCATCTTCGCAATTCTCATCGTCATTACCTGTGAGACCCCCCTGGACACCTGCAACTTCGAAACGCGCAAGTGCGTCGTCTTTTTTATCACACGAGAGGGTGGTGCCTTCCGTGTTGACAAGGGGCAGAGCGACGCATATTGTACCGGGAATGCAAGGAGTCAGTGCCCATTTTCCAGCAACACACTGCGCGAATTGTTGGTTAATGCAAGCCGTCGAACCGGCTAGGAAGCAGGTCAGATACATGGATGAGGGAGGGATCATAGGGAACCCACTTTGGCATGATTGTATTGCAGTGAGATTGGCGAATTGAGCGTTCAATGTTTGGGCAGCCAGGCCGTTTTTCTGCTGGATCGAAGTGGCATTCGTCGGGAGCGTGTCATTGCCTTCATGACGAGGTGCGAAAAAGGGAGGGGCGCCCATGACCGGAGCAAGGGCAGCCCAAAAGGTGAAAGAAAGGAAGGTAGCAGGTAGGCGGTTCATTATGGCTGAAGAGAGCGAAGCTGAAGGTCGTGAAGACAATCGGGGAGCACCTGGCTCGAAGAGAAGAATTTGAAGAGGGCGGGCGGAGGATGAGGGGCGAGCATGGCTTATATAGCGAAAGGAGGCTATTGTTCTTTCAACTCAAAGAGAGTTGCCCATTGTGTTGCCATTTCAGGGACAAGTGCTAATTTAGGGTTAGGGTTGACGTACATGGTCACAGTTGACCATCATGAACAATAGGGAAAAAGACAATGTCCTCCCTCAGCCGACCATTCCGCGTCACAATACGAACTCCAGGTTCTCCATTTTGAAACGCGTAGTCTTGCTTGTTGCCGTGCTGGGGTCGGGCTCCTACTTCTCCAATATCTTTACGGAGAATGTCGCCATTCATGCTGTCACTCAGTGGTATCACGGCGATGGGGATTCCTGCCCCCAGGCGGACGTCTTGGTTCCGCAGGCGAACAGTGTCCTGTGGAATTCTCTCGGTGCGGTCTATGCATCCGACAATTTCAAGACGAGAGCCATCGACTGGTTAGGAGGCGCAGTCAGAGTTCCGTGAGTGGCTTGTTCACCATTTCAACAGAGCGGAGATGAAGCCCCGTTCCAGGACAGAATCTTTCGACGGCCTAGGTCCCGTGGGTGAAGACTCTCGATGGGAGGTATTCGGACCATTTCATACCTATCTTCTGAATGCATTCCCTCACGTGTGAGTGGCTTGCGGATCATTCAACTCCGTGAAACTATATCATACCGATAGCCATACCGTACTCCAGCTCACCAAGGTCAATACGTATGGTTTACTTTATGTGTGGCCTGGGTCGAACGAGTCCCTCAAACCCATCCTTCTGACCGCCCATCAAGGTACGTTTACAACTTGAACCGAAATCATTGCATCCATATACAATTCCTACATTTCAGATGTGGTTCCTGTTGAGCCTTCAACCGTATCTCAATGGACCCACCCGCCCTACTCCGGCCACTTTGATGGTGAGCATGTTCCTGATTCCACCGAATTTGCAAACTTACGGACCACAGGTGAGAGCGTCTGGGGTAGAGGAAGCTCCGATGATAAGAGTGGACTGATCGGCATACTGTTCGTCCTCGTCTCTCTGATCATTGTCCTTTCTTCCTGAAGGCAGTTGCAGATCGAGCATCGAATCTCTTCTTGAAAATGGCTTCCAGCCTACAAGGACAGTTATCCTTGCCTTTGGCTTCGATGAGGAATCTAGCGGGCGCAGGGTATGATCTTCCTCCTCTCACAAAGCCTTATCATGATAATTCTGCGATCAGGGTGCGGGGGAGCTCTCGAAAGCCCTATTCAACATTTATGGCGAAGATAGTTTTGCTTTCCTGGTAGACGAGGGTGGTTAGTAGACCTCCTGGTATCCGCTTCGATCTTGTTTCTGAATCTTCGTTTCCAGGGGGGTTTGCAGAGCAGTATGGTTCTGTTTTTGCCACACCCGGTATTGCAGAGAAGGGCTATTTCGACGTTCACGTGGAGGTCACCGCTCCTGGGGGACATTCGAGTATTCCGCCCAAACATACCGTAAGTTTTTCGATGAATGCCCCAGACCGGCTCAATTTCTCACGAAGCGCTAGAGCATTGGGATTCTTGCAGCACTTCTCGTCCAGTATGAGGCACATCCAGCCAGAGCGCACCTCGTAGGTCCCATAATTACACATGAATTTCAAGGATTGAATGGGTCCATCACAGACGAGAAAAGATCCGTTGTACAGCACGACTCAGTGCATCGCTGAACATGGCAAGGATCTCCCCTCGCACTACCGAAAGCTGATCAAGCGTGCTGCATATTCCGATTCCGCACTTTACGCTTTAGGGAAAATACTGTTCAAGGAACGCGTTTACGAGAACCTTGTTGGGACGACGCAAGCTATTGATATCATCCAGGGCGGGGTGAAGGCCAACGCGTTGCCAGAGAAAGTCACGGCTCTCATCAATCATCGCATTGCAGTCATCAGGTTTGTACCAAAGCTCCTCGCCAGTCTTGGCTTTCTTCAAGTTTCTGTTTAACCTTGATTCGACAGCTCTGTCGCCGAGACCAAAGCCCACGATACGAAAGTCGTCAAGCACCTTGCGAACCGGTTCAATTTGTCATTCAGTGCGTTTGGGGAAGAGGTTTCGGAGGCGGGTGCTCCGTCGAGCGGGACGCTGACTCTGAGTGATGCGTTCGGCAATACGCTAGAGCCTGCGCCTGTCACGCCTACTGGGCTGGACGCGGCTCCTTATAGGTTGCTTTCTGGAACCATTAAAGCGACTTACAACTCCCATCGGTCATTGCAGGGGAAAGATAATATTTTTGTCAGCCCTTCGATGCCGTCTGGAAATACGGGTGAGTCCAAGCGGTTCATTGTTCATAATTCTTTTTTTTTAAAAGAAAAAATCAGATACTCGTTACTTTTGGAGTCTCACAAGACATATCTTCCGTTATAATCATTCCAACTCCGGGACGAGCAAGAACCGATTGAGTGGAGGAATTCATACGGTCAACGAACGTATGTTTGTTCGATTTATTCACTTTAGGATCTTTGTTGAACTTGGGTTGACAGACATTGCGATTGATGCTTTCTTGGAGAAGATTCACTTCTTCACGACTCTTATACTTAACGTGGATGAGGCGACCAATATATAACGGATGCTTGATTTCTGTCAACATAATGTTGGCGGTCCCGATTAGATAGAAGTCTTGTGCGGCAAAGCCCAGTTCCTGCAGGGCTGCAGCTGCCTAGACACTTACGTTTTGCAGTCAACAAATGCGTCAGACCATACCAGCAGTAATTGATCATACCAGTCAGGTGAAGGGCATCAATCTTCCTTAACGGGAGATGGCCGCCTGCGAGGTTCACGTTGTTGCTGGAGCTTGCAATGATGATTGGTGATACGGACAGGGACCAAGGAGGACCAAAGTGAGATTAGGAATAATGAAAAAGACCAGGCATGCCGCACACCACAGAAAGGCACAACAGGGCACAACTCAGTTGAACTTACTTGGCTTCAATTCTATTGACACTCTATAATTCGGTTCACGCCATTGAGCAGGACATCCAATCGGGACACTCCTCAGGCTATATGCCGTCCAATGTCCGATCCAAAACTGCCAATTTTTGGCACTTACGTACGGACGATTTTTCAGCTATTCTGTCAGCATTCTGATACGACCTACCCTTTTTGCACCCATTCTCGTCCGCATTACCAGCCAGACATCCTCTGCTACCATTGGGACAAATGTCCTAATTTGGATCGGACCTTGCTACCGACGGGCCATCGGGACCATTGGACGGTGGTGGGCCCTGCTGAACAATTCTTTTCTTGGTCAACCGTGATAAACGTCCGCAAATTGGATCAGACATCGCTACCGACCATTTATGGACGCAGAATGGATCGGACCTCAGGCCAAAGTCCGCGGTTTCTGTCCGCATAAGGATCGGACATGAGCCAAATTTGAATCCCATTTCCGTCCGCATACGGACCGGACATCTGACCTCATATAAGTTAGGAGTGTCCTGGTTAGGGTTGACGTTCGGGACTATCATGAACAATAAGGAAAATGACAATGTCCTCCCCCAGCCGACCATCTCGCGCACCAATACGAACTCCAGGTTCCCCATTTTGAAACGCACAGTCTTCCTCGTTGCCGCACTGGGATTGGGCTTCTACTTTTCCAATATCTTTACGGAGAATGTCGCCATTCATGCTGTCACTCAGTGGTATCACGGCGATGGGGATTCCTGCCCCCAGGCGGACGTCTTGGTTCCGCAGGCGAACAGTATCCTGTGGAATTCTCTCGGTGCGATCTACGCATCCGACAATTTCAAGACGAGAGCCGTCGACTGGTTAGGAGGCGCAGTCAGAGTTCCGTGAGTGGCTTGTTCACCATTTCAACCGAGCGGAGCTGAAGCTTCATTCTAGGACAGAGTCTTTCGACGACCTAGGTCCCGTGGGCAAAGACTCTAGATGGGAGGTATTCGGACCATTTCACACCTATCTTCTGAATGCATTCCCTCGAGTGTGAGTAGCTTGCGGATCGTTCAACGCCGTGAAACCTATATCATACCGATAGCCATACCGTACTCCAGCTCACCAAGGTCAATACGTATGGTTTACTTTATGTGTGGCCTGGGTCGAACGAGTCCCTCAAACCCATCCTTCTGACCGCCCATCAAGGTGCGTTTACAATCTGGATCGAGATTAATGTATTCGTACAATTCCTACATTTCAGATGTGGTTCCTGTTGAGCCTTCAACCGTATCTCAATGGACCCACCCGCCCTACTCCGGCCACTTTGATGGTGAGCATGTTCCTGATTCCACCGAATTTGCAAACTTACGGACCACAGGTGAGAGCGTCTGGGGTAGAGGAAGCTCCGATGATAAGAGTGGACTGATCGGCATACTGTTCGTCCTCGTCTCTCTGATCATTGTCCTTTCTTCCTGAAGGCAGTTGCAGATCGAGCATCGAATCTCTTCTTGAAAATGGCTTCCAGCCTACAAGGACAGTTGTCCTTGCCTTTGGCTTCGATGAGGAATCTAGCGGGCGCATGGCATGATCTTCCTCCTCTCATCAAGTCTTATCATAGTAATTCTGCGATCAGGGTGCGGGGGAGCTCTCGAAAGCCCTATTCAACATTTATGGCGAAGATAGTTTTGCTTTCCTGGTAGATGAGGGTGGTAGTTAGACCTCCCGGTATCCGCTTCGATCTCGTTTCTGAATCTTTGTTTCCAGCGGGGTTTGCAGAGCAGTATGGTTCTGTTTTTGCCACACCCGGTATTGCAGAGAAAGGCCATTTCGACGTTCACGTGGAGGTCACCGCTCCGGGGGGACATTCGAGTATTCCTCCCAAACATACCGTACGTTTTTCGATGAATGCCCCAGACCGGCTCAATTTCTCACGAAGCGCTAGAGCATTGGGATTCTTGCAGCACTTCTCGTCCAGTATGAGGCACATCCAACCAGAGCGCACCTCGTAGGTCCCATAATTATACATGGACTTCAAGGATTGAATGGATCCATCACAGACGAGAAAAGATCCGTTGTACAGCACGACTCGGTGCCTCGCTGAACATGGCAAGGATCTCCCCTCGCACTACCGAAAGCTGATCAAGCGTGCTGCATATTCCGATTCCGCACTTTACGCTTTAGGGAAAATACTGTTCAAGGAACGCGTTTACGAGAACCTTGTTGGGACGACGCAAGCTATTGATATCATCCAGGGCGGGGTGAAGGCCAATGCGTTGCCAGAGAAAGCCACGGCTCTCATCAATCATCGCATTGCAGTCATCAGGTTCGTACCAAAATTCCTCGCAGTCGTGGCTTTTTGGATGTTCAGCCTTGATTCGACAGCTCTGTCGCCGAGACCAAAGCCCGCGATACGAAAGTTGTCAAGCACCTCGCGAACAAGTTCAATTTGACATTCAGCGCGTTTGGCGAGGAGATTTCGGAAGCGGGTGCCCCGTCGAGCGGGACGCTGACTTTGAGTGATGCGTTTGACAGTGCGATCGACCCTGCGCCTGTCACGCCTACTGGGCTGGACGCGGCTCCATATAGGTTGCTTTCTGGGACTATCAAAGCGACTTACAATTCCCATCGGTCGTTGCTGGGGAATGATAATATTTTTATCAGCCCTTCGA
>Ga0307516_10005473_pt1 | contig 15163 bp, 13 predicted proteins | sample 19_EM_MG_FD_203310 | JGI IMG/M metagenome (GOLD analysis project Ga0307516, IMG submission 203310) | Populus trichocarpa ectomycorrhiza microbial communities from riparian zone in the Pacific Northwest, United States - 19_EM | ecosystem: Host-associated > Plants > Roots > Unclassified | place...
GAGTGATATGAAGATATCGCCGCGCATCTCGTTACGTGCCTGCCAGAGGCGAAAACCGGACTCGAGCCCCCGGTCGAGAGCCGCCTCCACATACTCCTGCGGCGTAATGCGTTCTTTCGAACTAGCCACTCTGTCGGCATGAGCCGCCTTCGCAAGCAGCGAGGCACCGGTATCGCTTTTAGCCAGGCGCTGTTTGAGCGCCTCGTCCTTCAGAAATACGGCAACCTCATCTCTGAGGCCGTCTTCGCGAAAATCGTCAAATACCACGGGGAGGATAAGTTGCCTGAAATTGACACGAGTACGCAGGTACTCGTAGATGACATAGTGCTCCTGCAGATTGGCGTTGCCAAAGCTGAAGGTAACCAAGTCGGCGTCGTTCCGCTCGATGCGATTCGCGAGAATCGCGGGCGCGTTGAGTCCCCCTTCAGAATAGTGGTTGATCGCATGCAATTGCGAATTCCCCAGCCAGATGGTGTGGCCCGACCGACGCCGGAATTCGATGCCACGAAGGCAGTTCTCGAACTCACCTCCGGGCTGGCAATGAATCGGGTAAGAACCTCTCGATGCGAATACGGAAACGGTTTGCGCGCCCAGCGCCGCCGCGTCACCGAAATCCGTTTGACGCCCGATATAACGATAGCCGAGCAAGGCGAGCGCGACGACGGCGCCGAGACAGAGCGCGATGAGAGACTTCGCGGAGGAATCGAGCTTGAAAAATTTCATCGGGAAACAGGGGCCGTTTAGGTTGAACCGGAGGCAAGCAACAAAGCGTGCCGCTCAAACGCTTCCTGGTAGAGCGAGTCAAACTTGGGGCCGATAACCTCGAGCGAATACTCGTTCGCCGCTAGGCGGCCTGCTGCGGCGCCGAGGTCCTGCCGCCGTACCGGATCCAACATTAGCTCGGTGATCATGCTAAGGCACTCTGCGGCGGACGTGTATATCATCCCGTGTATCCCGTTACGGATGGGAACGCCTTCGAAACCGGTTTCAGTACCCACGACGGCAAGGCCCAGCGCCATCGCCTGCACTACTCTCGTTTTTGCCCCCGGGGCCCCGGCCAAGTCAGGGACGAGGATGAGATCGGATTCGGATAGAAACGACTCGAAATCCTCTACCCACGCATGATATTCAACCTGCGGACATGACTCAATCCGCGCGAGTAACGCGGCTGAAATTCGGCGTCCCAGCACGCGAACCCGGAGCGCCGGGAAGCGGCGCAGCAATCCGGGCAGCGCACCGTCCAGGAAGGCCAGAAACCCGTTTTCAATCGCGGCATCTCCCAAGTTTCCGCAAACGGTAACGACGTATGTTGTCACCGCCGGCCGACTTGGCAGAGAATCGCACAGGCTGTGTGGGTAACCGCTGCTAATCGGAATATCCGTTACATCGATCTCAGGCGCAACGCGCTTAAGGTAAAGTTTATCGACCTCCGACACCACATGGATCTTGGAGAAGCTCGTATAGGTCTTCCTTTCAAACCGCCGCAGCAAGATTGCCGAAAGGTAAAGCTTCAGCCGGCTCCGCCAATCACGCGCGACAGACGCTAGACGGAAATAGACTTGGGAAGTCGCGTCATTCGGTGAATGCACAGTCGCAGTCCCCGCTGCCGCCAAATGGTACTGCGCCATGTTAATGATGTCGTAATGGATCACGTCGTAGCGCTTCTCAAGCTGCGCAGCCCGCACCCACGCCCGAAGGGGTTGGCTGGCAAATCGCGCAAAAGAGGGAGGCCTAAGCCGGAGAATCGACATGAAGGCGCCGACCATTCGGGCCCCATGACTCGGTTCCGGAAAAATTTTTACCGCTCCAAGTTCGGGCAATGCCGCGTGCAGCCTGGCCAGCGAAACCGCATCATCCCTTCCGAAGCATACCAACTCGCACTGGTGTCGAGGCGTCAGATACTTCAGCGCATTGAAAACTTTCATCTTCCCGCCATCGGACGGTGGATAGGGAAGCGCAGGCAGTACGAAGAGCAAGCGCATGTCAAGAGATGGATCGAAGTGGCCAACAGCGGGCGAAGCGCAGGCCGACTTCAAGCAAGCCGAGACAGACCATGCCAGAGCCAACCAGTAGCAGATTGCTGTCAAGGGTACCGTCGGACAGTGAGATGAAGAGAACCCAGAGTAGAAAGGTATTCGCCACCGGCGCGCATCGCAGACCGCATGCCAATATCCAACGCGGCAACAGAACGCACACGAAAGCAAGCGCCAATGCACCCAAGGCGATGCCTGTCACGCCTCCGACCAGATACCACCAGCCCAAGTAGCCGGGCGCGAACAGAGTGTTGAGTTCCGGTGGGGAGTGGTAGACGCCAATATTCAGATAACCGGTCACGCCATTTGGCGCAGCAAGGGCGGCGCCAAGTGCCAGCCCTAGCGGCTCCGCTTTCAGGCTCAACATGGCCCACAGAGTCTCCAGACCGGGAAGGCGCAGATACACCGTGGACAGCCCATCGCCAAGCTTCTGCAGTCCGTCCGCCGAACTGGCAAAGGCGCGCAACAACAAGGGCAGCAAATCCTCCTGCGAACTGAAGCGCAGGATTCGGTACTGCATGATCACCGGCATCAGCCAAATTGCGAAAATCCCCAGTGTGGCGCAAATAGCCACACCAATGGGCCGCACGCGCAAGCCCCGATTGACAGCGAGGAACACGACTACTAAGACACAAAGCAAGAGGCTGCTACGGCTACCTCGCAGCACCAAGTCGCTTACCCCGTGCAACGCGAGCAGCATCAGCCCCGCCCGAACCTGCCAAGACCGGTCGATGCGGTCGCCGAGATAGATCAGCGTCAGGATTAGGAGCGGCAAGAGGACCAACCGCCCATAAAAAATCAAACCCTTGAGGCGAAACGGCAGGGGCTCGCCGGCGGGAACGCCCATCTGTCCAACATGATAGTGGTGCGCAACAAAACCCAAGACAACCATCAACACAGGGATTACGACGAACAACCACTTCGAAAAGCACGCATGAGCAGCAAAATCGATGTCGCCAACTGACATAGAAGACTTCGAGGTGGGAAACTTCAATAGCAGCATGGCTGAAGCACAGCAAAAGACGGCGAAGCCGAGTACCGCCAATGCGTACGCCTTGTGCAATGAAACAGCATCATCTCGCAAAACTATGAAAACGGAGTCAGGTTGAATTCCCATCACTGGCTTGGGATCCAGCACGAAATACGCGTAGCGCAGAAAATAAACGCCAACGATGAATCCACCGGCTAACCATACCGACACGTTTTCGGGCGTGATATTCGACAGCCGCCACAACAACAGACCGCAACTTCCGGCAGCCACGCCTGCATACACCAACGGCCCCACGCCCGCCCCAACCGAAATCGCCGGGATGCAGACGAGAGGGAAAACCAGAAGCAGCAGCCAGCGCAGCGCGCCTAGATGTTGCATATTTTGAATGGAACGGTCTAACACATTGGCTTTTTTCTGGAGCGTACAAATTCGTAAAAGCGTATACGCAGATCAGCTGCGAGCATTGTCGCCATAAAGGCGGACATGCAGCTGGTGAGCGCAAGAAAGATACCGAGCGGCAGTCGGCCGGTGGTCAGGTCGGGCCGCAACAAATAGGCGGCGCCGGCTAATGCACCGGCACCCGCCAGCGGTAGCAGCAAGTCGCGGAGAAGCCACCGAACACCTTGACTACGCAAGGTTCCAACATGAGCCGCGCCCAGCGTGATGATTGCCTGAACGCTCGCAATTGCAAACCAAACTTCGGCGGCTCCTATGGAGCCGTGCTGGCGCGCGGCCCACGGCAACAACACGACGGCAGATACAAGCGCGAAAGCATTCACCCATACCAATGCAAAGGTAGCTCCCCTCGCCTGTTGCAAATTGCTTCCGAGATGCCCAAAGCAATTCGCGATCGCTGCCAGGGACAATATAGACAGCAACGGGGCTACCCTTTTTGCCAGAACCGCATCACCAGACCATACATAGATCACTTCCGTCGAAAACATTGCCAAGCATAGTCCCGCCGAGCCCGCCAGAACGGTCGCCAACTGACTGCTAATGCGATGGGCCGCGACTATTCCAGTAATGTTGTTAGTGGCGAAATGTCCGACCAGACGCGGATATACGCTCAATGTGACCGGAACAAGCAACGTATAAAGCGTGCTTGCGGCGACCGACGCGAGCGCATATTTTCCAAACTCGTCAAGCAGCAGAAGCCCCGAAAGCAGTATCTTGTCTACATTCGCGGTGGCAAGCGAGATCGACGAGACTGCGGCCATTCCGGCGGAAAAACGCCAAACCAATCGCAATGCTGGCAGGGAGAAGCGGCCGCGCTCCCCCGCAGCTGGCAAAACCGCATAAGCTGCGCCTGCAAGCGTCGCCAGAGACACCAGGGACATCGCGGCCTGCCATATGAAGAATGCGTCAAGCGGCACAGTGGCAACTTCCAGTACCACGATCGCGCCCGCATAACGAATCGTCGCGAGGGCGGCATTCAAAACGTTGTAGGCAACTTGGCGCTCGAGTCCCATCAAGATTCCGCGATAAACGCCCTCGAGCAAACGCGCTGCAAGAACAATGCTCATGAAAGAAATCACCCTTGTGATCGACGTGTCGGACAGGTGGTCAGCCCTCATCCAAGTAGCTGCGATAGTATTGGCGAAAACGCAGATGCACGCAACAAGAACGACGGCGATCGCGTATGCAATGCATTCAACGGAACGGATCAGATCACGTATGCTTTTCGTCGTGTGCTTTGCCGCCACAAAACTCGCAGCTTCACGCGTCAAGGCAGGCGTCAGACCCAAGTCGAACAGCACCAGCAACGATTGCATTACAGCGAAGAAACCTATCAGGCCATAGGCCTCCAGACCGAGGTGAGCTATGTAAATGGGCAGAAAGGCGATCGCCATTAAGGCGGCCCAGCATTGGCCGAAGTAATTTGCCAATAAGTTGCGAGTGAGCCCGCCAGCAGAAACCACGATCAACTCCCCGTCTGTTCCGCGGATAAAGCTGATATTTCTAGACGCACCATGGTGGCTACCATTTCGTCAAAACTCACTGTTGGCTTCCAGCCTGTTTCTCTCCGCAAACGAGAGGAGTCGCCAATACGCGTTTCGACGTTTTTTGTAAGTACGCCCGAATGAACTCTCACGAAGTCGCGATAGTCCAACCCAGCGTGTCGGAACGCAATTTCAGCAAAATCTCGCACTGTGTGCGCCCGGCCGGTGGCGACGATAAAGTCCGACGGACTTTTCATTTGCAAAATGCGGTGCATTGCATCCACATAGTCTGGGGCATAGCCCCAATCAACCATGGCATCGAGATTCCCTAGTGTTAGCGAGTCATCCAATCCCCGCGCAATGCGCGCCACGGCTATCGAAATCTTTCGCGACAGGAAATGTGATGGGCGCAGACTGGATTCATGGTTGAAAAGAATCCCGCAACTTGCGAACACGCCCAGGCGCTCACGGTAGTAGCGGCAAGCCAGCATGCCACCGTACTTCGTAATCGCGTAGATGTTGGTCGGTTGGGGCACAGACGCTTCGCTGATCAGCTGCGTACCGGCATCTGCGAAGATATGCGAGGACGACGCGAAAAACAAGCGAGTTCCACATGCGATGCGGGCGATTGCATCGAGAAAGTACACGGTCGCAGTTGCATGAGTTGCCATGCTCTTTTCAAATAGAACCGCATCGGATTCAACAGCAGATTCGGCGGAGTGATGGTAGGCCGCCAGCAGGTAAACCTCATGCGGTCGGACCGACTCGATTAGCGCCTGCACGGCTCCTCGATTGGTGATATCCAAGGTGTTTCGAGTGACGGCCGTCACATCGTAGTCAAGCTTCGCCAGCAATAAGCACAAGTGGCGGCCATCCTGCCCACTGCTCCCGACGATAATGGCCTTACGTTCCTTGCCGACCGGCACAGCACTCAAAGTTTGACGATCTCAAGCTTGGGTAACGGAAAAACCAGTGTTTGACCTTGGTAAGCGGGACTCCGAAGAAAGCTTTCCCGGAAATGCCAAGGCAATACCAACAGATAGTCGGGCTTGCTGGCCAGTAATTCGACCTCATTCACAATTGGGATCCAGGTACCAGGCGTCAAGGATCCAAATTTATCGGGATTGATTTCTCCGATTGCCTCAATGTCAGCCTCGCTCAATCCGCAATGCTGGAGCAGCACATTCCCTTTTGTCGAGGCGCCGATGCCGCACACACGCTTTCCGTCTTGTTTTGCCGTGGCTAGGAATTGCTTGAGTTCGTTGCAAGCTGTTTCGATGCCCGCGCTGAAAGTCGCAAAAGTCTCAAGAGTATCCAGCGCCATGGCTTCTTCGCGAGCAATAGCGGCACTGATGACACGTTCTTCCGGCGTATAGCGCGCGCTGGCACGTGCTGCGACGATCGAAAAACTGCCTCCATTCACATCGTTGAACTCAACGTCAACAATCTTGAGGTCACTACGCTCAAGCATCCACTGGATCTGCTTGATTCCGTAGTACTCTATGTGCTCGTGGCATACGGTATCAAAAGCCATCCGTTCCAGCATCAGGGGCATGTAGCTTTGCTCGAAAACCCAAATGCCATACTCTGGGTCTAACAGAGCAGCGATCTGACGCGCGAAATCTAGGGGCTCCTCCAGATCGTAGACCATAGAAAACGAAGTGATGACCTTTGCCTTCTGGTTTGGGAATCTGCTCTCGATCAGCGAGGAAGAAAACAAAGCAGGAATCAGAGCGACATGCGACGGATAATGGTGCAGGAACTTTTTGCCGACGGGATCCACGCCTACTAGCGTCAAATTCTCCGGGTAGGCCAATAGCGTCGTGCAATCGTTGCTGCCGATGTCAATCACAAGATCGCCCGGATTCAATTCAGCACGTTGCAAGATGGCGCTGACTTTACAACGCAGATGTGCAACCATCGACGCATTCAGCCCGGATCGGTAGCCATAATTGTCGCCGTACATCTCGCCCGGATCGTACGAATGGCGCAATTGCAGGAGACCGCATGTAGCAACCGAGTCTCCATGGCATTTGACTAGCTGCAACGGCCCTTTCGTTAAGTCTGCCGTCTGCCCGTCTTTGGGAAAAACCCCAGTCAGGTGTTGCTGCCCCAGATCAAGTACCGAGACCAAATTCGTATTACCGCACATGCGACATGCCGAAATTGGTACGTATCTTGGCTTTATTCCCATTTTTTTTTCCTGAAATTCTATTTTAATGAAATTATCCATGAAATTCCGCACTATTGGCTTGATCAGCAAGTGATGCGTGATCAGAATATCTCCCAAGTAGAACTTTAGAAAATCAATCTTTCGACGCCAAGCTGCGCGCGGTGGGAGAGTCAGCGTCTTTGCCAGTACCGAAAAGTACAGCTGACGAAACATGTGCTTACTGGACAGCGATCCGGGATGCTGGCGCAGCGCATATAACGGCTCTGGTACAACAGCCAACCGCATTGCATGCAGCCTGACCATGCGCAAATATACTTCGTAGTCCTGCGAAAGTCGCATGCTTTCGTTGTAACCACCGACTTGCTCCAAACAGGCCTTGCGAAACATCATGGAGCCATGGACGAGTACGTTGCGCTTGTTCAGCTGTCGCAAATCCGGTTCGATCATTCCTAACGGCTTTCCCGCCGGCCCGATCAACTGCGCATACGTCCCCGCTGCTGCGATATCCGGGTTTTTTTCCAAAAACGCTATGGTTGTCTCAAGGCGGTTTGGCATTGACACATCATCTGCATCTTGTCGCGCAATATAAGAGCCGCGTGCGAGTTCCAGTCCGATATTCAAGGCACGAGTAAGCCCGATATTTTCGCTTAGCGTATGCAGCACGACCCGGGGGTCGCTGGCCGCGAATGATTGCAGTTGCTTACGTGTCGGGCTATCGGAGCCGTCGTCAACAATGACGAATTCGAAATCGTCGAGTGTCTGAGACAGGACACTGGTGACCGCAAGCTCTAAATAATGCCCTGGTGCGTTATATACAGCCATGAGGACGCTGATCTGCGGGGTAGAACTCATAATGCTTCGCCGTTGTGGGTGGCCATGATGCGCAAGCTGTTGAAAATGTCGCGCTCTCTTGCGGCAACTGCCTCCAGCGAAAAATTCTCACAGATATAAGCTCGTCCCGCTACAGCTACCGAAGCATGATTTCCCGCCATTGCTCGCTGAATTGCCTGTATAAGTTGGCTGGCCTCCGGCCCACTTGACAGGTAGCCTGTCACGCCATCCTGGATCACCTCGTTGATGCCCAGCGCGTCATTGCCGATGCAGATCATGCCGACCGCCATTGCTTCTAACAAAGCCTTAGGCATGCCTTCCCACAGCGAGGGCAGTAAGAAGTACCGGTAGCTCGCCAGTACATCGGGCAAGGCATCATTCGGCAACAAACCAAGCCACTGAATATCTGCGTCCAGAGCTTCTGCGAGACTTTGAAGCTTGACTCGGTCCGGTCCATCACCGATGACATCCAAACCAACACCTACCGAATTGGAAGCACGTATGGCTGCCTCCAGATTCTTCTGCGCAGAAAACCTTCCGACAAAGACCATGCGCTCTCTAGCCACAACACTCGGTCGCGGTGAAAAACGCTGCACATCGATGAAATTGCCAATGACAGCGGGGGGGGCACCTGGCAAGGCGTAGCGGCGCACCACATAATCGCGGTCGTACTGACTGGAAACCGACGCAGCCGCACAAAAGCGAAAGGCAATTTGTTCTGTCATCCAGGCAAAGGCGCGGCGTAGCGGATTGCGCGGATGAATGCGATCGACGAATACCGAAAGCGTATAGCCCGTTCGGATATATAGTGGGCGATTGAATAGCCGGGAGGCGAGCACCGCAGCGAGGGCGCCATCCATCTGGTTCGTCTTGAACACATTGCAACGAGCTAGATCGCGACGTACGATGAAAGGCATCACAAGCGAATAAATGAGACTCGCGCCGCGTCGAAACTTCGAGAACCATGCCGGCATGGGCACTACACGTATCCGCTCAGGTAAGCGACCTTGCGCCCGCAGCGCCCGAGCCGCGTCCGCATCGGAGGTGCCATAGGTAAGCCAGACGATTTCATCAAACTGGTGACTGTTCAGGTGATGCAGGTAGATCAAGACCTCTCGATCGAACAAGCCTGAATCAAGCCACTGCTTGAGGCTGACGCCACGCGTGAAAAACACCGCCAGCACCGTCATTCGGTCTTGCCCCGGCACACCGCATAGAACTCACCAAAACGCACATCGAGGCTATCCACTTGAAGCCCCGCGACGGAAAGCTCTTCGAGAAACGCATCGCGCGTATGTTCAATCTCGTGGGTACGATCTAGCCGATACTCCACCCCCATCTCTTTCTTGTAGGGGGCCAGCCAATCGCGCTCTATGGTTGGAACGCGAATCAGAAAAGTACATTTTTCGGGATTCCGCCACGGCACCCGTTGCCGCAGCATTGACACGAATTCAGAGCGATTGTGAATATGTTCGAGGACGTTGGATAATGTGACGCAATCGACGGGTTGGCATTCGGAGTAATCGAAGGCAGTGGCATCCCCGGTCAGGAATTCCAGGTTCGCGGCAACATGATTAATGCGGGCTAGTTCGGTCAAGTTGGGGACAATCTCAATGGCATACACGTGGCGAGCCTTCTTCGCTACGAGGGCAGCCATGCCGCCCGTGTTCGACCCCACATCGATTACAACCCAGTCAGTATCAATATGGTCGCGAAACCATTCCTGATAACGAAGCAGACGGTGCTTGGGATGCTTACCGCCATTCACGACGATAGCGAGCGAGCCGGACAAGTCGTAAAGCGAATTGTGCAGCTTCATCACCAATCGCAACGCGGCGGGTGCAATACGCCTGTTCATCAACAAGCGTATGACGAACGATTTGATCAAATGGGAATCCCAGGATGGTCACGTTTGAGGCGACGGTCGATGCGCTGACGTGTCGCTCGCCAGAGCTCAGGCAGTACAGCGGGCGTGGACTTTCGCGGCGTCACGATGGGCTTTGCCTGGAGGTTCGAAACGAAGTCAACTAGGCGGCGGGCCGAAACCGACGGAGCGAAGCGTTCATCGATTGATCGTCGAAAATTGTCAGCGAGCGTCTGGCGCCTGGTCGGAGACAGGAGCAGTTCCTCCAGCGCGTCGTACCAACCTTCAGCCGTAAGCACGAGGCGCCCAGAGTGGCCGTCTACGATCGCATCGCTTGTCGATGGAATCGCATCCGCCACCACGGGAATGCCGAAATAACCAAAAACGAATGCCCGTCCGGCGTTCGCAGACGACTTGTACTTGGCAATGTGGTCATATGGGCTTTCCAGCAGCAGCGAACGCGACACCTGACCAAGACGCCGAACCAGACCCTCTCGCTGCCAAGGCATCAGATTCTGTACCACTCCAATGTCCGCTTCGGCGAAATAGTCCTTGTAGCAATCGGGATACCATTGCAGATCGCTTGTCGGGCAAAGCTTGGCGTCAGGTCTCCCCATGGTCCAGCGTCCGAGCGCCTCGACGTTGTAGATCACATCGAACTGGATTGGGTATTTCCTGCCAAGCTCGTTCAACGCGGGCACGAGGCCGTGGTAGGAGCCATTAAGGTGAACTTTGTTACCGTGATAGACAATCCGATGTCGCTCCTTTGCGGCATGGCGAACAGGCGTCGCCTCGAAATGCGGAATCATGTAATAAATGAACTGGTTCCGATTGAGCGGCATGAATACTTCGCGCTGTTCAATTGAACTCACAATGCAAAAATCGGCCTCGCGAGCTTGCCGTACTGTGTTCGGTTTTGGATCGGCGACACCGATCAGGATTTTTGGGTTGGTCGCCCTGGCCGCAGCACAATCCGCATCGTCCGCCATAAAGATCGCCACGTCATATCGACTGTAATCTTTCCAGTCGTTAACGGTGGCCTCATGGCCCTGCGCCAGTAGCTGCCGAGCCAGGCCTTGGATGCAAACCAGCGCCGCAGCAGAATCGGTTTTGATGGTGTTGAGTACGAAATTCATGTTTTACTGGTTAAGTACAAGGACAGCATCCACTCAAGTGCAATCCGATTGTCGTAGATGTGCTCACCCGGCACGTCCGCGCAAAGTTCGCGCGGGCAGACGTATGGCGGCTCATCCGCCCAGATCGCCCAGCCATAATCAATCAGATACAGTTGCCCACTCTTGACCAGTAGGTTACCCGGTTTGATGTCCCGGTGGACAATGCCGGCTTCTGCTAGGACCGCGGATATTGCGGTAATCTGCTCTCGCCAGTCCACCGGCAGATTCTTGGCGCTTAGCTCCTCCCCGCAATGCTTCATTTCAAGCCAGCCATCCCCAGCGGCAATCAACCGAGGTGCATGGCGACCATCCAGTCGCGCGAGGAATGCTGCTTCGCGTTGAATTAAGAGACGAGGATCGTATCGGTGATCCCCGCGCGTAAACACGGGGCCAGCCTCTTTCAGTATCGTACCTTTTGACGTCAGTGTGAGACGGTTGATTCGGCTCTCTAGAAGACCGCGTTGTGGTTTCGCGGCGAAGATCCTGCGCAGCGTATGCCATAGCCGCTTCATGCAGGTGTCAGACGATACACGGCGTAGGCCAAGTATTCATTGTTGCGTGGTTGCATGAAGCGCTTAATAACTTTGAATCCCCGCGACTCGAAATAGCGCTGGTAGAACGGCAGCAAAAAGCCCTCAAGCGAAAGGGAAGCGGTGTCTTCCAGGCCGTAGAATTCTGCGCGGCGACGTTGCCATTCCGCGTGAGCTGCGAAGTTGAAGGGCGCCCAATTTAGATTGAAAATCAGAAAGGCTCCTGGTTTCAATAGCCGCAATGCCACCAGAATCGCTTCGAAATGTTCGCAATAGCGGTCCTCGGGCCCGAAGGTGGCCTGCGGGTTGTCGAGCACCACAAAATCGAAGCGTTCCGTAGTTTGTTCTCCGTGAGCATACGAATCGACAATGCGCACTGTCGCCCCGGGCAAATTCCGCTGCAACCCGGGGAGAAACTCCGGGCTGATTTCCCATGCCTCAATCGACCCCACTTCCCGTGCATACACCGCGGTTTGCCAGTCGCCCTCGCGCGCAAAGAAGTCCAATGCAGAAAGCTTCCGCATGTCCACGCCCTCTGATTTGAGGCGTGCGCATATTTTTGCCATAGCCTCACCGCGCATGCGTCACACCGCTTTCCCGGTTATAAATCCTGCTTGGAGAAGGCATATACGAATATCGTTGTATAGGTGTTCGGCTCACCAAAAAGCTCGTTGAACGCATGTCGCCACCGCATGCCGGCAAGATCAACAAGAGCGCGCTTGATCCCAATCGTACTGAAGCGACCGGGAGCCATAGTCCAATAGCCGGAAAACTGCAGTCCGGTACGTCGAGCAAGTTCGAGTGCGTGAAACGGCACGATATACGAGATGTGCTCCATATTTTCCACTGAGATGCCATCGAGATGGGCGTGCCGCTGGTAATCGAAATTGTGGGGGTTGGGAGTGCGTACGAGAATCTTCCCGCCCGGCGCTAGGTGGCGGGCTGCAAACGCCAACAGGCGCGTGGGATCCGGGACGTGTTCGATCACATCGCCGATATGCACGACATCAAAGGTCTCGCCCAGATAGGCATCAGATGTCGCATCCTGGCACACGACATCGAAGCCCTTCGCTACCAAGGCCTGAACCAAGTCCTCGATGATATCGACGCCAACGCACCGGGCCGCGTTGTCCTTGATCAAGCGGTGCTTCCACTTGGGCGAATTGATTCTCTCCAGCGTATGCTCGCAAATACCGATATCCAGTACCGCCTTGCCCTTCACTGAATCCACGAGGAACGAGTCGTAATCGTTTCTCGGCAAGTTCCGCCGCCGTTCAAGCAGCCATGCTTTCATGGTACGCCGGACCGCTGCGTCCACAGGATCCCGGGTGAGCTTGGTCCAGTCAATCATGGATTTTTTCCGTAAGTGGTAATAGCATCAGCACGACTTCAACAGCTCGCGCAGCTCTGCCTCGGAAAATTCGACTGCATTTTCGGTCGAAAACATCTGGGGCGGATGCGGATTGACTTCATTTGGGCGCAGTACGTAATAGTCGCCGAATTCGAAGCAATAGTGCACTTCATTTTGACTGACCAGCTCCTCGTGAACCTTCTCACCGGGGAACAGACCCATGATCTCGAAATCTTGGCGGCCGGTAATCTCGCGCAGAATGTTAATGATGCGGGCCTTTTTCATCTTCTTGATGAACACCTCGCCACCCTGACCAACCGCCATGGCTTGCAGCACCGTATCGGCGCCATCGGAGATGGTGAAGAAAAAGCGGGCGACCTCGGGGTGGGTCAACTTTATGCCGGCGTGCATCTGCGGATTTTCTTTCCATACGCTGATCAGCGATCCGCTGGAATTCACCATGTTTCCGAAACGCACAGACAGAAAGGTCGCGTCGGAGACTCGATCGGCCTCCTCGAACAGCTTCTCCATGATGTACTTAGAACATCCATATACGCTTGAGGGCGATGCCGCCTTGTCGGTACTTACCGCAACAACCTTTCTGATGCCCGGAACATTGCGCGCGGCGCGAATGACGGCCTTCGACCCTTCTACGTTATTAAGGTAGGTCTGCGTCGGCTGCGCCTCGCACATAATGAGGTCCTTCATGGCTGCGGCATGAATAACGTAGTCGCAGCCGCGCATCGCGTATTCGACCGTCTCCTGGTCGCGCACGTCGCCGATCAGATAGGAAACGTTGGCGGAAGCCAAACGTTGCTTCATTAGGTACTGACGCTCTTCGTTGCGCGAATACGCCACCACATGGTTGTCAGCGGCTAACTTGCGCACCAACTCCTGCCCCAGCGACCCCGTACCGCCGGTCACCAGAACTTTGCTTCCCTTAAACGATCCCAAGACTTTCCTCCACAGATTTGATTCTTTGCATCGCCCCCTCTCCGTATAGGAGGTCGCCCATACCGTTGCACACGCCAAGTACCTTGGCGGGTTGCGAAATATCATCCACCAGCACGTCGCCGGTCGCGCCCATGATGCCGCGAGACACAATCCACACACCGCTGCCGAGTTGGCGACGACCCAACCCCTGTTGCAGCTTGCGCGTCGCCGAATAGCGCCGTAAGTAGCCCTCCCATCCGGCGGTCGGCGACAACACCTCGAGCGAAAGGCCCCGCTCTTGAGCGGCGGCAATGGCTCCTCGCGTGAAGCAGCCGTTTCCTATGTCGAGCAAAAGCGATGCTTGCGAACTCTCGACCGCCTTGGTGTCGATCACGGCAGTGCCCGGCGTGCAGCCGACGACGACATCCGCCCCGGCGCATGCCTCCGCGATGGACGAACAGGCGACCACAACTCCACTACCGCGCCGGATGGCGTTCAAGCCCTCCACCATGGCTTCGAGGATTGCGATCCTACGTCCCACCAGTCGCACTTCGCTGCCACGTTCGGCCAGCCGCAGAGCCAGCTTGGCTCCAATATTACCCGCCCCGACAATCACGACGCGGGCGCCTTCGAGATTCGGCATCCGCTGCGCGACCCATTCATCGGCCGCTTCGACGGTGAAATCGTTCGGCTTGAAGAAATGCCGTCTGTTTGCAGGAATCAATTCAAGCGCGGCTGCGCCAAGATCTATACCGGCCTTGACTTCACAGTCGATGAAGAACCGCGAAACCAGTCCATCGAAACACTTAATGATTTCGGGCAGCGAATCGATCTTGCGAAGGATCAGGTTCCCAGCCAGAATATTATCGACCAGCCGCATTGAACCGACCAAAATGGGCGGATTGTTGACGTTGGCGGTTGTTGCCAAGCATAGAACACATTCGCCGCCGTGCAAGGCCAGGCGTTCATGCAGTTTTGCGAACACCTCTGGAATCATGCAGACAAACCTAGTATCTCCCGGCTTTGGGGGCCATGATTAAGAAGCAAATCGAGCGTCGACAAATAAGGCTGGAAGATCGGCGCCGAATAGGTCGGATGTTTGAAGGCATGATAGTCCAGAGCGACGCCAGCGGCCGAGAACAGGCCAGTATTGAGATAGCCGCGTCCAGAAGGCCCTGACAGATAGGTGTTCGCACCGAGATTTCTGCATATGGACAACAACAACTCGGACCGACTTCCCTCGACCTCCATGGTCGACGATCGCACCATCGGCACGCTGATGCCCAATTGGCGGCGAATGAACACGATCAAGTCGAGATTGATGTCGATCAAACGCGTTTGA
>Ga0307516_10005474_pt1 | contig 15161 bp, 19 predicted proteins | sample 19_EM_MG_FD_203310 | JGI IMG/M metagenome (GOLD analysis project Ga0307516, IMG submission 203310) | Populus trichocarpa ectomycorrhiza microbial communities from riparian zone in the Pacific Northwest, United States - 19_EM | ecosystem: Host-associated > Plants > Roots > Unclassified | place...
TGTACAACGTGTATCCGGGCTAAGTGTGCCTCAGAATGTGTCTACGACGAGAAGGACCCACAACCAATGGCCGAATACGACTCGCACGACCCTGACAGTCGCCCATTGAGGAAACTCCTCGGAGACACAGACCCGGACACAGACCTCAAGGTGATATCAGCCGCCCCACGAACGCTCAAGGATGAGAATGCACCGGGACTCATCATCGTCCGAAGGAACCCATTTGAACAAAGGATCTCCCTGGACTCGAACCCATCCATCTCTATCATCTCGTCTTTTCTGCGTCCGACCATCCCTTCCGAACCGTGGATACCACTCTCGTTTCTTGGAGAGGAGAAGTTACAGGTTCAATTCTGTGAGGCAGGAGCCACAGACCTGGACATGAAGTTGTGCGTATTTGATTGGGAGTTCTCGGTTCCGAACTCACCGTCAGATGCCAGTCGGTTGTGGGCCCTGCATCAGATGCCTAGGTTCGGGGCCCATCTTGACCGTAAAGAGCTGGAGGGATACCTCCGCGGTGATCATTCGAGGACTGCGCCGAGCGGTAACTTCGTATTATGGGCTCGTCTACTCGGGATGGAGCTCTCTCCGGATATCAGTCCCACACCTTCCATGGCTCGGTTATTTACCAGACATTTCCAAACAATGTGGGAGCGCGCCGTCGACACCCTCAGAAGCAAAAATTACTGGGCCTCCGTCCGCTCCTTTACCATGGCAACTTCATTTTATATCTTCCAGTGTATGCCGCAGACGGCCCTTCTCTACATCCAGAAGAGTTGCGACCTCATCAAAGCGGCGAACTTGCGATTCGTTCCGGAATGTGGGCCCCCGCCGGAGTTCTCTGAGTACGTTCACAAAACCTTGGCTCCCCTCTCCCAGACCATATATTGGGCGAACTACTTGTTCTTGACGCGTCGCGGGCCGGAGCCCAGTGCGACCGCCGACCTTGAGCGGGAATTCCGGCAGGAGGTACCGGTTGGTGATTCACTCCCGCCACCTCGCAAATCGACCTGATTCCCCTGCAATAGCAAGCTTACCCGATTTTTTTTGAAATCTGCCCTCTGATGATGCGGACCCAAGGCATCTTGCTTGTCAAGGACACGATTCTGCTCCTCCGCGCCCTCCCTGCCGACGGTGAGAGTTACACGTCTACCTCAGTTGCTTCCATATGGGGACTAACTTTGCTGCCTCCAGATGCCAAGCTTGGGCTCTGGCGGCAGCTGTGCGATCAGATCTCAGCACCCCTTGAAGAGTTTTCTCAGAAACTGCTCGAGAACGTCAAAAGATTTCGCGAACATGGGTGTACCGGCGCCGCAGATGCGATCAGCGCCAGTTGCATCGCTTGCCTGGCGCATCTTGCCATCCTCTACGAGGTTGTCTGTCGGACGTTCCCGGTTGCTGAAGAGATGTACGACCTTTGCGACTCGGCGTTGCGAAGGCTCGGCATGCTCACATCCGAACTTTACCTCGAAGAATATACCTACCTTGATTTACTACTTGGGGTACGTCCATTACCATATTGCCTGCCGACAATGGTGGCTCAACGGGAGACTGGGATAGGATTCTTGGGAGATATCACTGTCAGTCTTCGACGCCCGCATAGGAAGTCTTCCCCAGGAAGAGAGCGAGTCGATGCAGTATTTCCGGAAGGTGGTTGGAGAAAAGTATTCCGATTTCCAAGCCGGACTCCCAGATTGCCGCCCGTCGGTGTTATTTGCTTTGGCTCTGTTGGAGGACGGTACCACGGAGGAATCAAGGTATCCAAACTTGATGTTGGCCGAGGTGAGGGCGAGCTATGGGCTATGATCCAACTCTGCCGAATTCTTTTGGTTGGATTTTGGTCAGCATACTGTGTATCACGTCATAGCGGGGGGTGATCGTTGCTATCTCCTGCGGCGCAAGCCCAGGGATTGGAAAATTTCAATCATTCCGTCTACCACGGCCTCGAAACCGGGCTTATCGAGGATTGGCAGTGTTTGGGTTGAAACATTCAAACACGAGAGCGTACACCTCGGAAGTGAGCTTAACTCCTGGAATCTGGGGTACTAAGGTGTTCTTGAAGTCGCCAGCGATGTTAGCGGTGTTAAGTGGATCTCAGTTTCCTGCAACTCAATGATAGACGGACATCCAAAGGGGCAAAGCCAAGGCAAGGTGGGTCATGTTATCCTTATTCAGCTTGAAGGCGCACTGACCGTTGTTGTGACCGTCGTGGCAGTGACCTTCTACACCAAGATGGACCAGGTTCCGATAGATCTGAATCGTGGAGGTGAGGGAGGCGCCGATAGCGGAACCTTGAAGGTTTTAAATGTACAGAGATTCCAGGGATTCCATCATCCCGGGCAATGGTGCCACGCCTTGCGCTGCGGAGGCGCTGCGCTCTAAGGGCTCAAACAGGCAATTAAACCATCTACGTGCGGCATCATCCACAAGTACGTGAGAGGGGGGAAAACTGGAGGCAGAGATGGAGAGTAGCTAGGCGGAGGACTTTCAATGTACCAGATGCGGAGGGGGGGAAGATAAATCAAATGGTCTATCGCTGCGACCGACAATGGGATCTGGGGGACGAATTTCATGAGTAGTAATAGTCCACAACGTAAAACGACGGAGGGAATCGAGTCTTTTAAATCCGCCCAAGGCATCAAAGGATTGATCATTAGAGATTGAAGCGATGGCCGACAGAGAGTCGCGAGGTGTCTCGCAATAACTCCACGACGGCGATGGACAAGTGGAAACCTTCAGGTGGGGGGAGGAGAACAAATCGGCATAAGGAAGATTAGATTCTGTAACGCGCCAAAATAGATCGTGCAACACTGGGAACCACCCGCCGACAGGTATACCGAGGCGTAACCTGGTGACGACGTCCGTCCCAATGACGAACCACCCATCCAGACGGACGCGGCACATCCAAGACGCGTAGCGCTGGACTCTGCTCTGAACCTCTGATGAAGGGTCCCCCACGGCTCTGAGCTAAGACAGCCCCTGGCTTCAGTGTTCGATTTCTCCGACGAGAGGCCCACCAGGTCGCGTACCACGCGTTCGCGATGTATTCGACGTCCGAATTCCCAGCTGGTCTCCTCGGGCAATACTAACCTTCAGGAGGGTGTGCAACGATGGTTGTGTCTCCCATAACGTGCTGAGGACCGGTTCTTCGAGGCACAGGCATGCGCAAGCAAGGTTCACGATGCTTTCTAGGCCGGTAGATGTGAGATGACTGTCGTCAGTTCGCTGATCTTGAAAACGCGATTGGGCGCGGGTCATTTGATTATGGTGGCTTGCGAGTCCCTAGCGCCGGAATGGACCGAGAATGGATCCGGACTCAACGGATCGGTTTCGTTGGCCGGCCAGGGTGCACGTGGTCGGGGTAGTACTTCGAGACAAACCAGAGGGGTTTGGTTCCCAAGTGCATCCAATATCAACTCTGCCTCTGCGTGGTAGATGCACTTCTTGATCGTCTGCGCTTCCGCGAACGAGGATATCTCCGAGTCGTTCGAAATTGAACGTGGGACTAGAGCTGTGTCACTGCGACCCTACGCGGCGTGTGACCTCGTGCCGCACAAAAATGTATGGGTGCAAAGCGATGGATTACAGTATTACATATTACCATATTACACGTTATCATGGTGGTGATTGTTTCAGTGACTTCTATGCGTAGGGACGAAGGAGAGAGCAACGGAGAGGTCTCGGTGTGCAATCGGAGAAATCCAAATTGCGCCTTTTTATACAACGAACTTGATCTGCTTGTCCGCCAACTTTTTTTCCAATTCATCGAGGCTCATTAACCTATCGAGGTCATCAGCCACCTCAAACCGCAGCTCCTGAACGCCAACGGCTGGTCAGTTCTTGTGCGTATAACACGGCCAGACTTACACACCTGAGATTGTAACAGCGCCAACCAACTATAAACCCCGAATCCTCTCCGTGGGATCCCAAGCGGTAAGGTCGGCACGAAAAGCTCTCCAATGATTCCCAGGATCAAGACGAGCACCGGGAGGCCTATCAGTTGCCACTGCCTATAAGTGACGTATGCTAGCGTCTGATCCCCGTACGATTGGGCGACAATGGACCCCGACCCAGCGAGGTATGGCAGAACGTTAGCCGCGTCGACCCGTGCGCGGATAATGGCAAACCGATCCGGGGATAGTTCAATGTACCCTTCGGGTCCGGCGCCTTCGGTGAAAGATACCGCCTGTGGAACGGTTAAGTTTTAAAAAATGTTGGGCACAACAGCAGAATGGGACCCACGGTGGGAGAGGGGACGTAATGACGGTCTAGACCGTTGTCTTTAACCATCTGATTGATGCTATTGTCGTGAGCTACGTAGAACGCAGGGTTCTTTCCCGTCGTGTTGAGGTTTCTGGTGCCAGTAATTGGATCTCCTCGGATAAAACCGCTTGGCAAGGGCGAGGTACCGCCGTACCCTTTCTCGACAATCCGCAGAGCAGAGGGGGATCCGACGGACGCGTTGTATACTTCGATGATCCAAGGTTCGTATCTTTGCACACAAACCGCAGCATCGTAACCGATCCTGGTTTCCATCCCGTTTGCATCTGGCAGCGACACATTCGAGTATACAGGGAAACGGCCAGAAGGCGTATAACTGGTGTTGAGTCGGATGAGGACTGTCTCGACGGTCATCCATCCTTGATCACCAATCGCAACTGGGTCAAGAATCGTGCGGGTGTGGAAACTGTGGGCAACACCGTTGTCCCACCAGTTCACTGTAACGCGTTGGTTAGACGTGGGGAAGGCTAGAGGGGGGGATAAGAACTCACCAAGGTAGGAGATTGTTGAGGGATCGATATTTGATGGGATGGTATCGTTCACGCCTAGACGCGTAAGATCCGGTTTCGTGAGCGCCGTTGGTAGGTCCATGCCGTACAGCCCGAACAAGTCTCGAAGAAGGTCTTGAGGAAGATAGACGTAGGTGAACGATTGGTTTGATAGGGGTATTCTGCATAATGTCAAATCAGCGAGTTGATTCGAAAGAAGGTATGGTGAGTTGCTTTACAAGTTGACCTCAGGGTTTGGTAGTTTCTTGCAATGCATCCTGGTTCCCCATTGGGGGTACCTAGAAAACGACGAAGCTTAGGGCGCCGAACCACATCTCCGGTAGGCAGGCGGGGCATACCGTAGGACCGCCCCGGTATTACGTATAGGTTCGCCCTTACCCGTTAACGTAGGCGCGTCACCGGGGGAATTCTCCAGGTTGATCGACACAGATTGGTTGGTATTGAAAGTCCCGGCCCCAGAACCGCCAGGGATGAACTGCGACAAACTGGGTTGGGCGAAGTAGACTGTTTCATTGCCATACACGAATTCGACAGTGTCGGGGGCGCTCCTGCCATAAGGGAGCAAGGTCCATGTTTGGGCAAAGCTCTTGCCCGGTGTTAAAGCGGGCAGGCTAGAACGGGTTTATAGTTGGCTAACCTGAAATGCCCCAAGTTGAGCGGTCGCCCGGGCCACATCATCCTGAGATAGGTCTCCAGCGATCAAAACTTCGCGGTATGCCCTCCGTTGGTTCTGTTCGGAAATCAGGGGGTGCAAGAAGAAACGAGGTCTGGCACGTACGCGGACGAAAGTCTTGATCTCCATGATGCGCCCGAATAGGAAAGGCAACAGGGGGCCCAGAATTGCGAGGATGACGAAGAACCCTACGAACAGGGACCACGGTCGTCCGCTGCAACAATATGAGAAGACATGGGGCAGAAAATGATTTGGGGACGGACTCGTATGATTTACGCGAACACCTCGCAGTATCTCGATTCCAGAAACGAGACCACAGGATCCGGAAGGCGGGCATAAAGCTTGTAGGGTTGCGCGAGCTTCCGGCCAGATCACGGAGTTTCATACCCCCACCTTCGTAACTCATGTGAATCACGGTGGCCCAAGCTGATTGAGATAAAATCTTAGAAGGTCTCGGTACCAAATCAACGTAAACTCACTTGCTGCCTCAAGGTGTTGCACTCCGACCCGGATGAGGATGTATCCGAGGGCGAACCCAACTCCCGAGCACCACATGGCGACGATGAGTCGCACCACGAATAACGATTTATCCTTCGCCACCAGTGTGAGAATATAGAGCGCCGGGTATGCGATGAGAGATAGGACAGTGAGGATTGCGATCCGAGAGAAACTCGGTCTCTCGAAGCCTCGGAACAGTGCTTTTGATCGTGGCGGCTCAAACCTGAGATTGGCGAGCTTGGGGTGAAGTAACTGTCGACTCGAAAACTGAGGTTTGTCTTCGTAGTGGAAAGTCGTCTTGGATGGGGATGGGGAGGGCCAGGCTGGGTAATCTGCGTCGGGCTCTCTCCTGTTTGGGGTCAGAAGGAAATGGTCCGCTCGCCAATTGGGGGATGTAGCTGAGTCGGGAGGACTCCAGTCGTCGTCCCTCAGACGAACGTGCTCCATCCTGGGGGTGCTGGTGAGGGGAGAGGAAGGTGGGGGCCATCCGACGTTTGTCCCGAATGCAAATATACCTAATGGGAATGAGTGGTACGTCATTCACAGCACAGCTCGCGTTTGGGCTTGGAATTGGTGCCTGCCTTCATCGCGGTCACGTTCCCGTTGCCGTGTGTGGATCCCCTCAAGGCAACCTAACATTCCTCTACCCGGTTGCTGGGGCGGTGGGCGCGGTGCCCTGGGGGAAAAAGTCGAACACAGCTTTATCAAGCCCAAATACACCGAGGATAGCTCTATTTCAGAACCGGGACCGGGAACACCACGACCCGCCCCACGGGCGCGGAAGAATCTTCACGGTGTTTTTAAAAAGCGCCAAGCTTTGCCGTCAACTGTGTCTTCTCGCTTATATCCGAGTGACCTGCCTCTTGGTACTCAACAAACGCCCGTTCGTGAGAGCCTGAGCGGCGAAAAGAGCAAAGAGAGGACGTACCCGACCGAAGCCAACACGTCTGAAAGGTACACCCGAGCAATCCCGGGTTTCAATTTGGAGCCCAGGCGCCCATGGGTGAACTCGACGGCCCCATTGAATAAATCGGGGAGTGCCTCCGACTTCAATGGAGGGATCGCTGATCATCAAGGGCGTCCAGCGCTCGCCCCAGCAGTGTACCGCCGCACTCACTCACAATCGTACATTGTGGCGAATTCATCGAGTTGACATCTGTCTCGATATCAGACGTTTCTAGCATGGTTGTGAATACATGCGGGGTGGCAGACCCCAAGTTTGTGAGATTTACATAAGAGCGCCCGCCTCCCTTCTTCCGTCGAGTTCGCGCTGGTGAGTAATCAATGGACGTCTCTTTCGTCCGTGAACAAAAAACTCAGGCTTCAGCGCCAGGTTTTAGCACATGGCCAAGGCTCCGAGATAGGATGGAATGAGGACCTGACATATGTGCACCGGCTCCGCACTGCAGGCGTAAACTTATCGAGGCGATTGAATGCACCACTCACCCATTATCGTATCCGGGATCCAGCGCGATTATTGTCCCGGTCTGACGAGAGAACTCCTGGAATCCGACTCCATGTTTGCCTTCGTGCTTTGCCATTGGACGCGAGGTGGGAGTGGATCGATCGTGGGCCCCAAGGTCCGCTTCAATATTGCCGTAGCGCTCGGCGAGGGAAGGCCCATGGTAGGTGGACTTCCCTCCTTGCCCCCCCTAACGTGAGAGCACGTGCAAGTGTCGACGCATGGTCCACAAGCGCCTGTATAATAGCTTCAGTCCCACGCAAAATCGATATATCGTTCGATCACATGATGTAGAACTGCTTGGGCTGCGGCCGGCTGGAATCCAACCTGAAGTCCGGCATCGGTGGGAGGGGGTAGCGATGGTCATTATTCCTGCTTCGTCAAGCGTCAAGAGTGGTGAGCGAGACGACTGACTTCCGGGGACTGGGCCATATTTCCAAGTCTCTCTTGTAATGCATCATATATGCGACTAAAACCGTCAGTGTTTCCCCCATTCCAGGTGACCACAAAAGAGGTGCGACAGCCGGTTTTTTGGATGAAATCTTCAGCTGGGGTGCGGTCAAATCAACACACTCAGCAGTGACTGGGAGAGGACATACTGGTGTTGATATATAATATCATTATGTGATGCAACATCGTCCGTGGCTACCGGACGATAGTTTTCCACCCTGAGGGTCCGAACCCACGTTACATAAAACCCTGAGTTGCGCGTCTGAGGGTTCGGATTCCGAAGCCATTCACGGAGGCGGCAGACAAGGAGGCGAGCTTGTCGCAGATTTCCCACTCTGATGGTTGCCTCAAGACGCGTATTGAACGCCTGACTATATCGATCCTGAGCCGAAACGGCCCTTGAATCAACCATCTGATTTCTCGGGCAGAAAACTTAGGCCACATACTGCGGATTCGCCGGACTCTGGATCTCCATAATCCCAAGCTTCGTCAGGAAAACCTCCAGAAGCTCGTCCAATAACTGTTGCGTCTCCCACAACGCGCCGAGGGGTGGTTCTTCGAAGTCTCGCGAGGTTCGCGGCGCTCTTTCGGCTGATGAGGACAAGTTGGCTAGCGACGGCCCCGGCTAGTTCGCTAATCTCGAGAACGCGGTGGGGCGCACCCACCATCGATCGTGATTGCTCATGGTGAACCACATGGGAATTTGGCGCCGAGACCCGTTTCCAACCACCTTGATGACCTTCACACCCGATGCTCCGAACGGCCTCTCATATGCAGGACTTGTGCGTGGCATGGCCACTTCGTTCAACTCAATCCAAAGTTCTTACTGCGCTCTAGGATGACTGTGGGTCCGTTAACTCGGTGGGAAGCTCCCAAGAACTGGTACACCGCGCCTTTGACCCCTGCAAGGATACTCGCCTAACCATCGCAACGTAGGACGGGCTGGTGGGTGGAATCCAGTGTATCTCGACCTCCCTCGAGTCTCCCTCCATCCACACACCCGTCGCCGACATCGATCGACTGCCGCCAGAGATGCTCATCTCGATATTCGTCCACCTCTCGATACCAGAACCTGGCTCACCCGGGCGCAAAGCTTCGTATTTCGTTCGGGATCTCGTTTCCGTCACCCACGTGTGCAGGTCCTGGCGACGAGTGGCGATAACCGCCCCGGAATTATGGACCGGGATTACGATGACGAACCTGAAAGCGGTCAAGGTGTTCCTGGAGAGGTCCGGCGCATTTCCCCTAAACGTGGACCTGCTCCTAGGTTCCAGGGCAGAAGTCGACAACAACCTCCTCAGGGCGGTGATTCCACACACCCACAGGATTCGACAACTTTCTGTGCTCACCCACCGGGGACACTGGGGTTCCATCAACTCGAACCCCTTAACGAAACCAGCACCTTTGCTAGAGAGGCTCGTGATCCACCATTCCCTGGGAAATCGGCCAGTCCTCCTTTTCGATGACCAAACTCCACGACTACGCGAACTCGTTATGTTTTCGAAGGGTTTATGGTTGCAAAACCAACTTTGGAACCTAGCGTCCCTTCACATCAACCTCTTCCACGCCACGCGGACGCACTCAGACTTTCTCCCCTTTTTTGATATGCTACGTCGATGCCCCGTCCTTGAGGCGATGTTCATCCTCTGGAACGGCCGGGGTGCGGATCTGGAACCACCGCAATTCCCCACCGTCCCTTTGCATCGACTCCGGATGCTGCTCCTACGCTCTTTCCGCGTCGAGAATATCAAATACCTCCTTCATACATTCGACCTCAAGGCCAACGGAATTGCGATCCACTTGAGTGGTGTAAACCCTGGTCTCGAAGAGAATGGCACGATTTCCGATATCCAAGCAGTATTCCCATACGATACCTCCGGCAGACCTGCCCTAACCTCATCCACCAAACTCGAACTCACATTCCACACACGGCCCCGAACCGTCATCATACACGCAGTCGGTCCTGGTTTCTCGATCAGGATAGACTTGTGTCCTAATGGTTTCGCCCGTTTTGACGACGTGGATTACCTCTATGTGAACTACACACTACATGACATTTTCTCGTCAGTCCAGGAGCTTTGGGTCCGGGGATCTTGTGTGGATATCAAGCTCGACGGCATCGAGCACTTCACCGCGTTGGAGAAGTTGGTTCTAATAGGAAGAGGATCAGGGATAGCACGACATTTCCGACAGGCACTTTCACCGCGCCCTTCAGGCGTTCTCCTGTGTCCGCTACTCTCCGCCATCGACTGCCACTGGAACGCGCAGAGATGCGGGAGATGTTCCTCCTTTTGCGTGCCCGATACAACGCAGACCGTCTGCTCGGAAAAGTGAGGGTGCCGTCCTGTTTCATCCCTCTCCCCGCCGATGTTGCTTCTCGTGTGAGGGACGTCGAGAACTTGGATATACCATCGGGGATACTTCCCATGTATGCGATGGAGCTGCCGGAGTTTTGTTTTGCAGTGAGGGAACACGAATGGTGGGAACCCTGGGAATCTAGATTGAATTAATGTACTCTCCCAATATATCTACGAGCCTTGTTGTGTATCTGCTTGCAATGCCATTCGTGCGCCACGGTTTGGAAAGAGGGTGTTTATGGTGGTAACGGCACGTTTGTTGACTCAACGACCATGCGCCGATCCTGGCGACACGAGCCTTTTGGGTGCTTTGGTGGGCGTGTATCGCTTTGGGCAGAAGGGAGATGGCTGGGCATTTCGGCAGCCCTGCTTCGTGTCACCTATGACCTGGTCATCGTCCGAGGCTCGCCCTCGATTGCCTTTCATCCAGCCCACGCTTCCGAGCGGTGACTTCGGGTCTAAAGCGCCGGGCATACCGAAGTCCGGTGGGTAGTCAGGCACCGCGAAGTTCGTTCGTGCGACGGAAACAGTGGGGTCGATACCCTGGTGTATCTGGCTCGCCTCCTGTATTAGATGACCGTTCATTCCAATCCCGTTGAACCGTATATTCGACAGCTTTGGTTTGATTCCCTGGGTCGTAATATCATCATTCATACGATGATTGTATTTCCAGCCGGAACTGGTATCACTTGACAAAGTAGTCGGAGGAGGAAGTACCAGACGACGGTTGACAACACTACCCACCTGCCAGCAGCTTATGAGAGCGCCATTATCCAACAGTGGCTCGGCGGTGTCCCGACAAGGAGTTTTAGTCAGATCCTGGCGGAAGCTCGCGCTCGCTTGTACGACAACAAACTCACGACACCGTCCAGCCATCATTTTTTGGGGCGTACGACATACCGCAGCGCAGTCCTCTATTGTGTTCTGGAAAGTTAATAACCGTGGTTCTGTAATAATGTATCAAAGAGGGGAGAGATCCGGGGCATCACTCCTGGTGCACCGTCCGCTCCTTAATTCTCCGTTGAGCGTACGCCAACTCTGACTCTCCCCGAACCATCTAAAGTTTCTCAGGGACGGGAAAATATCAACCATTCCACTCGCCACAGTTTCAAATCCGGGTTTATCGAGGGTGAGAGGGGTTTCCCAGATGTCCAGAAACAAGAGTGCGCACCTTGGAAGCCAGCGTAGCTCCTCAAATCTGGGGTCCTCCGGGATGTTCTCGAAATCCCCAACGATGTCTATGGTGTTGAAGTGGATCAGCAGCCTTGTCAACTTGGGGCAACGAACGGAAATTTGAAGGAGGCAAGCGACCGTCGTGACGCAGGTATTTTTGAAGCATGGGCGTCCGAGGGTAAGAGACTCGAGCCGAGGCAGAGCCATGGCGAGTTCGGCAACATCGTCGTTGTTCAGCTTGAAGGCGCATTCGTAATCGTAGCCTCCGCCATGACAGAAAGCGTCCATGTTGAGATCGACCAAGTTCCGAAATATTTGAATTGTGGAGGTGGAGGAGACATCGGTAACGGTGCCGGGGTGATTTTCGACCGTCAGGAATTCCAGGGATTCCTTCATTCTGGACAACGGTGTCACACCTTGTGTGGCCGGTACACTGTGCTCTAGACATTTGAACAAGGAAAGCCATCCACGTGCGGCACCTTCCCCCAGTACACACACCACAAGAGGCGGGAAAACGAGGGGCAGTACGGTGTAGCTAGGAGGGGGCCTCCCGATGCGCCATACACGAAGGTGGGGAAGCTGAATCAGGTGGTTCATGGCTGCATCTGACAACGGGATCGGGGAGGTGAACCCCGCCAACGATGGTCCGCAACGCAGGACAACGGAGGAAATGGAGTCCGTTAAATCTGCCCAGGGCATCATATTATGGTCAACCAACAAGGATTGGAGGGCGGATGTCGGCAACGTGGAAATTGTTGAGGCGATGGATGGTAGAAGATCGCGGGGAACTTCAAAGCCCCTCGATGACCATGAGTTGTAGATGGAAATCGTCTTCAAATGCGAGGAGAAGAACAGATCGACGTAAGGAAGGTTGGTTTCCGTGATGGTCCACCATAGATCTTGCAACGCTGGGAACCATCCGCCGGCTGGCGAATTGAGGCGCAATTTGCGGTAGGTGTCCTCTGCACGGACTGACCACTCATCCACCCGGACGAGGCGCATCCAAGACGCGTAGCGGTGGGCTCTGCTCCAAGCCTCCAACGACGGATCCCCTACGATCGTGAACTAGCCCGATAAAAACGTGAGCGCTTGCGTCTCCAGACGAGAGATCCGGGCCACGTACCACACGTCTATCTACTCCCCACCCATCTTCCAACTCATGAACTTCTCCAGGTAACACCTCCAGGAGGATGCGCAACGACCCTTGTATCTCCCACAATGTGCTTAGGACGGGTTCTTCGAGGTACCGACATGCACAGGCGAGACTCACGGCGCTTTTGAGGTTGATAGGGATTAGCTGACTGGCGATAGCCCTCGCCAATTCGCTGATCTTGAAAATGGAGTGGGGCATGCTGTCGTAGCTCGGGGGAGAGCGTTATCTCTGGGAGGGTTCGGGGGTGGAGTGGCGACCTCTGAAGGTCGAACTTGGCGCCCGCACGATGGCGTACTGCCAGCGCTTGCGACACGACTTTACCTCGCCCTATGGATGGGGAACAAGGACACTCATGGGAAGAGAGACCCCCACCTACGGGAACGGGGCCCGTCTAGAGAGTCTTCTGTACTCAATATACAAGAAGTAAACTCGTACAGTCGGACAATGTGGAAGAAAGGATGGATGTATCCTCGACGTCAGGTGTCTCCGTCGATTGCCCAGTTGATCGGATTTCACCTCACACCAACGGCGGTTGTGACACGGTGCAAGCGACCCCGATAACCTGGAGCCCCATCACGATTATTTCAATGCCTTCCCCGTGCAGGACTTCCGGTGATAATCGACGAGTGTCCGACCGTCGAACTCCGACCCTGTCATAACCAACGTTCCAGGGCGGGCGCTGAAATAAGGGAACGGTGATATTGCACGAGTCCGAGGAGTTGAAGTGATGGGGTTGTCTGAGCCGCAGGCTCTTCAAGCGAAGCACTGTGGCGGCGAGGTCCCCCCTCCATACCGCCATCTGCCAGACGAAGATACAACTTCCCGTGTTGGAATAAAAGATCCGGATGACCTTGTAACAAAGGTTGTGAACGACAACTTCACCGCTCACCCTGTAGTGAAGGTGCGGGGCTGCGTCCTCCCCTGTGCACCATTCGGTACCAGCTCATTGGGCAAAGTAAAAGAGCGGGAAACATTCCGTCGGCGCATCCCAGTGCAGGAGCTGCCAGTGGCTCCGTTTGGGTCACCGTATAAGTACGGGGATGGGCATCGCTGGTCTGGCGAATCTCACCTGAGGACGTCATCGGTAGATGAAGGGGTGGTCGCTTCGTTGGTCGGTCGATTCTGGTGCCAGCAGAGGGGGTGGTACCCGAAAGAAAGCAGTAGTTATCGAACAGTGGGCGAGATCCCGGCAGGACCCATCACCCTCTCGAACTAGTACAACAAGCTCGCGGTATATCGCGATGCACGATGTCCCATTGTAAGGTACTCTTACATAACGACAACACTAGATGTCCGCACATTGTCCGCGTCCCACCGGCCCACCTGTGGTCCGAACGTATAAACAAAGGGGAGGTCTGCGGCTACACTTGCTGGCGACGCACCGGGACCATTCACACCCTCCGAACCTCCTCGTTGAGGTCGCCCCAACTCCAACCCCCCCCACCCCACACAAAATGTTCCACAGATGGGAAAATATCAACCATCCCGGTTCGTACAATTTCAAGACCGGGCCCATCGAGGGTGAGCGGCATTTCCATGACTGCCAAACGCGGGAGTGTGCACCTCTTGAGTGAGCGTAACTCCTGAAATCGAGTGTTCTCCTCGGTGTTCTTGAAATCACCAACGATGTTCGTAGTGTTGAAGTGGATCTGTAGGGATTCCAGCTTGATGCAGTGAACGGAAATCGGGAGGAGACAAGCGACAGTCGTGGCACAGGTATTATTGTAACACGGGTGTCCGAGCAGAAGAGACTCCAGCTGAGGAAGTGCCATAGCGAGCTCGGTAACGTTGTCATCGTTCAACTTGAAGGTGCATCGTCCCTCGCCACCTCCGCCAATGCAGTTGACATCTACGTTTAGAAATGCCAGGTTCCGGAACAATTGAATCGGGGAGGAGAAAGAAGGATCAATGATGACACCGGGATGGTCCCTGACGGCCAGGCGTTTCAACGATCCCTTCATCTTGGACAATGGTGCCATGCCTTGTGTCGCGCAAACGCCGTGCTCCAAACGTTTGAACAGAGAAAGCCACCCAGGTGCAGCGCCTTCACAAAGTTTGAAGTCCACGAGAGGCGGGAAAGTGAGGGGCAAAGATGAAGCGGAATAGCTTGGGGGAGGACCTTCAATGCGCAAGGTATGGAGGTGGGGAAGCTGAATCAAATGATTCACCGCCGCATCTGACAGTCGGATCGGGGAGCGGATTTCCGTGAGTGATGGTCCACAACGTAGGATGACGGAGGAGAGCGAGTCTTCGAAATATGCCAAGGGTGCCCCGTCATCACCTACGCCTACGTACAGTGATTGAAGAGCGGTCGATATGGGTAAAGCGGAGATGGCCGAGGCGATAGCTGGCAGGATACTGTGGGGAACTTCGTCATATTCCAATGACCACGACATGTGAACGTAAATCGTCTCCAACTGCGGGGAGAAGAATAGGGCGACGTGTGGAAGGCTGGTTTCCGTGACGATCCAAAATAAGGTTTGCAACGCTGGGAACCATCCACGAATGGGTGAATTGAGGCGCATTTTGCGGTAAGTATCCTCCGCCTCGACTGGCCAGTCTTCTACATCAACACGGCGCATCCAGGACGCGTAGCGGTGTGCTT
>Ga0307516_10005475_pt1 | contig 15160 bp, 21 predicted proteins | sample 19_EM_MG_FD_203310 | JGI IMG/M metagenome (GOLD analysis project Ga0307516, IMG submission 203310) | Populus trichocarpa ectomycorrhiza microbial communities from riparian zone in the Pacific Northwest, United States - 19_EM | ecosystem: Host-associated > Plants > Roots > Unclassified | place...
TGAATGTAGGTTGCTGTATCCGTGGTTGAAAATGGGCTACCTTGGTCAAAGGAAAATTTGTTTGGTCACCCTACTTTGCATAAAATAATGATTTTTACGGGCTGAAAATTCCATTGAAGCTTTATTTGTATATAATGATGTATGCCAACTACTGAGACTTTCTAAATTGTGGTTGTGGGGATCGAGAAGGTTGAGTGAGGGCATCATGGGCAGTTGTACCTGGGTGTACGGAAACTTTTGGCCTAGTACTTTACTATACGTAGTGCTACAATGGAGGAACCGGCCTCCGGCTGGGAGGAGCCCCGCACGAGCTTTCGCCGGCCGGGCCCCACCCCCCGAAAGGAATCGAATTGAAAAACGAACTCCGTACTCGTTCCGGCAGCATCCGTCCCCGCCGCCGTCGTCCTTGCCGACTTTATCGGCAGCATGTACCGTAGTTGTCTCGCCATTTAGTGCTTTCGGCACAAGGATCGCCATGATCGAGGCATAAGCACATTAGGTATGTACATACATCTTACACATCATGTCGAAATTCAGGGTTCAAATCTTTGCGCGCGAAAAATACGAGTCGTGAGTCACGTTACAGAGCTCCCATCTCCTGTGCCCCAGTCCCTTCTCGCCGGTAAGCGACCCCAACCCGAACATTCCACTGAACCCCGTCTGCTTATATTATTTGGCTAATGGTTTCGTATGTATGTAAGGAAAGCCTGTACGGTGCGTGGTCACGTTCTGCATGGTTTGTCACTCGGTGGTGGATCGTACGGCATCATCGACTACTTGGGCAGGTGCCATGGTCGGCATTTCCTACATACCTCTGCCGGGATGCAAGATGGAACGACCATCGTCTCAGCGGGTAGATACCCGAGACACTCGATCCCGCCGGCGTGCGTGAGCAGAACCATGTAGGTGCATAACCATGTAGGTGCATACCTACGTACATACTATGTACACAAGCAGTGAGGAGATCTCACGAGCTTTTAAAAGTTGGTGTCGGAACCGCAAGGTGTTTTTTTTTTGTGAGAATTTTCGCTCATGTTTCGCATAGATCGGCCCTGTTCAAACAAACCAACTCCATTGGAACTCAAAATCCAATAATGCAAAAAAAAAAAAACCACTTCACATATACAAACCCTCAAGAAACAGGTAAGAAAAAAAGTGCTAATATGAAAGGCCCCCCGGTTTAGAATAAAACACCTGTAAATGAGGGGAAAAAAAAACGCCAGCCAGCCACAATCACACAACCAAAGAAATAATACCCCCACCTGTACCCGGTTGCCCTCAAGCTAGCTAACTCCCGTCTAAAATCTGTCAGCTCGAGTCGTGTGAATGGTTGGGCTGGAGTTGCGTACCGTCGGTAACATGTCTCGAGTACCGCCTGCAAGCCGCGGCAGCCCTCTTGAGACTGTTCAGTCTGGACTCCAGATCGTTGAGCCTCTGTTGCTTCTCCGGTGACTCTTCGGCGATGTTGGCGACCTCATCGTCGGTCATGGATGCCGCCTGAGACGAGGAGAAGGTCTCGCTCAACTCCGCCACCAGCTGGCGTTCGACGACCTGGACGATGACGTCGTCCACGAAGCGTCTGCTCGAAGTCTAGTGTAAACCTGATGTCAGCTGTACAGTCCCTGGGAGGAGGAAGGGTGCGATAACCTCACCTTATAGTAGGCTAGCATCTCGTCCAACGAAGCCTCGCACCGCATATCCTCGGGGTCTTCGGCAATTTCCTCGTCGTCTCCGTCGAGTGAACTTATCACGTCCGTGACCGCGTTCACTAGATCGTCCTGCGTGGCAAGCCCCACGATGGAGCCGAGGGTCCTCCTCATGCTGGTGAATGTCAAACGACTATTTCCGTTCCCCGCACGCTTCGCCCGTGCGACGGCGATCTCGTCGTGATACTGGTAGTTGTCAGTCATGGGGAAATAGTCACGGCAGTCGGTGATAATGTTCTCCAGCTCCAGCTTAGCCTTTTCGATTCGACGGTCCAGTCCGCCCTCGATCCATTCGTGCAGGGACTCCCGGATCTCGTCGCGTGCCGGAGGCACGACGGCTTCGAGGACGAGCTGTAGGAACTTGCGGCACGCGTCCGAGCACTCCTCCAGATGTCGGTAGGCCAGCGTTTCCCATTTCTGCGACTGCTCGCAGAACAACATCTTGACCAGCGTCGGATTGCGCCCGTCGTCGATCTCGACTCCGCGGGTGCGTCTGGCAACAGGTTTGACCCAGTCGACGATGGCGAACTTGCGCGTGATTTCGTCGGGCCTCACCCGGCAGTCGTCGAAATGGGTAATGGGCTCGTCCACGTTCGCCATGGCGTCGGGGATCAAGCTGCAGTCCTCGATCTCTTTGTGATGACCGTACTTCCAGAACGTCCGCGCGAACGTCATGTTCAGGTTCTTGATCCTGGCCCTCAAGAACAGAGAGTCGTCCTCAGGGTTTTTCGAGAACCCAGTGCCGAAGAAGCGTGAATCCCCGTAAAGACCGTTAATCGCCTGTATGCAGAGCTTGTGGTATCTCTTTCCGGCATCGACGAGGAACTTCCGTTGCGAAGCAAGGTCCAGATGTAGTTCTCCCATATCATCACGTTCCTTCTTGCACCTCGAAATGGCGGCGTTGATATCCTCCTTGATCCCCTTCAACTCCCGCTTCACATGGTTGAGTAGCAAGCTGCTCAACCGCTGGCGAAGGGGCCCGATGCAACAATGGCCTTTTGCGACGCCGGACCATGGCCCAGCTTCGAAGAACTTCCTCTCATCTTTCTCTCGTTGTTCCAGGTTGACCTTCTTCTCGCCATCATCCGCGGCGCCGTTCATGAGTACATGCCATCCGAGCACGAATTTAAAATTTCCGTCCATGTTCTTCGCGAGCCGGATGAGCTTGTTCTCTAGCTCAGTGCCCCTGTCGCTCTTGTCGGGCTTGGTGATGATACCGAGGGTCCGCCGACCCATGGGGTCGAAGTGCTTCGCCATACTGAGCACCTGCTGAAGGTCCGGATCGTTCGCGGCCGTGACCACTGCCAGGATGATGGTGCGCGGGTTGCTCATGTATTCCCCGACCAACCCGGACACAACATCCATATCCGGGCCATTGTGGATCAGTCCTGGGAGGTCGACAAGAACCAGCGGTTTCTTCGCAGGGCCAGCTATCTCGATCTGCAGAGTGTCCCGCGAGAAGCCACCGGTAAGCTCCACCTTGTTGCCGGCCTGCTTGATGACGTTGAACAGGTCATCCACCGAGTTCAGGTCGGCCTGCGTGCCGAAGCTGCTGGCCTCCCCGGTGGCGAAGGATTTGATGCTAATGGTAACGTCCTCGAAAGCGGACCGCTTCAGGATCACTTCGGTTGCGAACCGGGTGCATTGATCGGTGCTGTGCGGGAAGGGGATTCCGGCGATGGCTTGTAGCACCGAGGACTTGCCGGAGGATTGGTCGCCACAGACGACGAGGCGGGGGAAGTCGATCTCCTTGGAGACGCCGCTTTTGCGGATATCGTCGATGAGGTTGAGGATAGTCGATTGTTCCTCGCCACCCAGTTCTTCTATGCCATTGGTGTTCCAGGGAGAGGCACGACTGCCTATTTGCAGAACTGGTCAGCTTCCGGCCAGGTTGTCTTTCGGTGACATTACCTTGATGGACATGTTCGTAGCCAAAGCCGTTCTCGGAGGCAGAACTGGTCGAGGGTCGGTGTCCACCACTAAAGGTAGAACTAGCTCGATTTGAAAACATGGGTGCACTGCTTCTCCAGAGGATAGACCCCGGTGATACGAAGAGTCGAGTTGGAGCCGTGGGAAATTTTGGGTCAAAAGGCGATGTGATTTGCTTGAGAGGAGCTCGATGCCGATGGCGAGCCTCCCCTCTTTCCCGTGCATCCCTATCGCCTTTTATAGTCCATCTTCCTTTTCTCAAGGAAGTCTCGCGGCCTGGCTTCTCCCGCCAATTCCCTGCTGCCGGCCGACTGTGCGTTCCCCTCCTCCGTGGATTGCATGACAGCCATGTCCGGCTCCTCGAACGGCAACCCCCGTCATGCCCTCACCCGGAACATAAGCCCACGATGATTCGCCGGCGGGTCCGGAGCATCGTGTTTGGTATCGGATTCCACAGAAACGACTGGGTCAGAACGATGCTGTTGCCTGATACCGCCACCGATGATCGAGAGCCTCGGAATCGCTCCCCGCTGTTGCCTACGGGATGCTGGTATCTACATGCGTAATTCTACAGCCGCGCACTTCGTCCCGCCCCGCTGTCAGGGAATAACGCTTATCGTCTGGACGGGATTGGCGCTGGTGCTTGTACTCAATATGAGCTGCAAAGCAGATTGGCCCAGTGCGGGTTTCACAAACCAACTAGTAGGATACCTGCGATGGATTCGTTAGCACGTATCTATCCAATGCATGGAGGAATGGAGGCGGAGGAGGTCATCGGGGTGCCCGAAAGTGGGTTTTATTTGTCCGCTGAAGTCGTCGTCTCCGCTCCAGTGATAACGGAAAAGAGCCTGCATGTTCGCGGTCTTCAAGTACATACCTAGACACTAACTCCATTCGCATGCGTTTTGACGCAGTGGAAGCGGTTGAATCGCGGAGCAACATCGAATTGAGACGCCGGTCTCAGTGTTCCACGGCATGTGCGCCAGCCACGACTAGAGAGAACACTCGCTCTTTGCCAATCACACGCAACAAAGCCATCCTGCTCCAACAGAACAGAGGAAGGTAGGAGAAGTTGATGATGATTTGTTGACCGCATACGGCCTGGTCAGATCGTGGCGATATTATGTACAGGAAGGTAGGGGAGGTTTGTACGAACGCTCTGAGGCGGGACGACCAAGGCTTTCTCCGATAACTGTGTCAATCCATTCCGAAAGCAGTTCGTTTTTCGGCAACGCCTCCGTGCGGCCATGGCCCTGGATCCATTAGCCATGCGGGCCCTACTCGGAGGCTTCCGGTTCGTCCAAGAGCCGACTGCTCTTCTCCAGCTACTCCACTCTGCGATAACCTGCGATCGCATGCCGGGTCCAACGGGCGTCTCCCTGCCGTTGGTCGCCTGTCCGACGTCCGGAAACGGTGGGGCGTGGCCACGTCTGCTTCTGCGAACTCGACGACGATCCGTATGTGCGTGCAGACGATTGGGTTCGGCGGATCTCAATCGTTTCCCCCGCAATTCAGGCAGCTGTGCTACATCATCGGCCGCCGAATTGTTCGTCTGCACACCAGCGCTCTCCAGAGCAGAGCTCCAGCTCCAGACCGACTCCGGCTCCAACTCCAACCGCACCACCACCACCACCACCACCACCACGTCCTACCAATCGCTGTGGCCGGTCGCCTTCCGTCGTATCGACGTTGTTCGACGATTTCTCCCCCCCCCCGCCAACGCCCGCAGTTCTGTCCCCCGCGAGAAAGATCTCCGCCGCCAAGGCCGGCTTCGGACAGCGCGGCGACACCCGTAGCCATTGGTGTTGGGCGCCGTATCTACTCCGCGTCCGTGGGTTGGCCGCTGCGTTTGCTGCGCACCGCCCGTCCACGGTCGAGGGAGCGAAGGGGAAACCGGTCCAACGCATCGATTCATCCCGGGACGATGGACGATGGACACACAGTCCACAAAACGTAGCTGACCGGCCGGTCTCATGTTGGTCATTGCCTCTCGCCGGCGCATCCGGCCGTCCCGTCCCATGTTTGGATAGGGCCAGCTATCCAGCCAGCGCGAGTAGCCCGGTTCGTCCGATGATCCTCCTCGCCAAATCCCTTCTCGATCCCACTCACCACCGCATCACTCATCCATGGACCATCGCTATCCGAGAGCCGTGGGCTGTTTTTTATAAAACCCCCAAAGCCCAACGCAGCACCAACACCCCACGGGCAGCAGGGCCGCGCAACCTTTTGCCCCCGTAATTGGACTAGGTAGAGTACGTTTTCCCAAAACCGGGGGGTCAATGCGGCAAGGCGGGGCAACAACACACAGACGAAACGAGGCGAATAGGGAGAGAAACACAGGTGCGTGGATATCCAGCTTTGGTCGGTCGGGGGCGTGCGGATTCGTCATCGCCGATTAGCTGCTAGTTCGATAGTATCTAGGAGAAGAACGGCCAAGGCTCCGTTGCCTTCCCGATCCGTAAGCTGGCACGGGCATATGTAGTATGCAGGTGCGGACGGGGTGCGCGCGGGGAGCGGAGGATAACTGTCTATATATGACCAAGACCAAGGTAATGTCTGTGCAGATCCTCCCCTGCATGTGTGAGTACCGTGCTATGTATCTACTTAGTTATCTAGTTATCTAGATGGATGGCAGCTTTGGCGTTGAGCTCCCGTTGTTTGTAGTCGCGCACACAAACGCCCTTCACGACGGGAGCTTCGGTAGTCATGCATGATTAATTGATCGGGATATTTCCATTAAAAGCATTGCATAGCCCACTCAATCGTCAATCTTAAGCTACTACGGAAGCCTTGCGCTTCTTGCCGGCTTTGGGCTTTCCGGGCCCGTATATCCGCTTGTGCTTGTCCACTACTACCTTCTCTTCCGTCTTCACTTCGACTCTCGGTGGTGTGCTAAATCCAAAGCTTTTCCCGACCTTCCGCACGTCGAGCGCTGTGACGGAGAAAACCTTGCTGTCTGGGTGATGGTTGTAGTCCTGAAGGAATGATCTAAACACACAAATGCGAGCTTTAGCTGCTGCTGCACCAAAGAAACAATGATGCGAGAGAGAAAAAATGCAATGGAAAATGATTGACTCAGGGGTGAATGGAATTCAATGGGGTTGATTTCATGACACGCGGGGTCTTAAGCCGCAATCAACAACACGGACCATAGGTTCTCATCATAGGAAAATGAGTGCGTAGGCAAATGCGCGTGGGAATCGATGGATGTAACCAACCTGAATCCGTCTTTTGCTATCGTATGAAGCTCGAAGCTTTTCGACACTAGCTTTTCGAGTTGGTTCTGGGTGTTGACGAGTTTGTTCTTGGGAAAGACAAACTCCTCGACCGTGATGCCCGCAGTTTTGAGGATCTCCACGAAGCCGCTCTCGCTGGGCAGAACAAAGGCAACCGGCCGGCCTTGAACTGTTCCGCGACGTTGAATGAAGCCCCCGATGGAGCGTGGCGGATCATACTGGATGACCCAATCTGCGGGTGGAACCTAAATTCATGTTAGAAATACGGTGACTGAGGGAAAGATGCAGCAGAAGAACACGTACATCAAGCCCTTGGACTGCCTCCTCTGTGCATATAAGAGTGCCCTCGGCGCCGTTCACGAAATCAGAGAAGGCAGCCGCCCGAGCCTTCGAATTCTGCCTTCCGTGGATGGCATGAACCGGCAAATCAAAGGAGCCAAATGCCTCCTCACAGAATAGCACACCAGGCGTCGACGACACAAAAACAACTATTCTTTCTCTCTGGAATTTTTTCAAGAAAGAGTGAAGCAGAAGGAACCGTTTGTCAGCCTCAACAAGAACATAGCCTTGCGTCTGGGCAGAGGCATTCACGCCAGTTGTTGTTCCTGTCGCCATTGACGCAACGTGAACCGCGTCAGGACGGCAAACAAGCTCGACGAGACCTTCAACTCCGTCCACCTTTTCATTTCCGAAAACTCCAGATGTGCGGCCCTTCTTAGGAATGAGCGATATAATTTCTCTGACTTGCTTCTGCGTTCCCTGCTCGACCAACGAAGTTGCTCCGTACACGAAGAAAGCCTTCATGTTCTTGAATACGAATGAAGTCACATCGCGCATGTGCTCGAGTAATCTCGTCGGCGTGGCAACTAACAGGTTGACACCTCTGTCCAACTTCCGCTCCTCGGCTCCGCGGTTGGCGCCCTCCATGGCCATTCCGACGGTAAGTGAAGTGCCGGCAAGTAGCTCCGAGGCCAGCCCGGTTATCTGAACGGCAGTCTCACGGTCGGGCGTCACGATAAGCACTCCGGTGCCGTGTCGGGTATGGAAGCGATGTTTTTCCAGCAGAGCCACGGAAGGGACCAAGAAAGAAAGCATGGTATCTCGTCCAATCTGTGCCACGGCGGCAACCTGAGAACGTCAAAACTCGGCGAGCGGGACGGGAGCGGACCCGAACGGCTTACATCTCTTCCATCAAGCAGCGCAGGGATGACCCGGGACTGCAGCGGTGAAAATTCGGAAAGTCCCAGGTCGGAGATGGCTTGTTGGAGCGTGCTAGGAAGGCTCAATTCCTGGAAAGTTTTCGCATTGGACGAGGCATTCCGTGTCGTCGAGCTGCTCCCATCCACCGCCGCCGAGGGTTCTGCGGGTTTCTTCAGCGCCGTGCGGGGCTTCTTGGGATCGGACGAGTTGGGAGCCTGTATTCTTCGCTTTTTCGATGACGTAGATTCAGAGCCAAGTGCCGGTGACATGGTGGTGGTGGTGGTGATGATGATGATGATGGTGGCGTTGGTGGTGGGGGATGTTGCGAGGAGAAAGACGAGAAGGAAAAAAAATCTTGAAAAGTTTCTTCGCAGCCTCTTAGCTCACACTGCAGGTGTAACCCTAACCATCTGAGCGCCAAGCAAGGCAACGCTCCAAGAATTTCTACTCTACATAGCATCGGTTAGATCTGTAAGAGATCTGGGGAATAGATATCTATGATGCATACACCACTCCACATGGGTAGATGACTTATGTAGGTACAGTACATTCCTTATTAGATGCTGGGTACATACCTACTTATGTATCTGTCGCTCGTGAGAAGGACCGCATTTCTTGTTCAGCTCTCCTTCTCTCCGTCTTCGATGCCCTTTGCCCTCTCCCTCCCTCCCTCTGAGTGGCTCCTCCGATCTAATATCCCCCGCTAGCGCCACACGCAAATGGCGGCCAAGGGTTGCTGTTTTCCGGTGGCGGCAATCTTACCTATTCCTGGGCACCTTCCACGCGGCGAGGCATCTGATTTGCTGCGCTGGGGTGTGGGTTTCAGAGTTCTGAGGAGCAATTATTAGCCGAAACGAAGCGCGATGATGTATCACGATGATCCATCCGTTGCATGGACATCGCAGTGCCGAATCACAGCCATCGCCCTCCCCCCTGCCGCTGCGTGGGACATACATATCTCCAGGCACATGGAGTGCGTGTGCGTCGCAAGCTCTCCAGCGCAAGCAGGTGGGCTGTGCTGCTGCTGCAGAGTGTGCTCGACACTAACTGCTGGAACGGAGAGTTGCGAGCCCGACGCGACTTGGGTGCCGAGCTGTTGCGTGCTTCGAACTCGACGGTTTCATGCGGCGGACGCTGAAGAAATCAGGAGGGAAGTAGAGTACTGCGTCTGTTCTGTCTCCATCGCCAGCGGGACGGCGATATCTATCTCTTCAAGCACCACCGGACGTGGGTATCTTCTCCCGGCAAGAACCCACCGGCGCCTGCGCGAGTGAGTTGTTCGCATCCGCGGTGTGCAGCAGAAGTCCGTATCTGCACCTCTGCTCCGTGAGATTGCCAGGTCCATCTTCCATCGTCGCCAGCGTCTATCCATCCTCTCCCTATGAGCACACGCAGTTCTCGGTGGAAAGCACTCGCGATACACAACGAAGCACAGGCGCCAAAAGACCCATTCCGGTCAACGCAACCCTCCATTGCCCCTGATCGGCCTCTCCCATCCCGATAACTCTCTATCCCTCCCCCCGTTCTCCGATACACACAACGGGTTTCCACTCCCGCTTCCAAAACGCAACAGTTTCCTCCTCCTGTCGAAGAGGTTCTGGCGCCCCATTCACACAAACCCTCCCACTTTCTCTCCACATCGCCGCAGGGTCGTGCTTCTACTCTACATTGCCCGTCTCCGTTGCCGTCCTTCCTTGTTGCTGACTCTATTATTACGCCCCTCACTGTCTCCCTCTCTTTTCTCCTTCGCTTTCTCCCTTATTCTCAGAAGATACACAGCTCTACTTTCCCTCCCTATTTGCTCTCCATCCGCCGTAACCTACTCGCGTCCCATCCCGCAGCCCAGCCCAGCCCAGCCCAGCCCCTGTCTTTCCCGAACAGCAAAATATCCCGCCCAACTCTCACCGAACCCATCTCCTTGAACAAGGGAGAAAAAAAAGACTTGACTGACGGAAGGCCTGGTTTGTTGCTGCAGCAGAGATCCAGCTGGCGACTATTGCGTGCTCTCCGCCTCCGATCGCCGTCGTTCACAGAATAGACTACCACGCTCCTTTGCTTGTTACTTTCGTCATCATTCGCCTCCCTCTTCGGTTGCTTTTCGACACTCGGTCCGGCTCGCCGCTCTTTTTGACCGAAACTGCTGCCCCCCCCCCCACACAAAACCAACCTCCTGTTACTGCGCCCGCATACATACTACACAGCTAGCCAGCCTACCTCGTTCATTCGACCCCAGCGTACGCCAACCTCCTGACCGCCCCCTCCCCCCGTGCTTAACCTTCTCTCCCCGAAGAAAGCTCCCAGAGTCGAGAAGGGATCCTTCAAAATACTCTCACAACGGCTTCTCACGTTTAATTCGCGCGCTGGGGATAGCTCCCCCACATCACATCGTCTGTCGCTCGTTCAGCATGCTTTGCTCACTATTAACAACAAACCTTTTGCGCCGCTTGATATCGTTCCTGTTCGTGGCCACAATATTCAGCTCTCGGCATGTAGACGCCTCCCGTATCATCCAGTCGACTTCCTTGAATCCGTGCATGGAGGATTCGCTCTTCATGGCGACTCTATTCAACATCACATATACCCCTGATAGCGGCATTCTTATGATCAGGGTCAATGGAATCTCGTCGTTGTCTGGAAGGGTCACGGCGAAACTGTCGATTATAGCTTACGGCTACAAGGCGATGGAGAGGGAGCTGAATCCTTGTGATATGGAGGGATTCGAGGGAATGTGCCCGATGTCGACTGGTGTAATCACACTTAATTCCCAGATCTTGGTCGGTGACGGTGTTGCCGGCTCAATTCCAGGTATGTCGCCGAAAGAGCCTTATGGCTTTCCTTACTTCTCCGACTGATTGCGTGGGGACGGAAAAGGCATTGCCTACCAGGTTCCGGATCTCGACGGCATCGCCAGGATCGAAGTCACCAGTGTTGATTTGAACCGCAAGGTGGCTTGTGTGGAGGCACCTCTCAGTAACGGCAAAACCGTCGATCAGCACGGAGTCGGATGGGCCACGGCAGTCATTGCGGGCATGGGCCTTGTCGCATCGGCAGTCACCTCGGGACTCGGTCACTCCAACACTGCTGCCCACGTCGCTGCGAATGCATGCTCGCTCTTTGGATATTTCCAGGCCCAGGCGATGATCGGCATGACCGCCGTTAAGCTTCCGCCGATCGTCTCCGCATGGACCCAAAACTTTGACTGGACGATGGGAATTCTGGAGATCGGATTCACGCAGGATATCTTCCACTGGTACGTCCAGGCCACCGGAGGAACTCCGGCGAATCTGCTCAACCGTCTGTCCGAAGTCTCGGTGCAGATCGCCAAAAGATCTGTTGATGTCAGAAGCGACATGCCGTACTTGATGAGCAGGGCTGCAATGTATGGCTTCGCCGAAACGCGCCTCGATACTAGGAGTACTGTGAATTCTATAGTCAGACGATCAGCGGAGCTCTACGCGAGATCCAATAACGACAATTCGGCCACTAGTGAGACGAGTGTCGTCGTTGTCTCGGGAATAGAGAGGGTCTCGTTCAAGGCTAAGATTGAACTCACCAACTTTTTCATCACGGGATTGGTGTTCTTTGCCGTTTTCTTGGCTGCTACAGCACTGGGAGTGTGTGCGTTCAAGGGTTTCTGTGAACTGGCGATCAGGATGAAGTGGATCCGGGGCACCAAATTCCAGGATTTCCGGAACGGATGGTTGACGGTTCTGAAGGGAATCATGTACCGACTGGTATGTTGTACATTTGTACACACTGCTCGCGGAGCGACCTGCTGACTCGATCGAAATAGGTGCTCATTGGTTTCCCCCAGATGACGATCCTCTGTCTGTGGGAACTTACCCAGAACGACTCTGGTGGAGCGATGGCCCTGGCTGTCTTCTTCTTCCTTTCGATGGTGGGGATCTTGGGCTGGGCTTCCTGGAAGGTTATTCGCATCGCTCGGCGCTCGGTTTCGCTGCACAAGAATCCGGCGTACATCTTGTACTCGGACCCTGCTGCGTTGAACCGGTGGGGTTTCCTCTACGTTCAGTTTCGAGCCTCGGCCTATTACTTCATCGTGCCGCTTCTGTTCTACTTTTTGGTCAAGGCGATGTTCATTGCCTTCGGCCAGAAAGCTGGCACCGTGCAAGCATTTGCCCTGCTCTTCATCGAGCTCTTCTATCTGGTTGCCGTCAGTATGATGCGCCCATGGATGGACAAGAGGACTAATATCTTCAACATTTCGATCTGTGCGATCAACTTTTTGAATGTCATATTTTTGTTGGTGTTTACCGGAATCTTTAAGGCCGCGGTAAGTCGATGCCTCTTTTGCCGGTCAGTCGTAAAGCGCCTACTAAAGCCCCGCAGGAAATGGTCACCGGTGTTATGGGTGTGATTTTCTTCGTCATGAATGCGGCTTTCGCTCTTGTCCTTCTCATCCTCGTCCTTGTGTCCTCCGTCTACGCTCTCGTCTCCAAGAACCCCGATGTCCGATACCAGCCGATGCGAGACGACAGGGGCTCCTTCATCAAATCCAGCTCGCACATGACCGGCTCCACCGAATTGGATGCGCTTGGAGCTACCGCCCGTGGTGACATGAAGTCCCGTGACCTCGAAGGCGACGGTGACTCTTTCGACCACAACCGACGATCGCACCATAACGCGAGCCATCCATTGCCACCGACGGCTGGCTCGCAGCGCGCACCAAGCCACTATGACGTGCCCCGCTCCCCAGTCGATACATCCGTTCCGTTCTTCCCATCGGGCGGCCAGGAGCCGCGAAATCAATATGGCCAACAAGCTCCACAGAGCACTGGAGTACCATTACTCGCGCCCGGAGGGATGCGGGCGCCTAGTAGAGCCCCCAGCCCTTCACCATCGCAACGGTCGCACGGGCCCTACGAGCAACCGTCTCAGACGAGACAATAGCCAGTAAGATGGAACGCGTGAGCTGGCTACGAAAAATAAGCTTGGGTCGTTGTACGCTACTTTCCTTTCGAGGTTATTGATGTTGGTCGTCGATCAGTTGGACTGGAAGAAACGGTTTGCTTTCCTTTTTTTTCTTTTTCTCGTTCACTCCAAACGTGTGTGTGGATTAGAAATGGGACGAGTGTGTTAGCCTTTTAGTTCTGTTTGTGTTTTTTTTTGTCAACTTTTTCTTTACGGTTGCGTGCGTTTTTCTTATGTCTCGTGTGGTTCTGGTTCTTTCTCTCTCTCTCTCTCTCACACACACACACACACTGGTTCGGTGATTTTGAAGGCGTCCAATGCATGATATTGTGACAGTGAGTAGTGGTGTTGAGGTGGGGAAACTGTATATTGGTTCTGGTCCTTTTTTTTTTTTGGATGGGAGTGGCAGTTCGGTTGGGAGGATATATTGATTGCTTTTTCTGCAATTTTTGTTTGTACTATGCAGCCTAACCATCATAACTCCATCTTTATCTTCTTTTCTCAAGGTACATACTATACATACACTCTACATTCTACAAAGTGTTCTGCTACGATACAGCTAGATATTTGGCCCGCTTGCTTGGTCGCTTTGTTTGCTGGGGCGTATGTACGGGAGGAGGAATCACGATGTTTGTTGCAAGGGGGAAGTGATCGTGGGTAATGGGGCTTGGATGTGTGGATGTAGTAGAGCGAAGTAAACCGAATGCAGGAACAGGGAAGCTACGTGGATGGATGGAGGCGGTGATGTTGTCGCGATGGCGGCAATGGCGGGAGCCGTCCAGTTCGCCACGCGCCGCGACGTCCTGCTGCCCAGGGTCCTAATAACCATGATCTACAGCCTCCGCTACGGCCCCGCCTGCATTTCGGAGGTGGAAGTCTTCATCATTTTCTTTCCCCTGGCTGGCTATGGTATTGCGGCATCGGCCGTAACGAAGCCAAAGCTAAAGTCAGGGTCTTGGTTCCTCGAGGCCGTTGCCGCCCAGCTTGCCGCGCCGCGCCACATCAGCCTTGACGCGATAGTGAGCCGCTTAGCCGCGCGCTGGGAGTTCTGGGCTGCGGGCTTCGGGCCTCGGGCTTCGATGGAGTATTTCCCCCACCCTTTCCCGTCGCCTTCTCCCTCTTCTCCTCCGTCGCCTTCGCCTGGCTCGAGGACGACGAGTTCGATGTCTCCCCCCCCCCACCCGGAGCTGAAGTGTCTCGGGCAGTTAGTTAGTGAACCTATCACTCTGCACCTGCAATCCAGGCAGGATACGATGCACCAACCACAGCCGACTACCGCGTATGTAGCTGTGTGGTGAGAGGAGGGCGCCGTCATGCCCTACGGACCTAGGTGCATGTAAGGAGTTCGTTCGTCGACGCCACATATGCAGAGCACTCACTTAATGTAGGTACATACACGGTGGCTCGCGCTTAACTATGTTGGGCGGCGTGCGTGCGGTCGGACAGCGATTGGCCAGCGGATAGCAGCACCTGCTCGGCCCAGGACATCAATTTTATTTTGCATAGATATATGCCTACTCTATATCTAAGTAGTAGCCTGTTCAGACTACGGCGAACGCCAAGAACACCACCGACCCGTGTCCGCGAGCGCAGCTGTGTCGCTCTTCTAGCTGCTCGGCCGGGCGTGCATATGTAGGTAGCCTCGTCGCTCCGGTCCCAGGCGGCGATGTAAGCCCGGCCCGATGCTTTGCCGCCGAAGACGCCGCCGCACGGAACCCACATCCCCGTCGGGTCGCAGGAGTTCAGTGGCGCCCCGCTAGTACCGATCAGCCGACACCTGACTCGAACCGGATCGAACGCAGTACATAGCTCGAGGAAGAAGAAAAAGAGCCATGCTGCATACATACATACGCCCCATGAGGATGGCGATTGGATCGGATTGGATGAGACATACTTCTCCTCCCCCCCCCCCTTTTTTTTTCACTCTGGCGGGACGGCTCTCCTTCCTCCAGTCCGTTGCAGCCCGGCTGCCACCCAGCAGCCTTCGTTTTTTTTTTTTGTTTAGTTGTACTCGCATAAAGCCTATCTAGACTATGGCGGCGTACACTTTATCATTTTTCCCGTCACCCAGCTGCCTTCGTGGGCCTGCTGTTACATACGCCTCCACATCCATGGGGCCCTCGAAACCCCCTCCGTACCTCTCCGCTTTCAACGGAT
>Ga0307516_10005476_pt1 | contig 15159 bp, 19 predicted proteins | sample 19_EM_MG_FD_203310 | JGI IMG/M metagenome (GOLD analysis project Ga0307516, IMG submission 203310) | Populus trichocarpa ectomycorrhiza microbial communities from riparian zone in the Pacific Northwest, United States - 19_EM | ecosystem: Host-associated > Plants > Roots > Unclassified | place...
GGGAATTGGACGAATTGGATGCCTTATGGCTTGCAAATCCCGCGGTAACTGGCAAGTTCCTTTCCCGCTGGGCGTGCACATTTTCGCGGGCGGGACGACGAATTGACAAATCGCAGTGCACACATCCATGTACCTAGGCGCTTGTTTCTTTTTTTTTTTTTTGTTATTGTTATTAATATGCTTTTCGACATAGATAATTATCGCTCTGACGGGGGTAGATATGTATACGTGCTATTCCGGGTATCGGATGTCGGACATCTGTCAGTCTCCCCACTTCTCGGCTCGGAGCTACATACTCTACATACGCTCTGGATGTTATTGCCTCGTTGTATGGCTCCGAGGTTTTTTCGCTCCACGCACAACCGTCCACAAGACGTCCCCCCCTTCCGCCGACGCCGGCTGGTGGGGGAGAGAAAGAGAGAGGTCTTCCAGCCAGCGTCCCTCCCTCCCTCTCCGCCCATCCGGGGCGTTCTCGTTATGCAACCAAAAGCGACGGAAGAATGCCGGACCTGGGCGTCTTGCATTCTTGGGTTTTGACGTTTAATGAGCGGCAACGATGCTACGATATGTCCGTAGAGTATGCAGCAGATACATAGATAGCAGTTGCCCAGGAGCGATGCATGGATGTGTGCACACCTGCAGGTTGCCGGGTGGGCGGTGGGCGTACACAAAACACACAGAAATAGTTGCGGGGGAGGGCGCATTTCGATCTAGTTACCTACTTTCGTGACAGGTGGCAGTTCAGCTATTGCCGTCGCGGAGGGAGCCGCTCCGGTGGCTGTTCGGGGCACGTATGTATGCAGGCAGCCTGCCGTTACCAGATGAATATCTATGAAGGGGATGGGCGGAAGCGTCGCTATACATGCTACATCTGCGAGTGCACCTCCACGCCAGCCGTCTCAAGCCTGGAGCCTGGAGCTTGGGCGGGGCTTGTTAGAGTGCATAGATAGCTGCATATCGCCCATCGTCGCAGGTAGATCGGGCCTCGGCACATCCGCTCATGTAAGCAGCTTCTTGGGCAACCACGGTGCGTGAGCGCTGTACATCCGTCCCTTGCTGGTCCCCAGAAACGGCAGCAAACGCCGCGGAATCACGATCGGTTCCGAGGTTTGGCCGGCCTGCGTCCTGTCAAAACCGTGCCGAGTTCGCCGCGGGGCGATCAGTGATCCGGTACCGAAGTCTTGTGAGGAAACATATTGATTCCGCAGGCAGGCACGGCGCCGGGATGCATACACACAGCAATTTCGGGATGTTGGCCGGTAACTATTGATTGCGCGGTATGGGGTAGAATGGTCGGACGGAACGCCGTCGGGAGAATGTGTGGGTACAGCGGATTTGTTTTGTTTTGTCATCATTCGCATGCGACAGTGCGTATAGCGGACAATCGGGGCGATTGACATGACAGAAAGATTGCTGACAGAGTGAGAGCATGTGAAGCATGTGGATCGCATTACATACGCCAGCCAATACGGAGACTCTCTCTCTCGGAGGCAATTCGAACTGAATCGCAAACACAATTAAACCCACACAACAGGGATAACGACGCACGCTGTGCAGAACGGAACAATCAAAAAAAAAACGCCGATTGTCACACCCCCCTCCCCAGTACAAGTATATAGTATCCTACACCCCGTCCGTCCGCGCGTTACACTTTCGCTGGCAGCCTGCCACTCGCCTTGCTGCCAAAGATGCTCATGATGCCAAATACGCTGTAGAACAGCGCGAGCGGGTACGCCACCAGCCACCGCATCTCGCGCACGCCCAGGACGCCGACGAACATGTTGCTCGCGGCATAGGTGCTCCACACTATGGCAGCAGTGCTGACCGCGTAGCCGACCAATCCGTCGAGCGGGTAGGCGACGCCGAGCCCGCTGGTGAAGACGAGCGGCAGCAGACAGTAGCCCAGCACCGAGGCCGAGCGGATGTAGTTGAGCGAGTGGGTGGGTGGCGACATGAGGTTGAGCAGAAGGTGCAGCGACACCGAGCCCATCAGCGCGACTCCGTAGATGTAGCCGAAGTGGACCTTTCCCGACAGCAGGAGGAATGTGCCGAACGCGAGGCAGAACATGATCGGGCCCGCAACGTCGCTGTCGTCCATCATGTGCTGGTCCACCGTTTGGAGGGGATTGAGAACTGCCAGCGTCTGGAGAGTTGTTTTTTTTCGTGATGTCAGCAGGGAGGGGGGATGATGAACAAGGGGGGGGTGGGAGGGTGGGGAAGAAACCAACCTTTCCCTTGATGTGCCGAAAATTCACACCGAGTTCTTCCAACAGCGGCGGCTCATCATCGTAGCCCCCGGTCCCGAACGCCGCCAGCCAGCCCATCGTCAATCCCCCACGCTCGCCCGCCACTCCGGTTGCACTCGTCGTCCCGATGCTTCCCATGCTTCCCATCCCCCCGAACCCGCCGTATCCCTGAGCTGGGGTTGTGTGTCCGCTCACTGCGCCATGTCCGCCGTACGAGGATTGGTAGAATTGTAGATTTTGCGGCGACTGCGCTGCGCCGTAGCCGCTTTGTTGTGGCGGCGGGGAGAAGAACTGCGCCATGTGTACTGTCGACTTAGGGAGATGTGCTGTGAAAAACGGCGCCTATAGCTAGCCAGCTAGGCTGCGTGGAAGGTGTGTTGGTGAAAGGATGGATGGCTCGGGAGATGGTAGGGGGAATTCGTGTCGTGGTTGTATCGTTACGTTGGGTGAATCGCAGCTGTTTCGTGCAGATGGTGATGGTGTTGATGATGATGATGATGTGTTCGCCTGCTAGTTTGTTACCTCACCACCACGACAGGGCCCCCAGCTACCCGGCCGTCACGTGATCCTCGAACCTGCAAGGTGTCGAAAGCTCAGCGGACTACCTAATGTATGTTAACTTTGAGCAAAAGCGGCAGCGAACGGCTATTTACCACACACATACTCTTAAGCCATCGCGACCGACGAGCCTATTCACCAACCTATTTCTTCCTTCCACGAGTACCGCCTTATTCTGATCATTCTGATGCGGTCATCACCGTAGCCTACGGTTACCCTACTGTGTCAAGATCTGGACACGAACCAACTATCTATCCATGTGCATCATATGCAAGGGGCGAGTTATCTCCAGCTCGAGGAAGTTGGAACCTTCCACGTGCCTACATATGATACCATAACGGCCATAGATATCTCTCGGGCTCCTTGCTATCTATACGAACAAAAAAAACCCTTCCACGTGTAGGAGGAGAGGGTTGCGATTCTTGAGGGTTTGGATTGTGCCAGCTGGTACTTATGTACATGTGTACATATCTCGTAGAGCTGAAAGGTTAAAATTAACCTGGTGACCTGGCTCCTTTAAAGAGCCGCCTAGCTTAGAGAACGGACATACTTCCCGGCCACCTAGATACACCACTCACTCGCAGTCCGCAACCACACGGAACCACAATGTCATCACGGTTGGGTCTCCCTTTCTATCTGTCTCTCTCTCTCTCTCTTGCGCACATCCCAGCTGACATGCCGTCTCCCTGAAGCTACGGGCCAACTCTACACGCGCGAGAGCGCGACCCCTACGACCGGCAGCGCTCGGAGCTCTTTGGCCAGCAGTCGCAGCAGCAGCAGCAGCAGCAGCAGCCTTACGGCGCCGAGCGCCGCTACTCGCCTTCCGTCAGCGGTGGCTACGGCTACGCGAGCACCAGCGACCGGATGCCCAGTCCCGCGTACCGCTCCGCCACGCCGAACCGCAAGGGCCAGTACTCGGTGTCGGTGATGGAGGGGCTCGAGGCGCAGAACGAGGATGCTGTCGACGGGCTGAGCAAGAAGGTCCGGATGCTGAAGGATGTGCGTCTTCCCCACTTCCATGCCCTCGGTCGACCGGGGAAGGGGAGGGAGGGCGGTGGCTAATCGGTCCGGGTCCGGTCGGCGTTGCAGATCACGGTGGCGATCGGAGACGAGGTGCGCAGCTCGACTACGCTTATGGAAGCCATGAACGAAAGGTTCGAGGGCACGCGCGAGAAGCTGCAGGGGACCATGAAGAACATGCTGCGCATGGCGAGGAGGACCGGTGTCGGCTGGAAGGCGTGGATCGCGTTCTTTGCCGCTGTTGTAGTGCTGTTCTGGTGGGTTTGGATCTGATCGGGTTGACGATGATGACGATGCCCTGGGTACGTTGCTACGACGTGGAATAATGTAAAATATGTCGGCGGGGTTGGTGACTTGAGCGGTATTTTTATTTTTATTTATATTTTTCTTGCCAATCGTTCGTCTGCGTCCTCATGTTTGGATTTTGTTACTCCTACATACTTACTTACCTACTGCTTTTTGGTACACTCGCTACGAATGAGTCTATGCCGCTCCTAGTGTAGTGGCACGTGTGCAGCAAGCAGGCTACCATCGAATTGCCTTGGTAGATTCGATATCCTACGAAGCCACTCGGTCTGCAGCCCAAAATCGATGATGCCGCGTGCAGCAAACGGAGTGGAGGGTGGCGAGTGGGTGTCAGTCCACATTGAGGGGGTTTCTTGCCATGATGATGATTCATTGATCGCATGCGACCCTATCGGATCATGGCGATACCGCATGCAGTTTCTTGCCAGCCAACAATTGAAGGAGTGATAACATATGAAACAGATACATAGTATGGTAGTACCTGTACTCGTGCTCTACCGATACAATGAAAGCCCTTTCCAACCTGCGGACCGTAAACCACCGCCACCGCGCGTTCACAGCAAACTTTCTCCGAGCGCGCACCTCACCAGCGAGCAGCCGGCCCTAACGGTTTCGCTCACGGCGTATGGGCTTCCCTGCTCGTTGATATGCGGGTTGACCTCGACCTGCATGCAAATCCATCAGCATCGATCCCACTGTTTTTCGGAGAGAGAAAGTAGGAACGAAAAACACACCAGATCCATCGCCACCAGCGCGCCGGACTCGTGCACGCACTCGCAAATAAAGTCACCCTCTCGCAGTGTCAATCCACCTCTCACGGGCGTTCCCGTACTCGGCGCCCACATCGGGTCCAGGGCATCGACGTCGAAGCTCAGATGAATCGGGGAGTCGCCAACGTACTCGAGCGCCATCTCCATGACCCTCCCGATGCCGTGGCGATCGACGTCGTGCATGCTGAACGCCTTGATCCCATTCTCCCTCAGGATCTTCTTCTCGCCAACGTCGACGTCGCGCAGGCCGATGTACACCAGTTTCTTTAGGTTGATGAGGTGGTCCTTCGTGAGCCATCCGAAGACGTCCGGGTTCTCGGTGGGCGCGCCCACGATCCCGGCCAGATACGCCACCGGCATCCCATGGATGTTTCCGCTCCCGGAGGAGTGCGGCGTGTTGATGTCGGCATGCGCGTCCACCCAGATCACCGCGATCTCCTTCCCCAGACGCTCCCTGACCGCCTTCGCGGTGCCGCTGATGCTGCCGACAGCGATACTGTGGTCCCCGCCGAGCGTGAGCGCGAGTCTCCCCTCCTTCGCGTGATTGTACACCTGTGAAGACAGCGCCTGCGTCACGTTGGAGACAGTGATCGGCCGAAGCATGGGCTTGCTGGCGCCAGCTACGCACAGCGGTGGGTCGGACGGTGGCATGTATTCCGTGTACGAGTGCACGACGCCGTCGTGATGGATCTCATACTGCAGGTCGTCTTGCAGCGCCGTCAGGAGGCCGGCATCGATGAGGGCCTGTGGCGCGGCGTCGACACCGGATTTCCCCTTGGGTGGTGGTCAATTGGAGGGGGCATTCGCCGGGGAGGAAGTGTTGTCTGGAACGTACCTGTCCGCCAGAGAATCCGACTGCTACTACACCGAGATGGTGTTCCTTTCCTAGGTAGCGGTTGACGATCGAGGACATGATGAACGGGGGGCGGACGGAAGAAAAGATTATCCTTCAAAGAAGGAGAGAAAGAGGCAGAGGAGTGGCCGGAAAGAGGGCGAAGAAGGTAGCCGAGTAAGGGCCCTTTATCGTTTGGAGGTCTGAGCACTAACTGTAGGTATGGAGTAGAGTGTAGTTCAGTGGACAGATAGCCAGCCAATCCCTGGATGTATGACGTCCGTGGCGGTGATGGATAAGGGCTCAGCTCAAGCAGCAACGGGCAGGATATTAAAGTCCAATCCCCCGCTTGAGGAAAATGCCCCGTTCTTATAGAGTGAGCTCACAATGCCCATCGCGATCCCGCACCGCAAAGCTAGATAACAGGTACCTAGGTAGAGCTTTCGCACAGCCAGCTAACGACCTAGGTAAATACTTTATCTGAAAAACCCCCACCACTATGCACATGCCTATCGGAACCCGCCGCATCTGCCCGCGATGACGAGCAAGCCCAGAAAGCTCCCGACCGATCTAACACTTAACGGCAAGGCACGAGACCGGTGTCGGCATTGAGTCTAACACTTAGAGGTAGGTGTAGCATCCGGCTCGGATCCGCTGTCACTTAGAGGCAATCGAAGCCGCGCCCTTTTACGTACGTCTGACATCCCCGCCGGTCTGGATTGGATTGGGCCCAGTTATCGTCGTGCAAAATTGTCCGGATTCCGAATCGAATAGGTAATGGGAATATCTTGCGAGTCCAAGCCATGCCCACTACCCACCGATAATAAGCGTTGGGGATTCTATTCCGGCTTCCTTGAGAATCCACCGCTCGGTTCGGAGGTGGCCCAAGTTCGAGTGGCACATGATCATAAGACATGGAATGTCACCCACAGTAGGTATTATCAGCTTTTCTGCTTCATGATGGGACAAGTACTAGCCTTTTTCTCTCAATTGGTCCGATCTATCATACAATCGTTCTTCCATCATCAATCATGAGTCCTTCCATCAAACCATAATTCATCCATTCCGTAATAAAACAGTCCGCAAAGCCCAGTTGGTAACATAATAGAACAATTCATCAGTCGCCAGTCAACCCCGACGAAGGCGACTCCCGATCTATTCTTCCTTCTCCTTCCTGGTGTCCGCCTCAATAAAGTCCATTATCTCCTCGAATCTCAAGGTCAGGCTCTATCTGATCCTCCTTTACCCAACGCCTGCATCAGCAAGTGACTATCACCAGGTATAGGCAGGATGAAACTTACCGGAACTTCCAAGCCCTTCGCCGCAAGAAAACAACCTTCTTTGGACCTGTGGGAAGAGATAGCCTCCTCCATAACGATCGTCGGCTGTGACCGGGCCACCTTCGTGGGGCAGTTCTCACACCTCTTCCCAAGCGTCATGTACGGAGCCGGCGTAACCATTTTCGGCAGATCCAAGTCGAGATCCTCCACCAGCGCAGTCCGATGCTTTCCAGCGTCCGTAAACTCGGTGGACAGTCCCTTGACCCCAGAAAAGAAGTCTTTGAACTCGTTCAGGAGCTCCTGCTTGTCGCCCGCTTCCGTCTCTTCCTCCCCCTCCTCCACCTTATCTCCCTCCTCAGTAGACTCAGAACGCTTAACAGCGGACCCATCGGTAGGAGCCGGAGCAGGAGTAGAGGGAGTGCAGATCCACAGCTCCGTCTCGCCGGGGAGAGTGGTGGTGATAGTCACACCATCCGGCTCCTCCACACGCTGAACGATGAAAGCTCCAGCGTTCGTGATTGGGGCCGACATGCCGCTGTAGGCTAGGACATCGCTGATTTCTTGCATGATGGGGACTGCAGAAGATGGGTCCGAGTCGGGAATCGCAATCGAGCCGATCAAGGCTGGGAACAACAAGGGAAGGATGAAGAGGAGCATCCTGGCAGCAACTGTCGTGGTTTGATGGGGGGCAGGATACCAGTTAACCGGAAGGTGAGGGGGAGTAGGAACCCAGGCGGGCAGGGGCGAAATGGTAGTGTGTGAAGGAGGAGCGGAGTGTGAGGGATGGTGAGAGGGCGAGAGGGCGAGAGAGCAAACAGAGGAGGGAGAGAGAGAATGGAAGAGAAGGAAGAGCCAGGCTACTCTACTATGAAAACTGCAGCCGACCCAATTGGGTATGCACCATTGAGACCGTCTGTCCATCTAGCGCTCGCGCAGTCACATCTGTGACCCCAAAATTGGGGTTCGGTCTGTTATGAAGGGCTCTCTTTCTTTGACGTAGAAATTCCAGCCCGTTGATGGAATACATTCACCACAAAGGAACTGGAGCTTATAGCGATCCGACAGGCTAGGGAGACGACTGCAGCAAAAGTTCTGTCGGTGGAGCTCTACTGCTCCAATGTTTGTGCGGAGATGGTACGGCATGGTGGTCACTCGGTCTTCGATTCGGTGTTGGGTCACCATTGATATGGCTACGCAACCGTTCGCAAACTGTGACCCTTGCCCACTCTGCAGGCCCTGAGAAGTCCATTCATGAGTTCGTCCCCAGCAGCATCTTTTTGAAAGAAGTGTCACGGCAACTGGGGGCTCACGCAGGTTTATTGCCGTCGAACTCTCTGCAAAAGCCACTCGAAGCACTATCGCTTTTGAGGACTGTTCGCCGTGCATTCGCCCAAACTCCCAACTCACCACAACCGAAGAACTCTCGATATCCGGATTCCTGCTGCGTTAAAGAGCTCGAGAATCGGCATCCTAGAACATAACGCCAACAGCTTGTCTTCCCCTCAAGGGTGTCGTCCGCTGGAGACCGGATGTGTAGGTAATACGGCAGGGCTGATGGATAGTGCACGCAGTTTTCGAGTACCCCAGCGGGAAGAAAGGTGCCTTCCCTCTTCACTGCAAGTCCCGTTCACTGCCAACAGCTGACTTGCGATGCCTATGGCCGCCTGGCACCTACCTAGCTTATAGCTAGCATCTATCTTTCCGTTCGTTTGTAGGTCCAGCCTCAAGCTTTCGTCTCAACGGTTTGTTTTGAGCCTTCGCCAGAAACTTCCAAGTCTTTCGTATTCAGCTCGATGTGCTCCGGAGTTTTGTGACGCCAGCCTAGGTCTAACACCAATTACAACCACCTGTATACTCGCTGCGCCGAGCACATCCTAAGTCATCGTCAGCCCACTGTGTTGAGAGGTGCATTCTCGAGGGAGGAGACATTTCCCTTGAAATTGATGCAAATAACACGATGCGCCGACACAGAGTCGTGCAAGAGTGCCACTGCAAGGTAACTAACTAACGGTTGCTTTGAACGATCGGTTGCTTCATTCACTTGTAAGTTGTATGTATGTGACTACAGCAAACCCTGGCGATGGCTCGGCGGGCTTATCTAGAATGTGTTGGTTACGGAAGCAAATTATTTCTTCGACATGATGGGAATCCTGCTACGTTTGTCCTGCACTCCGAATCCGCGGCGGGACTGTCACGGAGGCTCCGATACGTGCTGATAATCGAGATTTCAAACCCCATCGCACCGAGGACTGACGACTGCATTCCTGAAGGCTGGAATATGGTATCCATTGCGATAGTAGGCCTCATATGCAGAGGAGTGTCCGTATTAAGCCAGCTCTAACTTGACAGCAGGTGCCGTTCAGGTGTCGGATGAGGGGTGGATTTTTTCGAATAGCCTCTCAGAATGTGATGGGGACATGAAGGCAGCTTTTGCGACGGAATGCGGGCTTGGCATGGGAGATGCATTATCAGCGGAGTAGTGGATATCATGGCTCCGTACGACAGGACCCGTTTCGAGGCGGTGTATGTCATCCCGTTGGGAAAGGGGGACCCATAGAATCGATTGGGATACGGCAGATGGACTACATACAGCTATGGACGATAGTGATCAACCTGTACAGAGTGGGGCTTCTGCTGCAATCGATTGTGCACCAATTTTTTGACTACTAGTCACTGTCGGTTAATCTGGATGTGAGCTAATATACCCAGACCGACGGTTAACGTGGTTGACTGGTGATAGGTGGGGCAACTACGGAGTAGAAGTGGGGGGTGAAAGAGAGTGTGGGCACGAAGGGTCGGGTTGTCGCGGGATTGTGGGTCGAGTGATTTGGTGTGTCTTTGCAATCGCCGAGAAGTGTTCACGTTTCATGTAGCTAGTTATATAATCAGATCATCTTTGCACATAGAGATCGAGTGGCGCGATTAGATGATCTGATAACAGATGCCGGCTACACACACCAGACAACGGCGTCTTCCCGCTCCGGCCACGAGACAACCTTGAGAAAGAACAGGTTTCCTCCACGTACATATGTATATAGCACTCTACTAATGGGTTGGACGCATATGATAGATCACCATCGTTTTCTCTGCCATGTGAGTTTGCGAAACAGGGAGCCCACGTCTTGCGGGCCCCCTCCCCACACAGTCTAGAGTACGTGCGGCCCCCACGAAAGACTGCTCGCAATAGGTAGACTAGACTACGCACGGGGGTTATGTATGTTTCACCTCTGCGTCTCACACACAACGAAACGAAACGAACGAAAGAGCCGTCGTCAACGAAGCCCGAGAAAAGAATCGGGGGAGCCGCAGGGTGCAAAAAAAAAAAAAAAAGCGTCCCTGCATCAAAGCCATCCACAGCCACGCAGCGGCGACGCGCATCGTCATCCTGCAGTGCGGGCAGCGCAGAAGTCGCGACGGACGGCCATGTAGATATGTACCTATCCAGCTAAGGCAGGGCAACCGAGGGCTGGCTCCTTAGCGACGACTTCATTTCCTTGCGTCTGCTCAGAAGGACATCGCTATGCACCATAGAGTTAGCTGGGCATCTCGACTCTCGCGCAGCGAGTTGGTTCGGGGGGGGGGTGGGGGAGATTATTCCTGGGGGCGGGGGAGGAGTCAAAGCGGCGGGAGTTCCAGCAGCTCCGGGCGTTCTTTGTTGGAGATGGCTGGTATGTCGGCACGCACTACTCGGATAGTATGTGATGTGGGTTGAGATGTGCAGAGAGGAGTCGTGCGGAGAGAAGCGTTGTGTGGTGGGTGCATGCGGATTCGGGAGGTTGGGCTGCGAGCGGCAGGCGTGTGCGTCGATGGATGGCTGATATCAGGTCGACCAACGAGAGCAGTCCAGGCCGACGCAACGCTATCTCGTCGCTGCGGTACGTGCCGTGGAGAAGAGCACCAAACTGCGACGCTTGGGGGGGAAACGGGACTGGGGGGGGGGGGACAGGAAGGAGGAGACGCTCGTCGGTTTCCGGTGGCAGAGTTCTGGCCCAGGCGTGTGGATGGCTGTTCTTGGTTTGTTCGTCTGACAACACATCATCTTCTGGCTGCCCTTCGCTCGTGCTTCTCTGCAGAGTTTCGTTTCCCGCTAGCCCCGCCGACCGGTGACGCTTCCTCAACAAACAAATCCGCCGTCGTCCGTAATATTAGTAATACCAATCCGCGCCGCCACCCCTTCTCGACAAGAGTCGAGACGCCGCTCCGGGAACAGCATTCCAGCTCTCCCCGAAACACGCAGAGGAGAAAGAAGAAGAAGCAGACGCCGCACACATCTCTCGGAAGCAACGCCCGAGGATCGCTCTAAGGCAGGAGAAAGAAGTCTCCGCGACACAGAAGAAGGAAGAAGGAAGAACGAAGAACGAAGAAGGAAGAAAGAAGAAAGAGAGAAGCCAGAAAGGAGACAAGAAGATGATCCGGACGCTCCCCCAGCATCTCCAAATAACTCCGTCGGCATAATCCCTCACTCTTGCTATTTTTCCCAACACCCTCTCCTTCTCGCCCCTCTTCCAAAACAAAAACAACTCACCAGATCAACAACACCCACATAAATCATCGGCCTCTACACTCCCGCGCCCACGTAACCCACACCAACTCCACCCTCGCCCCCCCCCCCCCCCCTACTACCCACCCAATCCGCCCAACGAAACACCCAACCCAACTCCTCTAAACTAGCCAACCGGCGCCGCATGCGCCCAACCTCCCTCTCCCTCCTTCAACCTCCTCGCTCCAGCGCATCGCATTTTCGACCGCTCAACTCGACGAAACGCATAGTCCTTGGTCCTTAGGCCTTAGTCCGGCCCAGCTGCTGCTCTAACTACTGCGACTCACTGTCGAGCGCTCGTCGGCCGGTAACTCGACTGGAAGACTGAGGTCCTCCGGAAGTCGAAGCCGAAACTTGGTGGTACCCCCCCCCCCCCCCCAGCTCACTCTCCTCCGCGACTGGAAAGGTCACCCACCACACTTGCTGTGCGCGAACGCACGTACCGACACATCCCTATCATGCCCGACGAGGAGAACACGCGCGGCCGGATCTCGGACCCAAGGCCAACATCCCTAACAACATCCTCTTCGACTGCGACGACTACCTCGAACGGTGTGCGAACGCGGAAGCCGTCTCCCTCTCTCGCCGCGAGAATCAAGATGCTCGAGGCCGACGCCGAGAAACGAAACTATCACAACAGGCTCTCCCCTAGCCCGTCGCCGCACCGTCGCCATCGCTCGCGCTCCAGGGGCTCGGATGCCTCCGGCGTGTCGTCCGCGATCGAAGTACCTACCAGTATCCCGACTACCAATCTTGACGTTCGATCGATGCCGCCGACTAAAGACCTGCCCCCCACTCCCATTGAAGACGAACGTGGCGGCGATCATCCGCTGTTGGACGATGCGGTTGCAGCTGCAGCATGCGGAGTAGGTTGTGGTTGCGGTGGTGCCAATGGGGGGTTCGCAACGCCGCAACCACCACTGACAACGCCCACCACTCCGCCGGCCGACACGTCAGTCGCGTTTCCAGGGCTGGCCGATGATATTAATCCGTATATGTCTGGTGGCGGGTCGTGGCGAGGAGAGGGCCTCAAGCGGAGTTCGAGTGTGCATTCGCTATCGAGGATATCCTTTTCCGCCCAACTCAGCAGACTCACGAGCTTGTCGCTGCCGTTGAGCGAGGAACTCCAGGACCGGATCCGCGAGCTGGCTACCTCGGCAGACATGTGTGAGGCGCTCATGAGTGCGGGGAGTCAGATCGGCCGATGGATCGACACCGCGAAGAAAGTACTGACCGGTCTCGACGCCGAGGACGATGTCGAATGGGCGGCTCAGGGACGGGAATCGCTCAACGAGGTTGACAACGCTGTACGGAAGTTTTCGGGTTTGATCAACGACTACGTCGAGCTTATCGACGAGCTGCAGCGCCGGCCCGATAGCGATGAACTCGATTCCCAGACACTCGTGGATCTCGTCAGCACCACCGAAGCCACCGTTGAAGGATGGCGGTCGGTCGAGCAACTGCTGAAGGGCGTCAAAGACCAGGTGGAGACCGCCATGGAATGGACCGAGCTGTGGACGACCATACTCCAGGACATACAAGCCGAATTGGATGCGTGCCAGACGTTGGTGTTCGAGCTCGAGGAGAAGCGACATCGGACAATGATGGGCGAGAATGGGTCACCGGCAGCAGCAGGAGGGTCGGTGGATATCGACACCTTGGAGACCATCATGGAGGAGAACCCTGGGATGTTTCCCGTCGCCAACGGCAGGACGGCCACCGAGATCGAGGACAGCTCGCTGCTCGCCCTCTTCGCCAGGTTGCAGCCGTTGCGCGCCAGCTTGGACTTCCTACCCATGAGGCTGCAGAGCTTCCAGTCGAGGGCACAAGACATTTTCCCCACGGCGTGCGACGAGCTGGAATCGAGACGGAAGCAGCTGGAGCGGAAGTGGAAGAAGCTGAACGGCGATGCCGGTAGCCTTAAGAAGGAGCTGGGCGAGGATAGGTGGGTCGCCATCTTTCGCAATGCTGGCAAACAGGCGACACAGATGCTCGATTCGATCGAGAGGAGCATGAACAAGCTCAAGGAGTCGGTGATCGCATGGGAAGAGAGCGGGGGCCGGGCGGAGCGGGACCTTCAGAAGAAGATGGAAAACTACGAGGCGAAGAAAATGCATTACGGTTGGTTTTTTTTTCTTCTTTTCACGCGGCTCTAATTTTCGTGACTACGACGAATCTGACAGTGCTTTGTTCTTCAGGAAGCGCAATCCAACGGACGTTCTCGATCATCGGTAAGGGGATTAACGATCGGTTTACCGTCAACGGCGAGATCATTCGGCTCGATGCGTCGCTGCGGATGCGCTGGCGATACCTAGAGGACCAGATGGGAGAACTCGATCAAACGCTCATGGACCTACAGCTGGACACCCAAGCGCTGCGCGACTCCATCTCCTCGATCGCATCCCTCGACATCACCTCGGGTCGGAACACCCCCGGCAGCTCCTCGGCGAGTTCGGTCCAACTCAATCCCCCCAAACCGCGCGGCCAAGAGCGTAAACGGTCGCCCGCCCCCATACGTCGTCCCGGAAGCTCTATCGGCGGCAGTCCTGCTAGGCGCAGTGGCCGCCACTCCTCCGCCTCGTCCACACCACCAACCTCGCCATGGGGAAATTCAACCCCGTTCTCCTCCACTCCCAGCGCTGCCGGCTCGTACGCTTCGTACGCTTCGTACGCCTCGTACGCCTCGTCTCGTGGGTCGGACGTCAAGCCGTCGCGGCCTCGATGGAACGGGAGCAACAAAGTGGAGGACGGCACGATCGGCCATAACTTCAAGCCGCTAGCGCTCACGACGCCATCTCCGTACCGCAAGGCGACGCCTCCTTCGGCTGCCAGCCGCCGCAACTCGTCGTCGCTCGGGTCGCGGATCCCGATGCCCAGCCCGCTCAGCCAGGAAAACACGCCATCGCCCGGTTCGCCCGGTAGCCTCCGTAATGGCCACTACTCCCCGGTAGCGACCAGACGCGCCAACGGCTACCTCGTCTCCCCCAGCCCGGCTACGAGGCCTCGCCTGCGACACCAAGCTAGCTCCAGCAGACTCCGTCAGTCCGGAACCACGCCGACGCCGTCAGAATCCAACGACCGCCACCTTAGCATGCCGGGAAGCCCGAGTATCAATGTGCGTCCCGCTAGCGCTTTGGCTAGTGGCCGTCTCAGCAGTGCCAGTGGCCGTAGGAGCAGCATGTTGCCGAGACCAACGTCGCCCGGGAGCAAGAGGATGAGTCTGCCGTTCGGAGCGACGATGGGACCTGATGGGAAGCCGAGATGGAGACACTAATTCACAATGAAATCCATTTCTTTTTTTCTCTCGATATATTCTTTTTTTTCTTTTTTTTCTGCGATACCATTTCTCGGGGGTTTTGTTTTTGTTCTGCCGTCTGTTCCGATCAACTTTTGTTGTATCCGCTGGAAGACTAACTCACCTTTTCTGTATCATTTTTTTCTCTCCTCTTAGCCGGCTCCAGGTGGGGGTTTCACAACTTCTTTTTAACTATTTTACTCCTAGGGATTCTGTTTTTGCTTATTTACTTTTGCTTGTGAGGATGGGGGGTGGGTGGGTGGTGAATGGCGTTGACTTATTTTCGTTTTTTTTTCTGTTGTTTTTATATCA
>Ga0307516_10005477_pt1 | contig 15155 bp, 14 predicted proteins | sample 19_EM_MG_FD_203310 | JGI IMG/M metagenome (GOLD analysis project Ga0307516, IMG submission 203310) | Populus trichocarpa ectomycorrhiza microbial communities from riparian zone in the Pacific Northwest, United States - 19_EM | ecosystem: Host-associated > Plants > Roots > Unclassified | place...
GAGGAGTGACTTCGGGGTCGAAGTGACGAGGAGTGACTTCGGGGTCGAAGTGACGAGGAGTGACTTCGGGGTCGAAGTGACGAGGAGTGACTTCGGGGTCGAAGTGACTTTTCGAAGTCGGAGACCCCTTTGGCCCCGTATGAGGTGCGGCCGGCGGGCAGCCGGTGGACGACTGGCGGCCGGCCCCAGTGAGCTGAACGGCTTTTTCTATGGAGGCCCAGTTTTCGTGTGTAGCGAGGTCGCCCAGCGGGGCGACCGGGGACTCGGCCTACCCATCCCGCTGGCTCGCTCGACGAAGCCCGCTATGCTGCGCGCCGTGCGTCAGTTGTCGCTTGCCGAGCAGGATTCGCCCGCGCCCAGGCGGGGGGCGGAGGCGCGGGCGTTTGGGCTTTTGCCGGATGAGCTGGCGGCGTCCGACGTGCCGGCGGCGGAGGCGACGTTCGAGCGCTTGCATCGACCTTGGCTCTGGCGTGGCGGTGCGCCGGTGCTGAGCCGGGCGGCGGGCGAGCGGCTTGGGGCTCTCGGGCTCGAGTTGCCGCGCATCGCCCTGCAGCAAGCCTCGGTCGACGGTTCTTGCAAGCTCTTGCTCGAGCTCGGCACGGCGCGCGTCGAGGCCGTGCACATGCCGCGCAACGTGGGCGGCGGCCGAGTCACGCTGTGCATTTCGAGCCAGGTCGGCTGCGCCATGGGCTGCAGCTTCTGCGCGACTGCCAGCATGGGTTTTCAACGTCACCTGAGCGCGGGCGAAATCGTCGGCCAAGTGCTGCGCGTCGTCAGCGAGCTCGGGCCGCGTCATCCGAGCGAGCTCACGTTGGTGTTCATGGGCATGGGCGAGCCGCTGCACAACCTGCCCCAGGTGGCGCGCGCCATTTCGGTGCTGTGTCACGGGCGTGGCCTCGGCTTGTCGCCCAAGCGCATCACTGTTTCGACCTCGGGGCTGGTGCCCGAGATCGAGCAGCTCGGAGCGCTCGAGCCGCGCCCGCTGTTGGCGCTCAGTCTGAACGCCACGACCGACGAGGTCAGGCGCGAGCTGATGCCCATCGGACGCCGCTATCCGCTTGCGGAGCTGAGGCGCGCCCTCGCTTGCTATCCGCTGCGCCCGCGCGAACGGATCACCATCGAGTACGTGCTGCTGCGCGGCGTGAACGACAGCGAAGACGACGCCGTCCGGCTCTCTGACTTTTGTCAGGTTTTTCCCCACAACGTGAACCTGATCCCCTTCAACGAGCACCCGCTTTCGCCCTACTCGGCGCCGGCGGAGGCTGAAGTGGATCGCTTCGCCAAGGCCCTTCTGGCGCGGCGTCGCGCGCTCGTTACGGTGCGCCGCTCGCGCGGTCGCGACGTCCAAGCTGCGTGCGGCCAGCTCGTGCAAAGCGGCGCCTGAGAGTCGGACCCGGCCAGTGCTGTCTAAGCTCCTGCTCGCCGTGCTGCTCTTCAATTTACTGCGGAAGCTGGGGCTGTTCAGCAAATGGCGGCAGCTGAAACCGCGCGTCGACCGCGCCGTGAACATCACGATCGTGGTGGTGGTGTTGGCGTATGCCGGACAGCTGCTCTGGATGTGGTGGCAGAGCCGCGCGCTGCACTGAGACAAAAAGCCTCGTGATCCAAGCGCGGTGTCACTCCTACCCGTAGGGTGATAACGCGTGAAGTCAGAGTGGGAGTTTTATCAGCTCCACGACTATCAGCTGTGGCTGCCGTTGCTTTCCACTCGATCGGGTGTGTCCGTGTGCACGCATTGTTGAGAGTCTAAGTGCAAGACGGCAGTAGCTCGCATACAGCGAGGCTGTCCGTCGGGGTGCGGTGGTTCCAAAATGTCGAGAAGGCACGGCGTGAGCGATCCGATCGAGGATCGAACGGGGCACGGATTTGGTTCTCAGACCAAGCTGAGAGTCGCGCCGCGCAGCGTTCAGATGCTCCACGAGGTGGTGATCACCGGCGTGGGAACGCTGCTGCCCAACTGCGATAGCCGCGAAACGTTTTGGCAGCAGCTCCGCGACGGCCAATCGCAAATGGCGATCGAGCCCGACCCCGCAGACGGCATTCCGTGTGCCATCGGTCGCGTGCGGGACTTCGACCTTGCCCGCTACATGGACGGCATTCCAGCGCGGCTCTACCAGGCCTGCCACCGCGAGCAGCAGCTTTACCTGGCCTCGATCGTGCAAGCGGCGCGCGATGCCGGACTCGACCTAGGCGCTTTCGCTTCCAGCAAAACCGGGCTCTTCGACGGCACCTCGCGCGGCAACTTCGCGCACTGGTACGAGCTGATTCATCACCGCGCTCTCGATGCGCAGAGTCGCTTCACGCCGCGCGATCTGAATTTGGCGATGCCGGGTCAGGCGGTCGGGCTCGCGGCGGCAATTTTGGGTGTCCAGGGCCCCACCTTCACGTTCAACAATTCGTGCGCGTCGGGCGCGGTCGCGATCGGTAACGCGTTTCGCGAGCTGCAGACCGGGCGCATCGATATCGCTTTCGGTACCGGGCACGACGCCGCCCTGGTCGGCCCGCTCTACCAGATGTACCGCGACGCCGGACTCATCAGCGCTGAAAGCCAGCACCCGGAGCTGGCGATCCGTCCGTACGCGGGAAGCTCCGCCAATGCCTTCGGCGAGGGCGCCGTCACGGTCGTGCTGGAAACGCGTACGCACGCGGAGGCGCGCGGCGCGGTGCCGCTGGCCGAGGTCGTAGCATTTCGCCACGGCAACGGCGGCGAGCATCCGACCGACGTCGACTTTACCGGCGCGCGTCCCGCAGACCTGCTCGAACGAAACTTGGAAGAGGCGCAGCTGTCGCAAGCCGACGTCGACTTCGTGCTGGGCCACGGCAACGGCGTGCTCGCCAGCGATATTTCCGAGCTAAATTACATGAAGCGCGTGTTCGGGCGCCGCACGCGCGAGGTGCCGCTGATCTCGACCAAGCCGATCTACGGCCACACGTTGGGCGCTTCCAGCGCGCTGAATGCGGCCACGGCTGCCTTGATGCTGCACCACGATTTCGTGGTGCCCACGGTGAAGCTCGATGAAAAGCGCATCGTGCACGGCTTCAATCATCAGGCTAATCGCGGCGAGGCGCGCAAGCTGCGTAGCGGTTTCGTGGTGGCGTACGGCATTGGCGGGCAGAACGCCGTACTGCTGCTGAGAAAGGTCGACGCGTGAGCGAGAATGCGCGTCGCGACTTGGGCTACGTGAGCGAGCTTGTCGCAAGCTCGCACGCCTATCCGAGCGACGTGGTCGACAACGACGAGTACTGGCGCCGCTGCCGCTTCACGCCGACCACGAGCCCTGCCGCGCTCGCCGAGGAAACGCGCATGCGCACCCGGCGCTGGTGCTTACCGCACGAAAACACCGCGAGCATGACGCGCGCCTGCGTGGCGCGTCTCTGCCAAGAGCACCCCGAGCTGGTAGACGAGGTCGACGCCGTGGTCGTCGCTTCGGGTACCAGCATGCCCATGGCGCACCCGACCGATGCCGAAAACTGCGCGTTCGCGGATCTTTCACCGCTGGTGCTCCAGCAGCTGAAAAGGACGCGGGCGCTCGGGCTCGACATCAAGGCCTGCTATTGCACGGGCTTTTTGCGCGGTCTGCAGGTGGCCGACGGCTTGCTCGGCAACGCCAATTACCGCTCGGTGCTGGTGGTCGCGGCCGAGCAGGGCAGTCGCTTTTCGGTGGCCGAGAGCAACCGCTCGTCGTTTTGCTTCATCGTCGGCGACGCGGCGGGTGCGGTCGTGCTGCGGCGAGCCGCGCCGCGGGCGCGCGCGGGTATCTTGGACTACGTCGGCTACACCGACGTCGACAAGCTGGCTTGGGTGGGCATCGGTAGCGACGCCACTTCGATCATCATGTTGGGCTCGCGCGCGGCGGAGGCCACGGCTCAGATGCTACTCGAATGCGCGCGGAGCTTGCTCGAACGCAACGCGCTCAGCGAGCGCGACGTCGCCTGGTTCATCCCGATTCAGACGCACGCCGGCCTGCTCGAGACGGTGCGCGCCGAGCTGGGCATTGCTAGCTCGAAAATGTTGTGGCTCGGCGACCAGCGGGGCTTTTCGGGCAGCGCCAGCATTCCGGCTTGCCTGTCCGAACATGTCGCGAGTGGTCACGTCAAAAAAGGCGACTTGATTTTATCGCTAGCGGTGGGGGCGGGCATGAACTGCGCTGGAGCGCTGTACTACGCATGAGGCCTGCCCACTCTTGAACAAGCTGTCCGGTTTGCCTGAGGCGGTCGCAAAGTTCGTGAAGCCGGGCATGCATTTGTGTTTCGCGTCGACGCCCAGCCGCTCCAACGCGGCGGTACGCGAGCTCGCTCGACAATTCCGCGGCAAAGCGCCGGAATTTACGCTGTCGGCGACGGGCTTTCATTCGCTGCTCCACCTGCTCGGCAGCTTGCGGCTCGGGCGGCGTTACATTGGCTGCTTCTTCGGCGACAACTACCCGACGCCCAGGCCCAATCGCCTGTACAGCGAGCTCTTGCGTGAGGGCTACGAGCTCGAGCATTGGTCGTTGTGGAGCTACGTGTCGGCGCTCGCGGCCGGTGCGCATGGACACCCGTACGCCTTCACGCGCTCGCTGTCGGGCACCTCGCTGGGCGCAGCCTTGGCCGAGAGCGGCAAGCTGTTCGAGCTCCCGGACCCTGTGCATGCCGGTCGGCGTTTGGGCATGGTGCGAGCCATCACGCCGGACATCACCTTTCTGCACGCGCCCTTGGGGGACGCGCGGGGCAACCTGGCGTTCTCACCACCGCACGGAGAAGGTTTTCATAGCGCGCTCGGCGCGCGGCAGGGCGTCGTGGCCACGGTGGAACGGGTCGTGCCAAGCGACGTGCTCGCGACCTTGCCGCATTTCGTACCGCTGCCCGCGCATCGCGTGCTGGCGGTTTGCGAAGAGCCGTTTGGCGCGCATCCGCAGCCGCTGCACGTCGCGCCCGCTGAGCTGCGGGCGCTCGAGCCGGGGTACGCCGACGACTATTTGGCGTACCAGCAGTGGCGCCGCCTCAGCCAAGAACCCCGCGAATTTTCGCGCTTCGCGAGCGAGGTGCTGGACGCGCGGGACGGCGGCGCGGCTTACCGAGGCTTCGTCGGCGGAGCGCGCTTCGAGGCGCTGCGCCGCGTGCGGCCCTCGACGCCGCCGCCTTCGGTGCTCAGCTGCGCCGAGCTCGAGCCAGCCGACGACCTGCTGCTGCTAGCGGGGCGCGCTTTGGCCCGCCGCATCGTTCACGGGCGCCACCGCTCGATCTTGGCTGGTATCGGTCAGGCGTTCGCCGCCTGCCGGCTCGCCAAGCTGCTTTTGGGCGAGCGCGGCGACGACGTCGAGCTGATGATCGAAACCGGCTTTTCGGGCATCGACGTCGAGGCCGCGCATCCGTTCTTGTTGAGCCGTGAGAACGTCGCCAGCGCCGCGCGGTTGACTGGCATCGACAACATGCTGGGCGCGCTGTGCTGCGGCGGCGTTGCGTCGTGTATCGGGGTGATTGGTGCCGCGCAGGTGGATCAGGACGGCAACGTCAACAGTACGCAGAGCGGCGGAGAGCTGCTGGTCGGCGCCGGCGGCGCGCCGGATATCGCAGCCTGCGCGAGCGAGGTCATGGTGCTGACTCGGGCGGATCCGCGGCGGCTCGTGCAAAAGGTCGAATACGTGACGAGCCGCGGCCAAAACGTGCGCACCATCGTCACCGAGGCTTGCGTGTTCGAACGCGCCGGGCCGGGCGAGCCGTGGCTCGTGAAAGACGTGGTTCCGGCGCGCGCTGGCCTGCTGAAAGACCTTGCTGCGGGCGGCTTCCGCTTTGCCATGCAAGGGCCACCCGGGGCCGCGTCGCCGGCAGGGTCGCGCGAGCTCGAGCTATTGTCGCGAGTGCGTTGGCTGGGCGAGGCTCCGCGGCAGAAGTTGGAGGGCAGCGTTGGCTGAGCTTCGCATCACCGGGCTCGGCACCTATCTGCCGGAGCGACTCGTGAACAATCGCGAGCTGCCAGCGCTCGACCCGCCGCACACGCTGGCGGACATGGACAAGGTCGGTGTGCGCGCGCGCGGCATCGCCAGCGACGGCGAGGACGTGCTGTTCATGGCGCTCTGCGCCGCCGAGCGCGCCTTGGCCCGCGCCGAGGTCGACGCCGAGTCACTCGACTTCGTGATTTTGGCGAATTGGAGTGAACGGCGCTACGTGCCGGATTTCGCGCCGCGTGTGCAGCATGCGCTCGGTGCGCGCCGCGCCTTTGCGTTCGACATCGGCTGCGCCTGCGCGGGCTTCATTTACGGTCTCACGTTGGCGCATGGCTACCTGCAAAATCCGCGGTTTTCGCGTGGTTTGGTGCTCGCCTCCGATCGCTCGACGCGGCGCCTGCGACCAGGCAGCCGCGCGACGCTGGTGTTCGGCGACGCGGCCGCTGCCGTGGTCGTCGAGAAAGACGTCGCGCGCGGTAGCCGGCTGCTCGACTACGAGCTCTGCACCGACGGTTCGCAAAACGAGATCATGGAGGTGGGTGCCGACGGCTACCTCAACCCCAAGATCAAGCAACGCGAGCTGAATCAGCTCGCCGGTCGCTCGCTGGCCAGCGTCAGTCGTGCGCTGCTCGAACGCAACGGTCTCACGCTCGCCGACATCGATTGGCTCTTGCCGCATTCGGGCACGGCTGGCGTGCAGGCCATGCTGGCAGAGCATCTGGGCGCGCCACCCGAAAAGACGCTCAACAATTTGGCAGACGTCGGCAACGTCACGTCGGCTTCGATCCCGGTCTCGCTCGACCATTTCATCAAGCTCGGCAAGCTCAAGCCGGGCGATCGCATCTTGTCTGCCGCCGTCGGGCTCGGCTGGCAATACTGCGCGGTGCTGTACACGCTATGACCACGCCGCGACTCCAGGGCAAGCTCGCGCTGGTCACGGGCGTCACCTCCGGCATCGGGGCTGCAACGGTGCGCGCGCTGCTCGGCGAAGGCATGCGCGTAGTCGGCATCGGCCGGGACGCCGCCCGGCTCGACGCCGCCGCGCGTGGCTTCGGCGGCGCCTTTCGGCCACTTTTGGCCGATTTGGCCAGCTCCGAGGCGCGCTGGCGTGCGCTGAACGAGCTGCAGGCGTTCGCCGAAGAGCCGGTTAGTCTGCTCGTGAACAACGCGGCCGAATGCGTGTACGAGAGCCCGCTCGAGGTGCCGGCGGAGCGGATGGCGCGCTTGTTCGAGATCAACGTGACGGCCGCGCTGGACCTGATCCAAGGCGTCGCGCGGCGCATGCAGGCCGGCAGCCAAATCATCAACCTGTCGTCCGTGGTGGCGCGGCATCTGCCGGCCGCCAAGTTTGCGCCCTACGCAGCCAGCAAAGCGGCGCTCGACTGCCTGAGTGAGGGGCTGCGGCTCGAGCTACATCCGCGCGGCATCCGGGTGAGCAGCGTGTCGCCCGGCCTGGTGGACACGCCCATCTACGACAAGGTGCAAGGCTTCGAGCGGGCGCGCCAAAAAATCCGCGAACAGGTGCCGACCTGGCTTACGCCCGAAGACGTGGCGAGCGCCATCGTCTGGGTAGCAAGTCGGCCCGCGCACCTGGTCGTCTCCGAGCTCTCACTCTTACCGAGCGCGCAAGCGCGTTAGCAGCAGCATGAGCAAGCCCGAGCACATTCGCGACACCGAAAACTACGTGGAGTCGATCTTCGGTCCCGGCACGGGCGAAGCGCACGTGCGCTTTTTGGAGAAGATTCAGAACCCCGCGCTGCGCGAGATGATTCACCGCTACCACACGCTCGAGGCAGACACTTCGCGGCTTTCGCTCGAGGAAAACTACTTGATTGGCATGTGCGTGCTGTTCTCTCAGCGCGACTATCAAGCGGCGTCACTGTTCGCGAAAACCCTGCTCCACCTCGGCACCCCCAAAGAAAAGCTGCTCGAGGCCGGCGCGCGCCTGTCGATGTGGGTTGGCGGGCTGCCAGCCGTCGACGCCAGCTTCGCGCTGCAAAAGGCGATTCGTGAGTACGAAAAAGCGGGGCTCGCCTCGCTCGATGTTTGGTTTCCAGAGGAGCGTGCCCGGTGAGCGCGCAAGCTGCGACTGCGCTGCTCGCGGACAAGCGCGGCCTCGTGCTCGGCGTCTCCAGCCAGGACAGCGTGGGCTTTCACGCCGCCGAACAACTGCGCAGCCACGGCGCCGAGGTCGCTGTCTCGCTGCGTCCGAGCCGCAGCGCTTTCATGTCCGAGCTGGCCGCTGCCGGCTACGCCCCCGTCGAGCTCGAAGCCTCCGATGAAGCTTCGATCGCGCGAGCCGTGCAGCAGCTGGGTCAGCGCTTCGGGCGTCTCGACTTTCTGGTGCACACCTTGGTGCACGTGCCCGAGGGCGCGCTCGCTCGGCCCGTCACGGCGCTATCGGCGAGCGAATTGGGCGACGCCATGGAGATTGGCGTGCGCTCACTGCTCGTCGCTGCTCGCTATGCCAAGCCCTGGCTCGAAAAGTCGACCACGCCGCGTATCGTCACGTTGCTATCTGGCGGCGCCGATTTTGCCATGCCGAGCTACCACGTAGTCGGCATGGTCAAAGCCGCGCTTTCAGCGGCAGTTCGCTATTTGGCGGCCGAGCTCGGCCCGGCCGGCATCTTGTGCAACGCAGTCAATTTTTCGATGCTCGAGACCGATGCCGCCCGGCGCGTGATCGGCGTCGAGCGCACCGCGCAGACGCGCCAGCACTTGGCCAAGCGCGCGATGACGCACACGCCGGTCGCCTACGCGGACGTGACGCGCGCCATCGCATTCTTGGTCAGCCCACTTTGCAGCAACCTGACCGGCGAAACCGTGCTGGTCGATGGCGGATTTTCCAAGAGCTACTTCTGAGCTGCGACCGAAACCTTGCACCACAACCAGGAGAACAACCACGATGCTGAAGAGATTGAAGACGCTTATCACCCTGTCCGCGAGCTGTGTGCTGCTATGGGCCGTGACCGCGGACGCTCACTTGCGGATTCAGACGCTGACCGGCGGCTTCACGTCGTCGCAGGTGGCGTGCGACACGCTGTGCACGGGCGGTCCGCTCACCGGAGGCCTCGCCGGCACGCTGTCTTACCGACTCGACACCATGGAATCGACCCGCGACCCCGACGTGGTCAAGCTGGTCGGCGTCGACACGATCACCACCGCCACCGGCACGCTGTCCATTCCCGACACCACGCTCTGGAATCTTACGACCGGCGAGTTCGTCGATCTCGGTGTCGTGAGCAGTGGCACCGGCGCCTATGCGGGTGTGCATGGCACCTTGATCATCCAAGGCTCGTTCGACCCGGCAGCGGGGCACGGCACCAGCAACTACATCGCCCTGCTCAAGTTCCCGAACTGACGCCGGTCGGCGGCGGCCGGCGGGGGGCCGGCCGTGCGGTAGATGACGGTGACCGGCCACGGAGCCTGGCGACCTGAAACGCTTCTGAAATCTCATATTCAGCTTGAATTTAGGCAATTGGGGCGTTTCGCCAATTGTCTATTGCCCCCCGGGGCGCGTTGTCCCACAAGTCCCTACAATGACGCTGGCACACGCACCTCAAGCGGCCGATTCGCGCGACGAGCCGGCTCCCGATTCCGCCAACCTGCGTGTGAGCCTGAATACGGCGCATGAGAGCGGGATCCCGCCAGCACGCGAGCGTCTGGCGCGCCGCAGCGATTCCGACGCTGCGATCGAGCAGCTCGAGCTGGTGCTCGTCGAGAGCACGCGCGCCGAGGCCAACTTGGGCCTGCTCGTGCGCGGCTTGAAGCACCTGGCCGCCGGGGCCAGCGCGGCTCAAGAAGCCAACGCGATTTTGGCGCAGGAGCTCGAGAGCTTGCGCAGGCACCTGGGCAAAGTTTACGAGCGCGAGACGCTGCTGCAGCAGCGCGTGCAGACGCTCGAAAATGCGCTCGACGGCGCCGCGCGCGAGCGCGAGTCGTGGCTCGTGCAAGAAGACGCGTTTTTGGCGGGCTTGCTCGACGAGCACGAACAGAAGCTGTTCGAGATCGGGCGCCAAAACGAGCGCAAGCTCGCCGAAATGGATTTGGCCTTCGACGAGCTGCGGCGCGCCCACGACAACGTAAAAACCGAGGTCATGCGCCTGACGTACGAGCGCGACGCCGCCGTCGCGCTGTTGAACGAGCCCGTCGCGACTCCCGAGCGCACGCCGAGCCCGACTGCGCCGACCTCGTCGTCGCGCCTGGGCAGCGTCAAGCTGCCCAAGCCAGTTTTGAAGCCGAAGCCCGATGTTTCGTCGCGGCCCTTGGTCGGCTACTCGATGGCCGGCGACCAGGTCGCCGAAGAGCACGTCGATCAAACTCGGCCCACCTCGCGTCCCCCACGCCCGTAGGCTGAGGCTACCGAGGCGCCCAGGCCAATTCGGCTCAAAGCGCGCTCGGCTCGCGCGGTGCTGGCTTCGCGCGCGGCTCCTTGTCAAGATGAAGCTCAATGGAGCTTCCGGACGATCGCACGCTCTACGACTTGGTGCAGCGCTACGCTTCCATCATCGATCGCTTCGGTGACGACATTGGCAAGCGACCGATGGTGCTGCCGAACGGCGAATTTTTTCCGGACCAGTTCAGCGGTGATCTGGCCAGCGTGGGGCGGCTCTTGCGGCGCATGCAGACGCACGCCGGCATGGCTGACATTCCAATCCAGCTCGGCGTCATCGATCCGGACGACGCCGCGGCCGCGGCCTGCGGCACCGGCGCTTGCGGCAGCTGCGCAGCGCCCAATGTGTCACCCGAAATTGCTGCTGCGCGCTTGATGGACCTCGGCGACGCATGGCGGGTCAACATCACGCCCGGCGAAGCGCGCAGCCCGGTGGTGCTGACGGCGACGTTGGCGCGCGCGCTCGGTCAAATTTTCTTGCTCGAAGAGACCAGCGCCGAGCGGCCGATTGAAGAGCCGCTGGAGGTGACGGTCGAGCTTACGACGGTGGCGCTCGGCCTGGGAACGCTGCTGCTTGCGGGCTCGTACGTCTACCAAAAGAGCTGCGGCGGTCCGAACGTAGCGTGCGTGACGGCGCTCGGTGTGGCTGAGCTGTCGGTGGCGTTCGCCATGTTCGCCAAGCACGCGGGCCACAGCCTGCGCCGCGCGCGCGGCGAGCTCGAGATCACGCAGCGCGAACAACTGAGCGAGGCCGAGACCTGGCTGCTCTCGAATCCGCGCGTCAGTCGGCTGCTTTCGACGGAGCCGCTGCGGCTGGTGCTGGGCGACTTCGAGCTCTCGGCGCCCAAGTCGTGGGTGGGGCGGTTTTTCAGCGGGCTTTCGGCTTCGAATCGCGCGACCACGGCTTCTTGAGCATGGACCGCGCCGAGCAACGCCGCGGTCGGCTCGAGCGCCAGCTTTGGTCGGAGGTCAAAGCCACCTGCCTCGAGTATGGGCTGCTCGAGCCGAACGACCACATCATGGTCGCGCTCAGCGGCGGCAAAGACAGCTACACGCTGCTCCACGTTATAAAGCAGCTAGTGCGCGCCCACTACCCCAGCGTGCGCCTGACGGCGGTTCATCTCGACCAGCGCCAGCCGGGCTACGACGGCGCGCCACTCCGCGCCTACCTCGAGGCCAGCGAGGTCGATTTCGAAATCCTTTCGGAAGACACTTACTCGGTCGTGATCGAGCAGCTCGGCCACGGGCAGACCTATTGCTCGCTCTGCTCGCGTTTGCGGCGCGGCATCTTGTACACGGCGGCCGAGCGTCTCGGCTGCAACAAGCTGGCGCTCGGACACCACCGCGACGACGGGCTCGAGACCTTTCTGATGAACTTGTTCTACTCGGGCAAGCTCCAGGCCATGCCGGCCAGCTACGTCACCGACGACGGCAAAATGCGCGTGATTCGCCCGCTGATCGGCTGCGCCGAGGCGACCATCCGCGAATTCGCCGAGCTGATGACGTTCCCGATTTTGCCCTGCAACTTGTGCGGGTCGCAGAGCGGCCTCAAGCGCGAGCGCATGACCGCGCTGATGGACGAGCTCGAGCGCGAATCGCCGCACCTGCGCGCGGTGATGGGCAACGCGCTCAAAAATGTCAGCCCCACGCACCTGCTCGATCGCGACTTGCTGGCGGCCTGGGCCAATAGGCCTGCCGAGCTTTCGCCGAAGCCGCTGGTCGCGCGCCAAACCGAAGCGCATCATCGAGCCTTGCCGCTAGTTCAAAGCCAGCGGAGCATTCGCTGAGGCTAGAGACGAGAAGAGAGCTCGAGCGCAGCTAAAAAACCGCCCACAAAATTAGTGTCGGTCACTGCCGAGTCCTCTGTTATCGTCGGCGATTCGTGCAGCCTTCTCCTCCAGGTCAAGGTCGGGTTTACGGCTTTAGGTGCCTGCGCTGTGGCAACGGGCTCGAGCTGCCGCAGGACTTGCGGGTCATGGCCATCGACTGCCCGTACTGTGGGCAAGACAACCTGCTGCCGCCCGAAATCGTTCAGGCGCGCCAGCGGCAGTACGAGCTCGACCAACAGCACTACGCGTTACAAATCCAAGAAGAAGATCGACAGCGCGTCGCTCAAGAGCGCGACAAGCTGCGAAAGCAGAGCTCGCAGCGGCTGTTGATTTGGCTGATGGTGGGCGGCTTCTTCGCGCTGCTCGTGGTCGGCGGTCTGATGGCGCTGGGCTTCTACGCCGAGCAGCAGGAAGCCGAAGCCAAGGCGCGCGTGCAAGACCCCAAGGTCAACGGTCACGCGCTGATGCTCGAGCATTTGGCGCAGATGCAAAAGCGCGGCTGCAGTCGCATCTTGGTTCAGCCCTCCACGCACGTGAAAGAGACGAGCACCATCTCGCTCGATATGGTCAAAAACGACGCCTGCGTGCACATCTTGGGCTTCACGGCAGCCAGCGCCACGCTCAGCATGAAGTACCAAGACAACGTCGCGCTCACGGTGCCCTTGCCGGCGCCGTCACCCGTCGTCGACTATCGCTTGTGCGCCTCGGAGACGGCCACGCACACCTTCAAGATCGACGCCGCGCCGGAAGAGCCGTTCACGACTGCCGCCATCGAATGTCCGCGCACACCCGCAGAGGGCGGCGCGCGCTCCAGCAAAGACGATCCGAAAAAGACCGGCCGCGAGCGCGTGCAGGGCATGCTCGACGAGCTGGTGAAGGCGGGTTGCAAGAACGTCGTGAGTCAGCCGCAAGTGGTGCAGCGCCAAGAATCACTGACCATCACCTCTCCAAGCGATTCGGCTTGCTACAACTTGCTGGCTGCCAGCTTCTTTTCGGACGTGAAGCTCAGTTGTGTGCTCAAAGACCCAGATGGCAAAGAGCTGCCCGTGCCCGACCCCGACTCCAAGCTTCGCATCGAGTACTGCGCGCCCAAAGCCGGTGAATACAAGCTCACGATCAGCGCCAGCACCGCCGACTTCTTCAGCATCGCCGGCGTCGACTGCAGCCGCTTCGGCGCCGAAGGCTTGAAGCGCGTGAACGGCCCCGCCAAGCACTGACACGGACCCAGATTTTTTCACAGGAAGTCGGAGATGGCGGTGGACCGCCGCCCTGATGCAACGAAACCGGCGTACGGGCTCTGCCCAGGTGGGGGTTAGAGCTGCGAAAGTCACTTCGGGTACGAAGTGACTTTCGAGACGCGCGGAGGGCCCCAAGCCACACGAGTTTCTTCCGAGATCAGAAGGACAGAGGGCGAGAAATTTGGGGCGCCGAGGCTGAACGTCGATTGCGTCGAGTTGTACCGATCCGTACAGAGCCACGCTGGCATGGGAGCAGCGCGGCGCCCCCCAATCACGGCCTCTTTTCCCTTCTGATCTTCTGACCTTCCTGTGAAAAAATCTGGGTCCTTACGGTGCCGTGGGGCTGCCCAGCTGGGCAGCCTGGGGGCCGGGCCTGCCCACGAAAGACCCCTCAAGAGTCGTACGGAATGGCCGTTCGCTCACTCTAGGAGTACTGCCTGTCCGGTTCGTCCAGTGCCGCCAAAAGAGCCTTGCCCGCCGGGGATGAACCGAGCGCGGCTGGGGCGGACGACGCGTTTGCGAACTTCGAATCGACGGCGATTGTCGTGCCGGGGACTGCCGGCACACCGCGGTACGTCGAGGGCAGCGTGGTCGCGCAGAAGTACCGGCTGGTGCGCCTGCTGGGCGAAGGCGGCATGGGTGCGGTGTGGGTCGCACAGAATCTCACACTCGGCGTTCAGGTCGCACTCAAGCTGATTCGCGCCGAGATTGAAGGCAAGGTGGACGGGCTCTCGGAGCGCTTGCTCACCGAGGCGCGCGCGGCGGCGTCGATCGGCCACCCGGCGATCATCCAGGTCTTCGACTTCGGCATCACCGAGCACAGCGAGCCGTTCATCGCCATGGAGCTGCTCCACGGCGAGAGCCTGTCGCAGGTGGTCAAGCGGCGCGGTCGCATCGCGGCGGGGCGCGCGGTGCGCACGCTCTTGCCGGTGATCGAAGCGCTGGTCGTCGCCAACCAACGCGGCATCGTGCACCGCGATTTGAAGCCGGATAACATCTTCCTCTCGCAGCAGGCCAATCGCGTGCAGCCCAAGGTGCTCGACTTCGGCATCGCCAAGCTGAGCCAGGGCTTCTCGGCCAACCTCACCTGTGAGGGCACCGTGCTCGGTAGCCCCGCGTACATGTCGCCCGAGCAGGCGCGCGGCGAAGGCGACGTCGATTTTCGCACGGACATGTGGGCGCTGTGCGTGGTGCTGTACGAAATGACGACCGGCGTGCATCCGTTCACCGGCGCCAACTGGCACGGGCTGATGTGGTCGATCATGGAGGGCAAGCCCAAGCCTTTGGCCGAGCACCAAATCGAAGAGCCGGCGTTGTGGTCGATTTTGCAGCGCGGCCTATCGAAGGAGCGCGAGCAGCGTTACAGCACGATGTTCGAGTTCGGTCAGGCGCTCGCTTTGTGGCTGATCGATCAAGGCGTGACGCGCGACATCTGCAGCTCGGCCTTGCGCTCCACCTGGCTCGAACGTTCACCAGACTCGTCAGCCGCGCTGCACTCGTTTTTTCCCTCCGATGCGCCGGGCAGCAGCGAGGACAAGCCGGCACGCGGCGCGCTGGCGGCCCCAGCCGAGGCGGCTCCCGTCGACGCGCGGGCTGCCGGTTTCGTTCACGGCGTGGTGCTTGAATCCAAGAGTCGGATTCGCCGATCGCTGGGCGCACGCCGCGCTTCTGCCGCGCCAGGAACTAGCTCCAAGGCCTGGCTGGTCGTGACGGCGCTCGGCACCCTGGTCTCGTTCTCGGCGGCGGTGGCCTACAGCCTGTCGAGCGG
>Ga0307516_10005478_pt1 | contig 15154 bp, 19 predicted proteins | sample 19_EM_MG_FD_203310 | JGI IMG/M metagenome (GOLD analysis project Ga0307516, IMG submission 203310) | Populus trichocarpa ectomycorrhiza microbial communities from riparian zone in the Pacific Northwest, United States - 19_EM | ecosystem: Host-associated > Plants > Roots > Unclassified | place...
CACGAGTGAGGCAGATTCTTGCCAAACCCGGTTTCGTTGTCGGTGAAGATGCCAACGAACTTCGAGATTTGCTGAGTACGGTTCCTTGATTATCCTCTCCCAGTCACCGCGGTACCACTGGACCCCCACTCCAGGCTGTGAAGAGTTTGTGCAACAGAGTTTCGACCAATTTGCACACGGGTGTTATTCCGGGGCGTTCATACATGCTTTAGTGGTGGGATATCACGTTTCCCGCAGCATATTGGGCGGAGAGGCTGATGGATTACAGCTACTAACTGCCGAGAGCAATCAACTAGATCTCACGGAGGCAGCAACCTATGGGCTACACTTATGCGACGTTGTTGGTCCTCGGCTATATCGGACACGTGGGCTCCGACGACTGCGACCAAGACGACTACGTCCACATGCTTGATCTCCTACTTTGTGCGGGGGTCCCTGTTAACAGCCAAGACATTATCGGGAGGACCGCCCTCCACCACGCTGCAAATTGGACTGGGATCTATGATCTCACCGAGGTCCTCCTGAAGCACAAGGCCGATGTGAATCTACAAGATCGGTTCGGGGCCTCCCCCCTGTTGGCCGCTATACAACAGCATACCATCGATGTAATTCCAGTGCTTCTCAGCGCGGGCGCCGGTCTGGACGTTACAGACGGAGAAGGCACTTCCCCTAGGTCCATGTATCCCACACGCCCCACTGAAGTATCCAGCGCAGTGAGGGACTGGTTAGTGAAACACGAGGGGAAGGGGTCAGTCCTGCAGGGAGACAGGTGCAACAAGTGCGGAACCAGAAGCGCCTCAGTGAACCGTTGTGCGAGGTGTAGGTCGCGGTTGTACTGCTCACCTGAGTGTCAAAGTGAGTTCACCAGAGCCAACACTACACTTTCTCACACCACTCACGACACCCCACCAAATCGAAGAGGCGGATTGGAAAGAACACAAAAAAAGCTGCCAACCGTTCGAAAAGGAGGAGAATCTCCTCGTCGTGACGCCGTCATACGCATTTGGCGACCCCAATCGCGTCTCTACCCTTCTCATGATTCCACTTTCCCCCAGGGATGCGAAGGGGCCTGCTCTCATAAATCAAAGGTTCGAGACGAACGTCCCTGATGGTAGAAATATGGTACTGCTTACCCGAGTCCGTCCCAGCCAACGCTACATCATCTCACACCCCTCACGATACTTCACTCGATCAAAGGGGCTGATTGGAAAGCACACGAAAAACTGCCAGCCACTCGATAAGGAGGAGAACCTTCGACTTGTCGTCATGCCGGCATACAGAATTGGCGGTTGCGACTATCTGCCCACCATTTCCACTGTTCCATCCTCCTTCGGGGGTATGAGGCAACGAACTCCCGGCGGAAAGTTCGAAGCGAACGTCCGAAGCGGGAAAAACATTGTAGCAACCAGTCGGAAGTTGTATCAGGCAGAAGCAAAGCTGAGGTGCTGCAGCGCTGAAGCCCCAACTATATCCCCAGCATAAAACCGGATCAGCGCGAAGGGTTTCTATTCCTCTTTACTGACTACTATGAGTGATTTCGTGCCCGGCACAGAAACTCGCCCAACTGGCCCTCCCTTCCCCTACCGGAACCAGCCATACAAAGCGCTCTATGTCACCTACCTTATATGCAAGATTATGTTGTCGCTCCCGTTCTGGATCATCTCGTCTGTTCCCAAGAGCTGGAGGCAGAGCCCGAACTGGAGTTGGGCGAGGTCGATGGGAATGAAACTCATCCGGATGATGGACTCGGCCGGATACCAGTAAGTGACCTCAACCAGCGGCTCACTAGAGAATGGCGGGGATGACCGGGTGTGGTGTAGAATTGGTCCGTTGCCGTTTCCAGACCATACTGCGATATCTTCGACCAATGCTGCCAAGGGTGTCTGGATCACGGCCGCACCAGAGCTCGTGAAAGGAAACGTCGCAGAATGGGCCAAGTTGGGCGACGTCGAAGCGGCCAATATTCCAGGCTACTGGTACTGCTCCCCCTCCTCCCGCTTCAATCTCACCTCCAACTCGAACCCGGTCGATTCCCCACCCATCTCACCAGACGAGAAGGTCATTCTTTACCTTCACGCAGGAGCATACGCTATGGATACCGCCCACCCATCTGGGATTGATATCGCCACCATCCCCGCTTTCCTCAACTTTTCAAAAAACATCCAGCGCGTTCTCGCTCTGGGGTGCCGTTTAAGCACCACCGATCCCTTCTCGGCCTCTAACCCATTCCCGGCGGCCCTGATTGACGCCATCGCCGCTTACAACTATCTCCTCAACGACGTTGGGTTCAAACCCGAGAAGGTGGTCATCATGGGTTGTTCTGCAGGCGGACACCTCTCCATCGCGCTCATTCGTTACATTTTGGACAACCAGGGAGTTCTGCCCCTTCCTCCCGCTCTCGTCTCGTTGCACCCTTGGGTCGACTTGTCCAACAGTTTCGAGGGTCAATACGAATCGTCTGCCTACACCAACCACACGACGGATCACGCAAACTCTATGTTCTACGGTCCTATCGGGTACGCCACCAAGGCTTTTGTTGGTCCACATGACGCCAAGACAAACATCTACATCTCACCCGCCTCGCGTTACCCGGAGGGCAAGATCTCGTTCAAAGGATTCCCGCGGACATTTATAAACGCTGGTGGAAAGGAGAGGTTGAGGGACCCGACCAGGTTGCTGAGAGACAAATTCATCCAGGATCTCGGCGAGGAGAATGTGACATATGTTGAGCCAGCAGAGACAGTCCACATGTACACAGCATTCCCCTTCATGGAGCCGGAACGAACGGATACCCTTATACAGATAGACGAATGGATCAGACGCTGAGTCCTCGTAGATTGCTGTGTACCTGAACATCGTATAATTTACCCCGGAGCGCATCCACGCTATGTACTTGCCAGCTGAAGTCAGTCATGGCAGAAACCACGGTGTTTTTGAGCCGAGTCAATCACTCTTTGACTCACGTGGCCCCACGGTAAGAGTCGCAAAACCATAGAAACCCGCTGGGGAAAGGTCACCGTCACCCCCCGTCCACCGACACTCCGTCATGCCACGACCAAAATCCGACTACCTCTTCTTCTGGCGCCCACAGGACACCCATGGGTGGGCATCGCAATGGTACCAATCACCTTTCACCGCGCCGCTGTCTGCTGCCAACCCACACGCTTCAAGCACCCCCCACACGTTCCCCACCGCCGAGCACTGGATGATGGCATGTAAAGCGGCGCTCTTCTCAGACACAACCACCCTCGAGCTGATCCTCGAAGAAAACACGAAGTCGAACACCAACCCGAAAGACATAAAAGCGCTGGGGAGGAGGATCTCGCCGTTTGACGAGAAAACCTGGGTCGATAGTAGGGAGGAGATCGTGTATCTCGGCAACTTGTATAAGTTTGGGCAGGGTGAGGAATTGAAGAAGGCCTTGTTGGGAACGGGCGATTTGATTCTTGTTGAGGCGAGTCCGCGCGACAGGATTTGGGGGATTGGATTCGGGGAGGGAAGGGCGATGAGCGAGAAGGAGCGGTGGGGGTTGAACTTGCTTGGAAAGGCGTTGGTGAGGGTCCGGGAGGAGTTCGCGAAGCAGGAGCGGGAACCTGAGGCAGGGGGGGAGGATTGACTCTACTCTTACGACTCCGTTATAGCCGTAATCTACCACGTGGCTTCGCCAGGCGGTTGTTTGGTCTTGTTTGCCAACGGCTCCATCAACAACCGGTGCTTCACCTGTGAGGTTCGCGACTACTCTTCCCTCCTGCGGACATTCCCTGGAACCCGGATCCCCGACAGGTTCATTGTTTGTTCTATCTCTGTTTCATGAAATGGACGATTTTGCCGAGGGGGAGGGCACGTGCAGACACGCGTGAATGGTGTTGGATCATCATCGGACGTTTCACTATGTTGTCGGGGCCTCGTGTCCTTGACGGGTATGACGTTTGGTTCACCAGGGAGACTTCGCTGCATTCGTATCTGTTCGATGTGCGGTCTGGGACGCTTATCTCTTGTTCTAGGAAGATAACTGGGGCTCTGTCCGAAAAGCTAAAGGCTTCGCCACGACCTAGACCTCTCCCGATCACGGTTTCCCCTGCTTTCACAGAACTTCCATTCGGAGGGGAGTTCGAGAGGCGCCGCGATTTCATCTCGGCTGTCCGGCAAGACCACGATGGTGGAGCATGTTCTTTCCTCAGTGCGCTATGGCAGTGCCGCTGGGTGTTCCCGCCGCCGGCGTGGTGCATCCTCGCACCCAGGCGCGTTTCCCTCCTGGATCAAGGACGATCTGCACTCGACAATATGTCCGGATTCTCCCCCGATGTATATATAAATCCCTCATCGTCAGGTGGTCCCCTTTTTTTTCTTCACCTCTCCTGTAACCCACGACCTCTCACTCACCCACCTCTGTGCCCCTCCGTCTAACCTCCGAGATCTCAAACGCAATGGGTCTTCTCAATCTCTTCCGCATCGTCTGCTACGTTATCCTCGTAGGTCCACAGTCCGGTCTTGCGCGGATGCCAATTGATCCAGATGCGTTTCCTAGTGGGTGTTTGCGGCTTGCACGCTGGGGATGTCTGCTGCAAGATTACACTACACTCTCAACCTCCCAAAACACGACCCCCTCAACGGCGGCATTGACTTTTACGGTGCGTGATCTCCAATCCTCATCGTTGCTCTGGTCAGACTCTGACACTGGATGACGCATCTCCAGATAGAATCATCGCGGAGATCCTATTGGTGTCAGGCCTCACCATACTCCTCACGCCCGTCCTGTGAGTACCCGCCCCTCGCGATCTACCCCCACCCACGCGATCTCCAACTCATCACTATCGCCCCACAGGATCGTGAGAATTCACAGACGTCACGAGCACGGGTTCCTGTCAACCTTCGGTGGCGAGTTGTTCGTGTTGCTGACGCTGTTCATCCTGTGGATCGTTGGTGCCGCCATCGCCACCCAAAAGTGGGGAGACCTTGGCTGGTGCCGCATTTACACCGCGTGTCGACTATTGACAGCGATCGTGGCGTTCACTTGGATGTCCTGGATCATGACGCTCTTCCTCACCGTCAGCTGCATTTGGTACATTGTCAAGCACGATGGCTTCACCCAGCCCGTTCATGGCAGGTACCGCCTAGAGAATGAGTATCCAGGGGGGGACATGCGCCAGGTCTAAGTTTAGCACCAGCTCACCGATGATGACGAAAAATGTGCGGTTTGTAACCACATTGAACGATAACGGGACGATCGAGCTATTGGCCTTTTTATGTTTCCCGATGCGCTGACTACCATTCCGCTTTGCCTATCCCCCTTTGTTTCCCATAATAGACTACTCAACATATTGTAATGTCGGCGTCGAACGTCGATCCATGATGTACCAAAATACCAACGCTTGCGAGGGCGAGTAGCGAGTGCTATCACTACAACTACGAACGGTATACAAATGTGTCACGTCGGGCCCTACCTGGAGATGACAAGGTGAGACAGGATGCCGGAGTATTCTCCCTAAGGGGGACACCCAGTTAGATCGGATATTCCCCCGAGGTGGAGGGCGCATACCGGTTGAAGAAACCCCTTGAAAGGCGCAATCGTTACTCTGCCCCTCTCATTAAATTTCTCGAGAAGAGCACCCATCTCGGCGCCTCCCAAATTCGTGCCCGCCGCGGTCCTGACGCTTAGCACGACGCTGAATAGGTTGGAACCACTACGGCTTGGCAGCCGATCCGCGAGGGCACACAGAGTATCGTCTATGCCCCTCCAAGCTTCAAGGTCAACAATGCTAGATATATCGCCACCCAAGTATTCGGCCCAAACAAACTCGAATGTTATTGTGACGAGTCTGGGCGAGGTGATTGAACTCAGGAAGCTTTCGAGCATCGGCCCGGGTGAGCGCGGAACCCCAAGAAACACCTCCCGGAGATTCAAACACGACTCGACGGATAAGCCCTGGTGCCTGGGTATGTCTATACGGGAGGGGGGGTGAATGACTAAATCGACGAAGGGGTGAAGGAAAAATACCTTGGGCCCACGCCCAGTCGTACTCCCCCAAAGGAAAAAGCCTCACATCTACAATCCTCACCCTTCTGAGTGTTTTTGAACAGGCCCGGAACAAAGACTGGTACTGCCACGAGTGTCCAAGAGAACCGACTACGGAAATCTCCTCGTACTGCACAGGGAATATGATGAGGTAGAAGACGAACAGTTGTCGATCAGGACGGTCCGTCGTCGCATCCGACACCAACTGCAAGGCCCCGGTGAATCCCACCGAGGTGTACTCCTCCCGGTCGGGTGCAGGCGACCACGTTTCTGAATAGAATTCAACGGATAGCCGCCGAATCATGGGAAATTGCTGGATGAAAGAGGCCACGATCCTCGGGGAGCCACAAGGATGTTGAAGACGAACCTCTCTCACCCCCTGGCTGAACGACCCGAAACATTGCGAAAGCAACGAATCGTCAAAGAAGTAGTTGATCTGAAGTCCGATGGCGGTGAATGACACCAGGTTCTTGAATGACCTGAGGTGTCGTTCCTGCGCCCGCAGGAGGCCCGGGGTAATCCATTTGCCATGCGTTTCGTCGAACGTTAGGGAGTGAACGTAGGACCCAGGACCGTCAGGTCCGGCTGTAGTATTGAGACACCACCGGTGGAATGTGTCCCAGGAGGTTATGGACACCGAGCGAAACAGGTTTGCCCAACTTGGGTGGGTCCACGACCTCGCGACGAGGGAACATGCTTGGAAGGTTTGAAGGTCCGTCGGGTCGAGTGACTCAATCACTTTGTCGATCAGCTCTTGCGGGAAGACAACATAAATATCGTCGGGGAGTCTGAGGAGTGACATCAGGGTCTACGAAATGCCTGGGTATGGGTGATTAGCCCGACTGGGGACGAAATTGGAACCTACAATGCGAATGGAGGGAGGGTGATGATGAGAAAGCTACTAGTACTCTCAGTCCTCGGTCAGTGGCGGCCACTAGTTTAGAGGGACTTCTCCGGCAAATGCCGAGCCCCACCTCCATGATTCGAATCACCCAGCTGTTCTCTCGAGAAAAGTTGAGCAAGGCGTAGGTTCGAATATTCAGCTCTTCATCTGGGGACGGAACAGTGGTACACTCTTCGTACATGACCAACACACCTGGGCCCGAACGACAACTAACGAACGAAATCGAAACAAGCGCGGAAAACGCAAAGATGGTGGGGGTGTACAATGGCGGAACCGAATAGAGCCCTTCTCTCCAACCACTTTTCGTATTTCGTTCACCCGGGATGACGGTCAGCTTTACATTTTGGGCGTTCGGGACTCAAGACGCTTACTGGACCAGCGCGGTGAGTTCACTGCACACTCCTTCTCCCCGGATGGTAGCCTCTTCGCAGCCTCACAGTTGAAGACCGTCCATATCTGAGGGTACAGCAGCGGTCGTTATACCCCATGGAGAGTATTCCCAGTTCAAGTTCCTGTATCCTCCTGTTTTCGCCAACTTCGTCGTCGGTCCTAGGCCATTTCGGGGATACCCACCGACTGTGGCATTTGGACGGTTCCTACGTAGCTACCGCTACCCGCGGTCGACTCCTCGCCTTCCTCTCTCGCTCTGGTACTTATATGGCGACTGCCCACAGGGGGGAGCATATCATCACAACCACCGACCTCCTTTCACAACTCCCCCCCCACCTCATCAACACGGACATGGGCGTAGAGTTGGCCTTTACCGGTACTGTCCTCTTGGCAATGGGTTTTAGTGCGATTACAACCTGGCGACTCACGGAAGAGGGGGAAGCATACGGTGTTTTTCCCAAGAGAAGGGGTGACCACGGCAGCAGCGCTTATCCCGTGCCGCTGCGGCCACAAGAAAGCTTTAAATGTGTTCCGAAGTTGTTTGTTGAAGGTCAAACTGGGGTTATCGAGTACCCTAGGCACGTCCTCTGGCAGACCTATGACACAAGAACGGGGGAGGTGGGCGAGCCAGTCGAGGCCCGCCCGTGTTCCGAGACGCATTTTAGTTCACCCATACTGCAGCAGCCATTTTGGAAGGGAAGTGGATCAGGTGTTCTGGAGAGGAGCGCCAGTTCTGGCTGCCTGTTGAGAGGGCGAAGGCTGGGGAAAACTGGACTGTCCCAATATCACGGTAATGAGGTTCCTATATCCACAGGGTGGACATATCATCATCAAACTCAACGGGACTCCACTTTTTGCGAGTCTGACGGGCTTGAAGCTTGAAGCTTAAATAAAGTCAGCCATACTCTGTTTGTATGGTGGGTTTCATTGATCCCACGTGTTATCATTACAGACGGTGTTTGTACCCACACCTCCCCTGCAGGTCCTCACTTCGTGTTCGTAACTAGCCCTTTGAGTGGTGAAAACATGCGAATTCCAGCTCCTTCTTCTTCTCCAAAAGCGGTCTATCGTTTTGTGACGGAATGTAAAAACACAGATTGGGCGCCTTCTTTAACGGCTAAAACCGCAGGGTCACTCATCTCGATCTCTCAAATGTTCGATCCACCATACCCTCCGTACGATCCCACAGATCCCAAGTGGTACAGCGTCCGAGCCAATTTCGTCCCTCAGTAACACAGTGCTCACCCTCTTCTTTCCTCCAGCTTCTCGTGAGCAATACCCCATTCCATCCGATACCCCTTCCGATTCCAACTCCCCGTAGTTTCGACACCCTCGTCAGAAGATGGCCAGTAATCCTCACCTCTATCATCGACCACCTCTACCGCGTTGGACACGAATTAGCGACTCAACCGAACGACCTCCCTCCGACCGTCGCAGAAGCGCGGATCGAGGCCGGTAAAACCGTCATCGGGAAGATCGGCAAGCTCAAGTATGAGATGGGAAGAGACAAACCGCTCTTGTACGGTTCCATCAACTATCGGCTGTCTGTACCGGGGCGAGCAACTAACATACCCCGGGTAGGCCAATCGCCGACGATGGTGAACCCTCGATTCAACTATTCAACCAAGAGTTGGCCACCCTGGAAGAGCAAGGGAGGAATACCTGGTGTACCGCTCCGTGGTTGTTTGCAGAGTCAGTAGCCTTTCTCCACCGTTCCGTCGGCTTTGACTTGATTCCTGGATCTCAGGTGTTATTTGTGCGTCCGAAACACTCCCCGTCTCTCTAGCAGCCAGTCTCTGATCGTTCTCCAGATACCGCCTCGTTCGGGGCCACTTCATTGAAACAAAAATCCTAGAGCACTACGACCCCTTTGCTTCTCAGAAGGTAGATACGTTTCAGAAGAGTAGTAACGGAGTATACCGTCCGTTTTTCCTTTGATCACACCGGAATTGCAGTGCTTACACCTTTCGTAGAGCTCGCATCGAGCATGCACGAAATCGAGATCGAGAAGGACAAGATAAAATCAGATCCCGCTAAACTGTCTGTCTTATTAAAGGAGATGACGCAGATGTGCCTTTGGTATGTCCCCCCACCGACCATGCCACATAACATTCGACCAACATTGTCCCAGGGGGAACGCTACAGATCTTTCTCTCTTGACCCACATGACCGTGGAGGACATTAACAGGTTGCAGAGCGTCGGCCGCGAGGCGCAAGAGTCACGCAAACGATTCATTCTTCACGATGACCAGGTGCGGGCGTCTCGGTCAACTCCCCTGGGCCTTCTTTCACCACCTAATTAATGTCCCTAGGAAGCTGTTTTGTCTCACATCCAAACTTTAGAGGATGCGAGGGTTGATCTGGTCTTGGACAATGCCGGATTCGAGGTGCGCGCTCCACCGATGTTTCGCGGAAGCCAGATTCACCGTTGGTAACATGACAAAAACCAGCTTTTCACGGACCTTGTTCTCGCGGACTTCCTCGTAACGTACACTCCACATGTATCGAAGGTGGTTTTCCAGTGAGTGGAAGTATATATATAAATCGACCGAGTAAAACCTCTAATCTTTATTGTTGTCCACCCCGGCCAGTCCTAAACTCATCCCATGGTTCGTCTCGGATGTCACACCTCCAGACTTCTTCTCCTCTTTCCAGTCCCTCCTGGACCCGTCCTTTTTTGGTTCGGCTCCGACCGAAGAAGCAAATCAACATCTCAGGGTCATAGCCACGAGATGGTCGAACTACATCGCAGACGGGACGTTCAGTCTTTCTGTACCTAAAGACACTCCTTTGGGTGGCAGGGACGGGAAGGGTCGGTTGGCGGAATTCTGGACTACACCATATCCGTATTGGGATATGCGGGAGAGGGACCAAGAGTTGTGGAGCGATCTGAGGAATAGCTCATTGGTCATATTCAAGGTATGAAAAGCAAATTATTCCTCCTGGGACAGAGGCAGCCCGTTGACCCTCACTGTCCTCTACTCGTAGGGCGATCTCAAGTACGTGGATTCAAAGTGCTCCCCTCCCGTGTGGGATCTAACTCGTCCGCTGCCGTGATCCTGGATACAGCTACCGAAAGCGAGTTTCACCCAAACCGCCCGACCACAGTCACGTTTACTAATCTCTCATGTACAGGCTTACTGGGGACATTCAATGGCCAGCTTCCACCCCGTTTGAGGAAGCGATTGGTCCCCTCGCGGGCTCGTTCCCGATCCTCAGCCTTCGGACGAACAAGGCCGACGTCGTGGTTGGGGTCGACCAGGACGTCGCGGACAGGCTCGATGTGGAGGAAAACAGAAAGTGGAGGTACGATGGACGGTAAGCACAACATACTCCTCCATTTCCTGTCCCTCGGCTTACTCCCCCCAGGTATGCATCGATATCCTTCGTGCCCAAGTCTTTTTGAATGTGATGCACCGCAGACGGTATAAAGTGTGGAGAGTGCATACATATACGTGTCATAACAACAAAACCTGTAGAAACCGTCCTTTAAACCTCCTTGGAAGGGTGTGGATGCACCGATCCAGGTGACTGAGGAGGTTCATACCCTCCCTTTTGAACGATCCCAATCCCGTGGATGTGATATTGCTCTCCTACGAGCTCTTTAGTGGCGACCATCAGCTTGTCCAAGTTGTTCACCATGCCGAATGCCGTGCTAACTCCAACGCAGAAGTACCTTAGGAAAGGTGTTAGGATCCAGGAGGGACAAGATTGGAAGGGGAGAAACACCGTACATGTACTGTTCATCCTCCAAAAGACCAACAGTCGCCGTCTCAGGGAGCCCGTACTCACCATCTTCCGCTCCTGGGACGACGTTAAATTCGTGAGTGTACCTTAAGAATCGGTCTAACAACGGGCAAGGCGTGATCTGCGGTATCGGGGTCCCACTCCGAAGCGCGGTGGAGATAATGCCTAGGAAGGGTTTTCCGCACACGTCAGATAGGTACAAAGGTGACGTCTCGGGATAAGTGCTTACTGATGACCGCGAGCATCTCCCCTTGGAACTCGGAATCCAAGAATCGACACCGTCTCAGGAACGCTCGAGACCACGCGGGTTCGAGCTGAACCACCACAGACATGAGGAAAGACAACTGGTAGGCAATTTTTCTGCGGCCGAGAACGTTAAAGCGAACCAATCCGGACGATCACTGAGCATACAACGTACAGCTGGATGTCCAAAATCTTCTGATAGCGCTCTGCAGGCCACCTTCCTCTCAAGGAGAACTAGAAAAAAACGTCAGTAACTCATCGAATTCACCTCTTCACCCAGACCCTCCACTATCTCACCTCGAAAACGATGTTCTGCTTAAGCACCAAGGATCGTTTCAATTTCGCCCGGATCGCGATAAGACTCTGTACGATCTCTTGGATGTCCTGATCGGTGTGTTCACCCGTGTTCGCGAAGGAAACGATGGAGCAGTAAATGGCTCCGAGTTCCCCGGATGCGGTCGCGAGCGTGGATCGCTGGTATTTGCGGAGCGTCGTGGACGGCGGGAGGAACGAGAATATGCTACGCGGGAAAAGATCGTCGTGAGTGCCACGGCACAACGGAAGAAGCGGGAAGGTGGTACAATGCTCCTGCGACTCCAGCGCTCACGAGGACCAACCGTCTCTGCGAGAGACATCTCAGAAATCCAACCCGACTGCCGAAACATTAGGGCGACCTACAATAGCAAGATCGACACCCCAGTGTGGGAACGTCGAAAGAGAGGTGGGGTGTGTGTTATACCAGGAATAACCAACGACCTGGCAACAGTCAACATCCCACTTTCCAGTGCAGTGACGGAGCCGCTTACTATCATGGCAGTGACAAAGAACAAAATGTTGGTCATGGGAGGACCCGGCCAATAGAGCCTCCCGAAAATCATGAGGGGGAACAACCCACCGCACACGGCAGCCAATCCGTACGCATTCCCCCTGCCCAGCCCAGTAGACATGTACCTGTCGCAGCGGTGAATAAATCAAAGACAAAATCAAGAGACCAAACCCGAACCATAGCGCGGCCCCCATGAAACCTCCAAAGGCTGTTCCAAGTACCCGAGCGATAAGACCTGCAGAAGTGTCGCCCTGTAGAGGTACCTTCCGTAAGAAAGAATCCCACATAAAAACACGCACATACCCGGAATCTCACGAGAGTCAATTGTCCCATAATGCTAGTAAGTGTATATTTCAGTCGGGCCCATGGCACTGACAGAAGGGTCGTACATTCCCCAGACAAGCTTATTGTCTGTGTAATTGATCAGCGATTGGAAGCCAAACTAGACCGACAGAATTGCTCACCCCATGAAAATTGCGCCGACGATGGCGTAAAAATCGGTATGCTGAGAATGACTGGAGGGAGCGGCCAGCGTTAGATCGAAAACCACGGGTGCGAGGGTGGCGGACTTAACTGGTCAACACCCCAGCCTTGATCGCATACAAAGAGTTCCCCTGGGCAAATTCGGAACATCCACGGTACAAAGCGTTCATAACCCACTCAAACGCATTCTTCGGTGGCAGCGCGTCAGGATCTCGCCCCCTCGCGTGACCAAGATCTTCTCTCCATTCCCTCTGCATCCCCTGGATTACGTCTAGGATCCAAGCATCAGTTGCAACGATCACGCTCATCGAAGCAAACCACGAACCAGGGTCTTCATCGTCATCGTTGTCAACGTCGTCACTCGTGTCCAAACCCTCTCTTACCAGGAGCTTCCGCCAAGGCAGCTTGGGCATCCAGAGTTTGTAGTTTTTCCGTTCGTTCTCGAGCCGGATTATCTCCCCGAGCTAGATAGCTTAGGTCAGGCAGGTATGGACGGTTCGGGGGGTAGCCAACGTACAAGTTCCGAGAGGACCTTCACAAACTGCCACAGATGGTACTGGTACACATAACAATGGAACAAATGCCTGTGGGATGGCGGGTTGCTCCCTTCTGCGTTTCCGGCCTTGGGGTCGAGGGACGCCCGATATGGGTCAACCACGATATGCCTGTGGAGACGATTAGCCGTGTAGTGGGACCCGACAACCAAAACAGCGCGCCGTTTTTCTTTCTCAAACACCTCCAACACCCTGTCTATCTTCTCCTTCAACTGCACATATCCGTCCAACCCCTCCTTTTCCATCCTCCTGCGTTCCTCTTTATTCCTCCAGAACTTGAACCTCGACTTACTCGTAACCGTGTTTAGCCAACCGTCCAGGACCACGAATGCTTCATCAGCAACCGCAAGCATACCGTCGCAACAGTCCTTCAGCAAACGGTGGAATTTCTCCGTGTTGCAAACCGCGCCTGGATGCGCCAACTTCTCCTCCAAATCTGCGTACCGGGTGGACTCGTACAGACCAACGGCAGGTTGAGATGAGTCGAGTCCATTCCAAACCAAAGGGAGCAATGGGCCGTGAGACATGACGTGGTTGTGCCGATGTTGTGGCCGGTGGTGAATGTGCTCGTGTACTGACGGTGTCTTTGGCTCCGAGAAGCGGGTCCGAACGTTCCTCCTTCGTGCACCCCGGATAGAGCCTGGTTGAAGGGGACTATCGAGCGTACTCTCGCTTGGGGCGGGGGCCACGGAACTATCCGCGGTCGGAGTCCACACAAAAGGAGCTTTGTGTGTCTCGGTGACCCCCGTTTCGGTGTCTTCGTGAACTGAGGCGGGTCGGGATGGTTCAGGGCTGCGAGCAGGAGATCCGGGAATGGAGGGTGCAGGGGTCGTGGTGAAACGCTCTCGTGTGGGATCTATTATCCCGAAATAGGAAGACATCCCGCTGACTCTGACCACCAATCGGCGCGCATAGTCGTGGAGACCCGCAAAGTCACCGGGACTGAAACGGCACCAAACGATGTCTCGTTTTAACAGGTAGATCGCCGATGTGACGGGGACGAGTGCAGCTTCTGAGGCGGCGCTGAGATCATTCGCCTTGGTATGGGTGAACTCGGGCGATTCGGTGGATTCCTGGAGAAGTCTCCTGTGTTCTTGGAGTGCCGACCGCACTGGGAGCAGCACTCCGTGACATTTGGATATGTAGAACGAGGAGATAGTCGAAGGGAAGATTGTTGCAGAGAAGAATAGAGCAAGCCCGGAGTGTAAGGCTATGGGAAGCACGACGGCTTGACCGATCTTTGAAAATCAGGACGCGCATCTTCCAGTGGCGGTGGTGTGGTACCTACCGCATAGTACGGGAACGGGAAAAGGACTGCGGTTGTGATCGCTATGTCTGTGACGAATAGGTTTGAGTTCAACACGAGGGTGGTCGTGGAAGCCTCCGTACCGATTGCGATGCACCCGTAGATCGTTGCGAAAAGCAACGGCCCTGGGGGGTGGGATGCTTTGATATACAACAGCACCGCTGATCCAATAAAGAGGAACACCGCCATGATAGCAGTAGGCTGCTCTGGATTCAGCATCTACCTTCAAGTGGGACACGAGAAACGAGATACCCCAGCTTCAAGATATCCTCCGGTAAAAATCTTCCTTGGATCCGGAGTTGTAATGATTTCTGATCGAGCAAGGCTGGCCAGCTTGATACCAAGGCACGACCAGCTGCCACCCAGTTGAGTAGATCATTCTGCCAAACAGAGTTCGGGTACTCACGCCCATGTTGCAGTCACGAAGAACACTGTATACAGCTCCCGCTCCAACACAGAGATGAATGGGCCTTGAGGGGGGGAGAGGAATGCACCTATACAGCAGTCAGGGGTGGGTGGGGGAGGAAGGCAATCAAAGGTAAATCACTGATTACAAGCAGGAAGCTAGCCTAATCCCAACACCAGTTAGCCTCTTTCAGTGCCATGGACGAGTGGTACTCACCTGGCCCAGCGGTCGAGAAACCTGTTTGAGGATCACAAACACAAGGGCGACCCACGCATTGAG